>WNFJ01576283.1_pt1 | contig 15124 bp, 21 predicted proteins | sample 5400461 | NCBI WGS metagenome assembly WNFJ01 (sample SAMN13153349, study PRJNA577476) | soil metagenome | isolation source: 115 cm saprolite on Douglas fir-dominated hillslope | place: USA:California | collected 2013-09-17 | reverse complement strand
GCGCCACCCGCCATCAGATAGGCGTGAGAGACAGCGGCCGCGCCTCGGGGCTACTGGTATCGGGCGGCTTTCGTATAATTGAGCCTCAGCCATGCCCGCCTCCCTGGACTCGATTGTCGCCGCCACACGCCAGCGCCTCTCCAAGCGAAGATCTGGGCTCACATCCGCGCACCTATCTGGGAGCCGGCGAGACTCCGGCCTGGGCGCGCTGGAAGACGCTGCCGCCGGGCACACCCCGCGCGGATTTCGGGCCGAGTTGCGCCGGGTGGCGCGGGACCGAATCGCAGGCGCCGTTATTGCCGAACTGAAGAAGGCCTCGCCCTCAAGAGGCTTGATCCGCGCCGATTTCAGACCCTCGGAACTCGTGCGCGATCTCGAACAGGCAGGCGCCGCCGCGCTGTCGGTGTTGACCGATGAACAATTTTTCCAAGGCTCGCTCGACTATTTGCGCCAGGCGTCGTCCAACAGTTCTCTTCCCTGCTTGCGCAAGGATTTCATCGTCGATGAATTTCAGATCGTGGAAGCCCGAGCCAACCGCGCCGACGCCATCCTTTTGATTGTCGCCGCCCTCGATCAGAAAGAACTAGTGGCGCTGGCCGGGATCGCGCGATCTTACAGCCTCGACGTTTTGTGCGAAGCTCACGATGAACTAGAACTGCAACGCGCGCTCGATGCGGGCTGTGACATGATTGGCGTCAACAGCCGTAATCTGCGCACCTTCGAAGTCAATCTCGAAACCGCATTCCGGCTCGCGGAAAAAATACCCGCCACCTGCGTCCGCGTAGCCGAGAGCGGAATCCGATCCGGCGCGGATATAGCTCGTCTGCGATCCGCCGGCTACGACGCATTCCTGATTGGCGAGTCGTTGATGAAGGCCGAGCATCCAGGCGAAGCGCTGGCAAAGTTAATGGAAGAAGCAAAAACAGTGGTAAGTGGATAATGGGTTTACTGACAACTGAGAGCTGAGAGCTGGCAGCTGTTCCCATGACTTGGATTAAGATCTGCGGCATCACGAACCTCGACGACGCGCTCGCTGCCAGCGATGCAGGCGCGAACGCGCTGGGTTTCGTTTTCTCTCCGGAGAGCCCGCGCCACGTCACTTTAGAGACCGTGCGCTCGATCGTCGCCAAGGTACCGCCGCGAATAGAAAAAGTCGGAGTCTTCGTCAACGAAACCGTGGACCGCGTGCTTGACACCATCAAACAGGCAGGCCTTACAGCCGTGCAATTGCACGGCGAGGAGAGCGTGGAATTCAGCCGTGAGCTGTTCCAAAAATTCGCGAACCGATCCGACCGCCCGACGATTTTCCGCACCTGGTCTGCGAAAGTTTTCGACGTTCCCGCTGGACAATCGGTGGGATGGGACCCGGTCGCAGTTGGACTGGTGGAGCCGGACGAGGCGTACAAGGGCAAACGAGTGCACAAAATTCACGTCGCCCAAAACGGCGACCTCTTTCTTGAAACCCACGGCTTCCGCCCCGGCGTGATCTCGGGCGTCCTACTTGATTCCTCAACCGCGGAAAGACGCGGCGGCACGGGACAGGCTTTCGACTGGGAACGCGTTCAGCCCTGGGCCGGAATCATCAACAGCATCAGCAAGCTGATCGTTGCCGGCGGCTTGCGTCCCGGCAATGTGCAGGAGGCGATCCACCTGCTGCATCCGTGGGGTGTGGACGTTGCCTCCGGCGTCGAACGCGAGCCTGGCATGAAAGATCCCCGAAAGATCCGCGCCTTTGTCCAAGCCGTGCGGGCGATGGAAGAGGCGAACTGACCATGGCCACTGCAAGCGTAACCAGGAAGGCACGCAACCTGACCGCCGGAAAACTTCCGCCAAAAGCCGCTGCCGGCCGTTTCGGCGTTTACGGCGGCCGCTACGTTCCGGAAACGCTGATGGCCGCGCTCGAGGAACTGGAGAGCGCATACGAAAAAGCCAAGCGCGACCGCAAATTCCAGCAACGCCTCGACCAGTTGCTGAAGACATACGCCGGACGCCCGACGCCGCTGTTTTTCGCGCGCCGCCTGACCGCGAAACTTGGCGGCGCAAAAATTTATCTCAAGCGCGAAGACCTTCTCCACACCGGCGCGCACAAGATCAACAACTGCCTCGGACAAGGCTTGCTGGTCGAACGTATGGGCAAGCACCGCGTGATCGCCGAAACCGGCGCCGGTCAGCACGGCGTTGCCACCGCCACCGTCTGCGCCCTGCTTGGTTTTGAGTGCGTAGTCTACATGGGAACTGAGGACATGCGCCGCCAGGAACTCAACGTCTTCCGCATGCGGCTGCTGGGCGCCGAAGTTCGCGGCGTCGATTCCGGGTCGCGCACGCTCAAAGACGCTATCAACGAAGCCATGCGCGACTGGGTGACCAACGTGCGAACCACGCATTACCTGCTCGGCAGTGTGCTCGGAGCGCATCCTTATCCGACCATGGTGCGCGACTTTCATCGCGTCATCGGACGTGAAGCGCGCGTCCAGATTCTGAAGGCCGAAGGCAAACTTCCCAACGCCATCATTGCCTGTGTTGGCGGAGGATCGAATTCCATCGGCATCTTCTACGACTTCCTCAAAGACAAGAAAGTCGCGCTGATCGGAGTAGAAGCCGGAGGCCGAGGCGAAGCCTTAGGCGACCACGCCGCCCGCTTCCGAGGCGGCTCACCTGGAGTTTTGCAGGGAACCTACTCCTACGTGCTCCAGAACAAATCGGGCCAGATAGCCCTGACGCACTCCGTCTCAGCAGGCCTGGACTACCCGTCAATCGGCCCCGAGCACGCCGAGTTGCACGACACCGGCCGAGCCCAGTACCTGCCCGCCTCCGACGCAGAAGCCCTCGAAGCCACGACGCTGCTAGCACGCACCGAAGGCATCATCCCCGCCCTCGAATCCGCCCACGCCGTCGCCGAAGCTATCAAGCGGGCCCCGGAAATGAGGAAGTCGGATGCGGTGATCGTGAACATCTCCGGTCGCGGCGACAAGGATGTCGGAATTTTGCGTGAGAACCTGAAGTTAGACTAACCGACTACCGGTTTTGGTCTTATTGGCTAGTCTTCGAATTGTCGTGGTTAGAAGAGAAGTTTCAGGAGCGGTGTTGTGAAAACGAGCTTTCTTGCTGGGGACCGAGTCTACGTCTCGGATGATTTCTTTTGGGCAAAGGGAGCTACGGGTACTATTTCCCCGCCACCCAAGGAGGTCAACTCAATCAGCGGCCCTTGGGATGAGGGGCTGACACGACAGTCTCGGAGCGCACTCGGAACGAATACCACGTATTGGGTGTGGTTCGATGAACCGCAGCACGATGCCGACGGGGATGGACCGTATAGAGGCGGACAGGTTTGGGAGAGCGCCCTTACATTACTGTCACGAAAATCAAGCTGACCTACTACAGAATTTCATGCCTTCCACTTCGACCACAAGCCGGCTGGTGGCCCACTCAAGCCGTCTAGTCTTGGCTTGAGTGGGACAGTTCCAATGCTCCCCACGTTCACACGCTACTTCGGCAGTGGCCCTGAAGGCACTCAGTCGTACACCTCGCGCCTATGCGCAATCCGCGTAACGCTCACAAGCTTCGCGCCATCGTCAATGAGGTACAAGATTCGCCAGTCGCCTACACGAATGCGCCAAAGATCTCTGTAGCCCTTAAGCTTCTTGCAGCCCGCAGGCCTCGGGTTCTCACCAAGAGATTCCATCTTGCGCACGACTCGTGCCAGCACATTATTCGGTAAGTCTTCGAGCTCTTTCCTCGCCGAAGGCTTTACCTCAACGACATAGCTAGCCACGAAGTCGCCCGCGCTTGATCAGGTCTGCCTTGATTCTCTCCAGAGGTGTGCCCTTTTCCTTTCGTCGCTTCTCGGAAATGAGGCCATCCCAAAAATCCTGCAGCCTGATTCCGTGCTTTTTCAGGTCAATCAGAACCGCAACCTTGCGGCCCTTGTCATCGGTAACGAACTGGACTCCAGTCATAAAATTATTCTCCGTCAGTTAGCACGTTGACTGCAAGGCGCTCTCTATTTCGACGCTCTCAGAGCCTGTTCCAGCATCAAACGAATGAAACGTTGATAGGGCAGGCCCGCCCGTGCCGCGCGCTCGCGCACCGGGTCATAAAGCTCCTCGGACAAACGCAGATTGATGGACTTGTCTTTGCGCTTGATCTCGAAGCGCACCAACTGCGCTCCCGAAAGGTCGTATTGCGACAGGTCTGCTCTGTCGACGAAGGCCGTCGCCGCACGGTCACTCTTAAAGGTCGGGATTTTCTTTTTCATAAGCCTCGCAGGCGGTGTCAGCCGTAAGGGGCTACTTCGACGTAGTGACTGCTTGTTCGAGAGTCTCCCGAATGAACCGCGTATAAGGGATACCACGCGCCTTGGCCCGCGCCTTCACTGCGGCGAGCAACGGCTTCGGCATGCGCATGTTGATTTGTTCCTCCTTCTTCTCGAATTCAAACCGCACCGGCTTGAACTGTGAAAAATCGAGATTAGAAAGGTCTTGCGCCAGAAATGCCTCGGCCGCCCGGTCGGTTTTCAGGGGCGGCACTTTCTTATTCGAAGTCGGCTTTTTCATAAGCTGCGATCTCCTTAGCGTGCATGTACCGTGCAGTCACTGGGCGGATCAGGCGGCGACCATCTTTTGTGCGCACCGTGAACGCCACAAATAACGGCCTTCCTGTGCCTGCTCTCCCCACCGCAATCAGACGATCCTCGTCGGTCGAGTGCTTTGGGTCGGGCGCAATGCGTGGGCCGTGGACAAAGAGCGCCTCAATTTCAGCGATCGACACTCCATGCTTCTGACATTTGGCGCGGTTGCCGTCATCCCAGTCAAATCCGCTGACCTGCAAATTCATAGTAGCCTAGAACTATACAAATGTATATACGAAAGCGCGGCGCAACTCAAGTTCTCGCCCCCTCCAAGTAAAGTATTTATTCCTCAATAACATACAAGAAATAACCGCTTCAAAATTGTGGCGAGGCCCTATCCTAAGTTATTGATTCAAAAATATCTTGCAAACAAGTCCTTATTCCTCAAAGACCTGGCGCGATCGCCATCTAAGTCTTTTGTTTTCATAGACCATAGTAGGGGGATCTTCGACGGAATCGTGAGCCATGCCCTAGAAAACAGCTCCAGCTGACCTCCAAAGTCGACTTTATCCTTTTGCGCCCTTTGCGAATCCTTCGCGCGCTTTGCGTTTAAGAACTTTGTTCGCAAAGCAATCGCAAAGTTCGCAAAGCCAACGGAGAGTCGAAATTCTGAAACTCATCAGCACCTGATTTCCCCGTCAATGTCTTCTCAGCCCTCCGCACTCTACAATGCTTTCGTGCCCTTTCACTTCGAAAACAAGCCCGCGCTCATCGCCTATGTAACTTGCGGCGACCCCGATCTCTTCACCACGCGCGAAGTCATCCTCGGCGCCATCAACGCGGGTGCGAGCGTGATTGAGCTGGGTGTTCCCTTCAGCGATCCTCTTGCCGACGGCCCGGTCATCCAACGCGCCAGCGAGCGGGCGCTCAAACACGGCACGTCGCTGCAGCACGTGCTCACGCTGGCGTCCGAGATTCGTGAACATTCCCAATCCGTTGGCCTGGTGATCTTCTCCTATCTCCATCCCGTCATGCGTATGGGCCTCGCAAAGTTCTGCCAGGTGGCACGGTTTGCTGGGATCGATGGAACATTAATCACCGATCTGCCCGTCGAAGAATCGGCCGAGTATCGGCGCGAGGCGCGTAAGAATGACCTCGCAACTATTTTCCTGGCCGCGCCCACGTCCACCGATCAGCGTCTGAAGTTGATTGCCCAGGTTTCTACTGGCTTTATTTACGCCATCTCGCGCACTGGCGTGACGGGCGCGCGCCAGCAGATGACCGGAGACGCTCGCGCCCTGGTTAAGCGCATCCGCGGTTACACCAAACTTCCCGTTGCCGTCGGCTTTGGAATTTCAACTCCGGAGCAGTTCGCGGCCGTCGGCAAGTTCGCGGAAGGCGCAGTCGTCGGCAGCGCCATCGTCCAAGCCATCGAACAAAATCGCGGACGGGAAGCCGCAACTGTGGCAGAATTTGTGAGGCGGCTATTAGCTCTTGGCTCAGACACGCAGCCCCTAAAGGGGCTTCTGATATCGAAGAACTTACGGCATCGCTGAAGCGATGCCCTGATACGAACCAGAGTTTCTCCGCATCCGGGCAGGATTTTCAGGCTTGAGCCAAAAGCTAAGAGCTAAAGGCCAAGAGCCAAAAGCTTCCTATGGACATTTACGATTGGCGCAAGAAAATCGACGACCTGGACCGCAAACTGGCGGCGCTGCTCAACGAACGCGCTGCCGCGGCGATCGAAATTGGACGATTGAAACGTGATACCGGACTGCCCATTTACGAACCCGATCGCGAGCGCGAGGTGATCGCCAATGTGCACCGTTGCAGCACCGGCCCGTTGGCGGAGCGCGATCTGGCGCAGATTTACGAACGAATCATCGACGTAATGCGCAGCATCCAGAAGCACGAAATTGTCCCCGACTCCGGGCCCACGGATCGCGACACGGATGTCGATTCGCAACTGAACGACTAGAACGACAATACATTCGGCCGAGCCGAGGACGTTTCTGGGCCGCGTCCTCCGCCGGTCAAAACGAGCATACTCATGATTGTTGCCATGCAAGATTCGGCCAGTGAAGATCAGATCCAGCAGGTGATCGATCAACTGGTTCACTTTGGCTTTGAAGTCCACCGCTCCACCGGAGCGCGTCAGACCGTGCTCGGCGGAGTCGGAGCACCTCATGATTTCGATACCCGCGAAATCGAAATGATGCCCGGGGTGCAGGACGTGCACCGCATCACTTCGCCCTACAAGCTGGCCGGCCGCAGCTTCCGTCCGGAAGGCACCGTAGTCAAGTTTGCGAACGGGATTGAAATTGGCGGCAAGAAGATCGTGGTCATGGCCGGGCCCTGCTCGGTCGAATCGCGCGAGCAGCTCTTTACCGTCTCTGAACGGATCGCCCAAGCCGGAGCGCGCGTGCTCCGCGGTGGCGCCTTCAAACCTCGCTCTTCTCCTTATTCATTTCAAGGACTCGGCGTGGACGGCTTGAAGTTGCTGCGCGAAGCGGGCGATCAATTCAAACTGCTCGTCATCAGCGAAGTCATGGAGATCTCGCAGATCGAGCTGATGCTGCCTTATGTCGACATCTTCCAGGTGGGCGCGCGCAACATGCAGAACTTCAATCTGCTGCGCGAACTGGGCAAGGTTCGCAAGCCCGTGCTGCTCAAGCGCGGCATCGCCGCCACGCTCGAAGAACTCCTGTGCTCCGCGGAATATCTGCTCGCTGGCGGAAACTACGAAATCATTCTGTGCGAGCGCGGCATCCGCACTTTCGAAACTTACACTCGCAACACCATGGACATATCCGCGATCCCTATCATTCATAAACTTTCGCATCTGCCCATGACCGCCGATCCGTCGCACGGCACGGGGCGCCGCGACAAGGTGGCTCCCATGGCGCGCGCTTCCATTGCCGCGGGCGCCGATGCCATGCTGATCGAGGTTCATCATCAGCCGGATAAGGCGCTCTCTGACGGCGCACAGTCGCTTTACCCGGATCAGTTTGCCGAGTTGATGGACCAGCTCCGCATGATCGCGCCCGCGGTGGGACGCGAGATCGCGTAAATCGTTTCCCGTATCATGATTGTCATCCCGAGCGAAGCGAGGGATCTGCAGTTCGCCGCAAAATGCAGATCCCTCGCTTCGCTCGGGATGACAAAAACCTATTCACCAATGCCATTTAAACAAGTCACCGTCATCGGAACTGGCTTGATCGGAGGCTCGCTGGGTCTGGCGCTGAAGAAGCGCCGGCTCGCCGGACGGATTATTGGCTGCGATCGCGCTCCCGCTTTGAAGCGCGCCCAGGTCTGCGGCGCCATCGAATCGGGGAGCACCCATCCCGCCGATGCCGTGCGCGGCAGCGATCTCGTGGTGCTGGCGACTCCGGTCATCCCCATCCTCGATCTGATCGGGCGGCTTGCTCCAACCTTGCCGGCTAGAACTCTGGTCACCGACGTGGGCAGCACGAAGGCGGAGATTGTCGAGCGCGCCACGAAATCGTTTGGACGAAACGCCGGGCACAGATTCCTCGCCGGGCATCCCATGGCGGGCAAGGAACACGCCGGCGTGGAGTTTGCCGACGCCGATCTCTTCGAAGGCGCTTCCCGGCCAAAATGTCCACACCGGGCTCTGTGGAGAATTCATCCACTGCGCGGAAAGGATGGGCGCTAAAACCGCCGTCGTCGATCCAGCCGACCATGACCGCTTCTGCGCCTGGATCAGCCATCTGCCGCAGATGATTTCCACCGCGCTGGCGGCCGCGCTGGTCGACGAATTCGGCTCTGACGCGCCTGTGCTCGACATCGGTGGACGGGCACTGCGCGAGATGACGCGTATCTCCGGCAGTCCTTATTCGATGTGGCGCGACATCGCCATCACGAACCAGAAGAATCTTTCCGACGCGCTGCAAAAGTTGGAGCAACGTCTGGCGCACATCCGCGAAAATCTGGACTCCCGCGGACTGGCAGCGGAATTCGAACGCGCGCACCAGTTGAGGAAGGACGACTCACCACGGAGACGCGGAGGCACGGAGAAGCGCTCTTAGCTCTTAGCCTTTGGCTTCTAGCTAAGAGCTAACAGCTAAGAGCTTCCTCCGTGCCTCAATGGTGAAATTCTTATAGAATTCTCCTGCTATGCACAAAGTTGTCGCGAGCGCTGAAGAGGCGATCCAGGATGTGTTCGACGGCGCCACCATCATGGTGGGCGGATTCGGTTTGTGCGGGATGCCCGAGAACCTGATCCGCGCTCTTGCCCGCAAGGGCGTCAAGAACCTTACCACTATCAGCAACAATGTCGGTATCGATGGCGTCGGCATGGGACTGCTTCTGGCCAATGGCCAGATCCGGCGGCACATCGGAACTTACGTCGGTGAAAATAAGCTGCTCGAACAGATGGTGCTCAGCGGCACGGTCGAACTCGACCTGGTTCCACAGGGAACATTTTCCGAGCGAATTCGTGCCGGGGGCGCGGGCATTCCCGCATTCTTTACGCCCACCGGCGTTGGGACCGTGGTTGCCGAGGGCAAAGAAGCCCGCGAGTTTGACGGCCGCACTTATATTATGGAGCGCGCGCTGCAAGCCGATTTCGCCTTCGTCAAGGCCTGGAAGGGCGACAAGTGGGGCAACCTCGTCTATCGCAAGACGGCGCGCAATTTCAATCCCATGATGGCGACCGCGGCGAAAATCACCATCGCCGAAGTCGAAAACCTGGTCGAAGCGGGCGACCTCGATCCCGACATGGTTCATACGCCCAGCGTGTATGTGAAACGAATCTTTCGGGGAGATCTGTTCGAGAAGAGAATCGAGAGACGGACGGTAAGAAAGTCGGCGGTTGTTGGTCGTTAGTCGTTTGCGGATTGTCGCGGATCACTGCTTGCCAACGACTAACGACCGACGACCACTGACTAAGGACCAACGACTGAGACAACCTATGCCGACAGAAGCGAAACCCTCCAAAGACCTCGACAGACGCGAACGCATCGTGAAGCGCATAGCCCGCGAATTGCGCGACGGATTCTACGTCAACCTCGGCATCGGGCTGCCCACGCTGATTGCCAATTATGTTCCGGCGGGCATGGACGTGATTCTGCAATCCGAGAATGGAATGCTGGGTATCGGGCCCTACCCGCTCGAAGGCACAGAAGACGCGGACCTGATCAACGCGGGAAAAGAAACGGTCAGCGAGATGGCGGGCACCGCGTACTTTTCGAGCGCGGAATCTTTCGCGATGATTCGCGGCGGCCATGTTGACTTGAGTGTACTGGGCGCGATGGAAGTGGACGAAACCGGCAGTCTTGCGAACTGGATGATTCCCGGAAAAATGGTGAAAGGCATGGGCGGCGCTATGGACCTCGTTGCGGGAGCGCGGCGCGTGGTGGTCGCCATGGAACACGCGACCAAAGATGGGCAGCCGAAGATCCTGAAGAAATGCACGTTGCCGCTGACTGGCGTGCAGGTCGTCGACACAATCGTCACCGAAATGGCCTACATCCGAGTGACGCCGGAAGGCTTGCTGCTCGAGGAGATTGCTCCCGGGCTGACGGTTGAGGACGTGCAGAGAGCGACTGAGGCGAAGCTGCGGGTGAGTGCTGAGCTGAAGACCATGTAGGGGAGCAGGTCTCAGGTCTTAGGTCTCAGGTCGTAATGCCTTATCGTTTTCCGGGACAAAGGGCGTGAAATAGTCAGACCAGTGGCTCCATGAGCCCGAGACGTGACCGTCCTCTCGGAATACGCGGTGACTCGGAACTCGCCACCCTTACCGAACTTTTTCCCTTTGCCTGCGTATCATGTTTCAGGAGGAGGTTTTCTCATGGTCGCCTTCCTGCTTTGGTGCTTTCTGTTCGTGGTGTGCTGGCCCTTGGCGTTGCTGGCGCTGATCCTATATCCGTTCGTGTGGCTGCTTTTATTGCCCTTCCGCCTGGTTGGGATCGCCGTCCACGGAGCGCTGGCCCTCGTCTGGGCCGTAGTAATGCTCCCCGCGCGGCTGCTGAGTGCTCCGTTTCGTTTCTCCCGAATTTGAAAACCGGGCGCGATCGTCGGTACAGACCCAACTATGGCGGACCACTTCTGTTCCGACGGCCACCTGCTCTTGCCCTAGGACTGCCATCCGAAGAACAAGGCGATCACACCAAACGTGTCAATGAACCCATGGGCCAGAATGCACACCCACAGGTTGCGTCCTGACAAGACGTAAGCGGCCCCGAGCACCAGGCCGGCCATGCCGGAGTCCACAATCCCCGACGGACCTTTGTAGTAGTGCCCGTAGCCGAAGAGCACTGAGACAACCAAGACACCGGCCCAGTAGGCAGCCTTTGATCGGCCACCCACGTCCGCCGCGCGCATGAGCAGGTAGCCACGGTAGCCGATCTCTTCTCCGAATGCGGCAAAAGTCCAGACGATGAAAAGCCAGCGGAGGGCGACCATTGCGTGGCCTGTGATTTCGTTAAAGCCACTCGGCGCGACTGCGGGAGGCCAGAAGTGGGTGGTGAGGGGATCAGTTACAAACTGACCGAGCAGAAGTCTTAGGGCGGCCGCCGCGAGCGCGAACAAGACGGTTCGCTTCCACGAGGCTGGCCAGCCCAAGCCCATGGCGGCCCATCCGCCGTCTCGCAGCCGCAGTGAAATCAGACCGAGTACGAAAAGAATGGGCACTTCGTTGGGAATAACGTGGTAAACGTTGTGACCAATCACGATCGCGCTTCCCAGTGCGAGCTCGGCCAGGGAAAACCAGCGTTGCACGGGGGTCAGCTGTGGTTGTGACGCATTGGAATCAGTCGCAGTGGGTGCTAATGTCGCGATGGCACGGATTAGGTCTTTCACTTGTTCTTCCCTGTGTTGTTGTTTCGCCGACTGGTTCAACTTTCCTGGGTCAACTTTAAGGGAGCACCAGCGATCTCCGGTATCGCCGCACAAACCAGACCGCAATGTGCGTGGTCAACATCACGAGCCCGCAACCCGCCAGCCACCCGATCGGTACGATCCACCAGCCCAGCACGTCCTTGCCGCCGGCCGGTGCACTCCCGAACCCAAGTCGAAAGGAGAGCTCAAGGTTGCCGGCGCTGTCCGGATAAGTCCACAAACCAGCGGTTCGTGGATGGAATAATTTCGCCATTGCGACAAGCATCAGAACGACCCCGAAGAAATAGCCCCCGATGGAGCCGAGCAACACAAAAAAGCCGGCAACGCTCAGGCTGGCCCAGCGGAACAAGCTCTTGAGGATTTGCAGCGGCGATCTGCCGACCTCGGCCCGCGCCAGCAGATTGTCGGTGATGTACTGACTGGCCAGCTCTTGCTTCTCCGCTGGCCGCGGCCTTGTCCGTGGCGAGCTTGTCCATAATGTGGCTGCGCAGCTCTTCGACAATCTCGCGGATATCTTCGTCTTTCACGCCGCGCAGCCGCTGGCGCAACCTGCCGAGATAAGCCTCGATCCTCTGCTGCGCATCGCCTGGCATGGTCATCTATTTCCCCTTTTATTTCCCCTTTGCGAGTGGAGCGAGCAACCGGCTCATGCTCGATGAGAACCGCGTCCACATTCCAGCCATCTCGCGGGCCCGTTGTTTGCCGGCCGGCGTGAGGGCGTGGTATTTGCGCGGGTGTCCGGCACCGGACTCTACCCATTCGCTTCGCACCAGCCCGAGCGTCTTCAACCGGCTGAGCAGCGGATCCACCGTTCCCTCCGATACGATCAAATCTGAATCGCTTTCCAGCCGCCGCAGAATCTCCAGACCATAGAGTTTTCCGTCCCAGAGCGCGGCGAGAATGGCCAGCTCAAGACATCCTTTGCGGAGCTGTACTTCCCACTTGTCGACGGTTTCTTGCTCGCTCGGGCCCGGCTGCTTCATCGCAATATACTATGCAGTACAAGGTATGATGTTGTCAAGAACCGCTGGCGACCGATTTGCGCCGCCGCCGAGCTTCGCTCGGCTGCACAGCCGAGGCGGCTGTCCCTACGTGAGTTCTTAGGCTACCGGCGCGGCTAGGTACTTCCGCAGGAACTGCAGGCTCCGCAGACCGGCGTCGCGCCAGATGGTTTCGTCCTCGAAGCCGTGGCCGGCTCCGGAATAAATCTTGATTCCGTACGGGATTCCCTTCTTCTCCAGCAATTTTTGCAATTGGTAAGCTTCTTCGACGGGGATGGTCTGATCGGCCTCGCCGTGCAGGATGAGCACGGGGCAAAGGCGTCTCATGAAGAGGTGCATTTCTTTGGGCATGCCGCCGAAGAATTCGACTACGGCTTTCACACGAGGGTCGATGGCGGAGTTCGCGAGGGAGAGATAGGCTCCCAGGGAAAAGCCGAGCAGCGCGATGCGCTCTCGATCCACTTGCGGTTGCGTTTCGACAAAGCTGATTGCGTCCCAGAGGGTTTTCATCCACAGCGGGAAATTGCGCAGAATTGTCGGCTTGTCGACAGATTCGATGCCTGTGCGGTCGAAATAGTGGAGCAGGTACACCGCGAAGCCCTGGGCTGCCAGCGTGCTGGCGTATTGCTCCATGCCGGAGAGGTTGCCTCCTGCGCCGTGGAGCGTGACTACGGCGGGGAGTGGGTCGTCGGGGGTCGCTGGCAAGTAGGCATCTAGACGAATGGGCTTGCCGCCACTTTGGAAGGTGAGTTCGGACTGGGAGATGGCAGGCATCGCAGAGAGGTGCCGGGCTTTGCCCGGCTGGGCGGACGAATGCGTCCGCCCCTACGTGAGTTTGGTCGCCTCCGACAGTTTCTTTAGCGATTCCGTGTACGGCGTGCGCGCTATGCCTCGCTCGGTGATGATTGCGGCCACGTATTTTGCGGGGGTTACGTCGAAGGCTGGGTTCTCGATCTCGACTCCGTTGGGAACCATTTGCTGGCCGGCGATGTGCGTGACTTCTCTTGGGTTGCGCTGCTCGATGGGAATTTTGCTGCCGTCGGGGCATTCCAGATCGACAGTCGAAATCGGAGCGGCTACGTAGAACGGGATGCCGTGCTCTTTGGCGAGGACGGCTACGGTATAGGTGCCGATTTTGTTAGCCACGTCTCCGTTGGCGGCGATGCGGTCGGCGCCAACTACGATGGCTCCGATTTTGCCTTGCTGCATCATGACTCCGGCCATGTTGTCGGAGATGACGGTGGTGGGGATGCCGTCTTTCATCAGTTCCCAAGCTGTTAGGCGCGAGCCTTGCAGAAAGGGGCGCGTCTCGTCGGCGTAGACGTGAATTTTCTTGCCTGCTTCCACGGCTGCGCGGATGACTCCAAGCGCGGTGCCGTAGCCGGCGGTTGCCAGGGCTCCGGCGTTGCAATGGGTGAGCACGCCGCCGCTTGACGGCATGAGGGTAGCGCCGTGGCGTCCCATGGCCTGATTGGCGGCAATGTCTTCGGCGTGCATGCGCTGGGATTCTTCGATGAGATCCTGCTTGATTTGCGGGATGGGGCGAACGCGGATGCGCTCAAATTTCTCCGTCATGCGGCGGATCGCCCAGAACAGGTTGACGGCGGTGGGTCGCGTCTGGCGGATGGTTTCGCAAATTTGGTCGAAATCTTTCTTGAGGTCAGCGCCGTTCTCGGCCTTGGAATTTTTCACGCCTAACGCGATGCCCATGGCGGCGGCGACGCCAATCGCGGGGGCTCCGCGGACAACCATATTGCGGATCACGTCGGCAACCTGCTGGTGCGTGGTGCAGGTTACGTAGACTTCTTCGGTGGGCAGCTTCGTCTGATCGATGAAGACGACGCCGGATTTCGTCCATTCGAGAGTTTGGATCATAAGTCAGTCGTTGGTCGTTCGTCGCTAGTCGTTCGCTGTTCGCTGTTCGCGGTTGGCGGTCAGCGGTTAGCGGCCAATTGCTAAGTGCTCTTTTCTCACTTCATTCGCCGTAAAGACCGCAATAAACGGCGCTGGCGCGGCAGCCTTTTCTACGCTGGGGCGGCCCTTCGCATCCTCGCGCTCGACCAGGCACATCACACCTGCCACTTCGAAGCCGAATTCTCGGGCGGCTTCGATGGCTTGCACGGTAGAGGCGCCGGTGGTGCAGACATCGTCCACGATCACCACCCGCGCGCCTTTTTCGCGGAAGCCTTCAATGCGCTGGGCGGTACCGTGCTGCTTCTCCGCCTTACGCACGAGGAAGCCGTGCAGAGTGCCGCTGGTGACGGCTACAGCTACGACGATGGGGTCGGCTCCCATGGTAAGTCCGCCGATGGCGTCGGCGTGCCAGCCTTGGCTGCGCATTTCATCGAGGAAGACTTGGCCTACCAGTTGCGCTCCCCGGGCGTCGAGCGTCGTGGTGCGGCAGTCGATGTAATAGTCGCTGGTGCCGCCGGAGGACAACTTGAATTCGCCGAGACGGAAGGATTTTTGGGCCAGAAGTTTCAAGAGCTCTTGTCGTGCGGTGGACATGAAAATCAGGTCTCAGGTCTTAGGTCTTAGGTGTCAGGTTTCAGGGTATAGTTAACAACTGACGACTGCCAACTAGAAGTTCTGTCAATGTCGTTAGCACATGATATGTCCGGTTGAGATAGCAAGTGATATGTCCGCTTTTCAGGCGGTGGGGGTAGGAGAGCATAGAGGGCATGTTCTCTTACAC
>WNFJ01208220.1_pt1 | contig 15124 bp, 13 predicted proteins | sample 5400461 | NCBI WGS metagenome assembly WNFJ01 (sample SAMN13153349, study PRJNA577476) | soil metagenome | isolation source: 115 cm saprolite on Douglas fir-dominated hillslope | place: USA:California | collected 2013-09-17 | reverse complement strand
TGCGCCGTCTTGTTGAACGCGGCGACATCGGTCCGCAGCAGGGCGTTGAAGCGGGCCAGATACCCGTCGAGCTCGCCGCGCAGCTCGCGCAGCCGCGCCGCCGCCACCTCCGTGGGCGGCTGGGCGTAGGCGAACGTGATGGCGAAGCCCACGCCCCGCAGCCGATCCTCGAAGCGGCTGAGGTAGTGGATGTCGTCTTGCCCGGCGTCCCGCTGCACCTCGGAGTTGTACAGGCTGTCCTTGAGGGCCTTGAGCCGCCGACCCAGTTCACCCGCGGCGTGGGTCACCGGCGCGGTGGTCGCCGTATCGCCGCGCAGGTTCTCTCGCAGCGCCTGCTGCGTGGCCTTGAGCTGGGTCTCCAAGCTGACGATGCCGTTCAGCATCTCGTGCAGCGCCGCTACGGCGTTCCGCCACTCGAGGCCGGCCTTAAGCTGAGCCGCGAACCCCGCCGGCTCGGCGCGCACGAACGGATCGGGCTCGACGACCACGCTCGTCGCGAGCGTCTTGCCCCCCGCGCTCAGAGCCACGCGGTAGGTCCCGGGGACCACCCGGGGTCCCCCGGCCTGGCGGAAGGGATTCTCTTCCTCTTCACCCGTCGGCTTCTCGAACGTGAGCTTCGTGGGGGCGGCGTAGCGCAGGTTCCAGACGTAGCGGTTCACCCCCGCCTTACCGGGGCCGCTCGAGTCCACCACGAGGGTGTCGCCGCGCGCGGCCGTAACGGTGACCACCACCTTGCCGCGCCGCGACCGCTCGCCCGGGCCGGCGTCACTGCGGTCGCCCGGCGCCGCCGGGGCCGCGGTATCGAGCGCCGTCTTCAAGTAGTAGTCGACCATCGCGCCGGCTGGCGCGCTCGGCGTGGTGAACCGCGTGGGCGCTTCGGACGGCCGCCGGGCGCGCACCCGGATCTGGGCGGGCAGCGTGCTGAAGACGTGAAACTCGCCCGCCGCCACCTCCGGCGTGAGCTCCTCGAGGGCGGTGATGTTGTCGAGCACGAACAGACCCCGCCCGTGCGTCGCCACGACCAGGTCGTGGCTCCGCTTGACGAACTTGACGTCGAAGACGGGGGCCGCGGGGAACCCCGTCGTGAGCGGCTTCCACGTGGCGCCGCCGTCGCGCGAGTACCAGAGGCCCGTGTCCGTCCCCAACATAAGGAAGCCGCGGAGGTTCGGGTCCTCGCGCACCACGTGCGCCACCGCGTCCTGAGGCAGGCCGCGCGAGATATCCGTCCACGTCCGGCCGTAGTCGCTCGTCTTGTAGAGGTAGGGGCGGCCGTCGTCCAGCTCGTGGCGATCCACGGTGAGGTACGCCGCGCCCGCGTCGAACGGCGAGATGCCGATTTGATAGATCCGCCCCTCGGCGTCGGCCGCGAGCCGGGGGAAATGGCCGGCGACGTTGCTCCAGGTCTTCCCGCCGTCGCGCGTCACCTGCGCCAGCCCGTCGTCGGTGCCCACCCAGATGACGTTCGAGTCGGTGGGAGCGAGATTCACCGTGAGGATCGTATTGTAGGTCTCGGCCCCCGAGATGTCGTACTCGATGGGGCCGCCGCTCGTCACCTGTTTCGTCTTGTCGTTTCGGGTCAGGTCGGGACTGATGACCGCCCAGTGCTCGCCCCCGTCCGTGGTCTTGAACACGACGTTTCCCCCGAGCAGCACCTCATTCGGGTCCGTCGCGGACACGTCGATCGGCGTCGTCCAGTTGAAGCGGTACTGCAGGTTCGCCGGCTTCGTCTCGCTCACCCCCTTGAGGTACGGCCGGATCGAGCGGGTGCGGCCGGTCTTCAGCTCCAGGCGCGTGATCGCGCCGTTTTGCGAGTCGACGTAGAGCACGGTCGAGTCGCTCGGCGCCGGCACCACATACTCCCCGTCACCGCCGCTGACCGTGAACCATTCCGAGCCGTTCAAGGAGGCGCCGGGGACGCTCGACGGCCCGCACCACGCGTTGTTATCCTGGAGACCGCCGCACAGCATGTAGGGGATGTTGGCGTCGGCCGCCACCATGTAGAACTGCTCGATCGGCAGGTTGTTCAGGGCGCGCCAGCTCCTCGCGCCGTCCTCGGTCACGTAGGCGCCCCCGTCGTTCCCCTGGATCATGCGGTCCGGATTCGAGGGATCGATCCACAGGGCGTGGTGGTCCACGTGCACGCCGCGGTCGATCGCCCGCGTCGTCTTGCCGCCGTCGTCCGACTCGAGCAGCAGGAAGGACGAGAAGAACACCTTGCGCTCGTCCAGCGGGGAGACGGTGAGGTGGGAGAAGTAAAACGGCCGGTTGTCGAGCGCGTGGTTGTCGGAGACGCGGCTCCAGTGGTCACCCAGGTCCTTCGAGTCCCACAGCAGGCCTTGCTTGGCCTCGATCAGCGCGTAGACGTGGGTGGAGCTCGCCGGACCGATGCCGAGCGCGATGCGGCCGTACGGCCCCGCCGGGAGGCCTTCCTTCAGCCGCTCCCAGGTGAGCCCCCCGTCGGTCGAGCGGTACAGCCCGCTCCCCGGGCCTCCGGACACGAGCTCCCAGGGATGGCGTACGAACTGCCACATCGCGGCGAACAGCACGCGCGGGTTGCCGGGCGCGATGACCAAGTCGGCGGCGCCCGTGGTGTCGTTCACGAACAGCACCTTTTGCCAGGTCTTGCCGCCGTCGCCGGTGCGGAACACGCCGCGGTTCGCGTTCGCCGCCACGAACACGATGTCGGGGTTGGTGGGGTCGACCACGATGCGCGAGATCTGGCCCGCGTCGCCCAGGCCCATGAGTTTCCAGCTTTTCCCTGCGTCGGGGGAGAAGAACACCCCGCGCCCGTCGACGACGTCGTTGCGCGGGTTCCCCTCTCCCGTGCCGACCCACACGAGGTTCGGGTTCGACGCCGCGAGCCCGAGCGCGCCAATGGAGGCCGTCGGCTGGTCCTTGAAGATCGCCTCCCAGGTGGCGCCGCCGTCGGTCGTCTTCCACACACCCCCCGCTCCGGCGCCGACGTAGAACACGTTCGGCTGCCCCGGAATCCCGAGGACGGCGGCAACCCGCCCCCCGCCCACAGAGGGGCCGAGGTTGCGGAACTTGACGTCGTTGAGCGAGTCGGCACTCGCTGTCGCCACCGCCTCGGCCGGAGCGGCACCAGCGGGCGGCGAAGCGCGTCGTTGCGCCAGGGCGGGCGCGGCGAGGGCGACGGCTAGCAGCGCGCCGCAGAGATTCGCACAACAGAGACGGATGCGGCGCATGGCGCTCACTCCTTCGAGGGATCGGCGGGGAGCCGGGGTGTCGGGGCTGCAGGCGGAAACGAACAGGGCATCGGCCACGTCGCAACTGGGGCGCTCGCAGGGAAAAGCTGGAAACTCATGGGCCTGGGCGACGCGGGCCAGATCTCGCGCATCGTGGTCGACCCCACCAACCCCGACATCGTGTTCGTGGCGGCCGGTCGCGTAGCGCCCGGGGTCGTGAGCGTCAACGTGTTGCGGCGCCAGCGGGAGCTCCCGCAGGACCCCTTCGACCGCTTCTTCGTGCCGCGCGGCTACGAACAGACCATCGAGGCGTACGGCTCCGGCTTCATCGTCTCACCCGACGGCGTGGTGATTACGAATCAGCACGTGACGCAGGGTGCGGAGCAGATCGTCGTCACGATGCGCGACGGCCGCGATTTCCCGGCGAGGGTGCTGGGCGAGGATCCCCTGACCGACATCGCGATCCTCAAGCTCGACGCCGCCGACCTGCCCACCACGCCCATCGGTAAGAGCACCGATCTGATGATCGGCGAGTGGGTACTGGCCTTCGGGAACCCGTTCGCCTACCTGCTGGGCAACAGCGAGCCCACGGTCACCGCCGGCGTGGTGAGCGCGGTCGGCCGCAATCTGCTGCCGTCGGAGGGGCAATCGGGGATCTACGTGGGCATGATTCAGACCGATGCGGCGATCAACCCCGGCAACTCGGGCGGCCCGCTCGCGAACGCGCTGGGCGAGGTCGTGGGCGTAAACAGCTCGATCTTCACGAGCTCCGGAGGCTCGGTGGGGATCGGCTTCGCCATTCCGATCGAGCGGGCGCTCCGCGTCGCGGACGAGTTGCGCCGGTTCGGCAAGGTGCGGCGGGCGTGGGTGGGACTCGAAGTCGCCGGCGCGGACGAGCTACGCGGCTGGAAGCGGGCGGGCGGACTCGCCCTAAGCGACGTCGCCCCCAGTGGGCCGGCGGCGCGGGCCGGCCTCGCCCGCGGGGACGTCCTGGTGAGCGCCCGGGGTCATCGCCTCCGCACCTTCCTCGACTGGGAAGCCCTGTTGCTCGACACCGGCCCCGGGGACACCCTCACGGTGGCCTTCCGCCACGGCGGCGAGAGCCGGACCGCCCGGCTCGGCGTGGTCGACCTTCCCACGACGCTCGCCGAGAAAGTGGCGGTGCTGGGCGGCATGAAGGTCGTGACCGTGACCGCCGCGGTGCGTGCCGAGCGGAACGTCCAAAGCGACCACGGCGCCCTCATCTACGACATCCCACCCGAATTGGAACAGGGCACGGGCCTGCGCTCGGGGGACGTGATCCTCCAGATCAACCGGACCCGCGTCATGCGGGCCGAGGATCTGCAGCGGGCCTTCGCGGCGGCGGAGGGAGCGGGGGCCGTCACCGTCTGGTTCGAGCGCGCCGGCCGGCTGGGACGCACGGCGTTCTACGTGCGCTGAGGGCCGCCGCGGGGCGGTCTGGCGGCGAGGCGGTGGGACGGCGATAGTGAGGTCGGTCGACACCACCGGGAGGCCGCTATGGCCGAAACGATCCGCAAGGTCAGTTACAGCTACGCCACCATCGCTGACAAGCCAGGCGAAGGGGTCCGGGTGCTCCGAGCCTTGAAGCAGGCGGGCATCAACCTGCTCGCGGTGCACGCGTTCCCGAGCGCGCGCAGGTCGCAGATCGATCTGATCGCCCTGGACGGCGCGGCCCTGGCCGCCGCCGCCAAGGGGGCGGAGATCAAGCTCTCCAAGCCCAAGACTGCGTTCCTGGTCGACGGGGACGATCGCGTGGGCGCGCTCGCCGAGGTCCTGGCGAAGCTCGCCACCGCGAAACTCAACGTGACCGCTGTGACGGGGGTGTGCGCGGGCATGGGACGCTATGGCGCGATTCTCTGGGTGAAGCCGGGGGACGTCAACAAGGCGACGACGGCGCTGGGCGCGATGTGACCCTAGCGGGCGAGGTCGTTGCCGCACGGCGCCTCCGGTCTGGCGCGCATCACGCTACACCACCCCGCCCCAAGGCGTCCGGTCCGTATTTCTCCCGCACCGCGTCGATCGCCTGCGCGAGCGCGCGGTCCTGGACGCTCTCGGGTCGGTCGGCCGCCGCCTCCAGCAGCGGCAGCTGAGCGCTGGCCTCCGGCGTCGAGAGTTGCGACAAGGAGACGCCGATCAAGCGGGCCGGCACCCGCCGGGCCACGCGTAGCTGGCGTACACGGCGCGATCCGATTGCACCGGCTCGGCGAGGGTGCGCCCCGCCTGACGCGTCCGGAAATCCGCGTCGCGCAGCTTCACCGTCACGGTGCGAGCGCAGCGCCCCGCGTCCCGCAGATCGGCCGTGGCGCGGTCGGCCAGCGCGAGCAGCCGGGTGGCGAGCGCCGCATCGTCGTCCAAATCGGCTGGAAACGTCTCATCACGGCTGAGCGACTTGACCTCGCGCTGGGGCTCCACCGCTGTGCGGTCGATGCCGCGCGCCCGCTCGTACAGCCACGTCCCCTCGCGGGCGCCCAGTCGCGCCGTGAGCGTCGACAGCTCGTGCCCGACGACGTCGCGCACGGTGAGCCAGCCGAGCCGCGCCAGGCGCGCCTGGAATTTGGGGCCGACAAATGGGATGTCGGCGAGCGCGAATTGCAGCATGAACGCCGCCTCGGCACCGGGGGCGACGATGCACACGCCCTCTGCCGCGCTCCCGGCGCGCGGTTTGGCGCGGCTCGCGGCCAGCTTCGCGACGAGCTTCGAGGTACCGCCGCCGATCGACACCGAAAGTGAGGTCTCCCGCTGCACCGCCTCTCGCAGGCGCCGCGCCGTCGCGGCGAGCGGCTCCCCTCCGTACAGCCGGTCGGTGCCGCTCAGGTCGAGGTAGAACTCATCGCTCGAGGCCTGCTCCACGGCGGGCGTGAAGCGCTGCAGCGTCTCGCGGATTTCACGGCTCTTGCGAGCGCACGCTTCCCACGGCACCGGCACAACCATCGCTCCAGGGCAGAGGCGCACCGCTCGCGCCATCGGCATCGCCGAGTGCACGCCGCAGGCCCGGGCTTCGTAGGAGGCGGACGTGACGACCCCGCGCTGCTCCGGCGAGCCCCCTACGAGCAGCAACGACACCCGCCCCGCCCCAGCCGGATCCACCATGCGCGCCACCGCCACGTAGAAAGCGTCCGCGTCAGCGAGCAGGATGCGACGGTCGGCGGATAGCGGCATGGCGTGAAACATAGGTCGGTCCCGAGGCCCAGCCAGCTGGCCCGCTACCCGATTCTTCAAACCCGGCGAGCGCGTCTACGGGGTACGGCGTCAGCACGCCGCGGCTGCGGATCATGTTGCGCGAGCTGTACGGGGCGATCCGTCGCATTTGCGGAGCGGATGCTCGGCCACGGCTCGATCGAAGGCCCCTTGCTCGGTATCGAGCTCCTCGGCCGCTTCGGGCGCAGCGCCAACCCCGGCACTCCTTCGGCGGCCCCGCCGCTGGCTCGCGACCGGTCGCTACGACAACTGGGCCTGACCGACGACCTGTCGCTCCGGGTGGTGCCGCCGTTGCTGCACCGCTATCCGGGCCTGATACCGGCGCTCCAGGCGTGGACGCGCAGCCCCAGTCTCTGGGTGCGCCGCGCCGCCGCCGTGTCGCTCGTGCCGCCGCGCCGCGGTGAACGCCTCGCCGCCGCCTACCGGATCGCGACGGCGCTGCTCCCAGACCCGGAAGACCTGATCCACGAAGGCACAGGGTGGCTGCTGCGCGAGGCCGGCAAGACGGACCGCCAGCGCCTCGAGACCGATCTCCTGGCCCACGGGCGTCGCCTGCCGCGGACCGCGCTGCGGTATGCGATCGAGCACTTCCCGGCCGCCCGGGGCCGGGCGATCCTGGCGCGAACTAAGGGGAGGCGGGAGGAGGGTGGTCCTTGAAGATCTGCTCCAGGATGTGGCGACGCTCGCTCAAGTCGTACAGCGTCAGCCGATAGATCTCGTCGTCCGAGCCGGCGAGCACGCCGCCGTAGCGGTTCGGCTCCGCGGCTTGGCGCCGCTCCGACTTGTGCACGAGCCGCAGCTCATCCACCGCGCCGATGGGGAAACTGTAGGTGGAATCGCCGCGGCGTAGCACGAGCGTGTCGTTCCGGAGTCCCACCAAGTGCAGGTCCCACAGGATCGCATCGCTGTTGAGCCGCACCTGCCAGCGCTCGTCCTGCTGCGCCGCGCTCGGCGCCGCGCCGAGGACGGCGAGCCCGACGACGAGGATCGCCCTCACGCCGGGTTTGCCTTGGCGCGCTTCTTGGCTTCCGAGACTTGACGCTTCTTCTTGCGGCGCGTGTTCCCGTAGGTGCCGCGAAAGATCTTGCCGCGCTTGGTACGGAGATCGCCTTTGCCCATGAGCCTCGCTCCCGTGTCCCGTGTCAGTCCTTCATACCGCCCAACTTGAGCAGTCGCTTGAATTGCGCCGCCGACGCCGGCACCACGGAGAGGCGGCCGATGCGCACGAGCCCGAGGTCCGCGAACGCCCGATCCCCCTTAATCTCGGCGAGCGGGACCGCCCGCGGCAGCCTCCCCTCCGCTTTCAGGTCCACCACCGCGAGCTTGGGGTCGTGCTGTTTCGGGTCGGGATACGCGGCCGCCGTGACGGCCGCTACGCCGACCACGGCTTTCTCATCGCCGGTGTGATACACCAGCACGCGGTCCCCCGGTCGCATCTCCCGCAGGTGTTTGAGCGCGAGGTTGTTGCGCACGCCGTCCCACACCGCCGTCTTCTGACGGGCGAGGTCGTCGAAGCTGTAAGTCGACGGCTCCGTCTTGACGATCCAGTAATTGGCCACCCTTGCCTCCCCCCCTATGCCCACAACGCCATCGTCGGATGGCGCCCGGAGCTCACCCGATCACGCGCGCCGTCCACGTTGCGATCACGTCCACGAGCTCGCTCAGCGCGTCCCCCGCGGCTGGCCCGGCGCGTTTCGGCACCTTGAATGAGTGATCCCCGCCTTCCACGAGATGCAGCGTGGCGAGCGGCCCGAGCCGCTGGAGCACGGCCTCGAGCAGCGGCAACCGCGCGAACTCATCCCGCGACCCCTGGAGGAACAGCATCGGCACCCGGATGGCGGCGAGGTGCGCCGCCCGCTCGTCGCCGGGGCGCCCGGGCGGATGCAGCGGGAACCCCAAGAATACCAGACCCTGGACCCCCGGCAACGGCTCCCGCGCCTGGGCACCCGAGGTCATGCGGCCGCCGAACGACTTACCGCCGGCGACGAGCGGCAGCCCCGGCGCCGCGCGGCGAGCCTCCTCCACGGCGGCGCGCACCGCGGCTTCCGCGACGGCGGGGGGATCAGGGCGGCGCGACCGCCGCTCCATGTAGGGAAACTGATAGCGCAGCGTGCCGATGCCCCGTTCCGCGAGCTGGCGCGCGATGGCCTCGAGAAACGGATGCCGCATGCCTGCCCCCGCCCCGTGGGCCAACACGTAGATGAGGCGCGCTTGAGGCGGCCGAAGCAGCAGTCCCGAGACCCGCTCGGCAGCGGCGCCGACGGGAATCGCGACCTCAGCCGACTCGAGCATGCAGCTGCTCGAGCGCGTGCACGAGATCGGGCGCGAGCGCGAGCACCGCCCGCAGCGGATCCTCCTGGAGCTTCCGCATGCGCGCCGGAGCATTCTTGATCGTGAACTTGCGGATGTCCAGCTTCGGCGTCACCTCACTCCAGTCGAGCGGCATCGACACCGGGGCCCCGGGCAGTGGGCGCGCGCTGAACGGCGCGACGAGCAGGCGGCCGTGTCCGTTTTGGACGTAGTCCAGATAGACGCGGGCGCCGCGCTTCCCCACCTGCCGGGTGACCGTCGCGATGTCGGGCAGCTCCGCGGCGATCACCCGCGCCAACAGGCCACCCAGGGTGCGCGCCTGCTCGTAGGTGCACTGCTGCCCCAGCGGCACCAGGACGTGCAAGCCGGTGGACCCGCTCGTCTTGACGAAGCAGGGCAGCGCGATGTCGTCGCACAGTCGCTTGGTCGCGCGCGCGATCTTCACCACGTTGGTAAAGGGCGCTTCCTTGGGATCGAGATCGACGATGCACCAGTCGGGTTGCTCGAGCGTGGCCACCCGACTGCCCCAGATGTGCAGCGGGATGGTGCCCATGTTGATGACGTACAAGAGCGATTCCACGTCGTCGCACACGAAGTAGGCGATCTCGCGCTGCGTATCCTCGCTCCAGATGCGCTCCGTGCGCACCCATTCCGGGATGAAGCCCGGGGCGTCCTTCTGGAAGAACGACTTGCCCGTGATGCCGTCGGGGTAGCGCGTGAGGACGAGTGGGCGGTCCTTCAAGTAGGGCAAGAGCCAGGGCGAGATCGCCCGGTAGTACTCAATCAAGTCGCCCTTGGTGTATCCCTCGTCCGGCCAGAAGACCTTGTCCAGGTTGGAGAACTTCACGTCTTTGGGGAGCGGGGCGACGGACGCGGCCCGCGGCGTCGGCCCCGCATCGGCTCCGTTGTCGCGCTCGCCGCGCTCGGCCCGCTCCCGCGGCCGGATGGCCGCCTCGGCGATCGGCTTGTCGTCGCGGAAGCGGACGAACACCGGCTGCCGCAGCAACCCCTCGTCCGTCCACTCTTTGTAGCGGACCTCGGCGAGCAGCCCCGGCTCGACCCAGGTGTGGCCCGCGTCGTGGGGCACGGGGCCTGTAAAGGCGGGGGTGGCGCGCACGCGCGGCTCCAGCTGCGCGCTCACGGCCTTGAGCTCGGCCGCCGTGAACCCGCTGCCCACCCGCCCGGCGTACACCAGCTTCCCGTCCTCGTAGGCGCCGAGATCGAGCGCCCCGAACCCGGAGCGCGAGCCCTTGGGGCGGGTGAAGCCGACGACGACGAAATCATCGGTGCGGTCGGCGCGGATCTTGAGCCAGGCGGCCGAGCGCCCGGCGCGATACGGGGCGTCCGCCTTCTTGGCCACGATGCCCTCGAGCCCGAGCTTGACCACCTGCTCGTACAGCGCTACGCCGTCCTTCTCGAAGTGCTCCAAGTACTTGAGGGGACCGACCCGCGGCAGGATCTGCTGGAGCAGCGCCTTGCGCCGCTCGAGCGGCAGCGGCCGCACGTCGTAGCCGCCGAACGCCAGCAGATCGAACACGTAGAGCACCGCGGGAGACTCGACCGCCGCGCGACGCACCTCGAGCGCTCGCGACACCCGGGCGCGGTTCTGCAGCCGCTGGAAGCTCGGCCGCCCCGCCTCGTCCGGCACGACCAGCTCGCCGTCCACCACGAACCCCTCGTAGGGCAGCGCGACGATGGCGCGGGCGATCTCGGGGAAGGCGCCGGCCAGGTCGAGCCCGTTGCGGCTCAAGAGACGGGCCATGCCGTCTTCGCGCGCGGCGCGCACCCGGTAGCCGTCCAGCTTCAACTCGAACAGCCACCCCGGCTTCGAGAACGGCTGCTCCCGCGTCTCAGCGAGCATCGGGAGCGCGTCCGCCGCCGTGACGGTCCGACGCGGCGCCTTGAGACGGGCCAACTCTTTCAGGACGGGCGCGGCCCGGTTCTGCCCCGCCTTCAGCTCCTCGACGGTGAGGCCGGACAGGACGGACTCGGGTGGCAGCGCGCCGTCCGTCGCCGCGTAGCCGTCCTTTTCCTTGATGAGGAGCCAGTCCTTCTCCCCCTTCTTGATCTTCACGAGGGTCCAGCGACCCTTGAGCTTGTAGCCCCGCAGCTCGAACAAGAGCTTGCCCTTCTTCATCCCTTCGTGCGGGTCCTCGAGCGGCACCCAGACGCCCCGGTCCCACACGATCACCGCGCCGGCGCCGTAATTCCCCTCCGGGATGAGTCCCTCGAAGTCGCCGTACTCGAGCGGGTGGTCTTCCACATGGACCGCGAGCCGCTTGTCGGCTGGGTTGGGCGACGGACCCTTGGGGACCGCCCACGACGCCAGTACACCGTCCATCTCGAGCCGCAGGTCCCAGTGCAGCCGCCGCGCGGCGTGCATGTGCACGACGAACAACCCCCCCGGCCACGCGGCGGGGGCCGCGGCGCGAGCGGGCGCGGGCGGGAGGGCTGGCGCGGGGGCGGGGGCGGGGGCGGCGAGGCCGCCCGGTTCCGGCGTCCGGTCCAACGACCGCTTGGCTCGGTAAGCGCTGAGCGGATCGGAGCCGGCCTTGCGGTTTGCACCCATGGGGGTCGAATCTTATCATTCGGGCCCCATGAGCGCACATCCTATTGGGTCGGCGACCCTCTCGTTCGGTCTGGTCTCGGTTCCTGTCAAGCTGTTCTCGACGGGCGAGGCCGCGGCAGCGATCAGCTTCAACTGGCTGCATAAGAAGGACGGCGCACGCCTCAAGCAGCAGTACGTGTGCTCCAAGGACGGGGAGAAGGTCGAGAAGGACGAGATGGTGAAAGGCTACGAGTTCACCAAGGGCCAGTACGTGATCTTCACGCCCGAGGAGCTCAAGGCCGTGGAAGAGAAGTCCACCAACGCGATCGAGATCGCCGAGTTCGTCCCGGCGCCCCAGATCGACCGCGTCTACGTCGAGAAGTCGTACTTCCTCGGCCCCGACAAGGGCGGCGAGCGGGCGTATCGGCTGCTGACCGAGGCACTCAAGCAGACGGGCCGCGTGGCGGTGGGCCAGTATGCCGCCCGCGGCAAGCAGTACCTCATCTCGGTCCGGCCCGAGGCGAGCGGCCTGGTGATGGAGCAGCTGCGCTATGCCAACGAGGTGCGCACCATTACCGAGGTGCAGATCCCCAAGACCGAGGTGAAGAAGCCCGAGCTGCAGCTGGCGACGCAGCTCGTGGAGCAGGCGTCCTCCGACACCTTCCGCCCCGACGCGTACGAGGACAACGTGCGCAAGCGCGTGCTCGAGCAGATCCAGCGCAAGGTGGAAGGCGAGGAGATCACCGAGGAGCCCACGGCGGCCCCGAAGACGCAGATCATCGACCTGATGGAGGCCCTGAAGGCGAGCCTCAAGGGCAAGGGGGCGGTGGGCGCGCAAGGTGGGAGGTGCGCGAGGCTAGCCGTCGCGGATGAAGGGCTACACGTCCCGAGACGTCGCCAAGCTGCTGGGATTGACCGTCGCGCAGGTGCGGGGATTCGCGCGCGACGGTTTTTTATCGCCCGGGCGCCGCACCCGCGGCGCGCTGCAGTTCTCCTTCCAGGACCTGGTGATCCTGCGGACGGCGAAGGCCCTCGTCGCGGCCCGCATTCCCACCCGCCGCATCCGGCGCGCGTTGCGGAAGCTGCGGCACGAGTTGCCGCGCGGTCGCTCGCTCGCCGAGCTGCGGATCGTCGCCGAGGGCGATCGCATCCTCGTGAGCGACGGCGCGGCCGTCTGGAACCCCGAATCGGGGCAGTTACGGCTCGACTTCGCCGTGTCGGACCTGGCGAACCGCGCGGCCCCGATCGCGCGTCGCACCGCGCAGGCGGCGCGGGCGGCCGAGCGTGACCTCGACGCCGAGGATTGGTACGAGCTGGGGCTCGAGCTCGAGGCGGTGGCACCCGCCGAAGCGCGCGACGCCTACCGCCGCGCCCTCGAGCTGGACGCCCATCATGCCCACGCGCACGTCAACCTGGGGCGGCTGCTGCATGAGGAAGGGCTCATCACCGAAGCCGAGCGGCATTACCGGCTCGCGCTCCGCGAGCAACCCGATCACGCGACGGCGGCGTTCAACCTAGGGATCGCGCTGGAAGACCTCGATCGACCGGCGGACGCCATCGAGGCGTACCGCATCGCGCTCGCGACCGATCCCCGGCTCGCGGACGCCCACTATAACGTCGCCCGGCTGTACGAGAAGGCGGGGAAGAAGGCCGCCGCGCTGCGCCACCTCTCGATGTACCGGCGCCTGGCCTTCGACTTCTAGAGCGCGACGGACATCCCACCGGCGACACCGGCAGCGCGCACCGCAACCTTCAGGCGGACCCGCGCGCTCCAGCCCGACGCGCCTACTGGCGGCACGGCGCCGCGGGGTCCGGCTTGGCGTGGTCCACCACGATGCGGTGGTCCAAGTCGGCGACGCGCACCGCCACGTCCTCCACGAAGTCCGCCACCCGGGCCATGTGCTCGTAGTCGATGTACTCCGCTTCGTCGGTCACCTGGTGATAGTCCGAGTGTAGCCCCGTGGTGAAAAACGTGATCGGGATGCCGTAGCGCGCGTACTCGTAGTGGTCGCTGCGGCAGTAGATGTTGGACGGGTGACCGTCGGCATCGATCGCGTAGTCCAACGTGAGGTCGTGGTGGCCCTCGATGTTGACCCGTTCGATCAGGTCGCCCAACTCGGTCGACAAGCGGCGCGAACCGACGAGCTGGAGGTAGGCGGGGCCGCCGTGCAGCGGGGTGCCGTCTTTGGTGCGTCCCGTCTCGTCGTCCGCCGAGCCGCGGCCGACCATGTCCATGTTGATCCCGCGGCACGGTGGGGTGGTCGGTGAAATAGCGCGAGCCGAGCAGGCCTTTCTCCTCGCCCGTGTGCCACACGAAGAGGATCGAGCGCTTCGGTTTCCGCGGCAGGGCCGCGATCTTCTCGGCGATCTCCAGCGCCGCCACCGAGCCCGAGCCGTCGTCGTCGGCGCCGTTGTACATCGAGTCGGGCCGATCGGCCGTGGGGTGTTGGACCCGGAACGCCGCGAGCGCCGCGTTGACCTGGGCCTGCTGCTCGGGGGTGGCCTGTCGGCCGGCGTCGTCGGCGCCCTCGGGCCGCACCATGTGGTTCCAGAGGCGAATCGAGTCGTGGTCGACCGGCGCGTGGCTGAACCCCAAGTGGTCGTTGTGCGCCCCGACGGCGACGTATTCGGCGCGGAGCTGGGGATCGCTGCCGCGGACGATCCCGAGGACGTTGCGCGCGGGATCGCGCAGGGGCTCCACGCGGAACCGCAGGTTGAGTGCCACGGTGACGCCGCCGGCTCCGGGCGCGAGCTGGGCGAGCGGTGTGGTGAACAGCTGCTGCGCCGCGGCAGTACTGATCAGCAGGAACGGCGTCCCGAGCGGGCCCTGAGCCTCGTCGAGAAAGGTGCGTGGCCGTCGCAGCGACTGGAGGAAGGGCGGGGGCAGGCTGTCGAGCCCGGCGAGCGCGACCGCCGCGGCGCCCGGCACCGGCCGCAGACCGCGAAACAGGCCGCGCCCGCTCAAGCGGCCGCGTACGCCCAAGATGACCAGCTTGCCGCTGGCCTGCTCGGCGCTGATGGCCGGCGCGGAGTCGCCGGGCTCGCCCCCATACACGACCGCCAGCGCGCTGTCCTCCACCCCGCGCGGGCCGAGCGCCACGTAGTCGCGCCACGGCCTTAGGGGCGCGCCGGCCACGACGAACGTCGACGTTTCGTCGAAGCTCCGCGTCTTCAAGGGAATCGTCTGGAAGTAGGTCCCGCCCTCGCCGGCGGGGACGAGGCCCATGCGCTTGATCTCCCGCGCGATGTAGTCGGTGCCTTTCACGTTCCCCGGGGTCCCCGCCTCGCGGCCCTGCATCGAATCGTCCGCGAAGATGTACAGCCGGGTCATCAGATCGGCGGCGGTGATGGCGGGCACCGTGGGCTGCGGGGCGTGCTTCAGCGGTCCCGGGGTCTGCGCCCCGACGGCGACAGGGAGTAGCAGCCCCAAGACCGAAATCGGGTGGCGGTGCGCCATGACGTCTCCGAAGGAGGTGGAGCGGACCGGCCCGCGGCTTGGCCGGGTGCGATGCTCAGCCGAGCAACGTCGCGAACTGCTGCGCCAGCTTCGGTCCGATGCCGGATTCTTCGTGCTTGAAGAAGACGAACGCGTCGGTCCAGCCGATCCCGAGCTCCCGGACGCGCGTCGCCCATTGCTCAAGGTCCTTCTTCTTATACCCCTCATCCCGCAGTCGCAAGTAGCCGAAGTCCGCCGTCGCCGTGAGCGGCGTGTGCCCTTCCGCCGTGTCGGCCACGCACAGCGCCGCGTTGGCGTTGCGGAGCGCCGCGTACACGTCGTCGCCGAACCAGGACTCGTGCCGGAATTCCCAGGCGCAGCGCAGGTCCGCCGGAAACTGGGTCA
>WNFJ01146071.1_pt1 | contig 15124 bp, 15 predicted proteins | sample 5400461 | NCBI WGS metagenome assembly WNFJ01 (sample SAMN13153349, study PRJNA577476) | soil metagenome | isolation source: 115 cm saprolite on Douglas fir-dominated hillslope | place: USA:California | collected 2013-09-17 | reverse complement strand
CTCGACGGGATACGTGACGAGCTGCTCGACTTCAGTCGGCGGCATGGAAGGAGCTTCGGTCACGACCGTTACCTGATTGTTGGTGAGATCGGGAAATGCTTCAACGGGCATGGTGTAAAGGGCATATCCACCCGCCGCAACAAGAGCGATGACAAGCATCAGCACGATCCAGCGTGCAGAGAGGGCGACGTCGATAATGCGATTTAGCATGTCTAGTCTCCGATCGAGGATTTGAGAAGCTGTGACTTGGCGATGAAGCTTCCGTGGGTGATGACCTGCTCGCCTGGCTTCAGGCCCTGGAGGATACGCATGTTGCCGCGGATGTTTTCGCCCGTTTGCACCGTCTGCACCCTGAACCGATCCGCCGCTATGCGAACAAAGACGACATCCTGTCCGTTGACCTGTTGGATCGCCTCCTGCGGTACCAGGACAGCAGGTATGCCTGCTCCCGTTGCGAATTCGGCGCTCGCCAACATCTCGGGACGAAGGCGATTGTCCGGATTCCTGATCTCGATGCGTACCTGCATCAGCCTCGTCACCGGATCGAACTCCTGACCAAGGTTCGTGATCTTTCCGGCGTAGTTCGCCTCCGGCACGTCCGGCAGCGTAACCGTCGCTGTCTGCCCAGGATGTAACTTGGACAGAGTCGTAGCATCGACCGAGGCCAGCATCCAAAGGTGACTGAGATCCCCGATAACGAAGGCATCCGTAGAAGGCGAGATGGTCGCTCCGGGTGTGACATTCTTCTGCAGAATCCGTCCGCCTGCCGGAGCCTTGACGGGGATCATATCTGCGTCCTCCGAGCTGTCGGCGGAAGCGTCAGCTCGCACACCAAGAGTCTCTTCCAGGTGCGTCTCTTCCCGGCGCACGACATTGTCCGCTTCGCGGGTCGCGCTCTGGGCGTTGACAAGTTCCTGCTTCGCCGTCTCGGTTTGCGAGATCGACTCCGCCTTCAGCGCATAGAGCCGCTGACTGCGGTCGTAATTCTTCTGCGCCAGAGCCTCGGCTGCCTGCAGACGGGAACGTTCGGCCACGGCATTCGCGTAAGCTGCCCGGGCTTCGTGCACATCATGGCTGTGCATACGGGCAAGCACCTGGCCCTTTTTCACAGAGTCGCCGAGATTGAAGTAGACCTTCTCCACCCTGCCCTCGGCGAGAACGCCGACGCGCCAGGTCGCATTGTCTGGCAGAGCGATATGCCCCTTGGCACGCTGGCTCACTACGGCGGTGCCTAGTTCGACAGGGGCGACCTCAATCTTCTGTTCGGCCTGCGCCTGTGACGATAGGGTCACCTCATCCGAAGATTCTTTACTCTCGGGTTTGGCGCTAGCCTCGTGCGTAGCTTCGACTTTGACGTCGTCCTGGCCCTTACGGCAGCCGCTTAGAAGGCAACACGCCGCTACGCATACCCATGCGGCTTTCTTTGTCATTTTCACTGATCCAATCCCTCCGCATAGTTAAGTGCAGCAACACTGAGATGAAAGCCTTCAAGAGAGCGCACATAGCTGAGTTCTGAGTCAACGCGTGCGCGTTCCGCATCAAGCAGCCTAAGCAAGTCCAGCCCTCCAGCCTCATACGCAGCTCGGCTGATATTTGAAATTTCGATTGCTTGCTCCCGCATTGGCTTGAATGTCTGAAGATATTGTTCGCGGCGCATCTCGTACTCCCGTTGTGCTAACGCCAGCTCCGCCGCAAGCCGGTTGCGTGTCGCCTGATAAGTCTCACGCGCGGCTTCTTCTTCCGCATGCGACGCCGCGACTGCTCCTTGATTCCGATTGAAGAGCGGAAGATCGAACTGCACTCCAGCTATTGGCGCATCGACGCTCACGTCGTGCTTATAGCCACCCGTGAAGAGCAGGTCCGGCCTGCCATTCGCCTTCTCAAGCCGGGTTCGCGCTTCCGCTTTGGCGATGGCCTGTTGGGCAAGTTGTCCTTCGGTGCGCAGCGATACAGCGTCCGCTCCACCTGGGACTGGCCTGGGGTCTTCCAGCGTCTCGAAGTCCTCAGAGAGCACCCAGGCACTGTTAGCTGCCGCGTTCATCTCCTGCGCCAACGTCAGAAGTGCCTTCTCGGAGTCAAGCCGAGCATTTGCCGCCGCAGCGCGGATCTGTTCGCCTTGCAAACGCACCCGCAGCAGGTCTACCTCTGCTATCTTGCCTTCGCGGAAGCGCGCCTCGTGATATTCGATCACCCGCCGGAAGTAGTCTGCATCCTGCGCGTACAAGGCAGCCAGGGACTGTGCGGCCTTAGCCTTCCAGTAGCTTTCGCGCACGTTCAGCACGATCTGCCGCCGTGCGAGGTCGGCTTGCAGGCGGCTCTCTTCCGTACCCTGCTGCGCGACAGCTATGCGGCCTCCCCGCTTGCCGGAGGTCTCCAGCAACTGTTCGCCCTCCCAGTACGTTTGCGAGTTCTCTCCGAAAGGCGAGGTTTGCGTGCGAAGGTCTTCTTTACGGAAGAGAAACCGCGGATTGGGGATCAGGCCAGCCTGTGAGCGCAGCCGCTCCGATGCCGTCACCCGATTGTTCGCAGCCCGCAGTTCTGGACGGTGTGCAAGTGCGTAGCTGACCGCGTCCTGGGATGAGAGAACTGTCTGTCCATGACAGGGCCTTGCGTACAGGAGTAATCCCGCAAACAGAGACAATAGCAACCGATTCATATGATAAGTCCTGCAAAAGATTCGCTAAAAGCCGCCGGGGAATATGGCAGCACATGGAATAGGCGCCAACAACAAGTTCACGAAGATCGACCGGATGAGAGGAGGCGACATTCTGTGAGTGCGCACACGTCAGAACACGACGTGCGCTGGTGGCGCAGCAGCGAGGCAGGACTAGATGGGAGGGGAACGTGGGGAGGAACGGGACCGACGCGGCGGATCGTGGCCGCTCAGGATATTCGGCTCAAAAAATGGTTCCGATGACCGTATGGGGGCGACGGTGTAGACCGAAGTCAGTATGAAGGCTTGAGTGGAGAGATCGTTGATCGTCGCCGAAAACCACCGCTGAAATACAGCGTCATCGTCAGGGTCAAGACCGCGAAACTCCAATGACTTGGAGGTCGAGAGGTGATGGTGCGGAAAGTGAGTGTGGAAGAAACTGTGCGGGTGGTTTTCGGTACTCTCGTGCTCATGAACGTGCAGAAACGGCGCTTGCAAGAACGTAAGCGCCAGCACCAAGTTCATCAGGATGGAAATGCAAGACCGCACACCCATATAGTACCGTGAACCGGCAAGACAGGTAATTTGCCATACCTCTAGGAGTCCAAAGAGCATGTCTTCTCCGCCCCTGAGTCGGGTTCGGTAGGCCTTAGAAGGTCATCGGAGAGTCACCGCGGGTGGCAGGCCAAGATGTTGGCGAATCTCTTGCCGAGCTGCTCCTAGCTCTTGCTGAAAGCGCGGGTTCGCGAGCATATAACCGAAGACCACATAAGCAGCTTGCCGACTCGCCTCGATGTCGCTCTTATAGTGAGCTCCACAGATCATCCGATTGTAAGCATATTCGTCTGCGCGCTTGAGGATCTGATCTTTCTTGTCGGGAACGATCTGGATCAAGGTCAGCGCTTGCAAGTAACCGGACATCGCATGTCCACTTGGATACGCAGGTGTCTTCGGAGTCGCGCAGACGGGATGAAGACTGCCGTCATAGAGATATGGACGTATACGGCCAAACCGTACCTTCGTTGGAAGCCCCAACACACTCTGATCATTCTGAACGTGCGAAGACAAAAGGGCCGTTAGCGGCAAAGCGTCGGGGGTGAAGCCTTCGCCAATGACCTTCTTGTACTCGAAAATATCCTCCTCCTTGTCGTCCGCCTGCGCCGCGGTTACCTGCTCTGGAGTCCGTGCCTGCTCAATACCATGGACTTCCTGAAGCTCAGATTTTGTGATCTCCGAGTCCTGAGCCGGAGGAGGTGGCAGAAGGAGGCTCAGATCGAGCACAGACGCATCCACAAAATACAAGGAGTGCTTTATGGGCTGCTTCGTGGGTGAAACTTCTTTGGCTGGCACGGCCGGGGCCCGAGCAGCAATCTCCGTTGGGACCAAGAACAAGCCCAAAGCAATTACGAGTTTTAAGTTGTGCGCGATGCTGGTAAGCTTCAATGTCTTTTTACCCCTGATAGAGATTGGTTTGACCAAGGTTTCTGTGTGACAATCGCAAAGCTTCATTTCTGTGTGGCTGGCATGACCTTTGCTGTGATCGGAAGCGGGCTCGCGCTTTTGATCCATGCGGTATAGATCATGTCACGCAACATGCTCGCCGCCGCAGCCAGCCGGTCGTTCGTAAATTGGATCGATTCTGCGGAACCTTTTCCATCAAAGTCACCGGCCTTCTCAAACTGGTAGGTCTTCTCCACCAAAGAATTGGGAGTGACGAAGATAGGAGACGTATTCAGCAAAAACATCATCGAGAACATGTGGCTTCGCAACGAGTGCCGCTACATCAGTCGCCTTAATATTTGCCGGAAGAAATATGTTCTCCCACTTGCCGTGAACGTTATGTCCAACGCCGGTGTATCCATTGGGATTTGCTTCAACCCATCCGTTGTAGTTGATGCTGGTGTGCATTGGATTCGCACCGTCACCAACATAGTGCCCTAGCCAGCCGGAATAGAACGTGATCGCCAGCTCGACGGGCTTGGTGTCTTCTTTGCTGGCCACTCGGCGCCGGTACTCACGCATTGCAGCTTCGAGCCGCTCATACACTTCCATCGCGGAGTAAGGCTGCAACCCGATCCGCGCCAACGCATCCCGTACACCATCCAGTACGGTGTGGGAATCGAACAGCAACTGAATGCAACGAGCTCTGTATCGGTGAGCTATATAGGGTCGAGAGGGATCGATCTATTCCGCTCCGTGGATGTGAACGCGCCAGCTCCGCCTAACTACATTTCGCGACCAAATCCAAATCTGGGACAGGAGAGGCAGCTCCAATCGCAGGGCTATCAGAAGAGCAATGCTCTTGAGATTGGCTTTCGCGGCAGACCGACGAAATATTTCCTCGGCCAGGCGCAATACACCTTGGGGAAGACCTACAACAACACGAGTAACATCAGCTATTTCCCTGGAAACAGCAATTTCCCAAGCTCCGACTGGGCGGTCCGACAACGATCAGCGCCACAAGTTTGATCTGCTGGGCACCTTTGAAGCCGGCAAGTGGTTCGACTTCGGAACCGTGCTTTCGCTGTACTCTGGGAAGCCCGTGAATATCACCACGGGCAGCGATAACAACCGTGACAGCCTGGCGCTCGATCGTCCAGCGGGCATTTCCCGGAACTCTCTGCACGGGCCCAGTTATATCAATCTTGACCTCAACCTGGCGCACGACGTCTTTCTCACAAAGGCAGGAAAGAAGGGACCTGTCGCAACCATTTCGATCAATTCCTTCACCTATATTGGTGTGATCAGTTCACCCTTCTTCGGTCACGCTGTTGCAGCGCAACCGCCGCGCAGCATGCAGATCAATCTGCAGTTCAAGTTTTAGCCATGAGGAAACACAGCAATTCGGTTCCGTTGAAAACGTTAAGTGGCCGTCGAGTTACGGTTACGCCACACCGGCGAAAGCGAGGACGGTTATGGAATCACTTCATCGGAGGTAGTTGGATTATCAGTGACAAGGGATTGAGTTGTCCTGTCCCGCCTGGAACAGGAATCAGGAGGAATAATATGTCCACAGCAAAGATCGCTATTGTTGCCGCTACGCTCGTCGGTTTAGCAGGTCTGCTGGCCTGTAACAAAATTGACAGAGATGAGCAGCAGGCGAACGCCAAAGCTGCCGCGGCTACACAGTCAACAGCCCAGAAACCCACTGAAAAGCCGGATGCAGATGAGGCTGAAGGAGGTGAGGAAGGTCCAGCCGTTCCGGCTAAGGTCGCCCCGGAAAAGCCAGCTCCCCATCAATTAGCTGGCACGCGATTCGTTTACAACTTCGACAGCGATGCGCCCGGACCGTTGCCCGCGAAGTTTCACAGCGCGAAGACCGGTGGAGGTACTCAAGAGAAATGGGCCGTAACCGCCGACCCAAATGCCCCCTCAAAACCGAATGTGGTTACCCAGACATCAACCGACCAAACCGACTACCGCTTTCCCCTCCTAATCTCTGACGAAGGCTCTTTTCAAGACTTGGACCTCAGCGTGAAGTTCAAGGCAGTCTCTGGAAGCGTTGACCGAGCCGGAGGGCTGGTTTTTCGCCTGAAAGATCCGAACAACTACTACATCGTTCGCGCGAACGCTCTTGAGAACAATTACAGGCTCTATCACGTAGTCAACGGCCGGCGCAGCCAGTTCGCGGGGGCTAATCTCAAGGTCACCTCAGGAGAATGGCACGAGCTGCGTGTGGAGGCAGTAGGCGACAAGATCACTTGCTACTACGACGGCGGCAAGAAAATCGAAGCCACTGACGGAACATTCAAGGATGCGGGCAAGGTGGGCCTGTGGACAAAAGCGGATTCCGTCACTTCGTTCGATGATCTCAAGGTAACTGCGAAATGATTCGGCGTAGTCGGCCCACGTTCCTTCGGGCACGTTGTTGCGGCGCAACCGCTGCGCCGAATGCACTCGACCCGGAATTCAACCTTAGCTATGAACGCAGATGTTCCGGTGTGCCGGATGATGCAAGCGAGGACAGAAAAATGAAATGGGATCGTCGAATTTCGGGTTGGATCGTCAGTTGCCTAACTGCGGGCTTCTTGGTGATGCCTGCAATTAGCCGTTCGCAGGATGCCGGAAGCGGCGCCGAACTTCTCACGAAGGTCGCTGACATCCCGATGCCTGGACCTGCAGTCCGCTTCGACTATCAGAGCCTGGATGTAAAAACTGGCCGTCTTTACATCTCGCACATGAATGCGGACCAAATGGTTGTTTTCGATACCGTGAAGCGGGAGGTCGTAGCCAACCTTGATGGTTTCAAGCGAGTACATGGCGTATGGGCGGTTTCGGAGCTTGCTCGCGTCTACGCTTCCGTGACCGGGGAACATGCAGTGGCGGTCGTCGACAGCGAGACGCCGCATACGCTGACAAAAGTTGGGCCGATTACATATCCCGACGGTCTAGCCTACGCACCAAAAGCAAAGCGCGTATTCGTTTCTGACGAGCATGGCAACGCGGACGCGGTCATTGACGCAACGAACAACACACTCGTCACAAGCATTCCGCTCGGTGGCGGCGCTGGAAACACCGTATACGACCCCAATTCCGCACATATCTTGGTGGCGGTCCATAGCGTGAACGAACTCGTTGCCATTGATCCGGCGTCGGCCAAGATCATAGGCCGGTATTCGTTACCGGGGATCAAGAACCCTCATGGCATTGCGCTCGATCCAACCAACCGTCTCGCATTCGTAGCAGGCGAAGAAAATCACTCCTTGGGCGTGGTGGATCTCACTTCCATGAAACTTCTGTCGACGCACCAGGTAGGCGAAGATCCCGATGTACTCGCCTTTGACCCTGGCTTGCATAGGCTCTATGTCTCTGCCGAATCAGGCACTGTGTCCGTGTTCGAAGAAAACGGTCGAGACCTGAAAATGCTAGGCCAGTTCGTTATGCCACACGCTCACACCGTCAGTGTCGATCCCAAAACTCACCTGGTTTATTTCCCGTTGGAAAACGTCAATGGCCGTCCTCTCCTTCGAATTATGAAGCCGACTCAACCACGCATCGGGCTCTCGAGCTCGGCATCGAAGGATCCTGCCGGGACTCCTACCTCTCAAGTCCTCTTCGTCTGTGAACACGGGAACGTGAAGAGCCTAATGGCGGCGAACTATTTCAACCAACTGGCGCAGGAGCGTGGGTGGCCTTTTCGGGCATCAACGACGGTGCCACCCGAAATCGTTCAAGGTCTGCGCGGTGACGGCTTCGACGCGAGCGCGTTTCATCCCTCAGCGATTAGCGCCTCCGATGTATCCGCATCCCAGCGTGTGATCACAATCGGAACTTCACTACCTCCGGATGCACAGACGGCTCAACTCAAGCTCGAGCAGTGGAACGATGTACCGCCTGCTAACGTCGACTACGGCGCGTCGCGCGATTCTCTCAAGAGTCATATCAAGGACCTCGTCGAGCAACTGGCAGCCTTCCGCCAGCAACACCAATGAAGAGCCATTGAACTTGCGAGGGGGTTGCGTTATGCACTCGACGTTCAAGTTGGGGCGGTCGCGACGGAACGCAGCGCCAGTCGTGAATAATGAGTTCCGGAGCGACAGAATACTGAGGAGCCCTAACTACGATGCGCGGCTACTCTTTCTAACCCGATTCACTCGCCTCTTCGCTTACGGCGCGCTGTCCGTCGTCCTCGTCTTTTATTTGACCGGCATCGGACTCAGTGAATCCCGGATCGGATTGCTCCTTACTTTGACTCTACTGGGGGACACGATCGTTTCCCTGGTTCTCACAACCCAGGCGGACCGTATTGGGCGTCGGAGGATGCTCGTTATCGGGTCCTTTCTCATGGCCCAACTTCTTGTTTCTTGTCATCGCCGGGACGATCGGGGTCGTAAGTCCAAGTGGCAATGAGGTTGGGCCGTTTCTGTCGATTGAGCAGGCCGCGCTCGCACATGTCGTTTCGGCCTCAACGAGGACTTCGGCATTTGCTTGGTACACCTTGACCGGCTCATTCGCGACCGCTATCGGATCGCTCTGCGGAGGCGTGCTCCCCTCCCTAGTAGATTCGAGCGGAGCGTCCCCCATCAACGGCTATCGTGCTGTTGTCGTCGTTTACGCGGTCCTCGGAATGGTACTGACACTGGTGTTCGCGCAGCTTTCGTCGGCAACTGAGGTGGGCGCGTCCGAAGATCGCCTTTCGGGTCTTGCGGTTAAAAAGACTCTCCTCGGGATTGGACACTCGCGAGAGATTGTCCTCAGGCTATCGGGATTATTTGCTTTGGACTCCTTTGGCGGCGGCTTTGTCGTTCAGAGTTTCGCTGCATATTGGTTTTACCTGCGTTTCGGTGTGAAGCCGGCCGCGCTAGGTGCGATCTTCTTTGGAGCGAATTTATTTGCAGGAGTTTCCGCACTGCTGGCATCCCGGCTCGCATCGCGGTTTGGGCTCGTGAAAACGATGGTCTTCACCCACCTACCTTCGAATATTCTGCTGATTTTGCTGCCGCTTATGCCCACGCTTCGACTTGCGATCGGGATTTTGCTGTTGCGGTTCAGCATCAGCCAAATGGATGTTCCGACGCGGCAGTCCTACACGATGGCAGTTGTTCGTCCCGAAGAGCGATCTGCCGCAGCCGGCATCACGGGAGTAGCGCGAACAATTGGCGCCTCCATCCCGCCGATGTTTGTCGGGCTCATGTTCGCCCAGCCGCGCTTGATCAATATTCCATTTTTTATTGCCGGAACTCTGAAGATCGCCTACAACCTTCTGCTCTATCGCCAATTCGTGGCGCTCCAACCACCCGAAGAGGAGTTCCGATGATCCGTAGCATTTCGGAGGCTTCTGAGACAGATTTCAGCAACGATGCAATGGTTGTTATGCGTCCGAGAGCAAGGAGATGGTCAACCGGTAACGCGAATCATCGTTGTCGACGAACCTGAAAGCAAATGAATAGGAGAAACACAATGAAGCAAGCGAGAATCGGCACTTTCCTGCTATCGGTTGTCAGTTTTTCTAACGTCTTGTTTGCACAATCTGGCGCAGGCGAGCTGCTTAAGCTGGAGACCACAATTCCGATGACCGATGTCCAGGGACGCATCGATCACCTGTCGATCGACCTGAAGGGGCAGCGCCTATTCGTAGCGGCCCTTGGGAATAATTCGCTTGAGGTGATTGATCTCAAGGAGAACAAGCGAGTTCATACCATCAACGGGCTGGCAGAGCCTCAGGGCATCGCTTATATCTCTTCAACGAATCGAGTTTTCGTGGCGAACGGCAAGGACGGGTCAGTCCGGGCATTCGATGCAGCTTCCTGGAAACTACTCAATTCGACCTCGTACGGCGACGATGCCGATAATCTCCGACTTGATCCGAGCAGCGGCCACATTTGGGTCGGTTACGAAGGCGGAGCCCTGGGTGAATTTGATCAAGTAGGAACGAAACTCGCAGACATAAAATTGGATGCTCATCCCGAGTCGTTCCAGTTAGAGAAAAATGGATCGAGAATCTTCGTCAACTTGCCACGATCCCGGAAGATCGGCGTTGTGGACCGTAAGACGCGAACGCCATCGGAATCCTGGGGTACGGGAGGGCCGCTAGCCAACTATCCAATGGCCTTGGACGAGCGGAATCATCGGTTATTCGTGGTAACGCGGTTTCCCGCGCGGCTTATCGTGCTCGACACGGACCAAGGTAAGCGAGTTGCGACTCTGCCCGCCATCGGTGATGGCGACGACGCCTTTTACGATGAGCGGCGCCACCGGATCTATTCAATTGGTGGAGAAGGTGGGATCTCGGTGTTCCAACAGCGGGATGCCGACCACTATGAGGAGCTTGGCCGAATCAAGACGGTCAGTGGCGCGAGGACGGGCTTCTTCTCAGCGGACCTCGACAAACTGTATGTTGCCGTGAGGAAACATGAATCACAGTCCGCAGAGATTCGCGTTTACGCGCCGGCGCCGTAAACGCAAGCTATAGGTCCGCGCCATTGTTAGAGCATCCGGTGCATCCTATTGCCGTCCGGCCACCACGGCTGCGGGTTCCGGGTTATTGCGGCGAAGGAGAACTCGAATCTGGGCGCTCAACTAAGCAAATGCGAACGGTTTCACCAAGTAATCGTCGAAACAACCGCGTCGTCTGCGTGAAACTCTCTCCCGCTGTCAGGCGGGGACCGAGAGATGTTTGCATTCCCATCCTACCTTGTGTAACATTTTCACGTAATGGTTATAACAACAAATCACGCAACTGCGCCGTGGCTACTGCTGATCTTCAGCCTGCCTTCAAAGAGGGCCAGCGAACGAGTGAAGATCTGGAGAAAGCTTCAGAAGTATGGGACGGTCGCCTTGCGCAACTCTGGCTATGTGCTGCCGAACACATCAGTAAATCAGGAGCGGCTCGAATGGTTGGCAACGGCAATACGGGGATTCAAGGGCGAGTCCTCTGTGCTTCAGGTTCAGGCGATCGACGACCTTCCGTCCGACGTGCTCAAGGACCAGTTCCGCGAGGTGCGCAAACTCGATTACACGGAACTCATCCGGGAGGTTCAACGACTCAAACCGTCCGCACAGGGTTTCTCGGCACAGGTGACGCGCCTGAAGCGGCGATTTGAAGAGATTGCCGAGATCGACTTTTTCGAGAGCCCGCTAAGAGCAAAAGCCGAAGAAGCGCTCTACAGGGCAGAACATCCGGCGACGACGCAAGTGCGGGCCGGGAAAGGAAGGGTATCCAAAGCAGACTATCAAAATCGCACCTGGATCACGCGTCCGCGGCCGGGAATTGATCGCGTCTCCTCCGCGTGGCTTATCAGGCGGTTCATTGATCCCGAAGCCACCTTTGTCTTTGACAGTAATTCGAAGGCCCATCCTGAAGCCGTGCCGTTCGATATGTATCAGGCTGGCGGCTTCGGACATGAGGGCGAGAAATGCACCTTCGAAACACTTTGCGTGCGTTTTGGCGTCGGAGACAAAAAAGCCCGGCTCATCGGGCACGCTATCCATGATGCTGACCTCGATGAAGAGAAGTTTGGACGAACCGAGGGCATCACCATCAACTACATTCTGAAGGGATGGGCCAAGCAAAACATTCCGGATGACGAACTACTGCGCAGAGGGATGGACCTGATCGAAGGACTCTATCACTCGATTGCCTAGAAAACGGAGAATCCAATGAAAAGACAAATAGTATGCTTTGCCGTCTCATGTCTAGTCGCCTGTAGCTGTACCTTTGCCCAGCCGCAGGATGATTCCACCGCAACATGGAAACCCGTAGAGGCAGCCCTGGGGCGATCCGGGCAAATGCAGCCCGGCGAAGTCTATAAGTTCGCTCTGCCGCGCAGAGACATGAAGGTTGTGAAAGACGGTGTGACCGTGGCTCCTGGGCTTGCGTTGGGCTCCTGGGTGGCCTTCAAGAAAATGGGAAATGAGGCGATGGTGATGGGCGACCTCGTCTTGACGGAAGAAGAAATCGAACCCGTCATGTTGAAGCTCCAGCAGGAAGGAATCGAGCAGACCTCGATTCATAACCACCTGTTGGGTGAATCGCCCCGCGTTATCTACATGCATATTGAAGGACATGGAGATCCTGTTGCGTTGGCGCGTTCGCTCGCCTCCGCGGTTGCTTTGACCAAGACTCCGCCACCCGCAACAACAGCCACGCCAGCGGCCGTACAGCAGACGATCGATCTTAAGACCACACAGGTCGAACAAGCTCTAGGTTATTCCGGAAAAGTAAACGGAGGCATCCTGCAGTTCTCCGTTCCGCGCGTGGAGAAGATCACTGATAGCGGCATGGAGGTCCCCCCCGCGATGGGAACTGCGACCGCGATCAACTTCCAACCTACCGGCGGGGGCAAAGCAGCGATCTCAGGAGATTTTGTTCTGCTCGCCAGCGAAGTCAATCCCGTAATCCGGGCTTTGCGGACGCACGGAATTGAAGTCGAGGCCATGCATAATCACATGCTCAACGACCAGCCGCACCTATACTTCATGCATTTTTGGGCCAACGACGACGCCGTAAAGCTGGCGCAAGGGCTTCGCGCCGCGCTTGATGAAACAAACTCACAAAAGCCGCAAGTCAAGTAGGTCTGTATGAACCGCAGCCCGCAACTCGCACAAGAGCAGAAAGCGCCGCTTGGCGCCTTTCTGCTCTATTTCCTCCATCTCGGCACGATGGGCTTTGGCGGACCTATCGCCTTGGCCAGCCGAATGCAGTCGGAATTAGTTGAGGAGCTAGGCTGGATCGACCGCGAAGACTATCTCGAAGGGCTATCGTTTGCACAGCTCGCTCCCGGGCCACTCGCTGCGCAACTTGCCATGTACCTGGGCTATGTGCGGGCAGGCGTGTTGGGTGCAACTACAGCGGGTATAGCCTTCATTGCACCGTCCTTTTCGCACTTTATGTGCGCTATGACGGACTGAAATGGATGCAGGCGCTTTTCTACGGGATTGGTGCGGCAGTCATTGGTATCATCTTGCGTTCAACCATAAAATTGGGCCGCGCTACGTTGAAAAAAGACCCGTTGTTGTGGGCAATCTTCTTTGTCCTGGCGATTTCGACGGCTTATACCGGCCGCGAAATCATTTGGCTCTTTCTTTTAGCAGGTCTCGTCTCGCTTGGCGTTAAAACATGGCCCTCACGGACTCGGTCGGCTGTGTTTGCGCTTTCGCCTGCGTCGTTCCTATTTGCGGTACCGACTGGCAAACACTGGACTGTGTTTCTCTTCTTCGTGAAATCAAGCCTATTTGTATTTGCCAGTGGGCTTGCAATTGTGCCTTTCCTCCACGGTGGTGTAGTCGAGTCTCACCAGTGGCTCAACGAGCGTCAGTTTCTGGATGCGATTGCGGTTGCGATGATCACTCCGGGACCGGTCGTCATTACAGTCGCTTTTATTGGCTATCTGGCCGACGGGTTGACCGGAGCAATACTCGCTGGACTGGGCGTATTCCTCCCGGTTTACCTGATGATTGTGATGGCTGCTCCGTTCTATCGCCGATTTTCTCGTAACAACGGGATCAAGGCGTTCGTGAGCGGAGTTACAGCTGCTGCCACTGGGGCCATTGCCGGTGCGGTCTTCGTCCTCGCGCGGCATTCCATACGGGATTTCTCGACCGCTACAATCGCTTGCCTCACCCTTCTGGTTCTATGGCGTTGGAGGGTGCCGGAACCTATCGTTGTCATTTGTTCTGGAGTTGCAGGCCTACTTTTATCTTCCTCGATTGGGGTCAAATGAACATGCGTTTCAAGACACCGGTACCTTCACGAAGGCCGACTGGACCTACGGCGGAAACCACTCTCATGCGACAACCCTTTGTTCTTTTGCTTTTTCTGGCCGCCTATGCGGTTTCAGCGCAAACCGTGGCTCCGGCCCCCGGAAACCAGACCCTTTCTCTTGCGGATGCTCTGGCAATGGCACAAGACAAGTATCCAGCCATCAAGGCCTCGCTTGAACAGCAGGCAGCGGCGCAACACCAAATTGGAGTAGCCAAAACTGCCTACCTGCCCCGCCTTGACATGCTGTGGCAGACCAACCGCGCCACCGACAACAATCGCACCGGGCTGATGCTGCCCCAAAGCGTTTTGCCGTCTATCTCCGGTCCTGTCGCCGTTGACGCCCCCGGCAAGAGCGCATGGAGCAGCGCCGGTGGTGCGCTCATCAATTGGCGACCTTTCGATTTCGGCGCACGCGCAGCACAGGTCAATGTCGCGCAAAACGGCGCGCTTGCAGCAGTGAGCGCCACAAATCTGACGCGCTTGGGGATCGCGGCGGCCACGGCAAATGCCTATCTGGATGTAGTGGCGGCACAACAGTTAGTGAGCGTGGCGCAAGCCAACGTCAGCCGGATGCAGACGTTTGCGGATAGCGTTCACGTTCTGGTGGACAACAAGCTACGTCCAGGCGCAGACGCGTCGCAAGCCGATGCTCAGCTTGCGCTTGCCCGGACGCAATTGATCCAGGCGCAAACACAGGAAAAGGTCCGGCTTGCGGCGCTCGCGGATTTCCTTGAACTTCCAACTCAGCAAGTCAAGGTCGATCCTGCGAGCGTACTCTCTGCACCCCCTGCAAATGACCCTGAAGCGACGTCAATCAACGCACATCCGGCAGTTCAAGAAGAAGCCTCGCTCATCGAGAGGCAAAGAGCTCAGCTTCATGTTCTAAGCCGTTCCTATGCGCCAGTGTTTGATTTGCTTGGTTCGATTTCGGGCCGCGGCACCGGACTGGACGCCCAAGGCAATTTCATGGGAGGAACCTCCGGGCTTGCCCCAAGCACGTTTAACTGGGCGGGTGCGATCCAGGTCTCTTTCCCGGCTTTCGACATTTTCACGATCCATCAGGAGGAAAAGGTGCAGGCGGCTAACGTCCGTGCCGAGCAGATGCGTTACCAGCGGACGAAGGACGACCTGTCCATTCAGGTCGAGCAAGCGCAGGCAACGTTGGACGGCGCGAGACAAGTAGCGCAAAACACTCCTATTGAAGTAGCTGCAGCGCGGCAGAGCGAGCAGCAGCAGCGCACCCGCTTTCAATCCAGCCTTGCAACTGT
>WNFJ01541037.1_pt1 | contig 15125 bp, 11 predicted proteins | sample 5400461 | NCBI WGS metagenome assembly WNFJ01 (sample SAMN13153349, study PRJNA577476) | soil metagenome | isolation source: 115 cm saprolite on Douglas fir-dominated hillslope | place: USA:California | collected 2013-09-17 | reverse complement strand
TCTGATGCCGGAACCAGCCGCAACTTCCGTCGTTCGCGTACACGGTCTCGTCAGCCGCTTCGGCGCGCAGGTCGTCCACGACGGACTCGACATGGAAGTGAGATCGAACGAGATCTTCGGCGTCGTCGGCGGTTCGGGCACGGGAAAGTCCGTGCTGCTGCGCACGATCTTAGGGTTGCGGCGGCCTGATGCCGGCACCGTCGAGCTGTACGGCAAGGACGTGCAGGAACTGGCGGCCGCCGATCGCAGCTCACTGGTCCAAAGCTACGGCGTGACGTTTCAGAACGGTGCGCTGATCAGCTCGTTGACCGTGGCGCAGAACGTTCAATTGCCGCTGCGCGAATATCATCCCATGTCCGAGGAGACCCTCGACGAACTGGCGGAATTGAATCTCGCGTTGGTGGGACTCCCGCGGGATGCCGGGACGAAGTATCCGTCGCAATTGTCCGGCGGCATGGTCAAACGCGCCGCGTTGGCGCGGGCGCTCAGCCTCGAACCCAAGCTCTTGTTTCTGGACGAGCCGACGGCCGGCCTCGATCCCATTTCCGCCGCGGCCTTCGATGAGCTACTGTTGTATCTTCATTCCCAACTGCGGCTCACCGTGGTCATGATCACCCACGATTTGGATACCTTGTTCAGAACTTGCAATCGGGTCGGGGTCATCGTCGACGGACGCATGATCACCGATACCTTGGAGGGAATGCTGCAGAATCAGAACGCGTGGATACACGAGTATTTTCATGGGCCGCGGGCGCGCGCCGCCGAAAAGGGTGCGCATGGATAGGGACGCGAACTACGTGGCCGTCGGCGCCTTCGTGCTGCTGGTCATCGCCATGGCGGTGTCCTTCGTGTTGTGGTACACGAATCTGCAGGACAAACACATCTATCTGCGATATGAGATCTACTTTCCGGGCACCGTCAGCGGACTCACCCCGGGCAGCCCGGTGCGCTACCTCGGGGTCGACGTGGGCAAGGTGGCGCGCATCTTGATCGATCCGCAACAACACAACCGCGTGCTCGTCATCGCCGATATCGAAGCCACCGCTCCGATCGATGGGCGCACTCGGGCTTCCTTGAGTCTGCAGGGCATCACCGGCCTTCTGTACATCGATTTGAAGCAGTACGGCAAGTCCACGGTGCCGGGCGTGCTTGCAGACGGTCTGCATTATCCCGTCATTCCCTCGGTGCCGTCGGACTTCGACGTATTGTTGAGCAACCTGCCCGCACTGACCACGAATCTCGTGGAGCTGGTGGACCGGGTCAATCAGGTATTCAGCGACGAGAACGTGCGTTCCTTCAAGGCGACGCTCGACAATGCGCGGCTCGCCAGCGACCGGCTGCCCGGCACGCTGCGCGAGGTGCAGGGATTGGTGGCGGACGCGCGGAGCACCTTCCAGGAAGTGAAGGGGGCGGCCGCCGACCTGCGGGCAATCGAGGCGCAAGCCGCACCCGATCTGGAATCCACCCTCGCCAACATGCGGCGCGTCGCGGACAACCTGGCAAAGACCTCGGATCTTTTGGAGCACTTCGTGGCGGACAACGAGCCCGTCGTCACGCGGTTCACGCATCAGAGCCTGCCGGAGTTCGAGCAGCTGCTGCGCGAAAGCCGCCAGGCGGCGCGCGATTTTCGCGACCTGTCGCGCAGCCTGAAGCAAAATCCCTCGCAGCTCATCTATGAGCCGAACTACCGCGGCGTCGAGGTGGCGAAGTGATTCGTTTGGCCGGGCGGGCGGGCCTTCTTGCGGCCATTTGCCTCGCGGCCTGCACGGGCTCGCTGTTCCAAAGCAAGGTTAAGCCGCCCACCGTCTATTGGCTGTCGGCCGGCGCGGAATCGGCGGCCCGCGGCGCGCCGGCCGCGGACCCGCCCGCCACCGGTACGCCGGCCGCCGCCATTCCCGTCGATCTCGCGATTCTCAAGCCCAGAATGCGGCCCGGACTCGAATCCGACCGCATCGCCGTGCTGTATCCGGACCGCCATCTGGATTATTTTGCCGACGCGCGCTGGAGCGGACCGCTCGGCGAAGTGCTCGAGGACCTCGCGGTGCAAGAATTTCGCTCGCACGCCAACTTACGCAGCGTGAGGGGCGATGCGTCGGTATTCGGGAGCGCCTACTGGCTCGAGATCGAGGTCGCGGATTTTCAAGCGGAATATACGTCCGCGGCGACGGCTCCCACGGTGCACGTGCATCTGCTAGCCCGCCTCGGTGGTTCAGGCGATCGGCGCATTCTCGGACAGTTCATGGCGAATGCGCAGCAGCCGGCCGCCGAGAATCGATTGACCGCGATCGTCGACGCCTTTGCGCACGCGGCGGATGCGGCACTGACGGAGATCGCGGCCCATGCCGACGAAGCCCTCGCCAAGACTTCAGAAGCTCGATAGGCCGGTGGCCTCCGCGAACCGATAGCGCCAATAGGAGGCCGGCGATGGATGCTCAAAATCCGCCCCGGCAGCGGCGTTGGACCAAAGCTTGCTGAAATATTCGGTGACCGCGCGCGCCGGTGCGGCCCGCGCGGGCATGCGAAGTTCGACGCTTGATTCGAGATTCAGATCGCCGAGATTGCGGCGGGTGAAATTCGCCGATCCAAAGTTCATCCAAAGATCGTTGCGGTGCTGGACCACGAGCAGCTTGGGAAGCGACGCTTCCGTTCCGGATGGGCACCAACGCACCTCGATGTGGCCGCCGCCGCCATCGAGGAGTTCGCCGGCCACCGCCTGATTCGGCATCCGGTTCCGAGCCAGCAGCACTTGCAGGCGCGCGCCGCGCCCGGCCGCGCCCAACGCAGCCGCGACGAGGCGCCGATCGCTCCAGTTTTGCACGGCGATGCTGATCTCGTCGCCGCTGCCTGCCGCGGCGATGGCATCGAGGAGTGCGGTCTCGATGGCGCCCTCGGTGAGGAATCGAGCATCGATGGAACCTACTCCGCGGCCGTCCATGGGCGGGCCCGCCGGCAGGCGATCGTCATCCGAGGACCATGCCGCAACCTCGAGTTCGCCGGCGATCATCGAGCGGGCCAGAGATCCCCGCAGGATCAGGCCGGCGGAGGCGCCGGCGGACCCGATGACGGCAGTCCAGCCACCGGAACCGTCGTCTGCCACCACGAGCTGCCGCTGGTCTGCCTTGAAGTTCCGCATCCGCGACCATGCCGGCACCGTGACTTGTCCCGGCGTCTCATCGAAGGGGTCGCTCCACCAACCGAACATCAGCCGCCACAACCCGGAATAGAGCGGGTTCGAATCGCGCAATCGTTCCAGCCGCACGCGGGCGACGATGATGCCGGACTCTTCCAACGAGGTCAGCGTTTGCAGCGGAGTACCGCCGAACGCCTCGTTGCAGGGGTCGGTCACCAGCACGATTCGCAGATTGGGCCGGGCACGCTTTCGCGCCAGCAGGTGTTGGGCGAGCTCCGGGCTCACCGGAGACCGATCGACCACGATCAGCTGTTCGGCATGATCGATGGCCGACATCACCCGCCCGGGACCCCCCGGGCGGCGCGCTGATTCCTGCACGAAATCAACATCTGCCTCCGATAAGCGGGAAACCTGGGAGGCGATATGCGTTCCCGGCGGCAGCGGTTTCGCTAAATTCCAGAAGACCAGCGACAGCCACGCGAGCAGCAGCATCAGAAGAACGATCCGGGCGCCGCGCGCGAATCGCGACCGGGTGGCGGGTGCCGGCGGATCGGTGTCCGACATGGCGGTCAGTCCGGGCCGCCGGCTTGGTGCTCCGCCGCCTCGAGCGCCGTCCCCAGTTCCATCCAGCGCGTCTCCATGGAAGCCGCGTCGCGCATCAAATCTGCGTGCTGCGCCTGGAGTCCGCGATGCATGGGGTCCTTGCAAAGCTCCCCTTCGATCAGCGACCGTTCCGCCGCGATCGCGGCAATGCGCTCCTCGATCTGCCCGAGCTCTCGGCGCAGCGCGCTCATTCGGCCGCGCGACTTCAATGCGGCCGCGCGGGCAGCCGCGCGGGCGTCCGCCGCTGCGTCCTGCCGCGCGCGCTTCGGCACGGCACTCTTTGCCTCGGCCGGCCCGGTCTTGACGCCTGCCCTCAAGCCTTGCTGGTAGTCGTCCAAATCTCCCTCGAAGACCGTCAGCTTGCCGTCGGCGATCACCCACAGCGAATCCGCGACCGTTTTGATCAAGTGACGATCATGGGACACGATCACCATTCCACCCTCGAAGCTCTGCAATGCGACGCTGACCGCGTGGCGCATGTCGATGTCGAGATGATTGGTCGGCTCATCCAGCAACAGGAGGTTGGGCCGCCGCGCCACCAGCAGAGCCAGAGTCAGGCGCGCCTTTTCGCCGCCTGAAAATCGGCCCACCGGTTCGAACGCCCGGTCGCCTTCGAAGCCGAATCTGCCCAGATGGTCGCGCACGCGTTGCTCATCGCCCTTGGCGAAATCCGGTCCTCCCAAATTGCGCAAATGCCAAAAAGCGTCGCAGTCCGGCTGCAGCTGCTCCATCTGCTGTTGCGCGAAGTAGCCCACGTTCAAATCCGCCGCGGGAATGCGCCGGCCCGCGAGCGGCGCCGCCTCGCCCGCCAGCATCTTGGTCAACGTCGATTTGCCGGCGCCGTTCGGCCCCAGCAAGGCGATCCGATCCAGCGGCCCGATGGAGACATTGATGTCGCCGACGATGCGGGTATGCGCGTAGCCGCAGGCAGCGTCTTCCACGGTCAAGAGGGGGCGCGGCGTTTTGAGCGCAGCGGCAAATTCGAACTCGAACGGGCTGTCGACGTGCGCCGGAACGATGCGCTCCATGCGCTCCAGCATCTTCAGCCGGCTTTGCGCCTGGCGCGACTTGGTGGCGCTGGCGCGAAAGCGATTCACGAAGGAGGTGATTTCCGCCACTCGGCGTACCTGCCGCGCCTGCAGTACCCGCTGCAATGCCAGTTCCTCCGCGCGCTTTTGCTCGAACTGCGAGTAGTTGCCCGAGTAGGCGTGGATGGCACGATTCTCGATGTGCAGCACCCGGTCGATGATGGCGTCGAGGAATTCGCGATCGTGAGAAATCATCAGCAGGGTTCCCTGGAACGTCTTCAGCCAATCTTCCAGCCAGACTATGGCGTCCAAATCCAGGTGATTCGTGGGCTCGTCCAGCAGCAGGAGATCGGCCCGCGAGCATAGTGCGCGCGCCATCGCCAACCGCACCCGCCAGCCTCCCGAGAACTCCGCCACCTCACGCTCATGATCCGCCGTCCTGAAGCCGAGCCCGTGCATGACCGCCGCCGCCCGTGCCCGCGCACTGAAGCCCTCGATTGCCTGCAACGACGCATAGCCTTCGGCGATTGCCATGGCCGAAGCGGATCCGCCCTGATGGTCGGCCTCGGCGTCCGCGATGGCAGCGAGCACTCTGCGGAGCTCTGAATCTCCGTCCAATACGAATTCGATCGCAGCACGGCTGCTCGCGGCGACTTCCTGTTCAACGTGGGCAATCTTCAAGTTCGCCGGCCGATCGATGTCGCCTCGGTCAGCGGCGAGTTCGCCGCGAATCGCCGCGATCAGACTCGACTTGCCGGTGCCGTTGGCGCCGGTGATTCCGACCTTGTCGCCGCGGAATACGGTGAAATTGACCTGCTCGAACAGCGGCTCCGGACCGCGCCGCAGGGTGAGATCCCGAGCAGATAACACAGGGGATGGCTACGAAGATAATCTGATCGGCCGCAAGACCGTCGGAACGCACAAGGTCGCGTGATGGGGCGCCCCGCCGACCTGGGCGGACAGAATAGCGAGCATTTTGCCCGCTTCCATGGCATCGCCGAACAAGCGCCCTTGAGCATAGTAGCAGCCATGCCTACGCAGGAATTCGAGCTGCTCGGATGCTTCCACGCCTTCGGCAATCACCTCCAGATCGAGGCTCTTGCCCATGTCGATGATGGTACGGACGATGGCGGCGTCGTCCGAGTCCACCGCGGCATCGCGGACGAACGATTGGTCGATTTTCAGGGTGCCGATCGGAAATTGCTGCAACGCCGACAGCGAGGAGTATCCCGTGCCGAAATCGTCGATGGCCAGGTTCAAGCCCATGGCGTACAGCTCGTTCAGCAGCCCGATGGTGCGTTTCGGGTCCGTCATCAAGGTGGTTTCCGTGACTTCCAGTTCGAAGCAGGTGGGGGAAACTTCGTGCTTGCGGAACACGGCGCGGCAGCGGGCGATGAAGCTTGCTTGCTTGAGCTGACGCAGTGAAAGATTGATCGCGATTCGGCCGGGTTCGGGCACGGATTTCTGCCATTCGCGGTAGTCCGAACACACGCGGTTCAACACCCACTCGCCGATGTCGAGTATCAGGCTGGTCTCTTCGGCGAGGGGAATGAAATGCGAGGGCGAAATGTCGCCGTGGCCCGGCAGACGCCAGCGGAGCAGCGCTTCGGCGCCGACCACGCGGCCGTTTCTGAGATCCACTTTGGACTGATACAGGATGACCAGCTCGTCGCGTTCCAACGCACGCCGCAGCTTGCTCTTCAACATCAGTCTTTCGACCGCCGCGGCATTCATTTCGGGCACGTAGAACGCACAGGAGTTGCCGCCGTTCTGTTTCGAGTGATACATCGCCGCATCGGCATTGCGGATCAAATCGATCACATTCTCGGCGTCGTATGGGCAGATGGCGACGCCGACGCTCGCGGTTAAATAGACTTCTTGTTGGTTCATGTAGAACGTGCGGCTTATCTCGTCGAGCAGCGTGCGCGCGAGGGTGCCTATGCTCGCGCGATTGTCGACGTCCATCGGCAGATCATCGACGAACATGGCAAACTCGTCGCCCGCCAGCCGGCCGATGACCGTGTCCTTGCTCAGGTTTCTGGTGAGGCGTTCGCTCAAGATCTCGAGAGTTCGATCGCCGGCGGCGTGTCCGAAGGTATCGTTGACCTCCTTGAATCGATCCAAATCCAGATAGAGGAGCGCGAGCGAGCGCTGGCTGCGCCGCGCGCGCGCGATCGCCTGCTGCAGCAAATGCTGAAACTGCATGCGATTCGGCATTTTCGTGAGCGTGTCGTAGCGCGCTAGATAGCGGATACGCCGCTCGGCGCGCTTGCGCTCGGTGATGTTGCGCGCCACATAAATGTTGCCTTGGAACTGAGGATCAGCCGTGGTGATCTCCGAACTCGCCATGGAGACCGGAATGGTTTGTCCGCTGGCCGTGCGCAGCACGGTCTCGCGCGCCTCGGGGGCCGAGTTCGTCAAATCGAAGCCGTTTTTGTGCGCCTCGTCGATGAAGCTCACCAAAGGCTTGCCCAGTAAATCCGCTTCCTGGTAGCCGAGCAGTCTCTGGGTGGCCTCGTTGCAGCTTTTCACGATGCCTTCGGGCGAAGTCACCAAGACGGCATCACTCAGACTGTTGAGCACCGTGTTGAGATAGTTCTTGGTGATGGTCGTTTCATTCAGCTTCTGCCGCATGCGTTCGAGCGCGAATTGTAGGTCGCCGAGCTCATCGTGGCGCACCACGGCGAGCGGCCGGGTGTAGTCGCCCTGGCCGATCCGGTCGGCGCTCTTGACCAGCGCAGAGATGGGTCCCGACAGCTGCCGGGCGATGAACCAGGCGCCGGCCAGCCCCAAGACCAACAGGGGGAGGGTGATGCCGGCAAGCAGGCCGCGCATGCGCTTGATCTGCATGCCTTGCTGGTTTTCCAGCTGGGCACCCAGGCTGGTGAGAGTTTCGCGCATCTCGGCGCGGCTCATCCAGATACGCAGACTTCCGACCCGCTGCACCGGTGCCGATACCAGATTCGAGTGGATGGTGCTCTGGAAGACGAACCAGTCGCCCGCAGCTTGCGCGGCGGGATCGCCGCCGCGGAACAGCACCGTGCCGCGGGCATCCAACACCTCGACACTGCCGATGTCGCGCTCGTCGAGCAGCCGCTGGGCGATCGATGCGACAGCGGTCTTGTTGCCGGAGCTCAACGCAGGCGCCAGCGAGGTGGCGGTGATTTCACTCAGGCTGCTCGCGCGCGTTTCCAGATCAGCTTCCAGTTTCTGGGCGACCGTGGCATAGGTGAGCTGGTTCACGTCCGCGGCGTCGAGCCGGTGTTCGTAGTACGACAGGCCGCCGAGCAGCAGGGACAGCACGGCCCCGACCGCCAGTGCGAGCAGCAAGTACTTGGTTTTTAGGCTTCGCGCCATTGACTACACCGGGGCCGTCCGCATCGTGGAACCGGACGGAATGATACCCGTTCACGCCAAACCCTATAAGGGGCCCGGTACAATCCCTATGATGGAAGCGGAACATGCGAATTGATATCTATTCGGATACGGTTTGTCCTTGGTGCTATCTCGGCAAACGGCGCTTCGAGCTCGCGCTGGCCGCGCGCCCGCAGCATGAGCCGCGCGTGACTTGGCGGCCTTTCGAGCTGAATCCCGACATGCCCGCCGAGGGCGTCGATCGTGCGATCTACCTTGCCGGCAGGATCGGCCCGCCGGAACTCGTGGCGGAAGCCCACGCCGAGCTGGGGCGCCAGGGGAGGGCCAGCCGCCGGTCGCACCTGTTGATGGCTCATGCGGCTCGTCGCGGCCGCCAAACGGCGGTCATGGATCGAGTCATGCGCGCCTATTTCGAGGAGGGCTGCGACATAGGCGACACTGAGGTGCTGGTTCGGCTGGGAGTCGAAGCGGGTCTCCCGGAGTACGAGACTCGTTCGGCGCTCGTTTTGCGTGCAGGCCAGGACGGCGTGATCGCCGCTGAGCGCCACGCCGCGGTTCTCGGGATAACCGGCGTTCCGACCTTCGTATTCGACGGCCAATACACGATTTCAGGCGCGCAGGAGGTCGGGACCTTCGCCCGGGTCATTGATCAGGTTGCTGATTTTGCCGCGGCCCGCGACGAGGCGTCGTGAACGACGGTGAACTCACCGGGCGGGTCCGCACCCACATCGCCGACGTGCCCGAGCCCGAGTGCGCCCTGCACGGGCATGTGGTCGCCCCTTTCTTTAATTTGCGCCGGGCAGCCCTGGCCGACGGCTTCGATCCGGTGCCGCACAGCAGTTTTCGCGACTTTGCGCGGCAACTGGCGATTTGGAACGGAAAATTCAGCGGCCAGAGGCCGATGTTCGACGCCTCGGGTTCGCCGCTCGACGCGAGTGCCTTGAACCCCGACGAGCGCATCGAGGCGATTCTATTGTGGTCCGCTCTCCCCGGGGCGAGCCGACATCACTGGGGTACGGATATCGATCTCATCGATCGCAATGCCGCCCCGCCGGGCTACCGGGTACAGCTCACGCAAGAGGAGTTCGCACCGGCCGGGCCCTTCGCACCGCTCGCCGAGTGGCTGGAGACGAACGCGGCCCGGTTCGGATTTTTCCGCCCGTTCCGCGGCGTACTGTCGGGCGTCCGGCCCGAACCCTGGCATTTCAGCTTTGCGCCGGTCGCCGAAAACGCGCGCCGCTCTTTGACTCCGGCCGTTTTGCATAAGGCCATCTCCGCGGCACCGCTATTGGGGAAGGAACAAGTGCTCGAGCGGCTCGACGACTTGCACGCGCGTTATGTCGCGGCCATCGATTGGCCTTAGCGAGTGTCTCAGGGATGTTGACCGTCTGCGCTTGGCCTGGGGGGAGAGGAAGCGTCAAGGCAACGGGGGAAGCAGTTGCCTTGACGCTTCCTCTCCCCCCAGGCCCTTCACGCTGGGCCAGTCAACACTCCTGTGCAGGCACGAGCCCACTGCCGCCGCCGGCGCCGAGTGACTATCGGTTCGAGCATTCGTCCGGAGGGGTAAGAAGCCTCAAGGCAACTGCTTCTTACGTTGCCTTGAGGCTTCTTACCCCTCCGGACGGAGCTACTACTGCTAGGCCCAGAGTGCCTTGAGGTGCGTCAGCATGAGGCCGCGGACTTGGCCCATCTGATTGTCGTCGGAGGTGAACAGCGGTGGATTTCGCCGCAACATCCGCCAACGCTCGGTGCGCAGAACCCGGTGGAGGTACCCTAAGTTGCGTTCGATTGCCTCGAGATATGGGTTTTTGCCGGCGAACAGGGGTTCGACGTACCGGTAGGCGTGCTCGAATTCGCCCTCCAAGCGCTGAACGCGTGTTTCGCGCACGAACTCCGGAGTTTGCCGCAGCAAATCCAAGCCCGAGCTATAGCGAACTTGCAAGGCGCCATCGGTGCCGGTCGCGGCCGCGACTCCGCCGAGGACGAATTCCGGATACAGCCGGTCGCGGCACTTCTCGAGATAGCATCGATCCGCCATCTGCGCGATCAGATCCGCGGTGCCCAGCAGATGTCCTAGTTTGCGATCGCGGGGGTCGGTGAGCTGGATTTGGTCGAGTTTGATCTCATAACCCGTGAAGTGCACGATTCGGGTCGACACCGGCACCCAGTTTTCCATGCCGATGCTCGGCAGGAACCGGGCCAGAAAACGGGCGCTGCGGGTGACATGATAAAGGGTGAACTCGGCGCCATTGCGATGCTGCCGGTCGCCGAATTCCCGGATATATCCCGCATCGTGAAACAGCGATGTGACCAGTGCCATGACCGACCGCTCGGCCCCGAAGCGCATGCGAGTCTCGACGGTGCGCTCGTGCCCCACGAGGAGCCGTGCCATGGCCAAGGTCATATCCAGCGAGTGCTGGCGATCGTGGTAGATGGTATCGACGCCATGGTAGCCGGGCATCCGGCCCGTGAAGAGCTTGTCGAATTCCTCGAATGAGGTAGCGACCCGGTCGAACGACTCGCCCGGAAAGGCGGCCGTAAACAGCTCACGCACGGCGGTTGTCACTGCAGCCGTGGAACTGACTTGTACAGAATTCGTAACGTCGTAGTCGTTACGTCGAAGGTCGTGCATCCGGCAAAGTTTAGGCTCTTAAGGCCATCGGCGCCACGTGCCTGGTTCTCGATTTGCTGCAACTCTTTTGGGGCCGCATTAAGTCAATAGACCTTGATACCGCCGAATTTATGTTTGATGCGACGCGCCAAGGTGGCGTACCCCAGCCAGAAACCGCAGGAGAGCACCGCCAGCACCGCAACAATTGCAACCCACGCGTGCCCTGATATCGCCGCAATGATCCCTGCCGAAGCGCGGCCCGTCAACGCGCCGCTCGCCGTATCGAGTCCTGAAGCAGCCGCAGGCATCACTGCCGGTGCCCCGCGTGCGGCGTCGAGATCGGCTTGCCTGGCCGCAAGCTCCCGCTTGAGCTGCTCTACCTCGCTGCGCGCGGCCGCTTCGGCCAGCGCGGGTGTGGTCGCGCGCCTCTGGTCCAGTTCCTCTTCGAGCTTTTTGACCCGCACCGTGGCCGGCTCTCGCGTGGTGAGGTAGGCGGATTTGACCCAACCGACAGTCCCGTCATTCAGGCGAACTTCGGTAAAGTCTCCGTTGACGGCCAGCGTTTCCACACTGGCGCCGGAATGCAGCGTCGCCAGGCGTTGGCCCTGACCATTCTGCTCAGCGTACAGTCCCAGCACGAGTTCATCGCTGACATAGGCGGTCGCCGCCGTGGCCCTGACCGCCAGCAGCGTCAACAGCAGCAAGCCTACGGATTTCACGCAGCGATTCCGGTTTGCTTGAGCAGCGGGCGCACGTCGGGCTCGCGTCCGCGAAACCGGACGAAGGCATCCATCGCGTCCAAGCTGCCGCCGCGTGCGAGGATGGAATCGCGAAACCGCGCCGCCGTCGCACCGTCGAACACCCCGGCTTCTTCGAAGGCTTCGAACGCGTCGGCCGCCAGCACCTCTGCCCATTTGTAGCTGTAGTAACCCGCGGCGTAACCGCCCGAAAATATGTGCGCGAAGCTCGCCGGCAGCCGGTTGAAAGGCGCCGCCGGTACGACGGCCACTCGCCGCCGCACTCCGTCGAGCGTCTCGGCGACCCTGGCGCCGACCAGGGGGTTGAAGGACGCGTGCAGTTCAAAATCGAAGCTCGCCAGTTCGATCTGCCGCAGCGTGTCGAGCGCCGCGTTGAAGGTCCGTGTGCCCAATAGACGCTGCAGCATGTCGACCGGCAGGGGTTCGCCGGTATCCACATGGGCGGATATGAGCGGCAGAACCTCGGGGCGCCAGACGAAGTTCTCCATGAATTGACTGGGAAGCTCCACCGCATCCCAGGCCACGCCGTTGATTCCGGCAATGCTGGGGTAGGCCACGCGCGTCAGCATATGGTGCAAACCGTGGCCGAATTCATGAAACAGGGTGGTCACTTCCTCGTGCGTCAGCAGCGAGGGCCCCGTGCCCACGGGCGCTGTGAAATTGCATACCAGCTGCGCCACGGGGAGCGCAGTTCCCGCGGGCAAGGATTTGGCGACGACGCATTCGTCCATCCAGGCACCGCTGCGCTTCTCGGCGCGCGAATACGGGTCGAGGAAAAACCCGGCCACGACCCGCTCGTTTTGATCGAGCAGATCGTAAAAGCGCACGGAGGCATGCCACACGCCGACTCCGGGCCGTTCCCGCACCGTGATGCCGTAAAGGCGCTGAATCAGCGCGAATAATCCGTCCAGCACCTTGGGCAGCGGAAAATAGGGACGCAGCGCCTCCTGCGACACCTTGAAACGGCTTTCCTGCAGCCGCTCGCTATGGAACGCCATGTCCCATGCGTGGAGCTTGCGGCCGGCAAATTCCTCCAGATCCGAAAACTCCTGGCGCCCCGCGGGCAGGCAGCGGCGCGCCAAGTCGTCCAAGAAGGCGAGCACCTGCTTGCTGCTCTTGGCCATCCGGGTGGCCAGCGCGTAATCGGCGAAGTTGTCGAAACCCACCAGTCGGGCGAGCTCATGACGCAGCGGCAGGATCTCGGCAATGATGGGATTGTTGTCGAACCGGCCGGCAGTGGGGCCGAGCTCAGACGCCCTCGTGATCCAGGCTTCATAGATGTCGCGGCGCAGTTGCGAGTTCTCGGCACTGGCCATGACCGTCATATAGGTGGGCTGGTCGAGCTTGAACAGCCAGCCCGGCTGATTGGCCTCGCGCGCATCCGCGGCGGCGCGATCGATGGCGTTCGCGGGTAAACCGGCGAGTTCCGCGCCCTCGGTGACGCTGCGGGTGTAGGCGCGGGCGGCATCGAGCACATTCTCGGAAAACTTGGTGGCCAGCTGCGCCAGCCGCTGTGCGATCTCGCAGTATCGAGCCTTCTGCTCCGGGCCCAAATCGACTCCGGCGAGCCGAAAATCGCGCAGGGCATTTTCCACCACCTTGCGTTGCGCCGGATCGAGCGTGCTGCCTTCAGCTTTCAGCACATGGGCGTAGGCCGCTTGGAGGCCGGTGTTCTGGCCGAGTTCCGAGGAATATGCCGTCAGCAGCGGCACGCATTCGTTGTACGCCTCGCGCATGTCCGCGGAATTGGCGACTGCGTTCAGATGGCCTATCGGGCTCCAGACCCGGCTCAATCGGTAGCTCAATTCCTCGACCGGTATGACCAGGGAGGCGAATGTCGGACTGGATTGCGCGGTCAGTTCTGCCAGGCGCAGCCGATTGTCCGCCAATACTTTCTCCAACGCGGGGCGGGCATGCCGCGCCTCGATACGGCCGAAGGCGGGCAGCGATTCGAATTCCAACAGCGGGTTGCTCACGCTGCAGATTCTATCAGACGCGCGTCAACATCCAGGTGAGAGCCGCGCTGCTCCCCACGAACCAACTGATCGCCGCCAGAGCGCGGCGCCGGAATCGCCGCGCCAGCGATTCGCCGTCGGAGGCAGCCAGGAGATATGACCGGCCATCCATCGGATCCGCCAGGACGTTCACCGGCGGCGGCCGCACTTCGGCGGCTCGGGCCTCCTGGACCTGCCGGCGGGCGGCGGCGCGGGCCTTTTCCCACTCCGCGGGGCTCAATGTTCCGTCATGGTCGGTGTCGAACCGCGCGAGCAGCGCGGCTTGGTCTTGCTTCCAATCGTGCAGCAAGTTGGTCACGGCGACATCCGGGTCCTCCACACTGGCACCGCCGACGCTGCGAAAGGCGCCGATCGCTTGTACGTGCTTGCCGAGCTCCAACCGGTGCTCGGTGTAGCGGAATTTGTCGGTCAGAACGTGGTCGACCAGCCAGCCGAAGGCGCTGCTGCCGTCCGGAATGCGCCCCCGCGGCCAAGCCTCCGGTCCGTACCAGACATTGGTGGCGCCCGGAATCACTTCGGCCCCCCGCGGATCGATCAGGCACCGGCCGGTGCCGTCGTCGAGAAGAAAGGATACTTCGCTGGTACCGCTGTCGACCGTGGACCAGCCTCGGGACTCGCGGCTGTTGCTCCGCTCCTCGACCTTGTAGCGCCACCAGGTGCACGGAATTCCGCTCAAGGGTGCCTTGTTCTGCGCATCCGGCGGCAGCCGCCCCTCGCCGCTCAATTCGACATAGCCCTGCGCCGCGGAGCGGATGCGCGAGATCGGGGTGTCCTCGATGAGTCGATTCTTGCCCCAGGCCTTGAAGGCGTACCAGAACGAATACACCGTGCTGGCGCCGAGGCCGGCGACGAGGAGCCAGAATTTGATTCGATCGCCGGACATGGCCGGATGGATCAGGAGCCTGTCTGACTAATGATCGCCGTCGCGAGGGCGACCCACGGCGAGCAGATTTTGGCGATCGTTTCGCGCGCATAGTGAGCACTATGCAAGCGAAAGGATCGCCGAAAGATGCCGCTGTGGGGCGGCCGTAGCAGGCGCATCATTAGTCAGACAGGCTCCCTAGGTACTGCTGAACAGCGCGCCGACGTTCACGTCGGCTTTATCGGCGGCGGAGAACTCGAGCAGGTGCGCCGGCGCGAAGCCGAAATTCTGCGCGATCACCACGTCCGGAAATACCTTCACCCGAATGTTGTTCAGATTGACTTGATCGTTGTAGAGCTCTCGGCGGTCGGCGATGGACTCTTCCAGGGCGGTGATCCTGCCTTGCAATTGCTTGAAGGTTTCGTCGGTCTTCAGTTGCGGATAGTTCTCGGCCACCGCGAATAACCGGCCCACCCCGGCCCGCAATTGCTGCTCGGCCGCGCCGACGGCGGCGACGTTGCCGGACGTGCTCGCGGAGCTGACCGAGGCCCGGGCACGCATCACTTTCTCGAGCGTTTCCTGCTCGAATTGCATGTAGCGCTTGCAGGTTTCCACCAGCTTCGGGAGCTCATCGTGGCGTTGCTTCAACAGCACGTCGATGTTCGCCCACGCGACTTTGACGTTTTCGCGCAAGTTTACGAGTCCATTGTAAATGCCGACGAAATAAACGACGAAAGCGACGC
>WNFJ01003474.1_pt1 | contig 15125 bp, 11 predicted proteins | sample 5400461 | NCBI WGS metagenome assembly WNFJ01 (sample SAMN13153349, study PRJNA577476) | soil metagenome | isolation source: 115 cm saprolite on Douglas fir-dominated hillslope | place: USA:California | collected 2013-09-17 | reverse complement strand
GCGCCGCCTCCTGCCGGCAGCGTTCGGCGAACGCCGTATCGCCGCGCGCCCCCGCCAGGACGGCGAATTCCTCGAGCACCGCATAAAGGAAAAATCCCAGCCAGACGCTTTCGCCTTTGCCGCGGATGCCCACCAGGTTCATGCCGTCGTTCCAATCGCCCGAGCCCATCAGCGGCAAGCCGTGCTCCCCGAACCGCAGGCCGTGCAGGATGGCTCGCGTGCAGTGCTCGTACAGGCTCGCCGTCTCTTCGGAACGCCCCGGCAGGTCGTAGTAAGAATCTTCTTCGGCGTTGACCGGCCGTCCTTCCAGGAAGCGCACGCTTTCGTCCAGCACCCCGGTATCGCCTGTGCCGGCCACGTAGCGGCACGCCGCCAGGGGCAGCCAGAGATAGTCGTCCGAACAATGTGTGCGCACGCCGCGCCCTTCGGGCGGGTGCCACCAGTGCTGTACATCCCCTTCCTTAAACTGCCGGGACGCGGAGCGCAACAGATGTTCGCGCAGCAGCCGCGGCTCGCAGTGGATCAGCGCCATCGTGTCCTGCAACTGATCGCGGAACCCGAAGGCGCCGCCGCTCTGGTAATATCCGCTGCGCGCCCAAAACCGGCACGACAGCGTCTGGTAGAGCAGCCAGCCGTTGGCCAGCACATTCAACGAGGCATCCGGCGTTTCCACGTTGACCGCGCCCAGCGTGTGTGTAGGCGGCCTCATTCCCGCGGAAGCGGTCCGCCAGTTGCCGGGCTTCCTCCCCGCTCGATCCCGCGCCCAGCGTGAACACCATCTGCCGCTCTTCTCCCGGCGCCAGATCGAAGCCGGCCTGTATAGCGGCGCACGAGTCCAGGCCGGCGCCGATTTTCCCGGATAGCCGCGCACGCGTCATCGCCACCGGAGCGCCCAGCGTGCCGTTGCGTCCCAGGAACTCCCGCCGGTCGCCAGTCACCGTACGCGACGTCTCGCTGGTGCCGAAGAACGCCACCCGCCCGGCGAACACGGTGTTGTACGCATTGCGCGCGAAGATCGCGCCTCCTTCGGGGTCCATCTCCGTGACCACGTGCATCCCGCATTTCGGCTTCAAGTCGCCCAGCACCCATTCCACGTAGCCGGTGGCGGAGAGTCTCCGCACCCGGTTCGAATCGTTGCGGATCTTCAAGACCGTGAACTTCACCGCCGCATCGGTGGCCACGTACACCCATGCCTCTGAAGTGATTCCGCCCTCGGAGTGCTCGAATACGCTGTAGCCAAATCCATGCCGGCTCACGTAAGGCTCCACTCCCCGGCTCGGCATGGGCGTGGGCGACCAGAAGTCCCCGGTCTCTTCATCGCGAAGATAATACGCTTCGCCGCTGGTGTCGGTCACAGGATCGTCGCCCCACGGAGTCAGGCGGAACTCGTGCGCGTTTTCCGCCCAGGTATATGCCCCTCCGCTCTCGGAGATCACGGTGCCGAAGTTCGCGTTTGCCAGCACGTTGGCCCACGGCGCGGGCGTTACCTGGCGCTCGGTCGTGCTAATGATATACTCGCGCCCGTCCGGCGTGAATCCGCCCAGTCCGTTAAAGAACATCAGGTCGCTGCGCGGCGCGGCTGGAATCGAACGGGGCGGCCGGTAGGCCCGGACCGGCGCCAGTTCCGCCGCCGTCGGCTCCAGCTTTGTATCGCTCGCCACCTGCTCCGCCAGCGTGCCGCGGCTATCGCTGAGAATGGCCCGGGCCACCGCCTGGAACAGGATGCGATCCTCGCCCGAAATCTGGTCCGACGGCCGCACGAAAATGCCGCCCGGCCGATCTTTCACAATACCGTCGGCCCCCGCCGAAATCAGGCCTAGAATCTGGTCGTGAAGGTCTTGCCGGTAGCCGGAGTGATCTTCGTTCCAAATCATCAGGTCCACCGCCAGGCCCTTCAAGCGCCAGTAGGCGTGTGCCTGGACCATCTGTCGGACCAGTTCGATGTTCGCCGGATCGGCAATCTGCAGCAGCACGATGGGCAAATCGCCTGAAATGGAATAGCTCCACAAACCGCTCTGTCCGCGGCGGTTTTGCGCCAACAACCCGGGGTCGGCGCGCAATGCCGGATTGGCATAAATCACGGCGCCCGCGAGCCGTCCGTAAAGTTGCGCGTCGGCTTCGGTGGCGTTGATCTGGCGCAACAGCACCTGGCTGTGCGTCCACGCCAGCTCGAACACGCGGTCCGCCAGGTGCCGGTCGCGATACTTCTCCACCATCTGGAGACTGCCCTCCCGCGTCTCCGCCATACCCGTCACGATATCCACCGTGACCGACTCGCCGCCTTCCAGCGTGATCTGCCGGCGGATCGCCACAATCGGGTCCAGGACCGCGCCCTCACTGTTGGATAGTCCCGTCGTCCCCGCAGCCATCGCCTGTGGATTGGCCACCGTGTTCCTGCGGCCGATGAAACGCATGCGGTCGGTCTCATAAGAGGCCTCTCCCGCAACCCCGCCATGCACCGCCATCAGATGGCACAACCATGGCGGACGCTCTTCGCGCGAGCGCGGCCGGCGCGTGCAGACAATGGCATGCTGATCGCGCAGAATCTCGGTCTCCACGAACAGGTTGCTGAACGCAGGATGCAGCGCATCGGCGGCAGCCGAGGTCAGCACGACCTCGGCATAGCTGGTGACTTCGATGGTCTTGCGCGAGCGCGTGGTGTTGGCAATGGTGATGCGCCGCAACTCGATATCGTCCTCCGGGGAGACGGCAATTTCGGTGTGCGTGTCGAAGCCGCGGTCGCGCCGGCGGAACTCCGCGCGCGCGTCCGAAAAGATGGCTTCATAGCTGTCCGACGGCTCCAATGCGGGTTGATACGCGGACGACCAGAACGGGCCCGTCGGCAGCGCGCGGAGATAACAGAAGGTGCCCCAGTTGTCGCAAGTGCTGTCTTCGCGCCACCGCGTTACCGCCAGGTCGTTCCAGCGGCTGTACCCGCCGCCAGCGGCGGTGATCATCACGTGATACCGGCCGTTCGACAAGAGCTGCAGTTCGGGCGACGGCGTATCCGGGTTACGGATGACGCGCACCGGCGTTTCCCCACCGCCAGAGGCGGCGCGCAAGTCCGAAATCTCCGCCAGGCGAGAATAGATCGCGACGGCGCGCGGCACGCGCTCCTGCAGCAGCAGGGTGGTCGCCTGGAACAAGGGATCTGACCTGAACCGTCTCTGCATCGGGCGATCCAGCAGCAGATGCGCGAACGAGAGCAGGCTCATGCCCTGGTGATGCGCCATGAAAGAGCGGATCACAACCGAGAGCTGTCCCCGGGGCACGCGCGAAGGCGTATAGTCGATGGCTTCGTATAAACCGTATGTCCCCTCGAAGCCCTCGCCCGAAAGTTTCTCCAGGTTGGCGCAGGCCTCCTCCGGCGCCACCATCAAGGCGAGCGCGGAAGCATAGGGCGCCACGACCAGGTCGTCGGACAGGCCGCGCTTCAAACCGGTGCCGGGCACGCCGAACGCGCGGTACTGATAGTTGAGATGCGAGTCCACGGCGTTGTAACCCGATTCCGAAACACCCCACGGCACCCCGCGCTGCGCCCCGTACGCGATCTGCGTGGCCACCGCAGCCTTGTAGGTGTGGTCCAGCAGGGTGTTCTCGTAGGTGGGCATCACCACCAGGGGCATCAGGTACTCGAACATTGACCCGCTCCAGGAACATCGCAAACCAGTTGTCCTGCGGCAGGCGTCCCTGCGCAATCGCCACGAAACTGCACAGCCGGGCTTCCGACGCCAGCAGATCGTAGTAGCTCTGGTCTGCGCGGTGTTCGGCAACGTTGTAGCCGATGCTCAGCAATTGACGGGCGCGATCGAAGAGGAAATCGTACTCCAACTCCGCGAACTTGCCCGCCTGCAGCGCCAGGTCCTCCACCGCCGCTATCCTCTTCCGCGCGTGCAGGGCATGCGGCGGGTCCCCCGACAGCGACGCCACGTCGCGCCGCGTGGGGATGCCTTCGAACCCATCGGGCGCGAGCAACGCAGTGTCCTCCAGCGCGGCCCTGCATTGTGTGGCGAGGGCCCCCGCCCACCGCCGGGGGTCGAACCGGTGCGGTCCGTTAACCGCGCCCCTGGCCGCCGCTTCCAAGTGTTCCAACAGCAGGCGTATGGCCGGCAGCGTCGCGGGCAACCGCTCGCCGGCAGCCTTCAACTCCGCCTGCACGGCAGCCAGTTCGGCGGGCGCGGACCCGCCGTTGGCATCCACCAGAATGCCGAATGTGTCGATGAGTCCGTCCAGCCATCGCGGGCTCATGATTGGCTGGTCGGCCACCGCCAGCAGTCCCGGGCGGAGGATAAGCAGGTGGCCCGCCAGGTTCCCGCTGTCCACTGTGGAAATGTAGATGGGCAGCAGCGGCTTCAGCGATTGCGTGTCGTACCAGTTATAAAAGTGGCCCCGGTGCCGTTCCAGCGTGTCCATCGTATGAAAGGAATTGGCGGTGCGCTCGACGAACTGGCCGGCCGTAATATACCCGAAATCGTAAGCCGACAGATTGGCCAGCAGGGAGAGTCCGATGTTGGTCGGAGAGGTGCGGTGCGCGATGCGCGCCACCGGCTGCTCCTGATAGTTGTCCGGCGGCAGCCAGTTGTCTTCGGGTCCGACGAATGTCTCAAAAAAGTCCCAGGTCTTGCGGGCGATCTTGCGCAGGTAGACGGTTTGTTCGACCGACAAGTGCGGCGCGCGCCGCGGAACGGGCCGGCTGATCCACCAGGCGATGCTGGGAGAGATGGCCCATAGTGCCCAGATCGGCCACGCAACCAGGAATGCACTGGGCCGTGCGTCCGTGAGATAGAGCAGGGCGCCCAGCGCGATCACGGGACCGATCCACATCGTTTTCCATGACGCGGCCAGTCTGTCCACGCTGTTTCGGCTGGCCTCGCTGAACACGTTCCATTCCAGCAGCCGGCGGCGTGACATCAGCATCCGCCAGAGTGTGCGCAGGATGGCGTCCAGGCTGAAATATGCTTCGTAAGGAAGGCACGCCAGCGTAAAAGCGCCCTGCGCGCCGTGCATGGAGGCACTATTCAGGACCGAGCTCAGGTGCTGTCTCCACAGCACCTCCGTGGGTTTTCGCAGCAAGTCCTGCAAGCCGGCGAGTACGCCGGGAATCAGGATGACGCCGACTACGGCCAGGGTCCAAACCCCGGGAAGCGGCAGGAGCGCCCAACTCACCAGTAGCAGCAGTGTCAGCGCCACGGGCACTACGCTGCGGCGAAGATTGTCGAAGAGTTTCCATCGGGAAAGCGCGCTGATCCGGTTCCCGCGCCGCCCCGCGGTCCCCGGGACCCAGGGCAGGAGCCAGCGGAGCAATTGCCAGTCGCCGCGAATCCACCGGTGACGGCGGCTCACGTCGGCGCTATACGTCGCCGGATATTCCTCGTACACCTGCACATCGCTCAGCAGTCCGGAGCGCGCGTAGCAGCTCTCCAACAGATCGTGGCTGAGAATGCGGTTGTCCGGAAAACGCCCTTTGAGCGCGCGCTCGAACGCATCCACATCGTAGATTCCCTTGCCGATGAAGGAACCCTCACCGAACAGGTCCTGGTACACATCCGAGACGGCGCGCGTATATGGGTCAATTCCGGGCTCACTTCCAAACACGCGCGCGTAACGCGACTGGCTGGCCCCGGGCAGGCACGCGCCAATTCTCGGCTGAAGAATGCCGTACCCCTCGCAGACACGCTCCACCGGCTCACAGTATCGCGCGCGATTCAACGGATGCGCCATGGCGCCCACCAGTTCGCGTGCGGCATCGCGCGGCAGCTGGGTATCGGTGTCCAGCGTAATCACGTACTTTACGTCGGTCAGTTCCGTAGTGTTGCCGACGATCAGCGAAAAGGCGTCCGTCGAGCCGCCGCGCAAAAACGCATTCAAGTCGCCCAGCTTGCCCCGCTTGCGCTCGTAGCCCATCCAGAGGCGCTCCTGGGGATTCCAACGGCGCGGGCGATGAAATAGAAAAAAGGGTGCGCTGCCCCCGGACTTGTAGCGGGCATTCAGATCTTCGATTCCCCGCCTCGCCAGGCGCAGCAGCGGTTCATCCTCCGGCTGCACCTCCTCAGTGGCATCGCGAAAATCCGTCAGCAGGCCGAAGTGCAGGTTCTCGTCCCGGTTTGCCAGGAACCGTACCTCCAGAGCCTCAACGAGTTCCTCCACATTGCTGGCGCTGGCGAGTATGGTCGGAACCACCACCAGGGCGCGGTACTCCGGCGGAATGCCCTCGGAGAAATCCATGCGCGGCAGCATGTGCGGCGTCACCAGCACCGTCGCCAGCCAGTTCACCAGCGACACCGCGAGTTGGCTGGCCGCAATCATCCACAGAACGCCGGTGAGGCCCAGGATCCAAATATCCACCGGGCTGCCGTACGCCTTGGCCACCAGAAGCGCGGTCAAGATCAGCGTGATTACAACGATGCCGCCTACGTACAGCAGCACCGGCGATTTGCGGCAGGCTCTGCCCAGCCGCTCCGCGACCGGAAGGCGCGTCTCCACGGCGCTCTCGAGCTGTCCCACGCCCTCGCCGATCAGGTAGAAGCCAACGTGCGCCTCGCGCTCCTCGCCCGCGGCGACCGCGCCTTCGTGCGTCAGATCAATCGCCTTTCGGGCCACGTCGCGTTCCAGGCGCCCGCTGTATTTGGCGATCCGCTCCACCACGTGGCGATACTGGTCGCGAGTGGCGAATTCCATCCTGCCGTAGGTACCGCCCGCGTCCTGCCGCAGCGTCTGCTCCACCACGCTCATGGTCTCGACGAACTTGCGCCAATCGAGCGCGCTCAAGTAGCGGAGGCTGCCGATGCTGTTGCTCATCGACACCTGGTCGGCGGCCTGCTTCTGGTTTTCCGCCTGCACCATCTGTTGAATGGTCCATCCGGATTCGGCGAGACGCTGCTCGATCCAGGTTAGCGGCAGCACCAGGGCTGACCCCTGTCCCTGCAGGCGGCGCGTCAGTTCGGCCACGAACGCGCTGTCCATCGGCGGGTTCGCGCGCGCCATGTCGGCGATGGCCACAATCAGGTTCTTCGGGTCCCTCACGGCGGTCTCGGTCAGTTGGTCCGCCCAAGTGTCGGCGCGATTCCGGCTGATGCGATCGCTGGCGATGCGGGCCGACACGCGCCGGAGGTTCTCGATCAGCGCCAGGCGCAACATGATCGGCAGTGCCCACAACTCGCCCAGGGTGAGCGGGGTCTCCGTCTGGTAGGCAGCCACAAAGCTGGTGAGGCTTTCCGGGTCCACGCGCCCATCGCCGTGTGAAATGATCTCTAACGCGATGTCATAGACACGGGGAAGTCCGGCGGAAGGACCGTGCAGCAGGCGCGGCAGTTCCCGGCTGTAGGGCTTCGGCAGGTGCCGCTTGGCGGTGCGAATCTGCTCCTCGATCAGGTAGTAGTTATCCAGCAGCCATTCGCCCGCGGGCGTGATCTGGCGGTCTGCCGCCACCGCTTCGGTGATTAGTCCGTGGACAGCGATCAGGACGCTCTCATTCTCGGCAAGCCGTGCCAGCAACTGGTCTGGGGCGCGTCCCGGACTGAGTTTATGTTGACCGGCCAGCGTCCTGCCATGCTGCTTCATCTGCTCTGCGCTGAACAATTCCGAACGCAGCGGCGGAGCATCGCCGTATTTTCCGGAACCATCGCGCGCGAGACCCAGGTGCAACAGGTTCTCAACAATGGCTTTGCTGCTTTCTTTGATTTTGAGATTGCCTTTGTTGAGCAGCACTAGAGTTGGTTGTCGCAGTCCGACATCCAATGTACGGAAGCGCGCACTGCGAGTTGGCCGGGGAGTTGCCCACGGCTTGGGTTCCTTGGGTTCATTGGGTTCGCAAAATGGATGAAGTTTGTTGAAAATGAAGAACTTCTTGGGTTCGACAAGCAAATTCGCGGTACATCCGCGCAGGGTGTTTCGGTGAGACGCATACGGCAATACCTTCCGACCTGAACGATAGCACGGGGCAGGGGTGGAGTCTGAAATTCGGCTGGCTAAGTGATGGGAGAGAGGAGATTTATATTTCCGGAGTGGTAGTGACGCGCGCGAAACTGAGCACCCCTTCCCAGTTCCCCTACGTTAAGATCTTGGGGTCTCCTGTAGATCCAAACTTGTAAGGATATTAAGGTATTTTTAAACTAATCTTGATGCTTCGCTCGGCCGATATAGTGTCTTTGAGAGACTTGGCCCGAGGCTTCTGAGAATCGCCGAAACCATCAGCACTCGAGCAGAAGGAGAATATACGGGTATGGCGGAATGGACTATTGGAAGGAAGATCGCCGGCGGATTCATGCTGGTTCTGCTGCTGGCTGTTTTGGTGGAACTGTTCGGCTTGTGGACCACGAATCGGATCTCGAACAGGCTGAACCTGGTCTCCACCAAGTATCTGCCGGAAACAGAGTTGGCTACTCAGATCGAACGTGAGGTGCTCAACGCGAGAATCCACTTCATCTATTTCGTGACGATTCAGAAAGAGGGTTCTCTTGAAAAGGGCTGGGAACGCTTTCGAAATGCCCAGCAGGAACTGCCGAAGCTGCAGCAATTGGTGAATGGCTCTGACGCCTTCGCCGACGTCCGCCCGGAGGTCGAGCAACTTTGCCGCGACTTCAGCAACTACAAGCCGGTGCTGGAGCGCATCATTGACGTAGTGCAAAAGAATCAGAATCATGGCCCTGAGTTCGCGGACCTGCTGAAGGAATGGGCGCGGCTTGGGGGCGCGATGGTGGATTCCGCCGGACGCCTCAGCCATCAAGGACGCCGGGCCGCCGACGATTCGGCAAAGCAGGCAGCGGCGCAGTTGCGCAATGCCACAACCATGCTGGCCGGCACGGGTGTTGCCGATTTGCTCATTGGTGTGGCGTTGGCATTCTTCGTCACACGGAGTATCACCCGCGCACTGCGAAGGGTCGTGCAGGATCTCGGTGTCGCTGCGCATCAGGTTGTGGGCGCGGCATCTCAAATCTCGGTCTCGGCACAATCCTTAGCACAGGGGGCGTCGGAGCAAGCGGCGTCACTCGAAGAGACGTCGGCGTCGAGCGAACAGATCAATGCCATGGCAGGCCAGAACGCGCAGAACTCGAAAACGGCCGCTGAGAAGATGGTAGAAGCATGCAGTCGCATCGATGAGGCTAACCGGAACCTGGAACAAATGGTGGTGTCGATGAATGAGATCAACGTCTCCAGTGACAAGATCTCCAAAATCATCAGAGTGATTGATGAGATCGCCTTCCAGACCAACATCCTCGCGCTGAACGCGGCTGTGGAAGCCGCGCGCGCGGGCGAAGCGGGAATGGGGTTTGGTGTGGTGGCAGATGAGGTGCGAAATCTCGCGCAACGCTGCGCGCAGGCAGCGAGGGACACGGCGGGGCTGATCGAGGACTCGATTGCCAAGTCGAACGAAGGCAAGACCAAGCTGGACCAGGTGGCGACGGCGGTCCGGTCGATTACAGAGAGCGCCAGCAAGGGAAAGACGCTGGTGGACGAAGTGAAACTCGGTAGCGAGGAGCAGGCTCGCGGGATCGAACAGGTTTCGAGGGCGATCATGCAAATGGAGAAGGTGACCCAGTCCACGGCGGCCGGTGCGGAGGAGAGCGCGTCAGCCAGCGAAGAGCTGAACGCGCAAGCGAAGTCGCTACGGGACATTTTGGCGCGGTTGGAAAACATGGTCGATGGCGGCAGCACTGGCCGACCCCAGCTTTACGAAACAGATTCGCCTAGCGCGACTGAACATACTGAGGCAACCTCTCGGACGAGCTCGCTGGTCAGGGCAGGCTAGTGGGCCAGGTGTTTCGGTGGACGCATATGGCAATACCTTCCGACTTGAGAGATACCACGCGGAAGGGGCGGAGTCTGAAATTCGGCGGCGCCAACTGATGGGAGAGGGGAGTTATATCTCCGACTTACGGTCACGAAAATTGGATTTCCGGCTCTGTCAACGCCGGCCTGCCCGATGCAGTGCCGCCATCAAACGCCTCGCGTTCCGGGGTGACCGGAGCAGGTGAGCGGTTTCCATCAATCCCGCAAGTTCGGCAGCCGGAATGAGTGCAACATCTCGCGAGCCTCTGCGTCGAACGATGACCGTTTCCTGTTGGTCCACGACTTGATCCAGAACGCTCGCCAGGTTTTCGCGCAAGCTTGTATATGTGGTTTCCGTCGCCATACGCCCACCCTCCTTTCCATTGTGCAGCATTCCTGTACCGCCGGGCAGCACGGGAGAGCCGCGGGTTCAGGTACAGTACAGACAGAAAGAAGAACGGAGGGCCGATCGGGCATGTGAGAAGCCCTTACGCGCAAACTCATGAGATTCCGAAAGGATTAGGTGCGAAGCACGAGGCGGAAGGGGTTCTCGAGATTCGGGCGGAACTTGAGCCCGGCCTTACTGACATTGAAGGCTTTTCTCACCTGTTCGTGATCTGGGCATTCGATCGCTCCGGAGGATTCGACCTGGTGGGAACGCCGCCGAGCGACAATAGGCCGCACGGCGTGTTCGCGACACGCTCTCCGCGACGCCCCAATCCGATTGGGTTAACCGTGGTGGAACTGCTATCCCGAGAAGGGCCGCTGCTCCGCGTTCGTGGAATCGACATGCTTGAAGGGACCCCGATTCTCGACATCAAGCCCTATCTCTCAAACGTTCCGCCGGAACGCCTACGGCGCGGCTGGCTCGCGGAAGCCGAAGCGCGTAGTGAAGGGAAACAGTAGGCCGACTGTGAAGCACTCTGGGAATAGGCGACTGGTCCGCCCCGAGGCTGCCGGACCGCGCCGCCCCAGACCGGGATGCTGGAACGTTACTTGCCGGATGCCTGCCTGTGCTGATCAGCGGCCTGGGTGAAAGCGCCGATCTTGATGGAGTGAGCCACCACTTCTTGGTTACCCTTGGGCACGTCGACAATGACGCGAGCGCCGGGCTTCAGATCGGCGAGTTGGGCCTTCTGGTCGTTCCTGGTCAGATCCGTGTGATTGTCCAGTTTCACGTCGACGTTGCCTTTAGCCGTCTTGACCGTTAGCACGTTGTTCGCGACTTTAACGACGGTTCCTCTAACATGGTCGAAACCGCCATGTGCAAACGCAGGCGCCGACGCCCCGATGACGATCAGGATAATGCCAAGCCCAAGTGCCAGCGCGCCGTTCGGCGGCTTACCTTTCGTGATGTTTAATTGGGTGGTCATTGATATCTTCTCCTTTTAGAAACCTTTCCTCTTCTTCTTCTTCCTCTTTCAGCTCGTCCGGACTCTTCGGGTTCAGCTTTTCCATTTCCTTCTTTTCCGCGGCCGTCAGCTGCGGCAAGTGACGAATGAAATGTACGAGCTTCCAAGAATCGGCTGCGTCCTGGTCGCTGCCGCCACCCCACGCCGGCATCGCGCTGAGCCGGATTCCGTTTTGCATGATATAGAACAATTCGCCGTCGCTCATCTGCTGCGTTTCAGGCAAGCGCATATCCGGGGCCGGCGGATATGTATGCTTACCCATTGGCGTGTCGCCCGAGCCATCGTTTGCGTGGCAGGCCGCGCAGTGATCGGCCCAATGCGCCCGGGCCTCGGCGAGCGCCTCCGGCGTATTCGGAACCGGATTTCTACGGGCGCGAGCATCGGATGGAAGTGCTGCCTGCGCGGTAGGGCTATCGCCAGTTGGGATAGTAGTTCGGGTTCTCGTCGTAGCGTCCGCGGCTGGCGCGAAACGCGCGCAGATCCTCGAGGTCTCGAGCGAGCATATCGCGGTCACGCCCACGTACCCGGTCGGCGTCGGCAAGGTGTTCCAGATTGTGAATTGCCTTGTCAAGCTTGCTGGTATCGAATTTGCCCCGAGCCCATCGCGCTTCGAACTCCTGGAGGTTCTCGGCGACTTCGTCGAAATGCTTTCTCTCATGACCGTCGAGACGGGCGCGCTGGGCCGCCCGATTGAGGTCGGCCATCACGCGGTCTATCAGGAATTGCGCGTTTCGTCCGTAGCCATACTCTCTCTGCTGCGAGTAGCGATCGTCGGCATAACTGTCGCGGTTTCGATAATACGGATCATTCGGGGGCGTATAGTAAGGATCTTGCCAAGTCTGCGCATTCGCCGCCAGACCCAACGCCAGGACTCCACAGCCAAACAGGAACACACTGGATAGTCGTTTCATTTCGAAAACCTCCTCGATTGGGAGAAGGGCCGACCGCGCTCAGGATCGGCCGATTCTCCGATGACAGGGTTTCAGCCATTAGTGGCGCATTCCGTCGCGCGCCGACCCATGCGCGGGACCATCCGCAGCGTCGTAGTCTCCGTTCCGCTCGTGCCACTGCTCGTGGCGGAGTTGCCACCGCTCCTGGGCTTGGTGTTCCCGCAGTTCCGGGCTATCCCCGTACATGTATCGCTCGCCCTCCTGATGGTTATGCAAGCCATACCATTCGGCTCGTTCGTGCTGCCTAGCGGGATCTTCACCCCAATACCCGGCACCGCCCCAGGCGGGACCGTGGGACCGGTACGCGTAGGGGCGAGCCGGCCGANNNCGCATAATACCCCGGGCCGTAACCGCCAATTTGGATCGAGAAACGAGTCTGGGCGAACGCCGACGCTCCGGCAATCACCATCAGTAAAATCAACTTTGACTTCATAAATACTTCCCCTCCCGGCTTGCGTTCAGGCAAGAGGTCTGCCAACCCACAAGTTATGCCATTTCAGCGAGTTGCGCTTCGGTCTGCGCTTGAGATTGGCCGTAGACCACCACCACCTGGCTCTTTTGGGCCATAACGTTTCTTAATCTGCAGCCGATCCCAGATCCCGGCCGTGAAGCTCCGACCGGAATGCGTTGGTCGTCAAGGTCGAAGCCGCAGGGCAGCTTTCTGCGACGACTGGATCAGGGCCGATCAATAGCGATGCCGCGGTTATGGATGGCCACCAGGAACCCTTATGACAGTGTTAGCGCCTCGTCGGAAACTGGCGTCCGAGCACTTCCCGAGGTTTCTCTGGACGTAACGCCCTATCGCGAAGGCGCGCTGGGGTGGTTCCGGGCGTATCGTCCGGCACTCGGAAACTGGCCCGCAATGGAGGCTGGAAAATAGATCCTGCCTGGTCGCCCAGCGTTTGCCCACGATCGTCCTCCGGGCGGTTACGGCCCCCCGGGAACCCGCACCCGCAAACGTGTTTCAACAAGTGGACGGAGGGACCGGGTGGCATATGCGGTATTTACTCCGCCTTCGCTACAGTACGGTCACAAGAGGCCAACACAGGCCAGGATCCGGCTTCGCCGGGCAAGGTGCCCGACCTGCTGCGAGCAGGCGGCGACCAGGAGGAAAATCGACACCAGGCGAACCACCTCCGCTTGACGCTTTCACCGGCTCAGTAGCGGTGGGCGCCGAGCAAAAAAACTCAGCCGCATACCGGATGTTGCTGTTCTTCCCGACTCACAACTGCCCCTGGTCGCCTCCTGCTCCCAGAAGCGAAGGGGCGACCAATCTCGGGACATCTGCAGGCTCGAATGGCGGGCGCAAGCGTGCATGCTTGCCCGCTCGCAATCGCGGCTACGTCCCGGCGGAGTCAGACGTGGCAAGGGACGCAGCCCGCGCCTCAAGCTGGACCGCGTGCGGATGAACTACCCGGTCGCTCAGATTGTGATGACGTGCCGGTAACAACTTCCAGCTTGCCGTGATCGTCGCAGTGAGTGCTGTGCGGATGGTGAAGATGGCTATCCACCAGGTAATCAACATGGTCGCCATGCGGCACGGCTTCGTGGCCGCAGTTAGCACCGTGAGTGTGGGGCTTCTCATGGGCTGCGCAGTTGTGGTTCGGCGTGCATTTCTCAGGATTCGCCGCGGTCACCTCAATCTTATGATCGTCCACATGATTGCCGTGAGCGTGATGCAGGTGGCCATCGTGAAGATAATCGGTGTGGCCGTCGTGTTTCACGGCGATGTGCCCGCAGTTTGGGCCATGCACGTGGCTGTGGGCCCCCGAGTGTTGTTGGTGAGTATTACTCATTGGTTTCAGTCCTTTCGAAAACGGCCTCTAGTCGGCCCGCGCAGAGAGCGCAGCGGCGCGCGTGCCGACGAGATGGTCCGACTCCACTTCGCGTTCACAGATTCATTAAATTTCACGTTGGACGGAGGCCCATTGCTCCTGTAGCTCCTGCGGAACGCGCGCTCATGATGAGTCCTCTCGAGCGCAACGACTACGCGCTTCGTGGTGTGCATCAGCACTTATTCTGTTACCTGAAAACCGAGCTCGCGGCACCATGCGTGTCACGATAATGAGGGAGGAATTATGTCCAGAATGCGCGCCATGCAAGTCTCTCGCCCGGGCGGACCCTTTGAACTGGTAGAACGGGAAATCCCCAAAACCGGTAGTGGTGAGATACGAATTAAGGTTCAGGCTTGCGGCATCTGTCACAGCGATTCGTTGACCAAGGAGGGCATGCCGGGCATCGCGTACCCTCGAGTGCCAGGGCACGAAGTAGTTGGTATTGTCGATGATGTGGGCGCCGGCGTCGTAGGATGGTCTCCCGGCGACCGCGCCGGCGTCGGCTGGAATGGCGGCTACTGCGGGTACTGCGACTCCTGCCGTCGTGGAGATTTTTTCGCCTGCCAGACGGCTACGTACATCACTGGTATAACCAGTGACGGCGGCTACGCGGACTATGTGGTGGCGCGTGCCGAGGCGGTGGCACGAGTGCCCGCCGAATTGTCCGCGGTGGAAGCCGCGCCTCTGATGTGCGCCGGGATCACCACGTACAACTGTCTCCGCAACAGCGGCGCGAAGCCGGGTGAGGTTGTGGCAGTCCTCGGCTTGGGTGGCCTCGGCCATTTGGGTGTCCAGTATGCCTCGAAAATGGGATTCAAGACAGTGGCCATCGCGCGCGGGCAGGATAAAGGAGTGCTAGCCGGCACTCTCGGCGCCTGGCGATACGTCGACAGCCGGTCGCAGGACCCTTCGGCCGAACTGAAAAAGCTGGGTGGCGCGAAGGTCATCCTCGCTACGGTGACAGCGGGCGACGCGATGGCCGCCGTTATAGGCGGGCTTGCCACAAATGGAAGCCTGCTGATCGTGGGCGCCGTTCAGTCGCTCCCCTTCTCTCCGCTGCAACTTCTCGGAGGACGCCAATCAATCAAGGGTTGGTATTCGGGCACTTCGATCGATTCGCAGGACACGCTCTCCTTTAGTGTCCAGGCTGGCGTACGGTC
>WNFJ01442315.1_pt6 | contig 15129 bp, 12 predicted proteins | sample 5400461 | NCBI WGS metagenome assembly WNFJ01 (sample SAMN13153349, study PRJNA577476) | soil metagenome | isolation source: 115 cm saprolite on Douglas fir-dominated hillslope | place: USA:California | collected 2013-09-17 | reverse complement strand
GGCCCGACGCAGACCATGTCCACCATCAACTCGTGGGCGCACTGCTCGGTGGGACACACCTTCGCGATCCCGGGCCTGAACCTCTTCGTGCCGGTGTCATCGCCCGGAGCCTCGGCCACCCTCTGCAGCTCGTCGCCGTGCACGTCCGGCCCGCACACGGTGCAGACATTCAGCTTCATGACGCCCCGCCATGCGGGCATCTTCCGCTGGCAGTGCTTCGTCCCCTGCGGGGGCGGATTCCTCGACGGTAACGGCGGTCCGATGGCGACGATCGGTTTCATGATGGGCAACATGGAGGTGACGGGCTGATGGCCGCGTCACAGGCCCCCGCGGCCGCCACCCCGGAGACGCGCCACGGACGGCGGATCTTCCTGATCTGGATCGTCCTGGCGCTCATCGCCGACCTCCTCATCTGGTTTGCCTGGTACCCGCACATGCCGCCGGGGGTCATGTCCTCGTCAGCGAAGCACCAGCAGTTCGACATCGCGGTGCTGGCCCTGGCCGCCGCCCCCGTCATGCTCTTCGTCTGGACCTACTTCGGCTACGCACTTGTCACCTGGCGTCACCGGGAGGGCGACGACGATGACGGGCCGCCTATCTTCGGGCACACCGGACTCCAGGCGACCTGGATCGGCGGCACATCCGTGATCGTGCTCGCCGCGTTCGTCTTCGGCACGATCGAGCTGATCGCCCCGGCCGGCGCGGGCGCTGGTCAGGGCCCGCTGCCTGTCTGGAAGCCGTCCGGGGACAACTTGCTCCAGGTGCAGGTGATCGGCCAGCAATGGGCGTTCACCTACCGCTATCCGCAATTCGGCGGGATGGAGACCACCCAGCTGGTCCTGCCCGAGGGCCGGCCGGTGGAGTTCCACGTGACCTCGCTCGACGTGATCCACAGCTTCTGGGCCTACCAGATCGGGGTCAAGGCGGACGCGAACCCAGGCGTCGACAACGTGGCGTACACCACTGCCGAGCACACCGGCGGGTTCACCGTGCGCTGCAACGAGCTGTGCGGGCTCTGGCACGGCGCCATGTTCAACTACGGCACGGTGGTGTCCCCCTCCGCCTTCCAGGCCTGGGCGAGGCTCACCCAGGTCAGGCTCGCATCGGTGACCAGGATCCTGCCGCCCTACGCCCTCACCTACGACCCGACCTTGATCCCCCAGCTCGGCCAGGACCTGGTCAAGGTGGCCGGCATTACCGGTTCGCCCGGCTATTACTACAACCCTGGCGACCCGGTGCAGCCGTGACCAGCGGACCGGCCGCCAGGCGGCGCACCTACCCGGGAGTTCCGGGGGTCGTTCCCCGCGCCTCCACCTGCCCGAGGGCTCCGGGGGTCGCCCCCCAGGCTGACACTGCCCGGGAGCTCCGGGGGTTGTTCCTCCGCGCCAACACTGCGATGAAGAGGTGACCGGATGTCCATCGAGATAGAGCCGGAGAAGGCACAGGAACCCGCGGGAGCCGGACCAGCAGCCCCGGTTCCTGCCCGGCCGTGGTGGATGCGGCCCGCGATCCACACCGCCCTGATCGGCGCGGTGCTCGGCTACCTGGTCGGTCACTGGCTGGGCAACCTCCTCTCCAGCGACTACGCCCGCAACGCGCTGTCCGATACGAACGACTTCCCGATCGTCCTCGGGTACGTGCTCGGGACTGTCGGCTTCCTCGCCGGACTGGGCGTGTTCAACGACCTGTTCCGGCAGATGGCCGGCCAGCCGGTGCCGGTCGCCGAGGAGGAAGAGGAGTCAGCCACCGGCCTGGCCAGGTACTTCCGGTTCTCCCTGGACCACAAGGTCGTCGGCATCCAGTACCTGGTCGGCATGATCGTCTACTTCTGCACGGCCGGCCTGTTCGCCATGGCGATCAGGACCGAGTTGCTGTCGCCGACCTACCACGTGCTGAGCGCCAGCACCTACATCGAGGTCGTGGGCGAACACGGCACGATGATGATGATGCTGATGTCATCGGTCGTGCTCGGCCCGTTCGGCAACTACCTGATGCCGCTCATGATCGGTTCCAAGCGGATGGCGTTCCCGAGGCTGGAGGCGCTGTCGTTCTGGCTGACCCCGGCGGCGTTCATCGTCCTGCTTTCCGGCCTCCTGCTCGGCGGATTCCCCACCGGGTGGACCGGGTACGCGCCGCTGAGCGTGCAGGCCGGGCAGGGCATGGACTCCTACGCGGTCGCGTTCGGCCTGATGGGAATCTCAATCATCCTGGCCGGGTTCAACATCATCGTCACTGTGATCACCTACCGGGCGCCGGGCATGCGGTGGAGCAGGCTGCCGATCTTCGTGTGGTCCATGGTCACCGTCTCGTTCCTGATGGTGCTCGCCGTCCCGGTCCTGGTCGGCGGGATGTACATGCTGGTCACCGACCGCACCGTGGAGACCGCGTTCTTCGCGAACCAGCTCGGTGGCAGCAGTTACCTGTACCAGAACCTGTTCTGGTTCTTCGGCCACCCCGAGGTCTACATCCTGGCGCTGCCCGGGTTCGGCATCGTGTCCGAGATCATCCCGGTGTTCTGCCGGAAGCCCCTCTTCGGCTACCGGGTCGCCGGGGCCGGGATGATCGGGGTGGCCCTGCTCAGCTTCTTCGTCTGGCAGCATCACCTGTTCGACAGCGGGATCAACCCTGAGATGCGGCCGCTGTTCATGCTGACCACTGAGCTGATCTCTATCCCGACCGGGTTCATCTACCTGGTCGCGATGGGCACGTTCTGGAAGGCGAAGATGCGGTTCACCGTGCCGATGCTGTTCGCGCTGGCGCTGTACTTCAACTTCCTGATCGGCGGCATTTCCGGGGTGTTCCTGTCGGACGTCCCAGCCGACACCACGGAGCACGGCAGCTTCTTCGTGATGGCGCACTTCCACTACACGATCATGGGCGGGCTCATCTTCGCCTTTATGGCGGCGTGTTACTACTGGCTGCCCAAGATGATGGGGATCAAGCTGAACGAGACGCTCGGCAAGATCCACTTCTGGACCATGTTCATCTTCTTCAACTCGACGTTCCTGCCGCTGTTCGCAGTCGGCCTGATGGGCCAGCCGCGCCGGGTCTTCGAGTACGCGCGGAACCTGCAGACGCTCAACGACTGGGTGTCGATCTCCGCGTTTCTGCTCGGCGGCTCCATCCTGATCTTCGTGATCAACTTCATCTGGTCGACGCTGTTCGCGCGCGTGCCCGAGGTTCCGTCACCGCCGCCGGGGGGCAACTTCGAGCACATCCCCGTGGTGCTCGCCGGCCCGTATGACTACGGCGTGAAGGACGGGCCGCCGGTCGCCGACCTGCACCCGCCGGTCGGCGTGGTGAGTGCCGCATACGCGGGTGCCAGCGCAGGAGTGGAGGCATAGCGATGGCCGAGCAGACCACACAACCGTCAGCCGGGCTGGACCGCGCTGCCGAGGAGGCCGGTTTCTACCACGAGGCGGCGCTGAACGCCGCGTGGTCAGGATCCCGCATCGCGGTCGGCGCGCTGTCGTTCCTGTACGGCTCGTTCGTGTTCGCGTACTTCTACCTGCGCTCGGTCAACTCGAGCGGCAGGTGGCACGGTTCCGGCTATCACGCGCCGTCGATGGTGATGGGCACAGTGATCATGGCCCTCGTCGTGGTCAGCGCCGTCGTGCAGTACCTGGCGTTGCAGCGGATCAAGGGCGGTGCCAAGGGGGCCTGGCAGGCCGGCGGCGTGGTGGCCCTGCTACTTGGCCTGGCGGCCATGGTGCTGCAGATCATCGAACTGCTGAACCTCCCGTTCGCGCCGGGAAGCTCGGGTTTCTCCAGCGTGTTCACCGGTTTCTACCCGGTGCTCATAGTAAGCATCCTGGGCGCTATGATCTGGCTGGAGATCCTGCTGATGCGCGCGAGGCCGCTTCCCGGGATCTTCTTCGTGGAGCAGCCGCCCACCTACGCCGAAGCCTTCGCGGTGCAGCGCTTCCAGTCGTCGCTGAGTGCCTTCACCCTCGTCTGGAACTACCTCGCGGTGGTGACTATCTTCTTCTGGGTGCTGTTCTACCTGCTTTGAGCCGAAAGGATTAGGCCTGCCCGGAAAGGCTCACGTCAGCGTCAGCCGGCCGGCGGCCCACAACCGTCATGAACATGGTTGTCTCGCACTGGTCGGCCAACGTCGCGGTCCTCGCTGGGTGCCTGGTGATCGCCGCCGTGCACCTCGCCGGGGTACGCGGCATGACGGCCGACGCCCGGCCGGGCGGCCCGGCCGCGCCGGGCGGCCTGGGGCGTGCCCTGGTGCGGGAGGCGATCGCCTTCGACGCCGGGCTGGCCGTCGTACTCCTGGCCTTGGTGTCGCCTGTCGCCTACTGGGCGCGGGATTTCATCTGGGTCCGTTCGCTGCAAGACCTGCTGCTCGCCGTCGTAGCCCCGCCGCTGATCGTGCTCGGGGCTCCGTGGCTGCCGCTGCGCCGCGGCTTGAGCCCCCGGCGCAGCGGGCCAGTGCCTGCGTCCGGCGCGGAGGCGCTCGGGTCTGCTACGACGGGCCCGGGCGCGGCGGGTTCCGGCGCGGCGGGTTCCGGCGCGGCGGGTTCCGGTGCGGCGGGTTCCGGTGCGGCGGGCCCGGGTGCGGCGGGCCCAGGTGCGGCGGGCCCGGGCGCGGCCGGCGCGGGTGCGGCGGGTCCTGGCGCGCGCCCCGTCGCGAAGCGGTCCGCCGGCGGCTGGCTGAGCTGGCCGGTCGCGGTGACCGCCGCGTTCACCGTGGCCTGGTGCGGATGGCACATCCCGGTCCTGTATGACGCCGCGCTGCGTTACCCGGTGGTCTGGGCCGCCGAGGTGGTCAGCTATCTGGGGGTGGGGGTACTGTTCTGGCTGCAGCTGATCGGGTCACGCCCGCTGGCTCCCCGGTTCCGGCCGTTGCAGCGGGTCATGCTGATCGCGGGCACCGTGGTGACCAGCACGATCCTGGGTATGGTGCTGGGGTTCGGCGCCAACGTGCTGTACCCGGCATATCGTGGCGCGGGGCATCACCATCTCCTCACGGTCGTGGCGGATCAGCAGCTTGGCGGCGCGATTCTGTGGGTGCTGGTGCTGCCGCCGTACATCATTGCTGGAGTCGCGCTGCTCCTGCGCTGGTTGAACGATGAAGAGTCAGAAGCTCTTGCGCTCGGTTTTGACCGGCTGCTCCGGCCACCGAGGTCGGCCTGGCCCACCCGGACCGGGCTGAGATGATTAGTGATCGACTCCCAGCAGGAGGCTAGAGGTGTCGTACTACCCACTAGGTGCGCAAGTGATGACGACGGTCATGCCGCTGGGTTTCTTCATCGTCGTGATGGCCGCGTTCTACGTCGTCTTCACCAGGCCGCATACGATTCCGGGCCACCGGGATGCGGGCGTTGGGCGGGCGCGCCCAGTGGCCCCTGAACCCGGACCAGTGCGGGCGGGGTGGCGCCGCTGGCCGACCGGGACACGCCGCCCGTGATAGGGGCGGCGAGGCATCGCGATGCCGAGCAGGCCGAAGACGAGGCAGGCTCGAAGGGCGCATCGGCAGAAGGCTCGGAGGAGTCCGAGTGACGCCAGCGACCGGCGCGCTCCCCGCGGTGACGGGGCGCCGCTCCGCCCGGGTTGTTGCCCGGTCGCTCTTCGCGCTGACGAAGCCAAGGATCATCGAGCTCCTCCTGGTCACCACGATCCCCACGATGCTGTTGGCGCAACGGGGCCTGCCCTCGGTGAGGCTGCTGGTCTTCACGCTGATCGGTGGCGCGTTCGCGGCCGGCAGCGCGAACACCTTCAACTGCTACCTCGACCGGGACATTGACGCGGTGATGAAGCGCACCTCCCGGCGCCCGTTGGCCCGGAAGGCACCATTTGCCGTCATCAAGCCGACCGAGGCGCTTGTCTTCGGGGTCGTGCTGGGGGCGGCGGCGACACTGCTGCTCGGCTTGCTGGTCAACTGGCTGGCCGCCGCACTGGCCGATGGCGCGATCTTGTTCTACGTCTTTGTTTACACGCTTGGTCTGAAGCGGCGGACCGCGTCCAACATCGTCATTGGTGGCGCCGCGGGCTGCTTCCCGGTGCTCGTCGGCTGGTCGGCGGTGACCGGCACGGTCACATTGCCGGCCGTCGTGCTATTCGCTGTGATCTTCTTCTGGACGCCACCGCACTTCTGGGCGCTCGCGATGAAGTTCCGTGATGACTACGCCGCGGCCAGCGTTCCGATGCTGCCGGTCGTCGCGCCGGCCAGCGTGGTGGCACGCAAGATCCTCTTCTACTCCTACGTGATGGTGGCGGCCACCTTGGCGCTCGCGCCCTACGCGGGGTGGCTGTACACCGCGAGCGCGGTGGCACTCGGGGTCTGGTTCCTCGCCGAAGCCCACCGGCTCCGCGCCCGGGTCGCCCGCATCGACGCTGAATTGGCCAGCGCTGCTGATCTGGCCGGCGCGACCCTGGCCAGCGCGACTCTGGCCGACGCCAGCCCGGCAGGCGCGATTCTGGCCGACGCCAGCCCGGCAGGCGCGATTCTGGCCGACGCCAGTCACGAGGCCAGTGCCAACGCGGCGGGTCCCGTAATTTCCGAAGGAGCGTGCGCGGGCGCGGCTCGGCCCAGCACCAACCCGGCCCCGATGCGGCTGTTCCATCTGTCGATCGCGTACCTGACGTTGCTGTTCGCGGTCATCGCGGTTACCGCCGTGCTGCCCTGGGGTGGCTGGTAGGCGCTAGCTGATCCGGGCCTCCGTGCGGTCGGCGGGCAGCAGCACCACCGCGCGCAACCCGGGCTCGGCGTCTTCCAGCCAAGCTGTGCCGTCATGGGCCTGGGCGGTGGCCCGGACGATGGCCAGGCCGAGGCCGGCGCCGTCCTGGCCGTCGCCATCTCGGCTGCGCGCGTTGTCAAGCCGGGTGAAGCGGCCGAAGGCTCGTTGTGTATCGCTTGCGGGAATGCCGGGTCCGTCGTCGGTCACGGTGAGCCGGACACTCTGGCCATCATTGACGATTCCCACCGTCACCTCGGTACGCGCGTAACGAAGAGCGTTCTCGATGAGGTTGCCGAGCATCCTGCGCAGCCCGTCGGCGTCCCCGGTCACCGCGCAATGTTCCTGACCGGCTAGCAGAACCGGCACCCGAGAGCCGTCGTGCCGGCCGACCTCGGCCAGGACCAGCCCGGTCAGGTCGACCCGCTGGTCGGCGGGGCGGCGGCCGTCGCGTTCGTCCAGCCTGGCCAGAACCAGGAGATCCTCGGCCAGCCTGGCCAGCCGCAGGGTGTCCTCGAGTACATCGCTCGCGGTCTGCCGCCAGTCCTGGCTGTCCGGGTGGTCGAGTGCGACCTCCAACTGGGCCCGGATGCTGGCGATGGGGCTGCGCAGTTCATGCGCGGTGTCGGAGACCAGCCCACGCTGCCGCTCCTGGGCCGCGCCGAGTCGGGACAACATATCGTTCAGTGTTATGGCCAGGCTGTGCACCTCATCACGCGCCTCCGGTACCGGGAGAGCGCTGGGGCGGCCGGTGCGGGTGACATCCTGGGCGCCGCGCCGCAATTCGGCGATGGGCCGCAGGGTGGTCCCGACCACCAGCCAGCTGGCCCCCGCCAGGAGCAGCAACAGCAGCGGGGTGCCGATCAACAGCGCGCGGGTGAGTGCCGCCAGGCTGTCCCGTTCCTGGTCAGAGGCGGCCCCCGCGATCACCGTCTCACCGCCGTTGGCGGCCACGGCAACCACGCGGACCATGCCCGTGAGGCCGTAGGGCCGACCGTCCAGCAGCACCGCGCGGCCGGCCCGGGCGTCCGCCGCGGCCTGGCCAGCAGGCAGCAGCGGGACGAGCAGGTCCGCGCCCGGTGAGGCGTCCACGATCCGGCCCTGGGCGTTGAGCACCTGCACGGTGATGGTCCCATCCGCCACCGGGACCGGATCGGGCAGCCGGTGCGCGTCGGCCAGGGCGGCCCCCTCTCTGGCGCCCTGCCGGGCCGTATTGTCGAGTCCCGTGGTCAGTGAGGCCCGCAGATCGGCGCTTAGCAGCAGCGCCGCCGCCAGGAGGGCCAGCGCCAGCCCCACCGTGGAGGCCAGGGTGACCCGCGCGCGCAGGCTGCGCCGTCGCCACCACCGGGCCGTAACATGCACGCTGCCTCCTGGCACAACGTCCTCGCCGCCCGACGCCTTGTGCGACGTCTCGGCATGCTCAGACGAGCCTAAGTCCGCGCAGGAGAGCCACTGCTGGGGGGAAGAGCCAACTGCTGCGGGGAAGAGCCAACTGCTGGGGGAAGGCCGTTACTGGGGGGGCTCGCGGTGGTCCGGCGGCTGATCCCCGTCTGTGCTGTCGGCTTCGCCTGGGCCGCCTTCGCCTGTGCTGTCGGCTTCGCCCGGGCTGCGGGGGTCACCCGCGGCGTCGGCTCCGGCCTGGCTCTCCTCGTCCAAGGCGGACATGTCCAGTTCCGGCCGGACGAACCCCGCCGGGTCGTCGAAATCCTCAGCCGTCGGCAGCAGATCAGGGTGCGTCCACAGGGCATCCCGGCCGTCGGCGCCACGCGCCTCGGTGAGGCTCCGCCAGATTTCCGTGGCCTCACGGAGCCTGCGCGGCCGAAGCTCCAAGCCGACCAGGGTCGCGAACGTGCGCTCGGCAGGCCCTCCGGTGGCCCTCCGGCGCCTGATCGCCTCGGCGAGGGCGCCAGCCTGCGGGAGCCTGTCGGCGGCGGCGGCATCCACCACCGTGGCGACCCAGCCCTCCACCAGGGCCAGCGCGGTCTCCAGGCGCGCCAGGGCGGCCTTTTGCTGATCGGTGTCTTCGGGCTGGAAAAGGGTGGCGCCCGCCAGGGCGTCGCGCAGCGCGTCCGGGTTGGCCGGGTCGATCTGCGGCATGGCGTCACGCAGCGCGGCAGCGTCCACGGTGATACCCCGGGCGTACTCCTCGACGGCGCCCATCAGGCGCGCCCGAAGCCAGGGCACGTGCGCGAACAGCCGGTGGTGCGCCGCCTCCCGCAGGGCCAGGAAGATCCGGATCTCGTCCACCGGGACCGACAGGCCCTCACCGAAGTCAGCCACTCCGGCCGGGAGGAGGGCCGCGGTGCCTTCCGGGCCGAGCGGCAGCCCAACGTCAGTAGAGCTCACGACCTCGCGGGCGAGCGCGCCGACGGCCGCGCCGGTCTGGCCGCCGACCATCATCCCGCCAATCCGGCGCATCATCGGGCCGAGGCCGCCGAGCGCCCCCAGGCCACCGGTGACGGCCTTGAGCGCCGAACTCAGTTCCGCGGGCAGTTCGCCGCCGAGTTCATCGGGATCCTCGGTGAGCATCCCGCCCATGGCGTTGACCGCCTTGTCCGCGATCGGGTCGCAGAGCTTCGACCAGACCGGCAGCGTCGCCTCCACCCACTCCGACCGGCTCCAGGCCTGCGCGGCGCGGACGCCGGTCGGGAAGCTGGTGACCTCGTCCAGCCAGAGATCAGCTAGCCGAATGGCCTCCACGATCTTCTGGCGGTCCTTCTCCAGCACGCTCGGGTCACCCTCGGCAGCGACTGTCTGCCGGGCCACGTTCTTGGCGAGGTCCCAGTTCACCGGGCCGCCCTGCCAGGACATCAGGTCGGCGAATTGGCGCAGCGCGTCCGCGAATTGCTGCGGATCGCCGAACGGCCCTAGCGGGCCGCCTTCACCGGGCGCCCCGCCCGAGCCGCCTGATCCGGCGCTGCCCGATCCTGAGTCGCCCGATCCTGAGTCGCCCGACCCGGGGCCACCGGAGCCAGGCAAGCCGAAGCCGAAGGGACGGTCAGCCATCGCGGCCCCCTCTCAGGCAGGATGGAAGAGTCACATCAACAACGTTATCCCGGGAGCGGCACACGGTGAGCACTGCACAGGCTCTGGTTCGCCACGGGCGCACCCGGACCGGGCTGGCCCGGGGCGGACCGGAAGACGGCCGCCACGATCCGCGAGCCGACAGCGGCCAGGATCGACGGGCCGACAGCGGCCAGGATCGACGGGCCGACAGCGGCCAGGATCAGCGGGCCTACGGCCGGGATACCCGGGCTGGCGGCTCGCCAGCCCGCGGCCAGGCGGAGGCAGTGGAGCACGAGCCCGCGGGCACGGCGAGGCGGCGCGTCAGCCGCGCCAGCGAACGGCGGCCAGCCCCCCGGCCTGGGCCGGGGCCCGTGGTCGCGATCACCGGTGCGGCCCGTGGTCTCGGTCATGCCCTGGCGGTCCGGCTCGCGGCGTCGGCAGCGGTCCGCAGGGTGGTCGCGATCGATGATCACCGCGGTGACGTGGTGGGAGTTACCTGGCGCCTGGCTGATGTGCGCGACCCCGCCCTGGCCGGGCGCCTGACCGGGGTGGATGTCCTGGTGCACACGGATCTCGACATGGCCGCCGACTCCGACCAGCGGTCCCGGCGGGCGTTCAACGTGCGCGCCGCGCAGACCGTGCTCACCGCGGCGGCCGCGGGCCGGGTGGGCCGGGTGGTGCTGGTGACCAGCGCCATGGTGTACGGGGCCCACCCGGACAACCCGGTTCCGCTGGCCGAAACCGCCCCGCTCGGCGCGGACGCCGACGGCAGCATCGCCGGCGACCTGCTGGAGATCGAGCACCTGGCGCGGCGCTCGCCGAGGGCCCACCCCGGGATGGCCATCACCGTGGTCCGCCCCGCGGCGCTGGTCGGCGAGGGCGTGGACACGCTGATCACGAGGCACTTCGAGTCACCGCGGCTGCTGGCCGTCAAGGGCTGTGCGCCGCGCTGGCAGTTCTGCCATCTGGACGATCTCACCTCGGCCCTCGAACTCGCGGTGACCGGTGCGGTGACCGGCGTGTTTGCGGTCGGCTGCGATGGCTGGCTGGAGGAGGAGCAGGTCGAGGAACTCAGCGGGCTGCGCCGGATCGAACTGCCGGCGGGCCTGACGTTCGGCACGGCGCAGCGGCTGCACCGGATCGGGATCACCCCGGCCCCCGTTTCCGACCTGCACTACGTCGTCTACCCCTGGGTCGTCGACTGCCTTGTCCTGCGTGAGGCGGGCTGGCGGCCGACCTACGACAACGAGGCCGCCTTCCGGGTCCTGCTCGAGCAGCGGGCGGGCCACCACGCGCTGGCCGGGCGCCGCATCGCGCGCAAGGAGGCCACGATCACGGCGGCCGGGGCGGCCGGGGCGACCGTCGCGGTCATCGGGACCGCGGCCATCGTCCGGCGGGCTCGGCGCCGCAAGCGGGGAGGCTGACCCCCCTTTCGCGGCGAGCCGACGAGTTCGGCGCGGCTCTCCTTGCGGTAAACGAACCATGCCACCTAACGAACAGTCCGACCTCTCCCAGGCAGTACCTTGGGCACCGTGACAGCGATCAGGATGGCCGAGTTGCGTGACGCGCCGCTATCGGTGGACGAGGTGCGTGGCGCGGTCATGGACCCCGGAGCGGGTGGCATCGCCCTGTTCGCTGGCGCGGTCCGGAATCATGATCATGGCCGTGACGTGGTGCGGCTGTCCTATAGCGCGCACCCCTCGGCCGCGGCTGAACTGCGCCGGGTGTGCGAGAAGGTGGCCGCCGAGTTCGACGTCAGCGCGCTCGCCGCCGTGCACCGGGTGGGCGAACTGGCGGTCGGCGACCTCGCTGTCGTAGTGGCGGTGTCCTGCCCGCACCGCGCGGAGGCCTTCGCCGCGTGCCGCGCCCTGATCGACGAGCTGAAGCGGAGCGTGCCGGTCTGGAAGCAGCAGCTGTTCTCCGGCGGGGAGAGGGAGTGGGTCAACAGTGCATGAGGCCCGCCGGATGTGGGGGGGCCGGATGTCCCGCCGTCGTCTGACGCTGCTCGTCGCCGGCATCGGGGTGGTTGTGTCGGCTGCCGTCGCGGCGGTGCTGCCGGTGCCCTATGTGATCCTCGGCCCAGGACCGACACTCAACACGCTGGGCCGGATCTCGTCAGGCCCGTTGATCCAGATCTCCGGTCACCCGACATACCGGACGACCGGGAATCTCAACCTGGTGACGGTGTCCTTCCTGGGCGGCCCGGGCAACCAGTTCAACGTCTTCACGGCGCTGCGCGCCTGGCTGACTCCGCACACCGCGGTCGTGCCGGAGCAGGAAATCTTCACTCCGGGTCAGACGCAGCAGCAGGTGGTGCAGCAGGACACGCAGCAGATGGTCAGTTCGCAGGAGACCGCGGCCGCGGCCGCGCTCTGCGTGGTTGGCATCAAATTCACGACCGTGGACACCATCCAGGCGACCGAGAGCAAAATGCCGGCGGCGGGCGTGTTGCGGCATGGCGACGTCATCACCGCGGTCGACGGCAAGGCGGTCAGCTGCCACGCGGGCGCGGGCGACCTGATCCGTGCGCGTCGACCCGGCGCGCCGGTCAGCCTCACCATCCTGCGTCGCGGCAAAACCGAGCAGATCCGGCTGAAGACCGCGAACATCCAGGGACAGGCGGTCGTCGGGGTGCAAGTGACGGAGAGCTTCCGCTTCCCCTTCCGCATCAAGATCGATGTCGGGAATATCGGTGGCCCCAGCGCCGGGCTCATGTTCGCGCTCGGCATCGTGGACAAGCTGACCCCGGGCGGGAACCTGACCGGAGGCAGGTTCATCGCCGGTACCGGTGAGATCTCGGCCGATGGCACGGTCTCGCCGATCGGCGGCATCCAGCAGAAGATGGCCGGGGCGCGCAACGCGGGCGCCACGATCTTCCTGTCGCCCGCGGCCAACTGCGCGGGCGCGGCCAGCGCGGTGCCGGCCGGGATGCGTCTGATCAAGGTCAGCACGCTGCGCGGCGCCATCCAAGACCTGGCGGCGCTGAAGGCCGGCCGGCCGGTGCCGTCCTGCTGACTCGGCAGGGGCGGGGGCGGTGGCGTCAGGCGGTCGCGGATTGGTGGTCACGGTAGAGCTACGGGACCTCGGAGGACCCACGTGATCGCGGTAGATTGGCGGATCATGGAAGATCCAGTTCCCTCGGCGGGGCAAGGATGTCACTGGGAACCTTGTCGCGCGCTGGTGAGTTCTCGTGAAGGAGCACGCCGGAACGCCGGAACCGTCAGCGCCGGGGGCGCTCCGCGAACCGGGCCGCCGGTCCCTGCCTGCGGTGACGTGAGGGGGTGCGCGTGACCTTCCGGCCATCTGGTCCGGCCAGGCCGCCCGCCGGGCGCCCGACGCTGACGATACCCCGCTGGCCCAGGCTCATCCTGCCGGTCATCGGCGTGGTGATCGCCTTGATGGTGGTGATCGCCATTGTGGCGGGCGTATGGACCGATTACCTCTGGTACCGGTCGGTTCATTATTCATCCGTGTTCGACACGACCTACGGAACCCGCTGGGCGCTGTTCTTCGTGGCCGCCCTGTTCATGGTGGTCGTGGTGGGCGTCAACGCCTGGCTCGCCTACCGGCTCAGGCCGATGTACCGGCCGGTGGCCACGCAAGGGCAGGGCCTGGAGGCGTACCGGATCACGATCGACCCGCACCGGCGGCTGCTGCTCGCGGTGGTCCTCGCGCTCGTGGGGCTGATCTCCGGGCTTACCGCCGCAGGCTCCTGGCGTACCTGGCTGCTGTTCGCCAATCAGGTGCCGTTTGGGGAGATAGATCCCCAATTCAAACGGGACCTCTCGTTCTTCATCTTCACCTATCCCTTCATCCGGATGGTGCTGACCTACCTGTTCACGGCGGTGCTGCTGGCGCTGATCGCGGCGGCGGTGGTGCATTACCTGTACGGCGGGCTGCGGTTCGAGGGCCGGCGGCCGCGGGCGACGGTGGCCGCGCAGGCCCAGCTGTTCGTGCTGTTCGGCGCCTTCGTCCTGCTGAAGGCGGTGGCCTACTGGGTCGACCGGTACGGCATTGACTTCTCCCAGCGCGGCGCGGTGACCACGGGAGCGTCCTACACGGACGTCAATGCGGTGCTCCCGGCCAAGACGGTCCTCGCCGTGATCGCGCTCATATGCGCGCTGCTGTTCTTCGCGGGCGCGGCCCGGCGCAGCGCCATGCTTCCGGCGGTCGGATTCGGCCTGCTGGTGCTTTCGGCGATCCTGATCGGCGGGGTCTACCCGGCGATCATCCAGCAGTTCGTGGTGAAACCCAACGAACTGGCCAAGGAGACCCCCTACATCCAGCGGGAGATTGGCAGCACCCAGCAGGCCTATGGGCTGGCCGTCGTCGCTACCACGCAGTATTCGGCCACCTCGGCCGCAACCTCCGCGCAGCAAGCCCTGCAAGTGAGCACGCTGCAGGGGATGCGCCTGCTCAACCCCGACGTGGTGTCGTCCACTTTCCAGCAGTTGCAGCAGGTCAAGAGCTTCTACCAGTTCCCCGACATACTGTCGATGGACCGCTACCCACTGCCGGGCGGCGGGTCGCAGCCGCAGGACACCGTGGTCGCGGTGCGGGACATGGGCGGCCCGCCACCGGGCCAGGGCAACTGGATCAACACGCACCTGGTGTACACGCACGGGTTCGGATTCGTCGCCGCACAGGCCAACACGGTGCAGGTCAATGGCAACCCTTCGTTCGTGGAGAGTGACATCCCACCGAACGGCCAACTCGGGCTGCGCCAGCCGCGGGTCTACTTCGGCGAGCAGGAGGGCGCGTACGCCATCGTGGGCGGGACCCCGGGCGGGCACAAGCAGGAGCTTGACTACCCGTCCGGGAGCGCCGGCGGCGGCCAGCAGAACACCACATACCAGGGTGGCGGCGGCGTGCCGGTCGGCTCGCTGCTCGGCCGCATGCTGTATGCGGTGAAGTTCCGCCAGCTGAACATCCTTATCTCGGGTGCCATCAACGGCCAGTCCAAGATCCTCTACGATCGCCAGCCGCTGGCCCGGGTGGCCAAGGTCGCGCCGTTCCTCACCCTGGACGGCACCCCCTACCCGGTCGTGGCGAACGGGCGGATTTTCTGGGTGGTGGATGGATACACCACCACGAACCTGTACCCGTACTCCGAGCGGGTGAGCATGCCCCAGGCCACCAGCACCAGCGACGCCCCAGGCGGCTCGGTGGCGGGCGCACAGGCCGGCCAGATCAACTACCTGCGCAACTCGGTCAAGGCCGTGGTGGACGGCTACACCGGCGACGTCGCCCTCTACCAGTGGGACAAGAACGACCCGGTCCTGCGGACCTGGATGAATGCATTTCCCGGCGTAATCAAGCCGAAGAGCGACATCCCCCACTACCTCATGCCGCACCTGCGCTACCCGGCGGGCCTGTTCGAGGTGCAGCGCCAGATCCTGGCCCGGTACCACGTCACCCAGCCGCAGGCGTTCTACGGCGG
>WNFJ01022876.1_pt1 | contig 15132 bp, 20 predicted proteins | sample 5400461 | NCBI WGS metagenome assembly WNFJ01 (sample SAMN13153349, study PRJNA577476) | soil metagenome | isolation source: 115 cm saprolite on Douglas fir-dominated hillslope | place: USA:California | collected 2013-09-17 | reverse complement strand
GATGGAGCAGCAGGCGCGAAACATGACGATGGAGGAGTGGGGATGCCTGAGAGGCTGCCGCTATCTGCTGCACGACCGAGATGCGAAGTTCTGCCAATCATTTCGAGAACTGATCAAGACGGGAAGCGTGAATCCGCTTCGATTGCCAGCAAGGAGCCCGAATTTGAACTCGTACGCAGAACGCTGGGTGAGGTCGGTCAAACAAGAATGTCTGTCGAAGCTGATCCTGTTTGGAGAATCGTCGCTGCGGCGAGCGTTGCAGCAATATATCGTACATTACCACGAGGAGCGCAACCATCAGGGCAAAGAGAATCGGATCTTGTTTCCTTCGCGGCCGGAGGCAAGGAAGAACATGGGAGCAGTGCGGTGTCGAGAACGACTGGGGGGCCTGCTGAAGTACTACGAGAGGGAAGCGGCATAAAAGTCGACGGGACAGCGGGCGATGGGCTCACGGTCAGCACATATATTAAGGATGCCGGAATCTCCCCTGGCAAAAGACCTCCCGGGCCTGATTTATCATCAACGTGCGCTGAGCAATGATTTCTGGCTCAGGGCAGCGACCGGGACGAGTTTTTTGACCATACGCGATTAAGGTCTCGGGCCTCACGATGGTTAGAGCCGTTCGCCAAGCGAACAACCGAGAAAGGAAAGCCGGCGTCAGCCGTGTGACATCACTCGCACGCCGAGGTTTGGTCTTGCGCTCGACATAAAGAGCGAGCTGCTTACGAAGAAACAGATTCTCCGCTTTTAGTGCAGTACTTGAACGAATCCCCAATAGCATGAACTGGACGACATGTCCGACAAGACCGAAAAGGCCAGAAGCAAAGTGCTGCAGGGCAGAAACTTTTCGCATAGCGGCGCAGGATGCCACGCACTGACTTGGCAGGGCAAATCCCTAAGTTTCAATGGGTTTCCTGGCGTGGAATATCCGCCAGATCGATTTTTTGCGGAGGACACCCAGTTGCCGTGTTCGCCCCCGGAATATCCTCCTGCCAAATTTGGTCTAACTCCGCGCACTCATTGTGCTTATAGGAAACTATATAAATTGCCCTAAATTCCATACCATTTTATGGAACTTCCAGAAATCTCCTGCTCTCGCCCGCGTGAGAAATGTACTTGGAAGTTCATAAATATAAACAACTTACCAGGCTAACCCTAATAGTAGATCATTCTGGCTGAAAGATTGCTCTCGCTTAGCAATCAGCGAGGTAGTCCGTCCTTCGTGTGTGATGGGCTAGAGTTTGGACGGTTTGCCAGGTTATTCTCATTGATACTGTTGAGTTGGAGCGTGGGGAGGGGTGTGGAAATGGCCGGAATTGTTGCTTTTCGTTCTGCTATTACATTTCGTTCCATAATTTATTTTGTGGCATTTCTCGTCATTGTCACAGCCGTTCCCCTCGGTCAATCACAGACAAGCAGAGGAACCGTCACCGGAACAGTCACAGATGCGAGTGGTGCGACCGTTACGAATGCTACCGTTACGATCAAACAGGCCGGCACCAATGTGACGCGTCAAACCACCACGAACGAAGCCGGTATCTACCGCTTCGATGCCGTCGACCTTGGCACCTACACTCTGTCGGTGCAGGCGGTCGGTTTTACCAGGGAAGACACCACCGGTATCGAAATCCAGGCGGCTCACACCACCAACATTAATGTCTCTCTGAAGCTCGGGGCAATCTCCGATGTGGTGACCGTGGAAGCTTCCAGCCTTGAGGTCGCCTTGCAAACCTCGGAGCAAGTCCGGGGCGCAAATCTCTCTGAACACACGATCGGTAACCTGCCGATCACAGGCCTCGACAGTCTGACACTAGCCCAATTGTTACCGGGCGTAGCAGTCTCTAACCAGCTTGGAGGCTCTATTAACCAGAACGGCACGTTCGCTTATGCGGTGAATGGACAGCGGCCGCGCGGCAACAACTTTCTGATTGACGGGGTGGAGAACAACGACATTTCCGTCACCGGACCAGCTTTCACGATCACCAATCCTGATGCCGTGCAAGAGGTCAACATACAAACTTCAAATTTCAGCGCTGAATTTGGCCGGGCCGGCGGTGCAGTTTTTAATCAGATCACCAAGTCGGGAACCAACGATCTGCATGGGACAGCGACCTACATATACACGGGCAGCGCGTTTGCTTCGCTGACCCATCTTCAAAAAAACCAGTTTACAGCTCCTCCCCGCCAGGTGGAAAACATTCCCGACTTCACCATCGGAGGCCCTGTCGTTTTTCCCCATTTGTACAATGGACACAACAAGACCTTCTTCTTCGCCGCGGCGCAGTGGGACCGCCAGTTTGGCAATGTAACCTCGACAAACCCCTTGAGGTTGCCTACGGATGCCGGTGTGGCTACTTTGCAATCCCTCGCAGGGCAATGCCCCCAAGCCGCGCTCTTCCTTACGGCGCTGGGCTCGTTGCGCGGCAATCCGACCGCGAATCCGAGTCCCATCAGCCTCGCTGTGCCTAGCGCGACCGGCACCTGCACGAACTCGACCCGTGCGGGAATGTCGCTAGCCACAGGTCTGTTTACTCGCCGGGAGGCTCACTCATTCGTGGACAAGAACCACCAGATCCGTATTGACCATAAGCCTTCGGATAAGCAGTACATGAGCTTCCGCTGGCTCTATGACGATTCCGTTGAAACGCCGAACGGGTTAAACAATCTGTCGGGTTTCGACAATGGGTTGAACGCCAAAACCATGACCGGAAACTTCACGGACACTTATGTGATCAGCCCGAGGTGGACGAATGAATTCCGGTTCAACTATGGGCGAATTGGCTTCAATTTTCCACTGTTGGCCACGGACAGTTTCCACGCTACAGAGCCCAATTATGGGGGACTCGTGGTTACTGGGTTCGGAGGCGCAACAAACATTCCTCAGTTCAGGTACGCCAACAACTGGCAATACCAGGACACAATGAGTTTGGTGCGTGGCAGGCATACCTTCCGTTTCGGCGCGGATTTCCTGCGGCAACTCGCGCGTCAGCATCCGCCTTTCAACGAACGCGGTTCGTTTGCCTACAGAGCTAGCGGAGGTGTGACCCCATTCTCCAATTTTCTCGATGATTTTGGGGGTAATGGGGGCAGCCTGAACCGGCAGTTCGGTAGCTCGGTTTACCATCCCAATCTCTTCCGGCAGTCCTATTTTTTCCAGGATTCCTGGAGGACCACGCAGAATCTAACGCTAAACCTCGGGCTGCGGTATGAGAATTTCGGAATGCCCGTCAACACCTTCACCGTGGCCGCTTTCACTGACTATGATCCAGTGAACTTTGCGGCTCCCCACAAAGTGGATCCGGCCAATACCAACTTCGCGCCCACCGTGGGTTTCGCCTGGAATCCGAAGGGTTCTAGCCGGTTGGACCGATTGATGGGTGGCGGAAAGACGGTCTGGCGGGGCGGCTTCCAAGTGAGCTACGACGCCTCGTTCAACAATCTCTTGTCTAACATTGCGGGATCTTCGCCCAACACGCTGGGTGGGACGATCCCGTCCACGGCGTCGGGGGCGTCTCGTGGAGTGGCAAATTTCAGTGCCCAGTTTGCTGGCATTCAACCCACTCCGCCGACTGCGTCATCGCCCCAGACCAACCTTTTCCTCCAGCCGTTCAGGAATCCCTATACGGAACGCTGGTCCCTGGGCTTCGAGCGCGAGCTGCCCTATAACCTGCTTGCGGACGTTTCCTATGTCGGGTCGGTCTCGCACCACCTTTTCCGCTCAACTGACATGAACCCGCTTATCAATGATGCCTGCGGTAGCAGGTTCCAAAGCCAATTGCAGTCCGCTCTGCCTGCACCTTGTGCAAGCCTCACAACCGCCCAGCAAAGGCAGCAGAGCACTTTGCGCTCACCTCAGGGCATTCGCACCGTGCGCGCAACCTCGGCAAACTCCAATTATGAATCGTTCCAAGCCGATCTCAGGCGCCGCTTCAGCTCGACGCCTGTCGGGGCAGTACAGTTCGTAGGCTCGTATACCTATTCGCACTTCCTTGACGAGGTGAGTGACGTCTTTGGGCGTGACGCGACGCTCAGTCCCTTTCAATCGGTCTCTCAAGTGGTAGGTGGAAGCCGGCACCTGGACTATGCGGACTCGGACTACGATCGCAGGCACGTGGGCGCATTGGCCTTGCTGTGGGACCTGCGGGGACCCACGAAGGGCATTATGGGCAGCTTGATCGGTGGCTGGCAGCTCTCCGGCACTGCCCACTGGCAAACCGGCTTCCCGTTTACGGTAGCCAACGGCACGGATCGCAATGGTGACGGCCAAACGGATCCCGACCGTCCGGATATCAGCAATCCCGCGGCGCCGCTTAACACGCGCGCAATCCTGGCGCGGAACGCGGCTCCGCCTTCTAATCCTGGAGCCCTGCCGGGCAATGGATGGTGTCCGACTGGCTTTTCCAATCCAGACGCCACTCCTGTGGCACCTTTAACTCTAGTTTGCATCGATCCCGCTACGGTGCACTTCATTGAAGGCAGCGGCCTTCCCAATTCCAACACGGTGGGTCGAAACACGCTGCGGGCACCCGGACTCGATAACCTGGACTTGGCGATCGCCAAGAGGTTCCGGTTTACCGAGAGGATGAACCTGGAGTTTCGCGCGGACATGTTCAACGCGCTGAATACGCTCAACCTCGGTTACCGAGTGGCCTCCCGCACTGTCAGCGGTTCAACTCAAGGAAGCTTTCTGGATTTCAACCAGACAGAATCCGTGGCCCGCACTATGCGCATGCGGCTGAAGTTCAGCTTTTAGCCGGATTCGGCGAAAGAGGGCCCCGATTCGCGTCGGGGCCCTTTCTGTCTCCTCCTTCACCAGCCCAATCCCACGAGACGCCAAAATCAAAAATGCGTTTGAAATGAACAACATGTGGAGAGGCCTGTAACATTGTTACCCGGACGAGATTTATGGCCTTGCGGAGTTTTGGCGAACGAGTAGTGGGTCATTTTGATTGGAGGAGGTAGAATAAATCTCCGGCAAGCGAAAACTCTAACGATGAGACAAAATCGAAACCGGCTGCTCATTGAGCGTTTTTACCTCGAAATGTGGAATCGCTTCGACAAGACCATCTTTCCAGATATTCTCACCGAAGACTTACGGTTTCGCGGCTCGCTCGGACAATCAAAGAGCGGTCACGCCGAGTTTGGCGAATATGTTGATTTCATCCAACGAGCCTTCCCGAATTTCTCGAATGAGATCGAGGAAATTATCTCCGAGGGCGATAAGGCGTTCGCTAAGCTCACTTACCGAGGCACTCATCGGGGTGAGGTCTTTGGTATCGCACCGACCGGGCGACTTATCCAATACGCAGGCGCGGCTGTCTTCAAATTTAGGGATGATCGGATCGCTGAGGTGTGGGGACTCGGCGATATTTATGGGCTCATCTCTCAGCTAGAAGCAAAATGACCCACTACCAGTTTCCGAGCGGTGGATGTGCGCGGCAGCGAAACACACACCAGGGGATGCGCCGGTGCAGCTACCAAAGTCCAACGCGCTGTTTCGGTGTGACGACCTGCGGCGACCTATCCGTGTGGTTCCGGAGAAGGTCGCCAATTTCTCTGTGTGAGGCAGCTCAAGCCGCTTGGGAGCCCGAGCCGGCGAGGCGTTGCTCGGTCAGCGGCGTGGAGACCTGGTGAGATAGGCGACGAGGCGTCTGGTTTCATCGCGGCATCCTAATTTCCCTCGATTGGCGCTCGCTCCTGAAATATCCGCGGCTTTGGTTCGGTATAGCTCTCTTAGCTCACTTCGTGCAATTCGTCTGCAGGACTACAGACTCTGTTTCTGCTTGCAAACCTTCTGAAGGGTTTTGCTCTCGGGTCGAGTTATTTCTGAGGACCGAGCTCGCGCAGCATGGTTAGCCACTCGTTGAACTCCTTGTCTCGGCGGAATAAGTGTTTCAAAGACTCGCCAAAGATCATGATGACCTTCTCGCCCTGTCGCACTTGTCGTCCAAAGCAACGCGACCAGCATTGGGACCCCCCGGGTACGCGGGCCCTCCGGACCGCATTTTCCCAGGCAACGTGCAGCGTAAAGCCCAGAGTGAGTTAGGGCTGCTCGGCTCATCCGCGCTTGGCACGGAAAGAATTTGTCCTGCGGGCGACGACTTCTGTAAGTTTTGGAGTCTCGCCGCACGCGGTGCAATGGAGCTGTTGCTGGATACGCCCCTCACAACGCTCGTGTTTGTACACGATAGGAGGGCCATTCGGGGCAGCCCAGCGATCCCCCCATGTCGTGAGAGCGATCACAACAGTCTTCAAGTCGCGGCCCTTCTCGGTGAGGAAGTATTCACGGTACTCGGAGTGCTCGCTCTGCCGCGACTCCATGATACCGGCAGCGACGAATCCTTCGAGGCGTTTCGTCAGAATATTGGGGGCGAGGCCTAGGCTTCGCTGAAAGTCGGAGAAGCGGGTCGTTCCGCGAAAGAGCGCGTCACGAAGGATCAATAAGCTCCAACGTTCGCCGACAAGCTCGAGAGTCCGCGCAGCCGAGCAAATCTCCTTCTTGTACAAACGTCCGAGCACTCGCGTATTTTAGCAATTTCTACTTGCTCCATGCAACCCCTCAGCAGTACTATTGTCATGCAAGTTTGTACTAGCATCATGCAATTTACTTCTAGCAGCGATGGAGCGGAGGATCAAGATGAGAAAGTTCCAGATACTTATCGCAATTTCAGGTCTATTGTTCTTGCTCACAGCGAGCGCGCAAAATAAACAGACTCCCAGTGGGATGAATAAAATCGAGCCATTGCCTCGAGATTTGGAAATTCAACTGGCGCTCAGCGCGCTCCCACCGCACCTCAGAGACAATGCAACCGTATATGTTTTAAACCCTGACAAGGGCTTTGAAGTTGCCCGCAAGGGCACCAATGGATTCCACGCCCTTGTTGCTCGAACCGGCGATGATGCGTTCAGAGGCTCTTGGCCCCTGAAGGAATATAGAGACGATATTCTCTACCCGATTTCCTTTGATGGCGCGGGCGCCAAGGCACAGATGCGCGTCTTCTTCGACGCCGCGGAGATGCAGGCGAAGGGAACTCCGTCTGAAGAACTAAAGAGAATCATCCAAGACCGTTACAAAACAAACTATTACAAATCGCCGGAACGAGCCGGTGTCTCATACATGTTGTCTCCAATCCTCAGGACTTACATGGATGAAAATGAGAACGTGGCTACCGTTAACATTCCTCACGTGATGTACTACGCCCCGAATGTATCCAGTGACGAGATGGGGGGAGCGACCCCAACGCCCGAACAACTGCGTTACTTCATTCAGCACGGGCGCTGGCCGAACACGCCGTATCCGTTTCTCCTACTTCATGGCCCCCATGGATACATCGTCCAACTTCGCGGCGTAACAGAAACGGATGCTATTACCAAGGAATACGAGGAGATGCTTGCACGACTTTGCAAGATCAAAGAAGCTTGGTGTTTGCCACGCTAAAAGATCAATACGGCAAGATTTGGTCGCGCAAGCAGCGACGGAAAGGACAGAAGAGTGACTCATGAAAAATCAAAACTTCACTATCACCATTTCAGTAGATCGATCTTCGGAAAAGGTATTCGCTGCCATTAACAACGTTCGTGGATGGCGGTCAGGAGAACTGGAAGTTGAAGGTAGTACCGACAAACATGAGTCCCAGTACAACCTAAAGTTAACTTGAGGTCACGAGGAAAATGAAACGCAAACCAGAGCCGGCTTTGAGCGAAGTAGTGGGTTGCGTCCGGCCAAATGCTTATACTTGAGGAGCTCAGGCATTGGGTCATTTATGCAAATGATTCGAGTCTTGGTTAGCGCCTGTCTTCTGGGTGATCCAGTTCGCTACAACGGCAGAGATGCGCGAATCGAGGACAGGATTCTTTCGATCTGGCAGCGAGAGGGGCGCGTGGTGCCATTTTGCCAGGACTTGCCGGCGGGTTTGCGGTTCCGCGCCTACCGGCAGAGATACGACCGGTGACGGGTGGGCTGTGTGGGAAGGTAGGGCAGAAGTAGTGGAGAATACAGGGCGGAAAGTCACACACCTATTTGTTACGGGCGCGGAGCAAGCGCTAGCGAAGGCCAGGGAGTTGAATGTGCGGCTCGCAGTTTTCACCGATGGGAGTCCTTCTTGCGGGACGTCCTACATCTACGATGGAACGTTCTCAGGCAGAACGAAACCAGGGGTCGGGGTTACCGCAGCATTACTCGAAAGCAACGGCATCGCGGTCTTCAGCGAAAAACGACTATTGGAAGCATCGGAGTTGCTGCTTCGATTGTTATCGCGTTTAACCGCACGATCATGAAGTAGCCAATCGTCATGTCAGCGAGCACATGCGCGAGCGTGGGAGCCAAGAGTCCTCCCGCCTCTGGGGGCGGCGCGCCTTTGATGCCGGCGACAAATGCCTCCGGCGAAGTGTTCAAATAGCGAGCATAACGCGCAGCAGCCGCCTCGCCCAGCGATGGCGACCTTGCAGAACAAGAGCGAGGCTTTCACGTCCGCGTTCCAGTTGGCGGAAACTTCTCCAAGCCCAATTCGAAGAAGGAGCGCATCGGCGGGATAGCTCCCGCCGACACGACGAGGACGTCGGGCGTTCATCGCGCGCAGGATTAATCCGGGTGTTTCGGGCAGAGTCGCGTCGGCGACCATCGTCGCCACATCGGAGAACTCGGACGCCAGCTTCTCAAGCGCGCCTGCGCCCCGCGCCACGGCGAGAACCTGCCGTCATGGTGCGCAAGCGCGACGATGGCGCGCCCGACGCCCATGCTGCCGCCCACGACCACAACCTGTTTTCCAGCGAGATCCGGCATAATTTTCGATCCTTTCGGGCTAAACGTCTTCCATAAAGTAAGACGATCCAAGGCGAGCGAACTCATCGCCGGAGGCACAATTGGTCGCGGTCCCGCCTCTTCGTCTTGTGCGCCGAGCTAAGTTATTGGTCGGATATGCCCTCGATGAATTTCGGCCTGCTGCGGAGTCGTATTATCGCTCTTTTCCATCTTGTGCTCTCCGTGTGCTCGCGAGGCTCTGCTCGTTCGCGCCCACTCCCCGCGCGCTCGCGCTTCTTTCCTGGTTGCAGTTTTCGAAAGATTCTTTCGAGGCCTCTGCTTCATGCCCAAGGCGCTGATGTTTAAGCGCGCCAACCCCAAGTGTCTGGATGAATCTGGGAGGGCGCAGCATAACAAATGCCTACTTGCATCATGCAATTTATGATAGTACTATCGTCACGCAAGTAGTGACTAGCGTCATGCAAGTAACATTCAGTGGCCGTTTAGCGAGAATCCTGAAGGAGATCAAGATGAAAGAGGTCATTGTCGTCGCGGGGGCGACGGGACACGTAGGCCGGCCACTTGCAGAACGCCTTCTCGCGGCTGGCCGTGCCGTACGCGGTGTGGCGCGCGACGCGGAGAAACTGAAGCCGCTTGCGGCGCTTGGAGCAGAGGTGCGGAAGGGGTCTCTGCATGATCCGGTTTTTCTCACGGAAGCTTTCCGGGGAGCGAACGCCGCCTTCGTTCTGACGGCCCTCGACGTTAAGGCGCCGGAAATCAACATTGACCAATACAAGAAGGCCGAAAGCATCGCCACGGCAACTCGCGCGGCGGGTGTGAATTACGTGGTGTTTCTAAGCAGCTGGGGCACTGATGTGCTGGAAAAGACTGGTGGAGTCCTGGGCTGCCGGCGCCTCGAGCAACTACTTGACGAGACGCCTGGCCTCAATGTCGTGCATCTGCGACCTGTTTGGTTCATGGAGAATTTCCTCTGGAACATCGGCCTCATCAAGATGGCGGGTATCAACGGGCTTGCGATCAGACCTGAGAGCCCGTTCTCGATGATCGCCTCAAGGGACATAGCGCCTATCGCGGCCGACTACCTCGTGCATCTGGATTTCAAGGGCCGCAAGGTCCGTTACCTCCGCGGCGCTAGGGACTATACGATGACCGAGGTGACTCGGATCTTGGGGGCGGCAATCGGCAAACCGGAACTCAAGTACGTCGAGTTCCCTGATGCCATTTTCCGAAAAGGCGTCATCGCGAGCGGCGGCCTTTCACCGCATGCGGCCGATATGGCCGTCGAGATCAACCGCGGGATCGACTCCGGCCTCATCAACGCCGAGCCGCGTTCTCAGTCGAACACGACACCAACGACGCTCGAGGAGTTCGCGAGGACCACGTTTGCGCCCGCATTCAAGACTGCTCCGGACGCTTCGTTCTCGGAGAAATTTGGAGGGATGTTCCTTCGGACCTATCTGACCCTCACGGGCCGCCGTGCGGCTTAGCCAAGGTAAGCGACGCCCTAAAGTGGTCGATAGCGGCAGCAAAGTGATTCAACACAAAAGAAAAAAAGGAGAACTCTCATGCTTTCTATCGGAACACTGCTAACAGAAGAACAAGGAAGGCTCACAGTCCGGCGCGTACTGTCGGTCGAAGATGGCACGGCGAAGGTCGAGACTACGTACGAGAGTGCTGGGTCGTTCCACGGTGTTCATTACACTGACCTTGGAAGTCTCTGGTCGTACATCCGCCCCGACGGCACGCTGTACGGGGAGTGGAAAGGCGGGTTGCGGACTGACGGCAACGACACCGCCGTCTACAGGGGAATCACTGGCGGCACGTACATCGAGAAGACGAAGCACTCACGCACCTATCGAGGCGCGCTCACCTTCGAGAACGCCCGCGGGGCGCTGGCCGAACTAAATAGCGTGCTCGCTGTATTCGAAATGGAGATCGACGATGCCGGTAAGTTGAGCTACCGCACCTGGAAGCTGGAGTGATCGAAGTCCGTGAAGAAACTGACCAAAAGTGAGTTCACCCGCCGCATAGGCGGCACACTCCCCGCTGCCGACGAGGAGCGATCGTCAAGTCTTGAAAAGGGAGGATTACGGCCATCCTTTGTAGTTACAAACGGAGACGAACCTGCATGAAACGCCCATTCAAGATTGCCGCCATTACCGTCGGCCTGCTCTTACTTCCAGTTATTGTTGTCTTCGTCGCCGTCACTGCCGTCATCGTCGGGCGACAGGCGGTCGCTGACGGTTTCGATTTCACTGGAATCCGCATCATCAAAGACGGGGTCGTAAGCGCAGCTGTCATCCCGATTGGCGACGGCAAAGTGGTCCTCCTCGACGCAGGTTACGACAAAGCGGGTAAGGCAATCCTGGCCGAATTGTCCCGTCGCCAACTAACTCCAGAAGCGGTTACCGCGATCCTTTTGACGCATAGTCACCCGGACCACGTCGCCGCAATTGATCTGTTCCCGAAAGCTGAGGTGATGGCGCTTGAGTCAGAGATCCCACTGCTCGAGGGACGTGCCTCGTGGCGGGGACCGATCATGCTTTTGTTTCCGCGCTTATCGGGAGTAAGGGTCACGCACGTGCTGCACGACGGCGAGAAAATGACTCTAGGACAAGTCTCAGTACAAGTATTTGCGATACCTGGTCATACGCCTGGAAGCGCAGCTTATCTTGTTAATAGCGTCCTGTTCCTCGGAGATGCTGCCGACATCTCAAACGGCGGCAAAATCCAGGACCCACCCTGGATCACAAGTGATGATCGGGTCGAGGATCGAGCAGCGCTTGTTCGGCTTGACCAGCGCTTGGCCGAGGCTGGCGCCGACATCAAGGTTATCGCCTGCTCTCATTCTGGGGTTCTTACGCAGGGACTCGCGCCACTGACCGCCTTTGCCGCGGCACATTCCAAATAAAGAAAGGAGAACACGGTGGACCATGAATCTTTCTATGAACCAAAGGAACCTATGGACGGTATGGGCATAGGGGAGAGGACCAGATGCTTTCAGCAGATCTGGTCAAACCATTTGCTGAGGTTAAAAAGAGAGCGTCGAAAAAGAGCCGGCCTCCGATTTCACCGTGAATGCAGACAACAAGGAGGACGTCCCCACGAAGGTGATGCGTGATGAGCCGAAGAAACGGAGCATTTGAGGTAGCTGTGTGACCGCAAGGAGCGGAAAGCACCGAGACGGCACGCACAGATGAGTTCTCGTGGCGGACAAAAAGCGCCAAGTGCGTCTCGGACGCTACGGTCTGGCTACTATGACGAGGTTGATTCTGGACCACATGACGGTGACTGCGTGAACGTTGCTGTCGGCGTTTTGGAACAATTCATGAACCACAAACGAGGAGGAAACAATGAATCTTTATGGAACGAAGCAACTGGCGGACAGCATGCGTACGGTGCGTAAGAACACCATTCTGATCGCCGAAGATATTCCAGAAAAGGACTACGGTTATCGTCCCGCGCCGGATTGTCGGTCCGTGGCAGAGACACTAGTCCACATGGTATCAGTATCGGATTTTGATCGATTCGTCCACGAAAAGGAGCACCTCTTGTCGCTCGAAGGCTTTGACTTTGGAGCGTTGCTCAAGAAGTGGGAGAGCGAGGAAAAACGGCCACGCTCCAAGAGCGAACTCGTGGCCTTGTTGCTTAAGGAAGGGGATCGCTGGTGTCAATGGGTGGAGGGGCTCCCGGAGTCGTTGTTGTCCGAACAAGTGCGCATGCCGGGTGGCGCTTTGAAAAACCGCTTTGAGATGCTCGTCGGGACCAAAGAACACGAAATGCATCACCGGGGACAGTTGATGGTGATCGAGCGAATACTTGGCATTGTGCCGCACCTCACTCGCAACCTGCAGGCCGCCCGCACAGCAGCGACGAAGGGCGCCTCTTAGGATCATCGATGAGACGGGTCGTCGTGGCGGGATTGCAAAAAATGGCGGGCAGCTAGCGCGCAGCCTTCACGCGCTAACTGGAGTCACTTTGGAAGGTGGCTTTCGCTAAGCCTTGCTGTCGAGGATTACTCATGGCGGCAGCAGAATGCAAAGGGGGTTGCCGAGGCAGTACGCCATCGAGATCCCGGCGACACTGTGGCCGGGGTTGGAGGTTCTGTCGGGCTACACCTGCTCAGGAGACTCCAATCCCGTGCCCGGTGGCCTGTTCCTCTGGCGTGCTGATGAAGAGTAAAGCGAAACAGAAGCCGACTCTCGGTATGGAGATCGCGGTGGATCTCCTGGGCGACCGTTGGTCACTGTTGATTCTGCGCAACATGGTGTTGCGGGAAACTCGTTCCTTCAAGGAATTGCTCGAATCATGTGAAGGAATCGCAACGAACATACTTTCAACTCGGCTCAGGAAGTTGCTCACTCACAAAATCATCAGCGTGAGACGTGAACCATCGGATCGTCGAAAGCTGAACTATTGTCTCACTTCGAAGGGCAAACATCTCGCACCGGTTCTTACAGAAATGGCCCTCTGGACCGCACGGCATTCGACTGCGGCGCGCCGGAAGGGGGACGCATAGAACTGCGGCCGAGGGAACGTCTGTTGCGAGGTCGGTTTTGCGATGGTGCTCTGAAGACTGGATTGAACCACTCATCGGACGAAGGAGGCCACCGGTCATTACAAACCCGGTGCTGGCGCCAGAAAATTTCGATGGGCAGGGAATGTAGTCGACCCGAATGAGACGCGACGACCCATTGAAAGAGACTCTTGGCTCTATTGTAGATGACAAAGAACAGGTCGCTCGACGCCTTCGGTCGGTTCGGTGGGGATGGTGAAGCGTGGGGCCTCCCCGTCAGGTTTTCAGTACAAAAGACCATGATCAAAGTTGCGTGCATGGCCGAGCTTTCTAACGAGAATCTTCTCTTCGTCCGCAATTCCGGACAACAAGCGCAAAACTTACCCATTCCCTTCCGGTCGGAGATCGCGATCAACTGATCACGACCATCCCGGAACAGGTGATCATCTCAGCCCGGAATTCTGATCACCATCATCCGGAATCGCGATCACGATCGCCCGGAACCACCGATCACAATCCCCCGGAATCCCCAATGGCATTCGGCTAACCGTGAAGTTGACAAACGGTTGACAAAACGGTTTTGTGAGGGAGATCCCCGAAAAGGGGAAAAGTGAGAATAATCGCGTATTTACTGGTGATTTGAATGGTGGGCCTGGGTGGACTTGAACCACCGACCTCGCCCTTATCAGGGGTTTTGGCCGATCGTGTCCGACGACGCCTGCTTCCGAAGCACTGTTCGAGATCCGCAATTCGCTACAACGGTCTTGGAAGACCGGTGCTTGGAATGCGTGTGCATGTCTCACGTTGACGCTTGCTGTCAAAACAATTGGGCGCAGCGGCGGCGATTTGGAAAACCGTTTGAGTCTAAATCTTGCAATCGTTTGACTGACAATTCGCATGCGTGCGTCGCTTCCGATAGTCGGGAAGTAATGAAACGGTTGACACAACAGCCCGAGCCCTCGCTGAAAAATGCCTTTGCCACGTACATGTCTATTAAGGGCTAACTACTTTTTCCCGGCCCTCGCCTACCTGCTGCCTCCACATCGCGCTGTAGAGGCCGTCCTTTTCCAACAAGTTCTTGTGACGACCGCTTTCGACGATTTGTCCTCGTTCCAAAACGTAAATGCAATCCGCGTGCAGGATGGTGGAGAGGCGGTGCGCGATCAATATCGTGATGGCGTCCCGGCTCACGGCGACATCTCGAATCGTCTCGCTGATCTCTTCCTCCGTTAAAGAGTCGAGCGACGATGTCGCTTCGTCGAACACGAGCAATTGCGGTCGGCGCAGGAGTGCGCGCGCGATCGAGAGCCGCTGCTTTTCTCCTCCAGAGACCTTTACACCACCTTCACCAATCTTCGAGTCCAGTCCGCGATTGGCTCGCAGAAGCAGACCTTCGACCGCAGCCTGGCGCAGGACTTCCAGACACTCCTCATCTGTCGCGTCCGGCCGCACAAATTGCAGATTCTCGCGGATCGATCCGGAGAACAGTTGCGTGTCCTGCGTCACGAATCCGATTCTTTCGCGCAGGTCTTCTATCGCCACTTGGTCTTCCGGAGTTCCGTTGTAGAAAATATGGCCGCTCTCGGGACGGTAAAGACCGACGAGCAATTTCACTAAAGACGTCTTGCCCGCGCCAGACGGACCCACAAAGGCGATGGTCTCGCCACGCGCAACCCGGAAGGAAATCCGGTTCAACGCCGGTGATGATGCCGATTGGTGCTGAAAACTAACTTGGTCAAACTCCAAAGTTTCGAGGGACGAGAGCGCCACGGGATGTTCGGGTTTCGGCTGCACGGGCATTTTCAGAATCTCTTCGAAATTGTCGAGCGACGCCTCCGTCTCGCGGTACGCGTTG
>WNFJ01577835.1_pt2 | contig 15134 bp, 17 predicted proteins | sample 5400461 | NCBI WGS metagenome assembly WNFJ01 (sample SAMN13153349, study PRJNA577476) | soil metagenome | isolation source: 115 cm saprolite on Douglas fir-dominated hillslope | place: USA:California | collected 2013-09-17 | reverse complement strand
GCCGCTGCTCGACGGCTCGTTGACCATACACGTGTCGGGCTGCGCCAAGGGATGCGCACATCCCGGCGCCGCTGCGTTGACTTTCATTGGACCCGATCGCCTGGTGGTGCAGGGCCGCGCCGGCGACGTGCCGCACGGCACCGCGTCCGCCGCGGACTTCATCGCCGGCTTGCCGCGCCTGCACGCCGAACGGCAGCGCTCGAACGCCGGCCGGGAGAGCAGCGCGGCGATGGTGTCGCGGCTCGGCGCGATGCGTGTGCTCGCCGTCATGGGTGGGGAGACGCTCCATGATTGACTACGTGCGCGACGGCGCCGCGATTTATCGGCAATCGTTCGCCATCATTCGTGCGGAAGCTGACCTATCACGATTCTCCGACGCGGAAGCGGATGTCGCCGTTCGGATGATTCATGCCTGCGGCGTGGTTGAGACCGCCAAGAACATCGTGTTCTCGAACGGAGTGGTAACGGCAGCTCGCGAAGCACTGCACGCCGGAGCGGCTATCCTGTGCGATTCTGAAATGGTGAGCCACGGCATTACGCGTGCCCGTCTTCCCGCAGGCAATGCAGTGATCTGCACGCTGCGCGATCCCACCGTGCCGGCGCTCGCCGAGAAGCGGGGAACCACGCGCTCGGCCGCTGCACTGGAGCTTTGGCTCGATCGGCTCGAGGGCGCCGTCGTCGCGATCGGCAATGCGCCCACCTCATTGTTCCGGCTGCTGGAAATGCTCGACGGCGGGGCACCGTGTCCCGCGGCGATTTTGGGCGTCCCCGTCGGGTTCGTCGGCGCCGCGGAGTCGAAAGAGGCGCTCATCGCCAACTCGCGCGGCATCCCCTTCATCGCCGTGCGCGGACGAGTGGGCGGAAGTGCGATGACCGCCGCTGCCGTGAACGGCTTGGCGCGGGCCGGGCTATGAGCGGCCTGGGAAGACTGATCGGCGTCGGCGTCGGACCGGGGGATCCGGATCTCATGACGTTAAAAGCAGTGCGCGCGATGCAAGGCGCCGACGTCGTCGCCCATTTTGCCAAGGCCGGAAACGCCAGCAACGCGCGGGCGACCGTCAGGCAGTTTTTGCGTCCGGGCGTAACGGAGTTGCCGCTTCTGTATCCGATCACCACCGAGCGCCCGGCCGACGATCCTAGGTATCGCTCGGCGATTCAAGGTTTTTTCGATGAAGCGGCGGCCGCGGTGGCGGCACATCTCGACGCCGGACGAACCGTCGCCGTTCTGTCGGAAGGCGATCCGTTGTTCTTCGGATCCTACATGCACCTTCATGTACGCCTGATGAAGCACTATCCCACCGACGTGATTCCCGGCGTGACCGGCATGTCGGGATGCTGGTCCGCGGCCGGGCTGGCGATCGTTCAAGGAGACGATGTGCTGACGGTATTGCCCGGCACATTGAATGAGGCAGAACTCATCCGCCGGTTTCGCGAGAACGATCCAGCCGTCGTCATGAAAGTTGGCCGGAATCTATCGAAGGTGCGGCGTGCGCTGATCGCCGCGGACCGCCTGCACAAGGCGACCTATGTCGAGCGCGGCACGATGGACGATGAACGGCTCATGCCGCTCGCCGAGAAGTCAGACGACCTGGCACCCTACTTTGCCATTGTGCTGGTCGCCGGCCGTGGGTGGAACCCATGAGCGGGAAACTGACGGTGATCGGATTGGGGCCCGGAAGCGCCGGACAGCTGACGCCCGAAGCATCCGACGCGCTCAACGCCGCCGATATCTTGTTCGGATATGGCCCGTATCTTGATCGGGTTCCCGATCGAGCGGGTCAGCGCCGTCAGGCCTCCGACAACCGGGAAGAAATCGATCGCGCGAGGCGCGCCTTGACGGAAGCGGCGCAGGGAGCAAGCGTCGCGGTGGTATCGGGCGGCGATCCCGGGGTGTTTGCCATGGCCGCAGCGATTTGCGAGGCGCTCGAACGCGGACCCGGCGCATGGCTAACCCTCGACATTGCAATCGTTCCGGGCGTCACCAGCATGCTGGCCGTCGCCGCCCGCGTGGGTGCACCGCTGGGTCATGACTTCTGCGCACTGTCGTTGTCGGACAACTTGAAGCCGTGGCCCGTGGTTGAGCAGCGTTTACGCGCCGCGGCGAGCGCCGGGTTCGCCATCGCACTTTACAATCCCATTTCGCGCTCGAGGCCGTGGCAGCTCGACCGCGCGTTCGAGATATTGCGCACTCACCTTCCCGCCGGCACACCGGTGGTGTTTGGGCGCGCCGTGGGCCGCACCGACGAGCGCGTGCGAATCACGACGTTGGCGGCGGCTCTTGGGTCCGACGCGGACATGGCGACCTGCATCATCGTGGGGTCTTCTGAAACCCGCCTGGTTGAACGGCCGAACGGAACCGCGCTGGTTTATACCCCGCGATCGGCCGGAGTCTTCAGCACATGATCAAGCCACGCCATCGCCTCCCCGACGGTCGCCGCCCGCTGAACCGTCAATTCCGGCGGCCGGCGCAACAACATCACGGGGATGCCGAGCGAGCGCGCCGCAACGATCTTGCCGTAGGTCGCGAGGCCGCCGCTGTTCTTCGCGACCACGACATCGATCGAATGAGCGAGGAGCAACGCCCGCTCTCGTTCCTCTTCGAAGGGACCTCTGCCGAGAACGTAGCGCGCATGCGGAACCGCCAGCGGCGGATCCACCGGATCGACGCTTCGAATCAGATAGCGGTGCTGGGGCGCCGAAGCGAAGTGCGCGATCTCTTGCCGGCCCAGCGCCAGGAACACATTCTGGGGCTTGATGCCCAGCGTGCGCACGGCCTCATGGGCATCGAGAACTTCGGTCCACCGATCGCCGGCGACGGCGCACCATGGCGGCCTGCACAGCGCAATCATCGGGGTTTGCGTCTGCGAGGCGGCGCCCTGCGCATGAGCCGAGATCGTCGGCGCATACGGATGAGTCGCATCGATCAATGCGTCGATCGCATTGTCGCGGAGATACTGCGCGAGTCCGGCGATCCCGCCGAAGCCGCCGCGCCGTACGGGCACTCCTTGAGCCGAGGGCGAGGCGGTGCGGCCCGCCAGCGACAAGGTCGCCGCGACATCGGTGCGGGCTGCAAGGTGTTGCCCGACCTCTCGCGCCTCCGTCGTGCCTCCAAGAATGAGGATATGTTTTCTCATGCCGCTCGCTGAACTCGCCGGCCCCCAGCCTGCCGCATTACACCGGTGGCTGTCCATCGTCGGAATCGGCGAGGATGGCATCGAAGGGGTGAGTCCGGCCGGGCGGGAACTGATTCGAGCGGCTGCCGTCGTCTTCGGCGGCGCGCGCCACCTCGCGCTGGCGGCACCCTTGATTCGAGGTGTTGCCCGATCTTGGCCGGTGCCTTTCGACTCGACGGTCGCCGAGGTGCTCACCCACCGTGGCCGCGCAGTGTGCGTGCTCGCTTCGGGCGACCCTTTCTCTCACGGCATCGGTAGCCTCCTGTCGCGCCACGTCTCGCGCGAGGAAACATTGGCGGTCCCCGCCCCGTCCGCCTTCAGTTTGGCGGCGTCGCGCTTGCTGTGGCCGCTTCCAGAAACCGTATTGCTGTCCGCGTGCGGCCGCTCGCTCGACCTTGTCCGCCCGCATCTGAATGCCGGCGCGCGAATTCTGCTGCTCACCTCCGGCCACGATGCGCCCGCGAAACTCGCCCGCCTCTTGTGCGAAATCGGCTTTGGACCTTCGCGAATCACGGTACTTGAATCGCTGGCGGGGCCGCGCGAGCGGATCCGCTCGTCGCCGGCGAACTCCTTCGACCTTGATGCGATCGATCCGCTCAACACGGTTGCGATCGAGGTCGCCGCCGAGGACGGTGCGCGCATTCTTCCCAGAGCGGCCGGCATGGCAGACGAGCTGTACGAGCACGATGGACAGATCACCAAGCGCGAGATTCGCGCCCTGACCTTGTCGGCGTTGGCGCCGCGGCGCGGCGAGCTCCTCTGGGACGTGGGCTCGGGCTCCGGATCCGTGGCGATCGAATGGCTGCTCGCGGATGCCTCCCTGAGCGCGATCGCCGTCGAGCAGCGCAGCGATCGGGCCGCGCGCGTCGCGCGCAACGCCGCTGCGTTCGGTGTGCCGCACTTGACGCTGCTCGAAGGTTCGGCTCCTGCCGCCCTCGAGGGATTGGCCTCGCCGGATGCGGTATTCATCGGCGGCGGCGCCACGACGCCTGGGGTGATAGATGCCGTGCGAGCTGCGTTGCGTCCGGCGGGCCGCTTGGTCGTCAACGCCGTGGCCCTGGAAACGGAAAGCGTCCTGCTGAAGTGCCAGTCGCAGTGGGGAGGAACACTCACGCGAATTGCGATCTCGCGCGCCGGCCCTATCGGTGGTGAGAACGCTCGCATGACGGGCTGGCGCGCCGCCATGCCGGTCATGCAATGGACTTGGGTGAAGCGGTGATCGTCGCCGGAGTCGGTTGTCGCAAGGCGATCTCGGCGGCACAGGTCGAGTCGGCCATCGAGGCGGCATTGCTGCACAACCGGCTCGCTGCCCACCGGCTCGGGCGGATTGCCGTGCCGGCCGTGAAAGGCGCCGAATCGGGCATCGTCGCGGCCGCTGCGGCCCGAGGAGTTCCACTGGTGCTGATAGCGCAAAACGCATTGGAAGCGGCAGACGCGCGCACGTTGACTCGTTCGGCGCGATCCATGGACACGCTGAACGTGCATTCCGTTGCCGAAGCCGCGGCATTGGCCGCCGCCGGGCCGAACGCGCGATTGCTTGCGCCCAGGGTTGCCGTGGGTCCGGTGACCTGCGCCCTCGCCGAAGGAGACCTGACATGACGGTACATTTCATCGGCGCCGGCCCCGGGGCCGCCGATCTCATCACCGTCCGCGGCCGCGACATCCTCGCGCGATGCCCCGTGTGTCTGTACGCCGGCTCGTTGGTGCCTCCCGACTTGCTCGCGCACTGTCCGGCGGGGGCACGCCTCATCGACAGCGCGGCAATGACCCTCGATCAGATCGAGAGCGAATACATAGATGCCCATGCTGCGGGCCTCGATGTGGCGAGGCTTCATTCGGGGGACTTGTCGATTTACAGTGCGCTGGCCGAGCAGCTTCGCCGCCTGCGGCGTCATGGAATTCCGTACACGCTCACGCCGGGCGTACCGGCTTTTGCCGCCTCCGCCGCCGTTCTGGGCCGCGAGTTGACGGTGCCCGGCATCGCACAAAGCGTCGTGTTGACGCGCATGCCGGGACGAGCTTCGGCAATGCCTGACAGCGAGCGTCTGGCGACGTTTGCGTCGAGCGGCGCGACGCTTGCCATTCATCTGGCGATCCATGCGATGGACGCGATCGTGGAAGAATTGATTCCCTATTACGGGCCCGACTGCCCGGTGGCGGTGGTGATGCGGGCGAGTTGGCCGGACGAACGCGTGCTGCGCGGAACCCTTATGGACATTCGCGCCGGATTATCGCTCGAGCCCATGGAGCGCACCGCTCTGATCTTCGTCGGCCGAGCGCTCGAAGCCGTGGATTTCGACGAGAGCGCCTTGTACTCCCCTGAATATCAGCGGCGCTTCCGCAATGCCGATGCAACCTGATCGCAATCAATCGGCACACCCGGGACATGCGGAAATGTCCGGCACGCAGGCCCTGACCGCGTTGCGCGGTCAGTATCCTGTGTTGGTGCCCGGCGAGGTGTGGTTGGTGGGCGCAGGACCCGGAGACCCCGGCCTGCTGACCCTCGATGCACTGGCGGGATTGCTGCAGGCCGATGTGGTCGTGCATGACGCGCTGGTCGATGCGCGCGTTCTGGCTCTTGCGCGAAGCGGTGCGCAGATCCTGTTCGCGGGCAAGAGGGGCGGCCGGCCCTCGACTGCTCAAGAAGATATCAGCGCGCAGCTCGTTGCCTTGGCGCACGGCGGCCTTCGGGTATTGAGACTCAAGGGCGGTGACCCCTTCGTCTTTGGCCGCGGCGGTGAAGAGATCTTGGCGCTGGCGGCGGCCGGCGTGCCCTTCCGCGTCATCCCCGGAGTGACCGCCGGTCTCAGCGGATTGGCGATCCTGGCTACGGGTCACGATCCCCATGAGGAAGGCGCCATGGATTGGTCTGCGCTGGCGCGCACCCGCCAGCCGATCGTTCTGTACATGGGATTGCGCAATCTCGAGAATATTGCGGCTGCGTTGATGCGCGGGGGGCTGCCCGGCAGCACACCGGCGGCCGTGATCGCCTCGGCAACCTTGGCCGGGCAGCAGGTGCTGGTATCGAGACTCGAGTGCATCGCCTCGGATGCGCGTGCGGCGAAATTCGCCGCCCCGGCCATTGTCGTCGTCGGCGATATCGTGCACATCCGCCAACAACTGTTGGACGCGTCGGCGCACAACACGGCCCCTGCACCCGACGCCGGCGCCGCTTTGCCCCGCGGGAGTTCCGAATGCGAAGGTTAAAGCTCATCGGGATCGGAGCCGGCAACCCCGACTACATCACCATTCAGGCCATCAACGCCCTTAGACAGGTGGACGTGGTCTTCGTGACCGACAAGGGCGAAGACACGGCGGATTTGCTGCGTGCGCGACGAGAGGTCTGCGAGCGCTACATGCAGGCTAAGCCCCATCGCATCATCGAGATTCAGGACGCGGAGCGGGATCGCAACCCCGCCGCATACCGGTCCGCGGTCACGGCGTGGCATGAAAAACGCGCCGCTCTGTATGCCCACGCGATTCGAGAAGAGCTGTCCGAGGACGAATGCGGCGCGTTTCTCGTATGGGGAGACCCGTCTCTTTACGACAGCACGCTGCGGATCATCGATCAGGTCGCTGCGCTGCGAACAGTGGATTTCGAGTGGGAGATCATCCCCGGGATCACCAGCATCCAGGCGCTCGCCGCCCGCCACAGAATCTCCCTGAACGAGATCGGCGAACCGGTTCATATCACGACGGGGCGCCGGCTGACCGTCGAGCAGCCCGCCGACGGCGCCAGCGTGCTCGTATTGCTCGACGGCCAGTGCGCATTCAAGACGTTGGCTGGTGACGACATCGACATTTATTGGGGCGCCTATCTGGGCACGCCGGATGAAATCTTGCTGTCCGGCAGACTCAGTGAACTCAGCGGCCGGATCGAGCAACTGCGCACTCGAGCGCGGAATCAAAAAGGATGGATCATGGACACTTATCTTTTGCGCAGGCGCGGAGCGTCGTCATGTTAGCTGCGCACCGCTCCCACCTGACGCGCTTCGGCGCGATTCCGCCGGTTGACGAGGCCAGTCGAGCCGCGGCCTACCGGCGCCTCGATGTGCTGACGAAGCCGCGCGGTGCACTGGGGCTGCTCGAGCCGCTGGCCGCCCAGGTGTGCGCGATTCAAGGAACGCTGGACATCAAGATCGTTCACCCGGTGGGTATCGTGTTCGCTGCGGACCACGGTGTCGCGGAACGCGGCGTCAGCGCGTATCCGCGCGAAGTGACCGCGCAGATGGTGGCCAATTTCCTGCACGGCGGAGCGGCGATCAGCGTGCTTGCAAGACTGCAGGGAGTCGAACTTTGGATCGTGGATGCCGGCGTGGACGGCGACTTGAGCCCGCATCCCTGCCTCATCGAGGCAAAAATCCGTCGAGGTACGCGCAACTTCATCGACGAGCCGGCCATGACGCCCAGCGAATGCGCCGAGGCCCTGCAACGGGGCCGCGACGTGGTTGAACGTGTGATGTCCGCGGGCGGCAACGCTCTCATCCTCGGCGAGATGGGAATCGGCAACACCGCGGCCGCGGCGATGCTGATGCATGGGCTTACCGGACGAGGATTGGCCGATTGCGTCGGACGCGGGACCGGTCTTGACGATGGCGGACTGGAGCGAAAGAGACGGCTCCTGGCGCAGGCGCTCGAACGTCGCGCGGCGCCGCAGGCCCCGTTGGATCTGCTCGCGGAATTCGGCGGATATGAAATCGCGATGCTCGCCGGTGCGGCGCTGGCGGGCGCCGCGCGCCAGGCACTGATACTGGTCGATGGATTCACGGTTACCGTCGCGGCGGCGCTCGCTGCGAAATTGGATCCCCGCGTGCTGGATTACTGCGTATTCGGACATTGTTCCGAAGAGCATGCGCATCGCGCGCTGCTGCGGCATCTCGAGGTCCAACCGCTGCTCGATCTCGGGATGCGCCTGGGCGAAGGCAGCGGCGCAGCCTTGGCGCTCTCCGTCGTGCGCGCGGCCGTGGCGCTGTTCACGGAGATGGCGACGTTCGAAGGCGCAGGGGTGAGTGACAAGGATGCGTGAGTTTCCATGAAACGGCAATTTTTGCTCTTTCTGGCCGCCATGCAGTTCTTGACTCGACTGCCGGTGCCGCATCTCGACGGGTTTCAGGCGAACGGGTTGTCTCGGTCGGCGCGGTTTTTCCCGCTGGTCGGCGCGCTGATCGGATCGATCGGTGTCGGTGTCTGGTGGCTGGGCTCGATGTGTTTTCCGCCGTCCGTGGCGGTCGGCTTGATGATGAGCGCCTCGTTGCTGCTCACGGGCGCGTTTCACGAGGACGGTTTCGCGGACGTTTGCGACGGGTTTGGCGGCGGACGAACGCGCGACGCGGTGCTGTCGATCATGAAGGATTCTCGTGTCGGCGCCTACGGCGCCATCGGCATCGCCATGATGCTGGGCCTGAAATGGTCGATCCTGGCATCCCATCCGCGTGCGACATTTCCCGCCATCGTGATTGGAGCGCACGTGGTGAGCCGCTGGTGCGCGATCAGCCTCATCTGGCGATTGCGGTACGTGCGCACGGACACGGAGGGTAAGTCCAAAGCCTTTGCCGACACGGTGGGCGCCGCGGACTGGTGGCTGAGCGGTGCACTGGGAGCGCTTGCCCTGCTGCCCGTGATCTTGCTCGTCGATCCTGCGGCGGAACCCCGATTGGCCCTGGCGCTTCTCGCCGCACTGGCGCTCAGCGCGGCCAGTACTCTTCTGGCGGGCGCTTACTTTAGAATCCGAATAGGCGGATACACCGGCGACTGCCTGGGCGCCGCTCAGCAGCTCGCGGAATTGAGTTTCCTGCTGGCGGCTCTCGGGGTTCTGGCCGTGATTCAACGGACCTGAAGTCGCGCGACGATGCACATCTATCTCATCCGCCATCCGCCGCCAATTGACGTCGACGGCCTTTGCTACGGCCGCCTGGATGTGGCCGTGGACGAGCAGGACGTCGCCGGTGCCGCTGAATCGGTATTCGCCCAGATTCCGAGCCGGACCCTCGCGCGCGCCCGCATATACTGCAGCCCGTCCCCGCGATGCATGAGGCTTGCCCGGCACATCGCCTCGCCGCGCGAGCCTACGGCGTCAGAGGATTTGATCGAGATGAGTCTCGGTCGCTGGCAAGGCATTCGATGGGATGCCATCGAGCGGCTCGAGATCGATGCCTGGGCCAGGGACGTTTGGGGATACCGGCCGGGCGGCGGAGAGTCGGCAGAGATGGTCGCGACGCGCTGGGAACGCTGGTTGCATCACGTGCGCGGCAGCGACGGCGGCGACGTCGTGGCGGTGACCCATGCGGGCGTGATTCGCGTCGCGCTGGCGCGCGCAAGCCAGGGCAACGGCTCGTCCGCGCTAGAAGCACAGATTCCGTTTGGCTCCGTTCACCGTCTTGATCTCGGATGACACTCAATCAAGAGATGCGAAACAAACATGGGTGATTTTACAGCGCAGGAAATCGCGGCCGTCTACCGCGTAATAGCCATGCGGCGCGACATGCGCCACTTTCTGCCCGAGCCGCTCGACGAAGCGCTGGTTGGGCGCTTGTTGGGCGCCGCGCATATGGCGCCGAGCGTCGGTCTGATGCAGCCCTGGCGCTTCATCCGAATCCGCGATCCGGCTCTTCGAGCAAGTATTCACGCACTCGTAGAGGAGGAACGCATCAAGACCGCCCAGGCGCTGGCCGAGCGCGAGGACGAGTTCATGCGCCTCAAGGTCGAGGGTATTCTCGATTGCGGCGAGCTGCTGGTTGCCGCGCTTGCCGACGGCCGGGAGGGCCACGTCTTCGGAAGACGGACCATGCCGGAGATGGACCTCGCGTCGGTGGCATGTGCCATACAAAATCTCTGGCTGGCCGCACGCGCCGAGAACGTCGGAATGGGCTGGGTATCCCTGTTCGATCCCGAATCCCTGCGGCGCTTGATGCATATGCCGGAAGGTAGCCGGCCGGTCGCGGTTCTCTGCTTAGGATACGTACCCGCCTTCTACCCGCGTCCGATGCTCGAGGAGGTCGACTGGGCGCATCGCTTCGACCTGAAAGACATGGTGCAAACCGATTACTGGACCGACGGCGACGCGCCCGTGCGCCCCTGATATCCGGTATGATTCGCGCACGCGCAAGGTGTGCAGAGCATTGAATCGGAACGCGGTGTAATTCCGCGGCTGCCCCCGCAACTGTAGCCGGCGAGCGAGCGTACATTGACCCACTGAGGCGTGCGGCCTTGGGAAGGAGAACGCAAGCTGCGACCCGGAAGCCAGGAGACCCTCCTCGCGCCGTCGTCTTGTTGCCGGCCGGGGTGCGCTGGGAACTGCGGGGTAAACCGTTGCGGCGACAGTGGTGGAGTCGTCGCCGTGGGACCTCGATTGAAGGCGCATTAGAACCTTCGCACGCGTTTCCGCGTTTCGGCTCCTGGATCGATCTGGGAGACGCCGTGAGCAAATCATTTTCTTTTTCCATTGCCGTTGCAATGATCGGTTTGATGCCTGCGGGGGCAGCCTATGCCGCCGCCGCAGCCGGCGCCGCAGCCGGCGCCGATGAGATCGTGGTAACGGCCACTCGGATTCCGACCCCGGAATCGCAGGTGGCGAGCAGCATCTCGATCATCACCGGCGAGGAGATCGAGGCGAGACAGCTGCAAACCTTGCCGGATGTGCTCAAAGATCTTCCGGGCCTCAACGTCGTCCGATCCGGCGCACCGGGCGGGCAGACATCGGTGTTCATGCGCGGCACCAACTCCGATCACACCAAGGTCTTCGTCGATGGGATCGATGTGAATGATCCGAGCAGTCCCAACGCATCGTTCGATTTCGGCCAATTTCTCACTCAGGACATCGCGAAGGTCGAGGTGCTGCGCGGTCCGCAAAGCGGGCTTTACGGCTCGGACGCGATCGGCGGGGTGATCAACATCATCACCAAGAGCGGGTCGGGGCCGGCGAGTTTCGTTGCTCGCGTCGAGGGCGGTTCCTTCGCCACCTTCAATCAATCCGCGGGCCTGGCAGGGTCGGCCGATGGATTTCATTACACGGCGAATATCGAACACTTTCATTCGGGCGCGACTCCGGTAACGCCGCTGGACCTGCTCGCGCCGGGCGAGCAGCGTATCGATGACTACTACGACAATCTCACCGCATCGACGAAGCTGGGATTGAACCTCAGCGACGTCTTCGACCTCGGCTTGGTCGGCCGCTACACCGATACGCATCTGCGCAACACTGGCGAGAACTTCGCTACTTTTCCGGGGACCCCGGATTCCGCGCAAAGCGCAGACCACACGCGCCAGTATTACACGCGCGGAACGGCGCATCTGGCGCTGTTCGACGGCCATTTAGAGCAGACGCTGGGAGTGGCTTACAGCAATCTCGACTCCTCGGCCACGAGCCCGGATGGACCATCGAGCGACTACTCAGGCAATCGCCTGAAGCTCGATTGGCAGGGCAATGTAAAGCTGGGAAGCGATGAAATCCTCATTCTCGGTGCCGAACATCAGAAAGATGAAATCAGCAACCCGATTTCCGCCTCCACCGCGATCGATTCGGGCTACGCCGAATTGCAATCTTCTTTTGCCGGGAATTTCTTCAACACCTTGAGCGTTCGCTACGACGCTAGCGATCGATTCGGCAGCAAGGTGACCTATCGACTCGCTCCCGCATATCTCATTGAGGCCACCGGTACCAAGTTGAAGGCCAGCGTCGGCAGCGGATTCAAGGCGCCGACGCTGTCGGAGATGTTCCAGAATTTTCCTGCCTTCGGTTTCTTCGGCAACCCCAACCTCCGGCCCGAATCGAGCGTTGGGTATGACTTTGGCTTCGAGCAGCGGGTGGCGGATTCGTTACGGCTCGGAGTGACGTACTACCGCAACAACATCAAGAATTTGATCACTGACAACAGCACGTTCACTTCGTATGCGAATGTCGGCCGCGCGGTGACCGACGGCATCGAAAGCTTCGTTTCCTACCAACCGTCGCCGACGCTCGAGCTGCGCGCCGACTATACGTTCACCCAGGCGTATGACGATATTCTCCACGAGGTGCTGCTGCGCCGTCCCAAGCACAAGGCCAGCGTGACTGCCGAGTGGCGTGCGAGCGCCAAGCTGTCGATCTCTCCGAGCATGCTGTACGTCGGTGCTTGGACCGACGGCAATCGAGATTTCTCCGTCCCGAGACTGACCGCGGGCGGCTACACCATTGCCGATGTGGCCGCGAACTATGACCTCACCGACAGACTGTCTATTTTTGCGCGCGTCGATAACATGTTCGGTCGGCACTATGAAGCGCCCGTGGGCTTTCTTCAACCCGCCCGCGGTGTGTACGCAGGAGCCAAGGCCAAGTTCTGACCCTTCATTTCAGCTGCTTTGCATGGTGGCGCAAGTGATCCCCCATGAAGGTCTGCATGAAGTAGTAGCCATGATCGTAGCCCGGCTGCATGCGCAGGCTGAACGATTGGCCCGCCTTGGCGGCGGCCGCGGAAAATATCTCCGGCAGCAGCTGCTCGGCCAGAAATTGATCCGCCGTGCCTTGATCGATGAGGATGGGCCCCGGGAACGGCCGGCGTGCGACCAGCTCGCTGGCATCGTACTCGCGCCAACTCTGAGTATCCGCTCCCAGATAATTGGCAAACGCCTTCTTTCCCCAGGGGGCTTGCATCGGCGCCGCAATGGGTGCGAATGCGGAAACCGCTTTATACCGGTCCGGATTGCGCAATGCGCACACCAGCGCGCCGTGCCCGCCCATTGAATGGCCGAATATTCCGGTGGCGTCCGGTTTGGCGGGAAGATTGGCGGCGATGAGCTCCGGCAGCTCGCGCGTGACATAACTGTACATCCGATAGTATTGCGACCAGGGGGCGACCGTCGCATCCACGTAGAAGCCGGCCGAATAGCCGAAGTCCCAGCTGTCGGCATCGCCCGGCAGGCGCGGCTCGCGCGGGCTGGTGTCCGGATTGATCAGCATCAGCCCCAGTTCCGCCGCGGCCTGCTGCGCATGCGATTTGATGGGAAATGTCTCCTCGGTGCAGGTGAGGCCGGACAAGAAATAGACGACCGGTACTTTGCCCGTGCGTGCCTGCGGCGGCAGGTAGGCGGAGAATTTCATGGGCCCGCGGATCTCGCGCGAGTCGTGCTTGTAGAACCGCTGCACGCCGCCGAAACAGCCGTGCTCCGAAATCAGCGTCAGCGCGCTCACGAGTACACCACCACGCTGCGAATCGATTCGCCGGAATGCATCAAATCGAAAGCCTTGTTGATGTCATTGAGCGGCATTTTGTGGGTGATGAGATCATCGATGTTGATCTTGCCGTCCATATACCAGTCGACGATCTGCGGCAGTTCCGTGCGTCCGCGCACGCCGCCGAATGCAGTCCCCTTCCAGACGCGTCCGGTCACCAGTTGAAACGGCCGAGTGCTGATTTCCTGCCCCGATCCGGCCACGCCGACGATGACCGATACGCCCCAGCCGCGATGGCAGCATTCCAGCGCCTGACGCATCAGCTTCACGTTGCCGACACACTCGAAACTATAATCCGCGCCGCCGCCGGTGAGTGCCACCAGGTGCGCGACGAGATCCCCCTCGACCTCCTTCGGATTCACGAAATGGGTCAAGCCGAATTTCTCGGCCAGGGCCTTGCGCCCCGGATTCAAATCCACGCCGATGATTTTGTCGGCGCCCACCATGCGTGCGCCCTGGACGACGTTGAGGCCGATGCCGCCCAAACCGAACACCACCACATTGGCTCCCGCCTCTACTTTGGCTGTGTGGGTCACCGCTCCAATCCCGGTGGTCACGCCGCAGCCGATGTAGCACACCTTGTCGAAGGGAGCATCCTCACGGATTTTCGCCAACGCGATTTCCGGCAACACCGTAAAATTCGAGAACGTGGAACATCCCATGTAGTGGTGGATCAGGTCTTTGCCGATGGAAAAGCGGCTGGTGCCGTCGGGCATCAGTCCCTTGCCTTGCGTGGCGCGGATCGCCGTGCACAGATTGGTTTTCTGCGACGTGCATGACTTGCATTGGCGGCATTCAGGGGTGTACAGCGGAATGACATGATCGCCTTTGCGCAAGCTGGTGACGCCGGGCCCTACGTCGACCACGATCCCGGCGCCTTCGTGGCCCAGGATCGCCGGAAACAAGCCCTCCGGATCCGCGCCCGAACGCGTAAACTCATCCGTGTGGCAAACCCCGCTGGCCTTGATTTCCACCAGGACTTCGCCCGCTCTGGGTCCGTCCAAATCCACGGTGACGATCTCGAGTGGTTTGCGGGCGGCGACGGCAACGGCGGCTTTGGTCTTCATTTAAAGGATATCCTTGGGTCTATTGGACAATCGAGGCGTGGAAGGTTTAGGGCGATACCCTAAAACAACCGGCGCCGACTTGGAAGCTGCACATGAATATTGAATTTTCCCCGAACGAAGCGCGCGTAATCGGCTGTCTGCTCGAAAAGGAAATCACCACTCCCGATCAATATCCCCTATCGCTGAATGCGCTCACGAACGCCTGCAATCAGAAGACCAACCGCGAGCCGGTGCTGGAATTGAGCGAAGCTGTGGTGCAGCAAGCGGTGGACTCGCTGATGAAAAAATACCTGGTGAGCGACAAATCAGCCGGTTACGGCGGCCGTGTCACCAAGTACAAGCACCGTTTTTGCAACACGGAATTCGGTTCGTTGAAATTTTCGGCACAAGAGCTCGGCATCATTTGCGTGCTCCTGCTGCGCGGACCGCAGACGCCGGGCGAATTGCGCGCGCGCACCAATCGATTGTGCGAGTTCGCCGACGCCGATCAGGTCGAGGCCACGCTCAAGAATCTGATGGCGCGCGAGGACGGTCCCTTCATCGCTCGATTGCCGCGAGCCGCCGGCGCACGCGAATCCCGCTACGCCCATTTGTTCTCCGGGATCATCGAATCGGCGCCGGAACCGGAGATTGCCGCCGCCGGTTCGTCGAATGCCACGGCCTTGGGCGAACGCGTCAGCCATCTCG
>WNFJ01454177.1_pt1 | contig 15134 bp, 9 predicted proteins | sample 5400461 | NCBI WGS metagenome assembly WNFJ01 (sample SAMN13153349, study PRJNA577476) | soil metagenome | isolation source: 115 cm saprolite on Douglas fir-dominated hillslope | place: USA:California | collected 2013-09-17 | reverse complement strand
TCTCGTACATGCGATTCAGGGTGCGAAGCAGGGTGGACTTGCCACAGCCGGAGGGACCAATGAGAGAGGTGACCTTGTTGGTGGCGATGCCCATGCTGATATCGAAGAGGACCTGCTTGCTGCCGTAAAAGAAATTGACCTTGGAAATGGTCATGCGCATGGAGAGGGCCGCCGACGTCTCTCGCGCCGCCGGACTGGTCGCGATGGGAGGTATTTTCACGGTCAAAGCTGGCCTCACAGAAGCGTGCATAGGTTAAGACCTCGGAACCGCAATGCCCCGGGAAAGAATCGCCCGGGCGGCGACGTTAATGACAAGAATTAAGACTAACAAGACGAGCCCCGCAGCCCAAGCCTGACGATTCCAATCATCATACGGAGAGATAGCATATCTGTAAATCATTTCCGGGAGAGCAGCGGTGGGCTGGTTCCAGCCAGGGCTCCAAAAGCGATTGCCGAGGGCGGTGAAAAGGAGCGGTGCGGTTTCACCGGCGACGCGGGCAAAGGCCAGCAAAATGGCAGTGAGGATACCGCGATACGCGGCGGGGACGATAACCGAGGCGATGGTTTTCCACTTGCTGGCGCCGAGGGCCATAGCAGCTTCGCGCAAAGCGTTGGGCACACCGCGCAAAAACTCTTCCGTACTGCGCAGAGTAATGGGAATCATCATCAGCCCGAGGGCGAATCCGCCGGCGAGCGTTGAGAAATGCTTGAAAGGATGAACGACAAGGATGAAGGCGAAAATGCCGATGACGATGGAGGGAACGCCGTTGAGCAAGTCCGCAGCATAACGGACGACAAAAGCCGTGGTGGCACCGCTGAATTCCGCAAGATAAATGGCGCCAAAGAATCCGATGGGAACGCCGATGAGCGTAGCTAGCAGAAGCAGCTTCCCGCTGCCGACGATGGCGTTGGCCATACCGCCGCCGGTCTCGCCAACGGGAGTAGGCAATTTCGTGAAGAAGTTCCAGTTGATGGAAGTGCCGCCATGATAGACGAGATAGCCAAGAATGAGGAAAAGGACGGAAACGGCGACGAGGGCGCACACGCCCGTCATCGCGAGCATGAAGCCGCTCACAAATTTTCGCCAGCGGAGGCGAGGGCTCATACGTTGCCCATTCCGCTGCCGCGCTGGGAAGTGGCGACGATCAGCAGGCGCGCAACACCGTTAAGGATGAAAGTAAGGATGAAGAGCACCAGGGCAAGCTCGATCAGAGATTGCGTATGGAGATCGCCGACGGCTTCGGTGAATTCATTGGCAATGACGGCAGCTATGGAATAGCCGGGAGAAAAGAGAGAAGCACTGATGGTGGGAGTGTTACCGATGACCATGGTAACGGCCATGGTTTCCCCGAGGGCGCGGGCGAGGGCTAGGAAAATTGAACCAAAAATGCCGGCGCGAGCAAAAGGAACGACCACTTTCCAGGTGGATTCCCAGCGCGTGGCTCCGAGAGAGAGGGCGGCTTCGCGCTGGTCGCGAGGGACGGAGAGCAGGACTTCACGTGAAACGGAAATGATATAGGGGATCACCATGATGGCGAGGACGACGCCTGCCGTCAGAAAACCGACACCATAGGCAGGGCCTTGAAAGAGCGGAAGGAAGCCGAGGGAATGTTTGAGCGCCGGCTGAATGTATTGGCGCATCAAGGGAACGACGATGAAGATGCCGAGGACGCCGTAGATGACGCTGGGGACGGCGGCGAGAAGATCGATGAAGAATTCCAGCGTATCGGAAACTCTTGCCGGCGCGAGTTCGGCAAGAAAAATCGCGGCGCCGATGCCGAGGGGAACGGCGATGAGCAGAGAAACTGCCGCGGTGATGAGCGTGCCGTAAATGAAGGGCAGAGCGCCGAATTGACCGAAGATGGGATCCCAAACGGAGGTGCGGAAAAAATTGAAGCCGAACTTGTGGCGGGAGAGATCGGAACCTTGCCACAATTCGAAAACGAGCAGCACGGTGACGAGAACGACGGAAGCGGCGAACAGAAAGGTAATCATTCGCGCGATTTCATCGCCCTGGCGGAGGCGGGAAAGAAACGAGCGCGAGCCCGCAAGGGGGCCCGTGCTCGGCACGGTGGTAGTGGTCGTTCCCACGTTCGCAGCCAGTGTTACTGAATCTTGTCGATGGCCTTCAATTCCTTGGCCACGACTTCCTTGGGCAGCTTAGCGTAGGACAATGCCTCGGTATAGTTCTGACCGTCCGCCAGCATCCATTTCACGAAACCCTTGATGGCATCGCGCTTGTTGGCGTCGGAAAACTTAGCGGGAACAAGCAGCCAGGTAAAGCTGGAGATGGGGTAGGCTGTCTTGCCGGGGGCGTCCGTAATCGAAACGCGGAAATCGTCCGGCATACTTTTTACGGCGGCAGCCGCCGCGGCAGTGACACTTGCAAGATCCGCCTTTACGAAAGCGCCAGAGGAATTTTTCACCCGGCCATAAGGCATTTTGTTCTGGATCGCGTAGATCAATTCGACATAACCGATGGAGTTGGGAGTATTCTTGATCGTGCCAGTGACGCCCTCGTTGCCCTTGCCGCCGAGACCCACGGGCCAGTTCACCGACGCACCCTTACCGACCTTGGTTTTCCATTCGTCGCTGATTTTTGAAAGATAGTCTGTCCAGATGTAGGTCGTGCCACTACCTTCCGACCGATGCACCACGACGATGTCGTTTGCGGGGAGACTCACACCCTTGTTCGAACCGGTGATTGCCGGGTCATTCCATTTCGTGATTGTTCCAAGAAAGATTCCCGCAATCGCTTCCTGCGTGAAACTCAACTCTACGTCGACGCCGGGAATATTGTAGGTCGGCACATCAGCGCCGAGAACGGTTGGGAAATGCAGGATGGCAAAGCCATGCTTGTCCTGGTAAGCCTTGATCTGCTCGTCGTTCATGGGGCCATCGGTGGCGCCGAAGTCCACGGTTCCTTCCGTGACCTGTCTGATGCCGCCGCCGGAGCCGATGGATTGATAGTTGATTTCAAGATTGGCGTTTTTCTTGTGGTATTCGTCAAACCACTTGGAATACATGGGGTAGGGAAACGTCGCGCCCGCGCCGGTGATCGAGAGAGCGCCATCGGCCCATAGAACACCAGCGAAGGCGAGAACTACCAAGAGCAATCCTGCGATTCGCTTCATGCTTCATCTCCGTCTGAAGAATTTGTCTTTTCCCGGGAATGGCAAGTATGTGCCCCCATTGTTACGGCATTGTTACAAGAGGTTCATTGTTGCTTGAATCGGGGGCCGCATCGGGTCAACACCAGGACCTAACGCTCTTCGGATGAGCGATTTAGGGCAGTACAACGTGCGGAACAAATAAAAAGGGCAGCTCGGTGAGGAGCTGCCCTTTTTCCGTCCCAGGGGAGGCACGGGCCGGCATATTGCCTGACCGAACTACGGCAGGTAATAGCGGAAAGAGGTCCACACCATGTTGTCGACGGCCTTGGGAGAAAGACCCGCACTGCCTGCCGCTAGACCACCACTTCCGGACCAGCCGGTCCTGGTCAAGTAAGAATAGGTCATGCCCCAGCGGAAGCCACCCTTGGGACCCTGGTAAAGCTTGTGCCAGAAGCCGAGGGTGCCTTCGATGACGATGCGCGCGTCGCCAGCGCAGGTTCCCCCGCCATTGGGTAGAAGTTGGGTCGCAGGAGGATTCTCCGTGCTGCAACCCGTGTTGTTGGCGGCTCGGTTGCCGTAGCCGCCGATACCGCTGAGGGAACGCACGACAGCTGTAGTCGTGGTGACAGGACCACCACCCGCAGGGGCGATTGTCGTTGGCGTGGCTTTCACACTGGCATAACCCGTGTAAGCGGCGCGAGCTGCGTACTCCGCTCCGCCGTAGGCGTAGATGTCCAGCTTCGGCGATGGGTGGAACTCGAGGATGCCGAGGCCGTGTCCGGTACGAATCGGAGCGAGCGTACCGTCTGGACGCGCAGTGGCATCCGCCAACTGCGAAGAGCCGAAGCGGCCAATGCCGTCGCCGTAGACACCCTTGACGCCAAAGTCCAGTTTCTTTGCGAAGAGGGGAACGCGCAAGCTGGCCCCGCCTCCTCCGCCAGTGCGTGAATCATTGAAGGCTCCAGCCGAAGTAGGAGCTATAGCCCCCGGGGCAGCCGTGCAACCGATTTGTGGGCCAGTATAGGTGGTCGTGCCAACGGTCCCGGCTGCGATATCGCTAACCACAGCGCAGGGATAAATGCGAGCGCGCAACTGGCTGACGATTCCGAAGACTTCGTAGTGCCCCCAGCCAGGGTCCAGGACGGCCTTGACGACGATGTCCGGAGCCCTGTTCGGTGTGTAGCCGGTGGCGTCGGTGAAATTGTTGAGACCGCCGCCGTTTCCGGGAGCTACGTACCAAAAATTCTGCGAGGTGGCGCCAGCGGCGTTGGTGAAGGCCGAGAAGCCACGCCCGCCCAGCGTTGTTTGCGGACCTTCGATGGAAACACCGAGAGTCAGTTTGCTGTCAAGAAGGCTCTGTGTTAGTCGGAGAGAATAGGCACGCTGCCAGGTGAAGCCAACGACGTACTGCGGATCGATCATCATTGGCAAGGCTTCCTGACGGTTTTGAATGCTCTTCCTATTTTCCGTTGCAAGGCTCCACATTTGGCCGCCGGTGATGGAAAAACCACTATCGAAGGCGGCTTGCGCCCACAATTGGCGCTGCCGGAAAACATAGCTGTTGCTCTGACGATTGTTGGAGGTAGCGCCAGCGCCGAGGAAATCCATTTCGAAGTAGCCGGTGAGCTTGGCGGGCCCGACCTTGGACTCGGCCAACAAGGTGGCGCGTGTCTGGCGAGCGGAGAAAACATTTTCGGAAACTTTGCTGAGGGCGTTGCCGGGGAAGGGAATTCCATTGAGTTGGGTGTTGATGTCGGCACTCTCCGCGCGCTGGCGATAAACCGTCTCCGCCGCGATGAAGCCGCCAGGTGTGAGGCTGACGCCCTTGTACTTGATGGCGGACGGGCCGTCTTCAGATGCTTTTTGGGCGTCGGCTTGTTCCTTGGCCACGGTGGTCTTGAGGATTTCATTGCTGGCTTTCAAGGCGCTGACGGTGGAGTTGAGCGCAACCGCTGTAGACTTCACTTCGGCGTTGGTGTTGACAGCCTCGGTGGCTTTGGCGCTGGCTTCGACAGCACGAGCGTTGGCCGCCGCCGCTGCTTCGCGCGCTTCATCGATCTGGCGGTCGCGCTTGGCAAGCTCTTCCTTCAGCATCTGAAGTTGCTCCTGCTGCGACTGGAGAGCCTGCCGCAGCTCTTCGAGCTGGGCCGCAATGGCTGCGTCGGACTTCTCAGCCTTCTTGGCCGCTTTGGGCTTAGCCGGTTGAGCCGCCTTGGCAGGTTGCGGATCGGCGTTCTTCGTTGTATCGGCAAAAGCAGTTCCGGTAACAAGGAATAGCGATACTGCAAGTGCTGCTAGTTTTTTCATTTCCTCTCTCTTTGGAGCAAAATTCGACCTGGTACCGAAAAAAATGCGTACCACCCCCGCGGCAGAAGGTAAAGGCCCCGTCTTACAACTACGTCAATCGAATGTGAATATCCTGTAACAATACTTGGGAATCCACGGGAAACCATTGACGTATCAGAGGTTGCGGATTTTCCGGTTTGTTAACGGCAACAGACAGAGGCCGAGGCGAGCCGAAGAAAACAACTTGTGGGCCGCATCTCGTCCGCTGCCTGGTTGCAGGAAAAACCGAGCCATCTGCAATCTCCAAAAGGCGGCTTCCCCTCGGCACCGCGAGGAGGGACCTACTTCGGTGACGAAATGCTATAGGCAAGGACGATTTGGGTCAAGCGATATTGGTATTTGGCATCGGTGTCGGCGATGTCGGCTTCGGTTTTTCCGAGTTCGGCCTGGCTAAATTCGACGATAGAGCCGAGACCGAGATTGTAGCGGGATTGCGCGAGGTCGAAGGCTAGACTGGCTTGTTCACGCAGCTGCTGGGTGACCGAGAGGCGCTCGTAGGCGCGCATGGTGTCTTGCCAGGAAGTGCGCACGTCGCGGGCAATGTTGTTTCTAAGATCGGCGAGTTTTTGGCGATTTACTTCGGTCTGAAGATCGGCGGCCTTGGCGCGCGCGTTGAAGAGAAAACCGCTAAAGATGGGGATGTTTACATTTAATCCGACGGCGCCATACCAGTTGGGGATATGGTTGTCGCGAACGGGAGCCTCCCCGACGACGCCGAGTGCGCTGACGGTGGGACGCCAAAGGTCATGTTCGGCGCTGCTGAATTTTTGCGCGGCTTCGACTTCGTTTTGAAGCGCCGCGACCTCCGGTCGCTGCTGCAGGGCTTGCTGAATGAGCGGGAGGGCGTCCAGAACAGGGGGAGCAATCGCGGTGAGCTCCTCAACGAGTTGAAAATCCTGTTCATCCGGGTAGCCGAGGATCGCCGAAAGGGCGGCGAGCGAAGTTTGGTAATTGTTATGCGCTTCCAACAGCAAGAGTTTTCCGCGGGCCAGGTCAACCCGGGTGAAACTCAGATCGAGTTCGGACTTCAGCTTGGCGTCAGTGAGCGCCTTGATCTTGTCGACGAGGAGTTGGCGGGAGTCGACCGTTTGCTGGGCCACGGCCACCAGCGCCTTGGTTTCCAACACATTGTAAAAAGCCTGGTCCACCGCCAGGATGATTTGGGCCGAGGTGGCTGCGGAATTTTGATCTTCGGCCTTGGCCTGGTATTCGGAGCTGGAGAGCAGGTTCGTGGAGCGGCCGAAATCGGTGATCAACTGGCCGACGGTCGCGCCAGCCGCGGCGCGTGGGAAAAGAATCGGATTGTTAAGGCTACCGGCGGCAAGGCGGCTCCCGGGATTGGAGTCTACCGCAGTGACGCTGAGATAGGCGTTGGGTAGAAGTGCAGAGCGAGCCTCCCGGACATACTGGCGCGCGACCAGTGCGCGCAGCTTCCCAATGGCAATTTGCGGATTGTTTCTTAGAGCGAGGGCTTCGGCTTGGGCCAACGTCAGTTCCTTGCCAACGGGGGAGGGCAGAGATGGGGCCGAAGAGGCCGGCGGGCTTGCCGGCATCTGCGCCAGAAGTGGCGCGCAGATCAGAAGGGAAAGAATGCAAGAAGCAAATGTATAGCGCATCACGCTTGCGCCTCCTGAGAACTCGTCTCTTTCTTGCGGTGCACGATGAGGTAAGCCGCAGGCACGAGATAGACAGTCACGACAACGGAAACAAGCAAGCCACCAATGATTGCCCGGGCCAACGGGGCGTATTGTTCGCTGCCTGGCTCGGTGCCGAGAGCCATGGGGATCAGGCCGAGAAGGGTTGCAAGGGAGGTCATCAAGATGGGACGAAGACGCAAGCGAGCGGCGGTCGAGACAGCTTCCTGTAGCGGTTTGCCTTGATGATGAAGATGGCGGGCAAACTCGACGATCAAGATGCTGTTCGATACCACGATGCCAACCATCATCACCAGTCCCATCAGAGACATCACGTTCAAGGTCGTGCCCGTCGCGAGCAGGAACAAGAGCACGCCGGCAAGTCCGGGAGGTATCGCCAGAAGGATGATGAAGGGATCCTTCCATGACGCGAACTGCGCAACCAGAATCAGATACACCAAGACGACGGAGAGGATCAGGCCGATTCCGAAGCTCTTGAAGGAAGCGCGCATGCCCTGCACCGAGCCCCGCAGGTTCACGCGAACTCCCTCCGGCAGCTGGGTGTCCTTGATAATTTTTTCCACCTGGCTGGCCAGCCGGCCGAGATCTTCGCTCTTCGGCGACACGTATACATCGATCACACGAAACAATTGGTAGTGGTCTACTTCCGTTGGGGAAGGAATAGCGCTGACTTTTACCACGCTATCGAGGGGGGTAGGTTCCGTGCTTTTCCCGCCGCGCAGGGGAATCTGCTTCAGATCGGTCATCGTCTTGACTTGGTCCTCGGGATACTGGACGGCCAGCAGGTAGGGGTTGCCGCTCGTCGGATCGATCCAGTAATTCGGCGCGATCATGCCGTTCGAAGTGAGGGCGGTGATGACGTTGTCGACGATTTCTTTCTGCGAGAGACCGAGGAGACTGGCCTTCCCGCGGTCAACGTCGAGTTGCAAGGCAGGGTAATCGATATCCTGGGGAATCAGAACGTCGCTGACGCTCCCGAGTCCGCGAACGGGCGCAGCGATTTTTGCCGCTGTGGCGTAAACGCTGCTGAGATTGTTGCCGCTAACTTGTATGTCGATGGGCGCGGGCAAGCCGAGATTGATGACTGCGTCGACCAGCCCGCCCGACTGAAAGTAGGTACTGAGCTGAGGGAGCTGCTGGCTGAGCTGCTGGCGCACGCGCCGCATATACTCGTAGCTGCCGACCTTGTGGCCCTCCTTAAGACTTACTTGCACGAACGCGGTGTGCGACGCCGAATTGGGCGTGTAAATCGCCGAAAAATCCGTTGTGCTGCCGATGTTCGAAACGATGATTTGGAGCTCGTTGGCAGGGACCACCTGGTGGATGATCCGCTCCACCTGTTTCACATAATTTTCGGTGAGCTCCACGCGGGTTCCGGAAGGCGCCTTCAGGTTGATTACGAACTGACCAGGATCGGTCCTCGGAAAGAAAGAAACCCCGAGAAACGGATAGAGAGAAAAAGAAAGCAGTGAGACGCCGACGAGGCCGACGACCGCGCCGGCCGGTTTCAGCAGCGATGCCGCTAGCGTACGGTCGTACTTTCCGAGCATTCGCTCAAAGTAGAGATTGAACTTCCTGACGATCCAGAGGTGCGGCGAAGTGGAATGCTCCCCCACTTCCTCATCGGCCTCATGTTTCTTGATGAGCTTGGCGCAATACAGCGGGACGACGGTCATGGCAACGAGGTAGGAAGCGAACAGAGAAAGGATCACCGCCGTGGCAAGAGCCATGAAAAGGAAACGGCTGACGCCGTAGAGAAAAACCACCGGAAAGAAAACGATGGCGGTGGTGATGGTTGCGGCAAGCACAGCTAGAGCGACTTTCCCATCTCGAGATGGCGGAAGATGTTTTCGAGCACGATGACGGAATTGTCGATCAAGCGCGAGAACGCCAGTGCGAGTCCGCCCAGCACCATGGTGTTCACGGTGCCGCCACCGGCGCTGATGGCCAGAAACGCGGCAAGTGCGGAAAGTGGGATGGAGAGGAAGACTGCGAGGGTAGCGCGCATGCTGCCGAGGAACAGAAGAATCATCACACCGGTCAGGACCAGTCCAATCGAGCCCTCGCGGAGCAGGTTGGCGATGGCCGTTTTGACAAAGAGAGACTGGTCAAAGACGACGCGAGTGACGAGCTGTTTCGGAATATCAACGAGGTGCTGCAAGGCTTCCTTGATGCCGTCCACCACCGCGATGGTATTGGTGTCCCCGCCCTGCTTCAGGATCGGCAAGTAAACCGATGCCTGACCGTCCACTCGCACGATGTTGGTCTGAATGGCGTTGGCGTCCACGGCTTTGCCGACATCGCCGACGAGCACAGAGGATTGACCCACGGTTTTTAGCGGCATGCCGTTGATGAATTTGGCGGTGGGAGCTTGGCTGTTGGAGTACAAGTTGTAATCGATTGGCCCGATCTTGACGTCGCCCGCGGGGAGAATGAGGTTGCTCTCGTTGACCGTACGCACCACGTCCATGGGGCTCAACTGGTTTGCTTCGAGCTTCAGCGGATCGACATACACCATGATCTGACGATACTTTCCGCCGAAGGGCTGCGGAACCGAAGCGCCCGGAACGTTGGCGATCTGATTCCGCACGGTGTAGCGGCCCAGGTCCTGGAGATCCGTTTCGTTTAATCCCTGGCCTTTTAGCGTGATCAAACACACGGCAAGCTGGAAGCGTCGAACTTCAGCACCACCGGCGGCAGCGTACCGGGAGGAAGGCGGCGGAGGTCGGCCATCGCGAGGTTGGAAACCGTGCTGAGGTCGGCGTCCGCGTTCGTGCCCGGTTGAAAGTAGATTTTGATGAGGCTCACGCCTGGCAGCGAGCGCGATTCGATATGATCCACACCGCTGGCCAGCGTGAAGAACCGTTCGAATGGATTGGTGATGTTCGTTTCGATCTGCTGAGGCGGCATGCCGGAATAAAAGGTAGCCACAACAACGACAGGGATGTTGATGGGAGGAAAAAGGTCAACCGGCATACGCACGAGGGTCACGCTGCCAACGATGGCTACCACCAGGCAGGCGACGATAATCAAAAAGGGATACTTAATCGAGAAGCCGGACATCAGGTCTGTCCCCCCACTTTTGAGGCGCCTGTGCCGACGTCCTTGGGTTGAATTTTCTGTCCGTTGCGGAACTGGCTGCGATTGCCGATAACCACCCGATCTTTGTCCGTTAGGCCGGAGAGCACTTCCACACGGACGCTGTCTTCAAGTCCCAGCTTTACATGGCGTTCTTCGATGATGTTCTCCGGGTTGACGGCGAGCACCGTCGCATCGTCGCCGTTGCGCGTGACGGACTCGAGGGGAACGGTGAGAGCATCTTTCTTCTCGCGAAGAGAAAGCTGTGTTTCCGCGTACATGCCGGGAATCAGGTGTCCGCCGCGGTTGTCAAAATCGATTTCCGTCTCCATAGTTCGAGTCTGCCGGTCGAGAGAATCCGCGAAGCGTGAAACTTTGCCGACGATATCCTGATTCAGCGCCTGCACGCGCACTTTCACCGGGTCGCCAAGATGAATTTGCGCGGCAACCGATTCGGGGATCGGGAGAACGAGGCGTAGTTTTGAAATTTGTGCCAGCCGGACGACCGGTATGGACTGCGTGCCGCTGGAAGTGCCCGCGGCAATAAGCGCGCCGGTATCGGCATAACGCGCGGTAACCACGCCGGAGAAGGGCGCTATGATACGAGAATAGTCAGACAAAGCGCCGTACTGTTTTTGGTTGGCCTCGGCTACTTGAAGCTGCTGTTGCGCCGACGAGAGCGCCGCACTCGAACTGGAAACCTGGGCTTCGAATTCCAGATCCTTCGCTTGCGAATCATCGATTTCTTGCTGCGCCACTAAGCCGGCGCGAGACTCCGCCGCTTGTTTCAATCGGGCATAAGCGGAGTGGGCGGCGGCATGGGCCGATTGTGCGCGAACCAGGTCTCCTTCCGCGCGCCGAATTTCCTCTTTGGAGCGCCGCACGCCAGCATCCGCGCCCGCGAGTTGCGCGGCCAGCTCGGGGATTTCCAGGACCGCGATCGTCTGGCCTGCCTGCACGTGGTCGCCGACATCGACGTAAATCACCTTGATATAGCCGGCCACCTTGGCATGAACATCGACGTCCTGAAACGGTTTGAACTCCCCAGCGATGGTCAGCGTGGTTCCCACGCTGCGGCGCTCGGTGTGCGCGACTGCGGCGATGGTTTCCGCCGAGGTGGCAATCGGATGATTCTGATCATCAGCTTCGGTCGGCCCGCGCTCAATCCAGCGCCAGGCCAATATGACGATCGCCAAGAGCACGGCACCAATAATCCAAAGCTTTTTTTTCTTCATGAACTGTATCCCTGGCAGGCTGCGTGACCCGGCAGGACCTGCCTTGGCGGTTTCCAGACACCTGCAGATTTTTAAAAGGGCCTGACCAATGGTGACTCGCCGCCGTTTCAACCGGTGGCGAAAGCTCTTCAGTTCAGCGGAGGCGAAAACCAGCTAGAGAGCAGGCGGCGGCCGGAACCACAGGCTCGAGCCGAAAAACTGCTGTGGGGGGGAGACTACTTGCGAAACGAGTTCAAAGGGTTGAGAGGAGACTGCCGGAAGCGAAGCGAGTGGTTCGACAGTGGGCGTCGCAGGTGTTGAAAGCTGGTCTCGCCCGCCTGCGGGAGAAAAGTGCTGTAGCTCTGAAGCACCTACCGTGGCGCGGTTACTCGCCGGATGGCAAACATTCAAACCACCCGCCCAACTTGGCGCAGCCATGTAAGGGTTGTAAAGCAGGAAAAGAGCGAGGAAGAAACTAATCCCTACGTGCCATCGTGGCACCGCAGAGCGCGCGCAAGAATGTGTGGACGGATCCATCGCGACTCTCTTACGACGATAGTAGGAGTGCCCGGCTGGGTCAAGGGGATGCCTGGAGAGTGTTGCAGAATTCCATGAGGGGGGAGATGGGGACCGGAGCCAGGGGTGCACCGGTCCCCGAGGTAGGACTCTACGTGAAGATCATGCTCGCTCAGTCTGGCAGTCTGGGGTCACGCCCGAATCAAGGACATGTGAATTTTCCGTGATCGCGGAATCCCCGGCGGAAACCGGATCGGTCTGGCCGGCCTGGTCGGGGCGGACCGTGAGACCACGGCCGTGGCGCACGTCGAGACCACGGACCCAAAAGATGATGTCCTCGGCAATGTTGGTGGCGTGGTCCGCAATGCGTTCGAGGTGGCGCGTGGCAAGAATGAATTGAAGGCCCGGGCTCACCAGCGTGGGCTCTTGAGTCATGTGCTGGAGGAGCTGCTCGAAAATGCGATCGCGGTATCGATCAACGACATCGTCACTTTCGAGAACCTGCGTGGCCATCTCAACGTTGCGGAAAATGAGCGCGCCGAGACTTTTGGTGACCATGGCGCGCACGGCGGAGGCCATCGGAGCCAGTTCTTCGGGAACCTGCGCGCCTTGCATTTCGCGAAGGGAGACCACACGCTCGGCGAGATTCACGGCAAGGTCGCCAATGCGCTCGAGATCATTGGTGATTTTCAGAGCGGCGACGATGAGGCGCATCTCATCGTCGGTAAACGAGCCACGGCGGAGCAGGCGGATAGCATGTTCATCGATGACAATTTCCATTTCGTTGATGCGGGGCTCGAGGAGAAACACTTCGCTGGGGAGAGCGGAGGTGCGAGGATTTTCCAGGCTAACGATGGCGTCGAGCGCGCGGTTCATGGCGCCTTCGACGGTGCGGGCCATGGAGACGAGATAGTTCACGAGCGTATCGTAGAGCACGGCTTCGGTGAGTCCAGCAGTTGCTGCCATGGGCCGCCTTTCTGAGCGGAGGGCGGGAAGTCGCACTCTCGCTCAGAAGCAAAATTCTGCCCTGGAAATGGTTACAGTTTGTTCACAAGAATGTGAAAAAGCGGGAAAAGACGAGAGTTAGGGGGTGCGATGCCTTTCGCCCTGGCTCCGCCCTTGGGGCTAGCGCGCAGTGCGGAGTGTAGCGCGCTCCGGGTCGAAGATGGGAACGGTGAAATGGAATTGCGAACCTTGGCCCACTTCGCTCTCGACCCAGATGCGGCCGCCGTGAACTTCGACAAGATGTTTGGAGATGGAAAGCCCCAGCCCTGTACCGCCGACTTCGCGGGAACGGGCCACGTCGACGCGGTAGAAGCGCTCGAAGATGCGCGGCTGGTCCGCCTGCGGGATGCCGATGCCGGTGTCAGAAACCGTGAAGGTTACTTCGACGCCGTCCGCTGAAGCGCTCACCATGATCTGGCCGCCGGCCGGAGTGTATTGCATCGCGTTGTCGAGCAGATTTTGCAGAACTTCGGCAAGGCGGCGGCGGTCCGCGGCGATGTCCGGCAAACTCTGCGGCAAGTTGACGGATATACGCAGATCTTTTTCGGCGGCGGGGCGCTGGGTGGTTTCGATGCAGCTCTCGACGAATTGGGAAACGCTCAGGCGGCGGATTTCCAGTTCCAGCCGATCAGCATCCATTTTCGAAAGCTTGAGCAGGTCGTCGGTGAGCCGGGCGAGGCGCCGGGAGTGCTCGAGAATAATCTCCAGAAAGCGGATGCGATTTTGCGGATCGTCGATGGCGCCGGCGAGAAGCGTTTCCGCAAAACCCTGAATGGCGGTGAGCGGCGTTTTGAATTCGTGGGAAACGTTGGCAACGAAATCCCGGCGGACGCGCTCGAGCTTGCGCAGCTCGGTGATGTCATGCAGCACGATGACCGCGCCGGAAGTTTCCGCGGCGCTGACCGATGCGACGGTGACCGCAAAAAAGTGCTGGCGCAGAGTGCCGGTGACGATTTCAGTTTCGACGCGGGGCTCGCCTTTCAAGACTTCGCGAACCGCCTCGATCAGTTCGGTCTGGCGCACCACTTCAACGAGCGCGCTCCCGGATTGCGGCAGCACGTCCAGGCCCAGGATTTCCGTGAAGCCTCGATTGGCGAAGAGCAGGCGCTCAGAAGCATTCACGACGGCCACACCTTCCACCATGCTTCCGAGAATGGCGGAGGAAAGATTGCGTTCTTCGGTCAGCGTTCGAATGGTGCGGTCGAGCCGCGCGGCCGTTTCATTGAACGAAATTGCCAGAGCTTCCAGCGCATCGCCAGAGCGATCCGCTTCAAGCGGACGAAAATCGCCTTCCGCGGCCCGCCGAGAAAACATCTGCAAGCGTTCCACACGCCTCGAGAAAGACCGGGAAATCAGCAACGAAGCGATGCCGGTAACGAGGAGCATGACCACCGATGCCAGCCAAAGCCGGCGGCGGAATTCCCAAAGCTCCTGGTCCACCGTCTGCAGCGGCAAGGCAAAGCGCAAGACCACGGGCGGCCCGCCGGCAACGGATAAGCGCACGGCGTAACACAAGAGGTTGTTATCGGCGCTGCCCCGAATGGACTGGCCGTCGCCCTTTGCAAAAGCATCGCGAATCTCCGGGCGAGCAGCGTGGTTTTCCATGGTTCGCGGATCGGACTGTGAGTCCGCCAGCACCTGGCCATCGGAGGCGATCACCGTGACACGGACGTTGCTCGCCGCCATTTTCGCAACCCAACCGCGAAGGGCGGCGGAATCTTCGGAATGGGACGGAGAGAGCGATGAAGGCGGAGGAGGACTTGCAAGCGCGATGCGCGCAATGGCGGCAAGCTGTTCGAAACCGGCACGTTCGTAGTCGCGCCGCAGGGCACGCTCGGCATAGAAATCGACGGGGAGCAGGACCGCGATCAGCAGGGCGAAAAAGGCGAAACCGAGTTTCCAGAAAAGATTAAGCCGCACGGGTTTCAAAAAGATAGCCCGCGCCCCGGACGGTTTTCAAATATGCGGGGTTTTCAGGATCGGACTCGATTTTTTCACGCAAGCGGCGAACATAAACGTCCACGCTGCGCGGCGTAACGAATCGATCCGTTCCCCAGACCGCATCGAGCAATTGATCGCGAGTAAAGACGCGGTTTGGGCGCGAAGCCAGGTAATAGAGCAGCCGGAATTCGAGCGTGCTGAGCGGTACGGGCTTCCCGGAATGGCTCACGCGATAGGACGCCGGATCAATCGCCAGCTTGCCGATC
>WNFJ01416848.1_pt1 | contig 15134 bp, 12 predicted proteins | sample 5400461 | NCBI WGS metagenome assembly WNFJ01 (sample SAMN13153349, study PRJNA577476) | soil metagenome | isolation source: 115 cm saprolite on Douglas fir-dominated hillslope | place: USA:California | collected 2013-09-17 | reverse complement strand
GTCGCTTTTTCGCGCCGGATGTGTTGCTCGCGCGTTTGCAGGGCCAGACGATACGCGGGCCGACCTTCGGCATCGTGCGAAACGCCGACCAGGCGACCCGGCATGTGCCGCTTGTATTGGTCGCGCGTCGCAAAATATGCAGCGTGCGGCCCCCCAAAGCCGAGTGGAACGCCAAACCGTTGGGTGTTACCGACGGCGACGTCGGCTCCAAATTCTCCCGGCGGTTTTATTAACGTCAGCGCGAGAATGTCGGCCGCAACGACGACGAGTGCGCCGGCGTCATGTGCTTGCCTAACGAAATCGGTATAGTCGTCAACCGCGCCATCGGTCGCGGGATATTGCGCCAGCGCGCCAAAAACCGAATCGTCGAATTTGAAACGCGAGTAATTGTCGATCTTGAGTTCGATGCCGAGCGGTTTCGCGCGCGTGCGAACGACGTCGATGGTTTGCGGGTGGCAGTTATCCGCGACGAAAAACGTTTTCTTGTAACCGCCGGCGCCGACTGCTGCAACCGCCTGGCAAAGCGCCATGGCTTCGGCCGCGGCCGTCGCTTCGTCAAGCAGCGAGGCATTGGCGATGTCGAGCGCGGTCAAGTCCGCGATCATGGTTTGGAAATTGAGCAGCGCTTCGAGCCGGCCCTGCGCGAGCTCGGCTTGGTAGGGCGTGTAAGCAGTGTACCAACCGGGATTTTCCAGAATGTTGCGCTGAATGACCGGAGGCGTAATGCAATCGGAATAACCGGCACCGATAAATGTTTTCTCGACTTTGTTTTTCTTCGAAATTGCTCGCAGCTCGGCGAGCGCGGCCGCTTCCGATTTCGCTTCGGGCAACTTTAATGGTCGATCCAGTCGAATGTTTTTCGGAACGGCTGCGTCGATGAGGAGGTCGAGATTTTCAAACCCGATCTCGCGCAGCATTTCGCCAATTTCGTCATCGTTCGGCCCGATGTGACGCCGCGCAAACGAATCAATATCGGTCTTTTGTTCGCGCGGTTGCATGGGAAAAAGACTACGGAACGCAGGACGCGCTTCAAGTGTTGTAGCCATCGCGCTCTGTCGCCGTGTTAGGATAAGCGCGCGCCTCGCCCCGACAGAGCGGGGCGGCTACAGTTTACTTTGTGTCGTAGGTTTCGACGCCGTGCGCTCTCAATTGCGCGCGCAGTTCGGCGAAATGTTGATGGTTCCGCGTCTCGACCGTGCAAAGGACGTTCACAGTCGAAACATCCGAGCTGGCAAAGGCGCGGTCGTGCACTACCTGTTTGATGCTCGCGCCGGTGGAAGCGATTTGCGCGGCGAGATCAGCGAGCCCACCGGGACGATCGCTGATCACGGCAGTAAATCGGCAGAGTCGACCATCAGCCACCAGGCCGCGCTCGATGACTCGGCTCAGGACGTTGGGATCGATGTTGCCGCCACACAGCAGCAGGATGCATTTTTTGCCAGCGAGGTCTTCCAACTTTCCGGAAAGACACGCGGCCAGCGGCGTGGCGGCGGCACCTTCTACCACGCTTTTTTCCAGTTCGACGAGTCGCAGAATTGCGATCGCGATCTGCTCTTCTGTGACAGTGACGGCGAGATCGACAAATCTGTGCGCAATCTCGAAAGCGTTTGCGCCGACCTGCGGAATAGCGAGACCGTCGGCCAATGTGGGATGAAGCGCGATTTTCGTCGGTCTACCGGCTTCCAGTGCAGCCGAAAAACTGGCCACGTTTTCGGCTTCCACTGCGATGACTTTCGCTTGCGGACGCAATGTTTTCACAGCAAGCGAAACGCCCGCGATCAGACCAGCGCCGCCCACGGGCACAAGAACGGCATCGAGAGCGGGAACCTGCTCGACAATTTCCAGCCCCATCGTTCCCTGTCCGGCAATGATGGCTGGGTCGTCGTAGCCGTCGATATAAGCGAGACCTTTTTCCGCGCCGATCTCCTGGGCACGCCCTTTGGCTTCAGCGAAATCTTTGCCGTACAGCACTACGTTCGCGCCGAGTTTCTGACAGTTGCTGACTTTGACGAGAGGGGCGTATTGCGGCATCACCACGGTGGCCGGAATGCCGAGCAATCGGCCTTGATAAGCGAGTGCTTGCGCGTGGTTGCCGGCAGAGGCGGCGATAACGCCGCGTTTTTTTTGCTCGGGTGAAAGCTGAGCAAGAGCGTTGCGCCCGCCGCGTTCCTTAAAACTTCCGGTCCGCTGCAAGTTGTCGAACTTGCAGAAAATTTCCATTCCCGCGAGCTCGCTGAGCGGGATCGACGGCTGACATGGCGAATAATAAATCGCGCCGGCGATGCGCGTGCGCGCAGCTTCGATTTCCTGGAACGTAATCACGCTGTTTCAATATACCGCAGCCGAAGGAGCAGCAATGTTTTCACGTGAGATCGGCAGCTCCGACAGCTGTCGCGAGCGAAGGATCCGACAATCGTTCGATCGACGAGGTTACTTCGCGGTGTCGAGCGCTTCGCGAACTTTGGCCGCGAGTTGCTCGGAGTCGAACGGTTTCGGCAGAAAGAACATGTCGGGGTCGAGCCGATCGCCGGGTTGCAGCGATTCTTCTAGATAGCCGGAAACGAAAATGACTTTCGTGTGCGGACTGGTTTGATTCAGCCATTTGGCAAAATGCCGGCCACTCATTCGCGGCATGACCATGTCGGTGAGAAGCAGATCGATCTGGCGTCCGTCACTTTGGGTGATCAAACGCTGAGCGTCATCGCTATTGGCCGCTTCGATGACTTGATAGCCAAGTTTGCGCAGTACGCGCACCGAGATGTGCCGGACACTGATGTCGTCTTCGAGAACGAGAATTGTTTCGGCGCCGCTCGGCAATTTTTTGGTGTTCGGTTTCTTGTAGGTAGGCGCGGGCGCCGAAGCTTTCGGCAGATAAATTTCCACTTTGGTGCCTTTACCCTTTTGACTCTCGATGCGGATTTCGCCGCCGCTTTGCCGAACGATGCCATAGCTGGTGGCGAGGCCGAGCCCGCTGCGTTGCTCTTTGGTCGTAAAAAAAGGCTCAAAAAGGTGGGCCTTGACAAAAAGGTGGGCCTTGACTTCGTCGCTCATTCCAACACCCGTGTCCGTCAGTCTAATCCGGACGTATTCGCCCGGGACAAGTTCGTCGATACCAACGTAGGGTTGATGGGGGTCGTCGATGTTTATGGTAGCGGTTTCCAAAGTGAGTTTCCCACCGCTCGGCATGGCGTCACGCGCGTTCACAGCAAGGTTGAGAATGATGTGGGTGAGCTGATCTGGATCCACTTTGATGTGGGCTTCGGCTTTTTCGCTGTGCAAATGACAAACGATGTGGATGTTTTCGCCCAGCAAGGGGAGAAGCGAGCGCTCGAGGTTGGAAATGATGGAATTCACCTCCACCACTTTTGGTTCGAGCGGTTGTTTGCGACTGAAAGCCAGGAGCTGTTGCGTTAAAGCCGATGCGCGGCCGGCCGCATTGCGGACCTCCGAGATGTGGTCAGCGATTTCACCTTTGACGTGAAGTTCGTTCAGGAGCAGATCGCTATAGCCGAGTATTGTGGTGAGAAAATTGTTAAAATCATGTGCAACTCCAGCGGCGAGTTGCCCGAAGGCCTCCATTTTTTGCGAACGGCAAAGCTGGTCGTGCAATTGTTTGCGCGCGGTGACGTCCATGAGTGAGCCAACGAACCGAACGGCGGCGCCAGTGTGGTCCCGCAAGATCGCGGCGCGCTCCAACAGGTGCGCGTAGGTTCCATCGGCACGCCGAAACCGATACTCACCTGTCCAACGCTCGTTCTCACCGACGAGTGCGTCCCGAATGGCCGTGGCCACGCGGACGCGATCATCGGGATGAAGATTTCTTTGCCAGAAGCCGAGCTCATCCTGGCCATCGGCCAGTTCGTAGCTAAGCAGGCTGCGGAGGCCTTGCGGCCAAGAAAGACGCCCGCTTTTTACATCCCAATCCCGAACTGCATCATTCGTAGCCCGGGCAATGAGTGAAAAATAATTTTGGCTTTGCCCCGGATCACTTTCAGGTAGGGCGCTAGTTTCGTTTTCATAAGGAGGATGATGCTCAGATACCTTCGACTGGTCGTCGATGCTGGATTGCCGTACGGGTGGTGCGGTCTGATTTCCGGTAGGCAATCGCATGCTTTAAGGCCGAATCGAAGTCTCTTGTAAAGAAGAGCTAGTTCCATGCCTTGAAATTACGGGACCGCGCAGGCGCGGACTCTGTTTCTGCGGGCCGCGAAATTGTCGATCACGATCGGCAATTACCTATTGGACGCGACGAAAAGCGGCGCCACTGAAAACGAGCCGAAGCTCGTTCCAATAGGAGTGCGTCGCGCGTGCGTGCTAACAGCAAAATGCGACTTGATGGCGGCTTCGAGCACGGAGAAATGAAATGTGTTCCGGATCCACGCAACTTTGGGATCTGTTGAATCTTCAGGCGCGATTTCGACGTGGAAGCTGAGCCGCACAAATCTAGTTTCCACGCCCAGTATCGAAAGATTAAAGAGCCGCTTATGCGAAAATGGAATGATTCCGTCCACTTCCATCCATTTTGGGCTGTCTGCCGCTAAACGAGAATCGGCAACGGCAATTTTGAGTTCGCCGCAGGCCGCGGCGTTTTCATTAATAACTGTGAAGCGATCGCGCAGCGCGTTTGTTGGCAGCGCGATGACGAAAGTCGTGTCGCCTGCGGCCAACGGGCAACTAACAGTGGTATCATCGATGATCGTTGCAGCCGAGCTTGGATCGCCAACGTGTGCATGAGAAATTGCGCTCAGGCGGCCATCAGGGGTGATGCACTCGATCTGGGCAGTGTCGGCGGCGGGTGTAGGGCTATCGGCAAAGAGCGGTGAGGGAAGAGCGCCGGCGCCCACCAGGGCCATGGACAGAATTGCGGCCTCCCAACTGGCAATCGGGGACGACCAGCGACTCATGCGATTTGGTAGAAGCTTAGATCGGGCCAAACCCTGCTGGGTTTTAGTGCGTGCTGTGGTGGCCAAAGTCGCATGCGCTGGGAGTGTAAATTGAATTTTTAAATGATACCGGAAGAAGAGCGGCCGGCGATTTCGCTTGCTTGGCAGAGGGCTTTTTTTGTAAAAGGAAAGCAGCATACTCAGCGCCAACAATAGATTGGGACAATTGATCTTAAGCGAAAATGGGCGTTGCCTTCCAGGGGACGGCACGACTCTCGACTCAAGTTTGTCGCCACGATATGGTATCACAACTGCTAACTGAACCTGATTGAGCTGTTTATGAGCCGTCGTTTCATTTCTTGCCGCTGCCATCGTTTGCTGAGGAGGATCGCTTTGCTGCTTTCGATTTCGCTGCTGGGCGAAATGTCAATTGCGCACGCGCAAGATGCAGTTCGCCCATCCCTCGCTGGTGAAGCTGCTTCGGAGGCGCGGCAACAGGATGTCAACCGCATCCCATATAACTTGATGCTGGGCCCGGTCCGTTTTCGCGTCAGCGCGACGGTTGGAGTCGAATACAACGACAATGTCAATTACGCCGATGTCGGGGCGCAGGCGGACTGGATCTTCACTCCGAATGTGAACGTGGATGCGATCTGGCCCATCACCCAGCTCAATACATTGCGGCTCGACTTGGGCCTGGCTTACGCATTGTATGTCGATCATTCGAATTATGATACGAGAGGCATTCTGATTGCGCCGAACTCGCAGGTGGCGTTTGACATTTTTGTCGGAGATGTCCGCATCAATATTCACGACCGGATGTTAGCGCAGCAGGACCCGATAGCGGAACCAGCGTTGAGCAATGTTGCGAACTATGGCCGGTTTGAAAACACCGCGGGGATCTCCGCCCTGTGGGATTTGAACAAGATTTTAGTGACCCTCGGCTACGATCACTATACGTTTGTCGCGACAACTTCGGCCTTCGATTATTTGAATCGAAACGCGGAGGAACTTTCCGGCAGCGTCGCTTATCTGATCACGCCCACCATCAAAGTCGGCGTAGAAGCAAACGGAGTTTTCAATTATTACAACCAGCATGTCCTCAATGATTCCACCGATTTTAGCGTGGGCGGTTTTGCCGAAACGGAGATCACTAATAACATCAAACTAAGGGTCGCGGGCGGGTATCAAGAGATCTCGTTTGATCACAATGGTTCAGTTGGCGATGTGAATGACCTTTCGGATTACTATGTCAACCTTTTGCTCACTCACCGGATCAACGCCGTGATCAGCCAAAGCGTCAGCGCGGGACACGAGAACCAGCTCGGGGTTAATTCAAATTACATTACGCTGAATTATGTCCGCCATACCGTCTACTGGAACCTGATCCGGAATACATTGCTCTCCACGGAGTTCTTTTTTGAAGACGCCGATGAGTCCGGTGGCTTCATCGGTGAGCATTTTCAACGACTTGGCGGCGCGGCCACCGTGGGCTATCAGCTAACGCCGCACGTTACCTTGGGCTTGCGTTACCAACATACGACGAAAGATTCCGATGTGGTTCTGCGCGATTACAATCAGAATCGGGTTTCGTTTGATGGCACTTACAGCTTCTAGTTTGCGGTTGGTATAGAATTCGGGGGATGAGAGTCTGCTTGTATGTTCTGATTGCCGCTACTCTGCTTGCGCCGCCAAAGTTGGTTCGCGCGCAAGACAGCGTGAGCCCGGTTCCTTCTATTTCCAAATCGCCATCACCGGATCTCCCGCCTACCACCAGCACGGTCATGCGGACAAACTCCATGGCGGTGCTTGATGACAAGAAGAAGCTTGGGCCTAACGATTTCGTCAGTTTCCGCGTTGTTGAAGATCGAGATAACGACTCGCAGCGTCTTCGGATAAACGATAATGGCGAACTGGAAGTTCCTTACGTCGGCTTGGTGTCCGCTGAAGGCAGAACTTGCAAGGAACTCGCCTACACGATCAAGAGCTTACTCGAGAAAGAGTATTATTATCATGCGACCGTCATTCTCGCCGTCGATCGGGTAAGCGAAAAATCGCGCGGCCGAATTTATGTTTACGGTTCCGTGAAAGTACAGGGGCCGCAGGAAATTCCGCCTGATGAAAGTTACACGGTCAGCAAGGCCATCATTCGCGCGGGCGGGTTTGGCGATTTTGCGAACAAGCGTAAGGTGAAAGTCACCCGCAAAAACGGGAAGGAATTCAATGTCGATCTCAAGCGCGTTATCGAAGAAGGACATACCGAAGAAGACATAGTCCTCGTGCCCGACGACCAGATTTATGTCCCACAGCGCTTGATCAACATGTAGCCATGCAAACACCTGTCACGGAAAGGGCCGGCGCCGCTCCCTGGTTCACTTCATTTATCACCCGGTTGCACCGCTATAAAGCGTTGCTCCTCCGGCGCTGGTGGATTCCGGTTTTAACGGTCTGTCTCGGTCTTTTCGTTGAGGCCTGGCTCATTTACCAAACGCCTCCCTCGTTCCTTTCCAATGGGAAGATGATTCTCGCGGGCAAGCTCAACATTTCGCAAGGCGCGGTTTATAGTGAAGACAACGTCAATTTCTACGGCACCCAGATTCAGCTCATGCAAAGCATGGAAGTGAAGCGCAGTGCCGAAGCGCTTGTTCGGTCCACTCATCCTGAGATGCAGCCGGTGCCGGTCGAAATCACTGTGTTGCAACGCCCGCGCACATCGATCTTCGAGCTCTCCGCCATCGGCAGCTCGGGAGACTACACCCAGGCCTATTTGAACGCGCTTATGCAAAAGTATCTCGACTTCAAAAAAGGTATGCGCGAGGACCGCGGCCACGAAATTACCACCGGCATCACCGAGCAGCTCATTCAGGTGGAAAAGGACTTGCGCAATGCCGAAGACGAGATGCTCGAATTCCAGAAACAGAACAACATCGGCTTCATTCAGGAAGAGGGAAATAGCGCGGCGGCTTACCTCGTAAAGCTGAATCGGGAATACGCGTCGCTCAAGACGGAGTACGACCTCTTGAATCTGCTTGATCTCGATCAGAATCTCGATCGCGCCCAAAACAAGCCGGACACTCCCGGCACTGCAGAAAGCGCCGAGGAGAAGGGAATGCCGTGGGCCGATGTCGGGCCGGAAGCCGATTACCTGAAGGCCAAGCAAACGGTGCAGCTGCTTAAGGCCGAGCGGGACATTCTTGCAAAGGACCTGCGGCCGAAACATCCAAAAATCATCAAGCTAAATGATGACATCTTGAAGCAGGATCGAAAAACTCGAGACCCGTCGCAAATCCATCGGCAAACAAATGGAAAATTTGCAGACCAACATCAAGGAATGGGAGGCCAAGGCGCTCGATCTAAGCCAGCGGCTTGCCCAGTTTAATCGGGTTAAAGGAAAGGTGGATCGCCTCAAAACTCTCTATGATCGCCTAACGAATAATCTGAAAGACATCGACGTTTCCCAGGTGGTGGGTGCCGAAGATCAAGTTTCGATCATGGAAATGGCAACGTCGCCGGTTTCGGTCCGGCCAGGCTGGATTAAGAGCCTCTTGATTGGATTTGGCGGTGGGGCGCTGGTCGGCATTGCCATCCTTATCCTCCTGGATCGCATCGACGATCGCATGGCCTCCTTTAGTGAGTTTCAGCATCATTTCTCGGAAAGTGTGCTCGGTCAGGTCCCGAAGGAGAAGATCAAGGGCAAGGTCATGCTACTCCAGCCGGATGATGCGCGCCACGTTTTCGCCGAATCCTACCGCAACATCCGCTCATCCATTTTCTTCATGCCTTATGAAGGTCCGCGCCCGAAGACGCTCCTCGTCACCAGCGCGGTTCCAAACGAAGGAAAATCGACAGTATCCGCCAATCTCGCCATCACCATGGCACTCTCCGGCGCACGGAGCCTGCTGATTGACGGCGACCTGCGGCGTGGCGCATTGCGGGAAACCTTTGGAATTTCCTCCAAGGTGGGCTTCTCCGAGGTCCTGAAACAGGAAGTGAACTGGCGCGAAGTGGTTGTGCCTACTTCGTATCCAAACTTGTTCATTTTGCCTCGCGGCAAAACTTTGTCCCAGCCAAGCGAACATCTTCTGCGTGATTCGACTGATGCATTGCTGAAGGACATCTACAATTATTACGACTACATCATCATCGACAGTTCACCCGTTCTTGCCGCCGATGACACGACTAGTCTCGCGCCGAAGATCGACGCAACGCTATTTGTCGTCCGGCTCTCTTACACTTCGGCGCGCCTGATCAAGAAATCGCTCGATTTGCTTTACGGCCGACAGGTCAATGTTCCGGGTGTGATTCTCAACTGCGTCGATACCTCGCTGCCGGAGTACTATTACTACCAGTATTCCGAATACTACAATACTCCCACGACCGCATTGCCGGACGATCAGACGATAAGCCCGCCTGTTCACGAGGAACCCAAGCACGTTCAGCCGTCGTAGGCGCGGCATCTCTGGATCGACAATCAATCGATCGATTGCATCGTTGCGGCCGCAGGAATTTATCTTGGCACTGCGTCAGCTAGCTGCACTGTTGTGCAACTGATCGCGCCATGAGCTTTTTCGGACCGATCTCTACGCCAGTTCTGGACGAGAGTTCCACGCCGCTCATTCGGCGCGCGCTTCATCGCGCCCGTGTCGTCGGCAATTTTGCTCTCGTCCAGGCGATTGTGCAGATCATCGGCTTTATGAGCGGCATCTTAATCGTGCGCACCCTCGAGCAACGCGAGTACGCCTACTTCACCATCGCCAACACCATGCAAGGCACGATCAACCTGCTCGCCGACATCGGCATCAGCGTCGGTCTTGTTTCAATTGGAGGCCGCATTTGGCAAGATCGACATCGCTTCGGCGAGCTCATCAACACTGCGCTGAGTCTGCGCAAAAAACTCGGCGCACTGGTCGTCGTCGCTGTCACACCAGTCATGTATTTCATGCTCGTGAAAAATGGCGCGTCTATTTCATACACCGCGCTCTTGATCGTCGTCGTTCTGATTGGACTTGGTTTTCAACTTTCCATCGGTGTGCTCGGCGTCGTTCCAAGGCTGCGCGCCGATATTGGTCGAATTCAGGTCATTGACATTACCGCTGCGGTCGGACGACTGCTGGCGTTGGCCGGACTTTTGTTTGTTTTTTTGAACGCGGGAATCGCGGTCGCGGTCGCCTCGGCGGTGTCGCTTCTCCAGTACGCCATGTTGCGAAATTATGCAGCTGGAGTCATCGATCTCGACGCGCCTGAAAACTCCGAAGATCGACATTCAATCGTCCGCTTAATCAAGCATCTCGCGGCCAACTCTGTCTTTTATTGTTTCCAGGGGCAGATCACAATCTTTCTCATCAGTTTTTTTGCTCGCCATGCGACTGCCGTCGCCGAGGTCGGCGCGCTTGGTCGCCTCGCCATGATTTTCTCCGTGTTCACCAATTTGCTCACAAATGTTTTTGTTCCCGCGTTCGCTCGTTGCCAGAACAAAGGCAAAATGCGCTGGCTTTACGCCGCGATCATCGGTGGTGTCGTGGCCTTTAGCTTGTCGATCATCTCCGGCGCATGGATTTTCCCCGACGAATTTCTGTTCGTCCTGGGCAGTAAATACGCCCACCTGCATCGCGAGCTGCTTCTGATGGTGGCGGGTGCTGTCCTGTCTGCGCTTACCGGAACATTTTGGGCGCTCAACGCCTCCAAAGCATGGGTGAGCGGCGCATGGCTCTACATCCCGCTCACGCTCGTCACGCAAATCGTCCTCATCCCGTATACCGACTTTTCCAGCGTGGCCGGCGTTCTGATTTTTAATCTGCTCTCAGCTATTCCGAATCTCTTGCTCAACATCGTGATGAGCTACCGCGGCTTTCGTTCCTTGCAGCCTGCCTTCGCCTAACGAATGCCAAACTTCGGTTACCATCTCGCCCGCCTAAACGGAAGCGCCCGGCGACGCCTTTACCGCGCGCTCTTGCCATTGATCGTGCGCCGCCGATTTAATCCGGCGCGCTCAACCGCGCTCGATGTATTTTCTTACTCCAGCGAAGCCATGCTGCCGGAGCAAATCGCTTCCATTCGCTCGTTCCTTCGACATATCGGTCGGCCGAAGAGTTTCACCGTCGTTTCAGACGGTTCGCACGCAAAGTGCAGTATTCAGTTGCTCCAAGATGTCGATCCAAGCGTCACGGTGCAATTATCGATCGAACCGGCCCCCGGCCAATTGCCGCAGAAATTTCGCCGTTATCTTATGACGCATTCAACTGGGAAACAACTTGCGCTCATGATGTCGCTGCCGCCGGATGGTCCTGCATTATACGTCGATTCCGATGTTCTTTTCTTTGACGGCGCTGTCGATCTTATCCTGCGCGCTACGGAGAAGAACCCTCCGGCATATTATTTGGCGGACTGCCAATTTTCCGGTGACGGCCGGCTGTTGCGCGACCCCGCCGAAGAGCGAGAGCCGGTGAATACCGGCGCCTTGCTCTTGTTCCGAAAACTCGACTGGTCCTTAGGCATAAACCGGTTCCTCGAGCTTGACGGTGAACCGAATTTTTTTACGAACCAAACGCTGACTCATCTCGTCATGCACGCAAACGGGGCGCGCGCTTTCGATCCCGCCAAATACGTTCTTCGATTGGACGATCAATTTGTTTACGTGGACCGATACGCAGACGCGGCTTTGGCTCTGCGTCATTACGTTAATCCGGTGCGGCACAAATTTTGGACCAGCCTGAGATTTTGAACGCGACCAGTCCCGCGCCCGCGCCGAAGCCGCTGCGCATTCTTATCGTGCTCAATCTCGAATGGAATCCGCGCCTGGGCGCGGTGCGCGTTTACATGGAGCTGGCCGAGCAGTGGCGCGCCGTCGGGAACGTGGTTGAACACTTCAGTTTGTCTGATGCTTTTCCGCGCGTCCGCAGTTCGCGCGCTGGATTCGCCATTCGGCAGATTGCCTTTGCCTACAAAGCGGCGGCCTTTGTTAAAGAGAACGCCGCGCGTTTTGATGTCATCGATGCGCTCATCGGTTCATTGCCGATGTCGAAGAAAAAACTGGGCTTCGTCGGCTTGCTCGTCGCCCGATCGGTCGGGCTGTACCGGCTGTACGACCGTTTCGAAATGAGAGCGCGCCAACGCTGGCCAGATCGCGCGCGCGGAAAATTTTTGGGAAGAATCTTTTACAGTCTAACGCGTCGCTGGTTGACGCGCGCTTCCGACCAAGCCGTTAGACACGCCGATTTGATCAATGTTCCTAACGAGAACGAAGCGGTTTGTCTTCGGCGAGAACTTGGTTCAGCCGATCGAATCATTGTGCAGCCTTATGGCCTCACGAACGATCGCTGTCGCGCTCTTTTGGAACACGCCGCCCCGGCGACAGTTCGATTGGCGGGGAAAAAAATCAGCTTCATCGGCATGTGGGCGGCGCGGAAGGGATCGCACGATTGGGCGCAAATCATTCGCCGCGTCCGCCAGAATATTCCCGACGCAAGATTTTGTTTCTTGGGAACGATGGTGGAGGCGGGCACCATCTCTTCCGATTTGGGCAACAGTTCACGCCGCGACGTTGAATTCATCTCCGAATATTCTCCGGAGGATCTGCCGAAGCTGCTCTCCGATTGTGCGGCCGGCGCGTTCCCGAGTTACGTGGAAGGATTTGGGTTGGCCGTTCTGGAGCAACTTGCCGCCGGCATTCCAACCGTCGCATTTGATGTTCCTGGCCCGGGAGATATTCTCGGGGAGCAGTTGCCAGAACTGTTGGTTGTGTCCGGAGAAATCGACGCGTTCGCGGCGGCGATTTGCCACCTTCTCAAGCTCGATGTTGCCGCGTACGAGAGCTTGTCGAAACGTTGCGTGGGAATCGCAGCCACTTTCAACTGGCGCACCATCGCTGGGAACGCGCTTGCCAAATATCGAGAGCGGCTGCGCGAGCAACAAAAAATCCTTTTCCTGCAGCCATTCAGCCTTGGCTCGGCCGGCGGCGGCGGCGCACGGATTCTGCGGGCGCTGCTCAAGGCAGCTCCGGTGAATTGGCACAGCGTTTGTTGTTCTCCCCGACGGCCGAAGCCTTGGCCTAACGAAACTCATCTTCCCAGCCGTCCGTCATGGGGAAAAATTGAAACCAGCCGTCTCTCCATGCTTCCGAAGAAAACGATGTCTATCTTTGCGCCGCGGTTCCGGCGTCGCTTGAAAAGCTTTTCTCGTAGGATGAATGTGCGCGCCATTCATACCGTCCCGCATTCGGGAATCGATTTCGCCCAAGGTCAAGCCGTCGCGCGTGAGCTTTCGCTTCCGTTTTTTATCAGCCTGCACGATGACCTTGCCTACACCGCGGCGGCTGAAGTGAGCGCCGCCGCACGCGAACCAGCAATCCGCGAGGCATGGTTGAACGCCGACGCCAGATTTGTCATCTCCGATGCGCTCGGCCGCGAATATTCGCGCCGTTATGGCTCTCGCGACTATTGTGTCGTCACAGACGGATTGGCCGAGGTCCATCCGTATCGCAAAAAACCTGAGCCGCTCGTTTGGCGGATTTATTTCATGGGACTTTTTCACCTGGCCTACGAGCGCAACTTCCGCGCGTTTCTCGAAGCGCTGAATATTCTGGAGCGCCAAACCTCGACCACCACCAGCGTGACCTGTCGATGCGAGTATATTCGCCCACATGTTTGGAAAGACATCAAACAGGTGAACGTGTTGCCGTTCGCTGGCGAAGAGCAGGTCCAGTGCGACATGCAAAAGGCGGATCTGCTTTACATGCCGATGCCGTTCGGACCGGAGCACGAAAACTTCGCGCGCTTCAGTGTCTCAACCAAAATGGTCACCTATGTCGGCAGCGGCATTCCGATTGTTTACCACGGTCCGACTGATTCCGCTGCGTTCGATCTTTTACAGCGAAACAACGCCGCAATTTTTCTTCCGACGCTCGATCCGGCTGAAGTTGCGGAATCGCTCGCTCAACTGACCGATGGGCGTTGCGCCGAAGTGGCCACGAATGCGGGCGAGCTTGCGCGGCGAGAATTCATGCTGGCCGATCAGACCCACAGGTTTTGGGACACCATCTCACAATTTATCGAGGCACAATGAACCCGCGACCGGTTGTCATTATCACCACCCGCCTGCCGCCGGAAGTTTGCGGCATCGGCACATACAGTTGGCTCTTACATCGACATTGGCCGATAAGCGGGTCGAGAACCCAGTTTTTTGTGATCGACGGAGCGGCGCAATCAACGGCCGGGCTCGGCCATTCTGCAATTACAGAGTTCGATCAAGACCCGGAAAAGCTTGCGCAGGTCCTCACACGTTCCGGTGACGCGGATGTCCTTTTGCATTACGCCGGCCGTGCATATCACCGCTACGGCTGCCCCACCTGGTTGCCGCCCGTGCTGCGAGCGTGGAAGGCAAAGTCTCCGGCTGGCCGTTTGTTGATATTTTTTCACGAACTGCCCAGCGACAACTTCACGGTTCTCTCTCGATATTTTTGGATCGACATGTGCAACCGGCGCGTCATCCGAAAACTCGCGGGCCTCGCCGATGTGATCGTCACGAATACAGCCGAACACGTGACGAAACTTCAGAAGATCTCTGGCCGCACAGACATTCACTTGATTCCGGTCGGATCAAACATCGAGCGGGTTGGCGATTCCTCGGAGCAACGAGCGCGCACCGACTTTGCCATTTTCGGATTGCCTTTCGGCCGTTTGCAAACATTGCAGATGTTCAATCACGAGGTCCGCTCCTGGCTCCTGGGAGGGGAACGGGCATCTGAGAAAACTGCATCTCATCGGGCCGCGTGATAAAAAATTCGACGCACGTTCCGAGCAATTGATCGCCACTTGGCGGAACCCCGGAGTCATAGTGCGCCATGGATTGCTCTCTTCTGCTGAGGTTTCCCGATTGCTTTCGCAAGTGGGGTTTGGTCTAGCGATCGCCACAACCGGGAATTGGAGCAAATCAACCGTGTTCATGGCCTATGCGGCGCACGGTTGCGCAATTATCAGCAAGGCAAAATCGGAATCTGCCCCGCTGTGCTTCACCATCGCGCCTAACGAATTGGGAACAATTTCCGATCTCGATCTAATCGCGCGAACGAGAGCGTTGCGGAAATGGTATGACGAAAACGCGGCTTGGAGCGCTATTGCCACCGAAGTCGCGGCGCTACTGGGCCTTCGCGTCGAGCAGGAGGCATTGCCATGACCGGCGATCTCGTCATCATCGCTCCGGAAGCCGAGCCGCGAACCGGTGGACTTGCCGATTACACATTGCGGCTTCTGGAAA
>WNFJ01203407.1_pt2 | contig 15134 bp, 10 predicted proteins | sample 5400461 | NCBI WGS metagenome assembly WNFJ01 (sample SAMN13153349, study PRJNA577476) | soil metagenome | isolation source: 115 cm saprolite on Douglas fir-dominated hillslope | place: USA:California | collected 2013-09-17 | reverse complement strand
GTGCAGGCCGCCCGCCTCTACCAAAGCCAGACCGATTGGCATACCAAGCGCCCCAAGTTCTGAGAAACACAGGTATTTAACTCAGTGCACGAGGCTGCTGCGCTGTGCCATACTAGAATTCAGCTCAGGCGGGGAACCGCGCCGGCATCTTACTTATTAGGAGAGCAAGCGGCGACGAGCGCGTCCCTGCCCGGCCCTTGGCATGCTGCCTGGGGTAAAGGACCTTGGGCGGCTGGTACCGTGAGCGTGTGAAAAGTTCTTCTTGCCTCAGGTTTGTATCAGGGCACGGGCTTTAGCCGTGCCGTAAGAAGCGCAATAAGAGCTGGGCTTAGCCCTGGTGCAGAACATCGCGGGCTACACCAAATGTGGAACCGCTTTAGCCCCTGTGATTTTGCAGCGGCTAAAGCCGAGACAATTTTTGTCCGTTACGGCACGACTGAAGTCGTGCCCTGATACAAGTCTTGCGGAGTGAGGTATTTTCTCACGGTCACGGCGCTAGAGCATTTTCAGTACTCTGAGAACGATGTCAGTGTTTACGCTAGTCCTGAAAATGGAATAGAAACTCAGAATGTCCGCTTACCTGGTTAACGACACAGACTTTGCTTCCGAAACGCTGCGCGAATCAATCCTGCGGCACATTCGTTACACTTTGGCGCGTCCTTCCGGCGATCTTGTTCCCCGCGAGTTGTTCAAGCCCGTGTCTCTGGCCGTCCGCGATCGCCTGGTGGACCGCCTCCTCCAGACCGAGCAACGGTACCGCGAAGGGAACGTAAAGCGCCTGCATTACCTTTCCATGGAATTTCTGATGGGGCGGTGGCTGAGTGACAACCTGTGCAACCTGCGCCTGAACGAGCAGTGCCGTGGCGTGCTCAAAGAGTTGGGCGTAGACCTGGACCAGGTGCTCGAAGTTGAGCCTGATGCCGGATTGGGCAATGGTGGTCTGGGCCGGCTGGCCGCCTGCTTCCTGGAGTCGCTGGCGACTCTGGGCATGCCCGGTTTCGGTTACGGGATTGACTACGAGTACGGTCTCTTCAAGCAGGAAATCGTTGGCGGGCATCAGCGCGAAAAGCCGGATCTCTGGAAATCGGAGGGGACGCCGTTCTACATCGAGCGTCCACAAGATGTTTGCGCCATTCCGCTATACGGCGGGGTAGCGCACATCCGCGATTCGCAAGGCAACCGCCGCCAGCGATGGGCGGACTACCGGGTTGTGGTCGGGGTGCCCAATGACATGCCGGTAGCCGGCCTGAACGGCGAAACGGTGAATTGCCTGCGCCTGTTCACCGCGCGCTCATCGCAGGACTTTGACATCGAGATCTTCAATCGCGGCGACTACATCCGCGCGGTGGAACAGAAGATCGCTTCGGAGAACATCTCCCGAGTCCTCTATCCATCCGATTCGGTCTTGTCCGGGAAAGAGCTGCGCCTGGTGCAGGAGTATTTTCTGGTGGCCTGCTCGTTACGCGATATCGTTCGGCAGTATTGCGCGGCGCATCGCGAGTTCGACGATTTTTCGGCCAAGGTTGCGGTGCAGATGAATGACACCCATCCCAGCCTGGCTGTCGCCGAGCTGATGCGCCTGCTGATCGACGATCACGAGGTGGATTGGGACCGGGCCTGGGAGATCACCGAGGCCACGCTCGGTTACACCAACCACACCCTGCTGCCGGAGGCTCTGGAGAAATGGCCGGTCTCTCTTCTCGAGCGGGTGCTGCCCCGGCACATGGAGATCATCTTCGGGATTAACCACCAGTTCCTGCGCGCTGTGGGACGGCACTGGCCCATGGACATCGCCCGCCAGCAGCGCATGTCCATCATTGAGGAAGGCCCGGAAAAACAAGTGCGGATGGCGCACCTGGCCATCGTCGGCAGCCACGCGGTAAACGGTGTTTCCAAGCTGCACACCGAGCTGCTCAAGACTTCGCTGGTTCCCGACTTTGCTGCGATGTGGCCGAAGCGCTTCAGCAATAAGACCAACGGCGTGAGCCCCAGGCGCTGGCTGCTGAAGGCCAATCCCGGGCTGGCTGCGCTCCTCACCCGAACCGTGGGCGAAGGCTGGGTCCTGGACCTGGAGCAGGTGCGGGCCCTCGAGGCGCACGCCGGCGTCCCCGGCTTCCAACAGCAGTTCATGGAGATCAAGCGGCGCAACAAGGAGCGGCTAGCGCGGGAAGTCGCGAACACAACGGCCGTCAACATTGATCCCGGCTCAATGCTTGACGTGCAGGTGAAGCGCATTCACGAATACAAGCGCCAGCTTCTGAACGTGATGCGCATCATCCACGAATACCTGCGCCTGGTGGACGATGGCGCGGAATCCGGAATCGCGCGCACTTACATTTTTGCGGGCAAAGCGGCGCCCGGATACTGGGCCGCCAAGCAGGTCATCAAGCTCATCAACAATGTTGCGCGCATTGTAAACGCTGACGCCCGGGTGCGCGATCGCATCAAGGTGGTCTTTGTGCCGGACTATCGCGTCTCGCTGGCGGAGATCATCATGCCCGCGGCCGACCTTAGCCAGCAGATCTCCACCGCCGGCATGGAGGCTTCCGGCACCGGCAACATGAAGCTCGCCATGAACGGCGCGCTTACCCTGGGGACGCAAGACGGCGCCAACATCGAAATCATGGAGGCTGTGGGTCCGGACAACTTCTACGCCTTTGGGCTCACGCCGCAGGAAGTGAGCTGGTATCAGCGGAACGGAAATTACAATCCTCGCGAACTGTATGGCGCCAATCCCGTGCTGCGCCGGGTGATGGACAGCCTGGCCTCGGACCGTTTCTGCCCTGAGGAGCACGGATTGTTTCGCTGGATCGTGGATGAGATCCTCGACCGCGGCGATCGGTACTTCCTCATGGCGGATTTGCCGTCTTACATTGAAGCAGGCGCTCGGGCGGAAAAGGACTACCAGGATTCTTCCGCTTGGGCGGCAAAGGCGATTTTGAACGTCGCGCGTGTGGGGACCTTCTCCAGCGACCGCACGATACGCGAATATGCCCACGACATCTGGGACATCAAGCCGGCGCTTCCCCAGCAGGAAGCTTTGCCCTCGCGCCCTCAGGAACAAGACGCGGAAGTTTCACGATAGAGTGGTGCCTCGATACGAGCTAGCGCAGCATCAAAGACGCCGCATCAATGAAGCACAACGCCCATGAGTTCGGTCACCACCGTCCACCGTTCGCCTTCGTAGCGCCAGATGGACACGGAATGCAGCTTTTCGAAGGAGTGGAAGTCGCGCTCGTCCATGGCCTGCTGTTCGTTCAGGACCACGTGGCTCACGAACTCGCAGTCATTGCAGCGGACGATATAAGGGCAAGCATCGCTCATGGCGGAACGGCAAAAAGGGGGGAACTGCAGGGCGAGTTTAGCGTTTCATCCTCGGGTGGCACTCGGGCACTCTACCTAAGTGGGAGGGATTTTTGGCCTATAACAAAGCCGCCCGCGTCACCAGAGCGCCAGCCAGCTTCAGAACAGAAAGCTGCTAGTCGGCTTTTGCAAGGCGCGTCGTGATCTCGCCTTCCCAGATCACGTTGCCGGGTTCCAGTGTCTCAACGCCGACCTGTCCTGCCTCCGTCGTGTCCGGCTTGCCAATCCACATCACCTTGTACTTGGCTCGCCGATTGTGCCGCTGCAATATGACAATCTGGCCTACTGTCTTGATTCCCGGCGGAGCTACCAGCCGCGCGCCGACGGTGGAGATCTCGTAGGTGCAGCAAGTCTGGAAATCAACGCCTGCGGTGTCCGGAAACACCTTGACGGGAATGGCGATGTGCAAACATCGTTCGCGGCGAGGATCGCCCGCGGGCTTAAAGGGGGTCGCAGCCTTGGAAGCAAAGCCCTGGTTCGATGACATAGTGTTTCGAGTATTGCGGCAGGTTCTCTATCCGTCAACGTTACCTTCGTTTCCTGGCTGGCAAGATGATGGCCGGCCCCGCGCCGTCCTGATGGCGGAAGCGCCAGTGTTCATGCGGGGATTAAGGGGATTCTCAGGTTGCCAATGACGTGTCGCGCCGGAACCATTTACAATTAACAGCTAGTCCTTCCTTTCTGAGATAGGAACATATGATTCATTTTCCGGTGCCCGAGGCCTTGACCTTCGATGATGTGTTGCTGCTGCCGGCGCACTCTGATGTTGTTCCCGCCGAGGCCAACACTCAGACGCAACTTTCGCGCAACATCCGTCTGAATATCCCCATCATCAGCGCCGCCATGGACACGGTGACGGAGTCTCGTCTGGCCATTGCCATGGCCCAGCAGGGAGGCTTGGGCGTGGTCCATCGCAACCTCTCCATCGAGCAGCAGGCGGACGAAGTGGACAAAGTGAAAAGGTCGGAGAGCGGCATGATCATGGATCCCATCACCCTCTCCCCAGACCACAAGATTGCGGATGCCCTGGATTTGATGCGCCGCTACAAGATTTCCGGCGTTCCCGTGACCAAGAACAAAAGGCTGGTAGGCATCCTCACCAACCGCGACCTGCGTTTTGAGACGCGTACGGATATTCCCATCAGCAAGGTCATGACCAAGGAGAACCTGATCACCGTTCCCGTGGGCACAACCCTGGAAGACGCGGAAAAGATCCTGCACGAACACCGCGTGGAAAAGCTGCTGGTGGTGGATGACAATTACAACCTGAAAGGGTTGATCACGGTCAAAGATATTCAAAAGAAACTCAAGTATCCCAATGCGGCCAAAGACGAACACGGAAGGCTGCGCGTTGCCGCGGCCATCGGCGCCACCGGCGATTACCTGGAGCGGGCCCAGGAGATGGTCCGGGCAAAGGCGGACGCGCTGGCCATCGATACCTCGCACGGGCACTCCAGCCGCGTGATTGAGGCCATTAAAGCGATCAAATCAAAATTTCCGGAAGTGGACCTCCTGGCGGGCAACGTTGCCACCCATGAAGGCGCCTGCGCCCTGGTCAAGGCCGGCGTGGACGCAGTAAAAGTCGGGATCGGGCCAGGCTCCATCTGCACCACGCGCATCGTGACTGGCGCCGGCGTGCCGCAGATTACCGCCATTGCTGAAGCCGCGCGCGCCTGCCGCGATGCCGGTGTTCCCGTGGTCGCCGACGGCGGCATCAAGTACTCCGGCGACGTCACCAAAGCCATTGCCGCCGGCGCCAGCGTGGTCATGATCGGCTCGCTGTTCGCCGGGACCGACGAAAGCCCCGGCGAGACCATCCTTTATCAAGGACGTTCTTTCAAATCTTATCGCGGAATGGGTTCTCTCTCCGCCATGGCACTGGGTTCAAGCGACCGCTACGCTCAGTCCGCCGACGACTCTTCTCCCGCGGCCATGGATGACGCTGACGGCGATTACAGCGCCAACCGCCTCAACAAACTGGTGCCGGAAGGCATTGAGGGCCGAGTGCCTTATCGCGGAACTTTGGCGGCTATGGTCTATCAACTGGTGGGCGGGCTGCGTTCCGGGATGACCATGTGCGGTACCCGCAGTATTCCTGAACTTCAGCAGAAGGCGCGCTTCACCCGCATCAGCGGCGCCGGCCTGCGCGAAAGCCACGTGCACGATGTCATCATCACGCGCGAGGCCCCCAATTACCGGGTGGAATAGTTTGTCATCATCCGCCATCCAAGGAAGCGTCGGTCTCACGCCTCGACGCAAGCTGCTGTGGTGGCTGCCCACGGTCTTGTGGCTCTGCCTGCAGGCTGCCTTTTCTACCGACGCGTTTTCCGCCGAGCATACGGGAAGCGTTTTGTGGACGATCGTCCATGCGGTATATCCGGGTATCTCCGCAAGCCAGTTTGCCACGCTTCACTTTTTCGTCCGCAAGGCCGCTCACTTCACCACCTACGGCCTGCTCAGCGTCTTCGCGTTCTACGCGTGGAAGGCCACGCTGCCGGCCCGCGAGCGCTGGACCTTCCGCTGGAGCGCCCTGGCCCTGGCCTTGACTCTTGTCGCGGCCAGCCTCGATGAGTTCCACCAGAGCTTTGTGCCTTCGCGTACCGCCAGCCCGCGTGACGTTCTGCTGGACGTGGTAGGAGCGGTGTTTTTCCAGATTGTGATCGCCGCTTTTCTTCGTCGCGACAAGAACAACCACAGCGAGGTCCACGCCGGTTCCGAAGCGTAAGGCAATCTCATTCTTCCTTTCGCGAAATCCAGACCAGATCCAGGCCCGGAAAACAGAACGGCCCCGCAGGGTCTCTGCGGGGCCGCCGGTAGACTGTTGGGATTGGCTGAAGGCGCGGAGGCCTTGTGCGAATCACAACTTCGCTAGGACTTAAAGACTCACGCCTTAAGCCTCAGCCACCTCACGTTTGTCACTACAATCAGAATTTTTCATTTTTTTGGATCGCCCTCCTTTCCCGTGTAAATGGAGAATATCGCCACTTAAATGGGAAGTCAACACGTGGGTTTTTGGGTGTCATAGCTCTTTAAAAATGTCCCCTATCTTACCTCATTAAAAATGACCCCTTTTTGTTCCTGCGATAACAGCAGCAGTCGCGGTGGTGGGAATGTGGGAAACGCGCTCTTTGCGTTTTCCAAGGAAGAAGGAAAGTCCCGCGGTTCGGTTTTGGGGGTTTTCCTTATTCCGTCATTTCCACGGCCGTTGGGAATCACCACTGAGTTCCGTACCGTGGGGTCCGCATGCCTTCAACAGCGAGGGATCCCTATGGTGAGGGAAACTAAAGGTCTTCATATCCGCCGGGTGCTCATTGTCCTGGTTGCCCGACGGTCAGTGGCGGCTGTAGGGCTCCCTCGCTGCGCTCGGGATTGCAGAAAAAAACCTACCGCACCGCTTCCAACTCGCCCGCTTCGACGGTCACGGCTCTCTTCCTGCCGAAGAGCTTGCGCAGACCCGGTCCCAAGCGGTCGAGATAGACGTAGTAAATCGGCGTAATGAAGAGCGTGAGAGTCTGCGAGAAGATCAGCCCTCCTACCACGGCGAGGCCCAGCGGGCGTCGCGACTCGGCGCCGGCGCCGAAGCCCATGGCTATGGGCAGCGTGCCCATCAGCGCGGCCATGGTGGTCATCATGATGGGGCGGAAGCGTATGAGCGCGCCCTGGCAGATGGCTTCGGCGGCGCTCTTGCCTTCTTCGCGCTGGGCGTCGAGGGCGAAATCAATCATCATGATGGCGTTCTTCTTCACCAGTCCCACCAGCATGATCACGCCCACAAAGGCGTACAGACTCAGCTCTGTCTTGAAGATCATGAGTGTGAGCAATGCTCCTACGCCCGCCGAGGGCAGGCCGGAAAGGATGGTGATCGGATGGATGAAGCTTTCGTACAGAATGCCCAGCACAATGTAGATCACCAGGATGGCCATGAGCAGCAGCAAGCCCAGCCCTTTGAATGACGATTCGAAGGCCTGTGCCGTGCCTTGCAAAGTGGAGGTGATGGTGGAGGGCAGCACCTGGATGGCTTCGCGGTTCACGTCTGAGATTGCGTCGCCTAGCGCCACGCCCGGCTTCAAGTTGAAGCTGATGGTGACCGCCGGCGACTGGCCAAGATGGTTCACCGTAAGCGGGCCCACTTCCTTCTTGAAGATGGCGACCGAGCCCAGAGGAACAAGCTGGCCGGTCTTGGCATGCACATACAGCATGCTCAAGGCGGAAGGATCAAGCTGGAACTGCGGCTGCAATTCCATGATGACCTTGTACTGGTTGTTGGGCGCGTAGATGGTGGAGATCTGGCGCGAACCGTAGGCGCTGTAAAGCGCGTCTTCCACGGTGCGCGGATCAACGTTCAAGGCCGCGGCTTTGTCGCGGTCGATCTGCACCGTCACTTCCGGGTTCTTCACCTGCAGGTCGCTGGTGACGTCCTGCAACTGCGGCAGCCCGCGCAGCCGCTGCTCGAGCTGCGGCGCATACTGGTAGAGTTCGTTGGTGTTGGGACTCTGCAGCGTGAATTGGTACTGGCTCTTGGTGAGCTGCCCGCCAATGCGGATGGGCGGCAGGTTCTGCAGAAAGACGTTGATGCCGGGAATCTGCATCAGCTTGGGCCGCAGCTCCTGGATGATCTGGTCCACGTGCGGGCGCTGGTTGCGGGGCTTGAGCCGGGCGAAGATGCGGCCGGAGTTGAGCGCCGCATTGACTCCGCCTCCGCCGACCGTGGACATGTAATTGGCTACGTACGGGCTCTCGCCGATCACCTTGGCCGCTTCCTTCTGGTGGCGCACCATGTCTTCAAACGAAATCCCCTGAATGCCTTCCGTGAAAGCAAACAGGTTGCCCTGGTCTTCGCTGGGCAGGAAGCCTTTGGGAATCTCATAGTAGAGCACGCCCGTCGCGGCGAGCACCACGAATGACAGCATCAGCGTGACGAACGGGTGCGCCATGACCTTCCTTAAACTCCAGTCATAGCCGCGCAGCATGCCCTCAAATACGGCTTCGCTCTTCTTATAGAGATAGCCGTGGCGCTGGTGGCTTCCCGTCTTCAGGAAGCGGCTGCACAACATAGGCGTGAGCGTAAGAGAAACGAATCCGGAAACCAGGATGGAGACGCCGATCGTGACCGCGAACTCGTGCAGCAGGCGTCCGATAATTCCGCCCATAAACAGCACGGGAATGAAGACCGCCGCCAGCGAGATAGTCATGGAAACGATGGTGAAGCCGATCTCTCTGGCGCCTTCGATTGCGGCCTGATAGGGGCGCTTGCCCATCTCCATGTGGCGCACAATGTTTTCCAGCATCACGATGGCGTCGTCCACCACAAAGCCCACCGTCAGCGTGAGGGCCATCAGGGACAGGTTATCCAGGCTGTAGCCCAGCAGGTACATCGCGGAGAACGTGCCCACAATCGACATGGGCAACGCCAGGCTGGGGATGATGGTGGCGGAAATGTTGCGCAAGAAGAGGAAGATCACCATCACCACTAGCGCGATGGTCAGCAGCAGAGTGAACTTTACATCATTAACCGAGTCGCGAATGGAAAGCGATCGGTCATACAGCGTGCCCAAGTTGATGCCCGCCGGCATCTGCTGTTTCAGCTGCGGCAGCAGTTTCTTGATGCTGTCCACCACTTCCACCGTATTGGTTCCCGGCTGGCGCTGGATGGCCAGCACCACGGCGCGATCGCCGGTGTACCAGCTTGCCGTCTTGTCGTTTTCGACGCTGTCAAAAACGGTGCCGACTTCTGCCAGCCGCACTGGAGACCCGTTGCGGTAGGCCACAATCAACGGCCGGTATTGCGAGGCTCGCAAGAGCTGCCCGGTCGCCTGCACGGTGTACGCGGTGGAGTGGCCGAAGAGCGTTCCCGTGGGCAGGTTAACGTTTGCGTTATTGATCGCGTTGTAAACTTCGTCGATCCCGATCTGGTGGACGGCCAGCTTGCGCGGATCGAGCTGCGCCCGCACCGCATACTTCTGCGTGCCGAAGACCTGCACCTGGGCCACGCCGCTCACCATGGAGAGACGCTGGGCTACGGTGGTTTGCGCGGCTTCATCCACGTCCGAGAGGCGCATGGTGGCCGAGCTGAGCGCCAGGTAAAGCACCGGCTGGTCGGCAGGGTTGACCTTCTGGTACGAGGGCGGCGTGGGCATCTCCGGCGGCAGCTGGGAGAGCGTTTTGGCGATCATCGCCTGCACGTCCTGCGCCGCGGCGTCAATGTTGCGGTCGAGCGTGAATTGCAGCGTGATGCTGGTGGACCCCAGCGCGCTCGATGACGTCATGGAGTCCAGGCCGGCGATAGTAGTGAATTGCTTTTCCAATGGGAGCGCCACGGCGGACGCCATGGTGTCAGGGCTGGCGCCGGGCAGAGAGGCGCTCACCTGGATGGTGGGGAAGTCCACGTTAGGCAGATCGCTCACCGGCAGCAGGCGATAGGCGAAGATGCCGAACAGCAGGATCGCCACCATGATCAGCGTGGTGGTGATGGGCCGCCGGATAAAGAGTTGTGTGTTCATGCTGCTGCTATCTCGCTGCGTCTTTGCCTACGATCCGCTCTTGATCTCCACTTTGGCTCCGGGCGTCAAGCGGAGCTGGCCGTCAGTTACTACGCGCTGGCCGGCCTGTAACCCTGAGGTGATCACCGTGTTGTCACCTACCGTCCAGGCCACTTTCACCGGCTGCGGTTGCGCGGTCAGGTCCGGGTTGACCACATAAACAAAGGTGCCTTGCTGGCTGGTTTGCAGCGCGGCCGTTGGGACAACAATCGCGTTGGGCTGCGACTTAAGCGTCAGGTCCACGTCAACAAATTGTCCCGGCCAGAGAACATGCTGCTGGTTCGGGAAGGTCGCCTTCAGTTTGATGGTGCCGGTGGTGGTATCCACCGCATTGTCGATGAACGTGAGGCCTCCTTCAAAATGCTGGCTGCTTCCCTGGGGCGCCGCGTCAACCTTCAGGGTTTTCTTCCCCGAATACAGCTTCAACTCCGCGAGCTGCTGTTCGGGGATGGCGAAGGTCACGTAAATGGGCTCAATCTGGTTGATGGTCACGAGAATCGGCACATCGTTGGCTTTGACCAGGTTGCCCTCTTTTACTCCCACGTTGCCGGTACGGCCATTGATGGGAGAGTAGATGGACGTGTACTGAAGGTTGATCTTGGCGGTCTCTACCGCGGCCTTATCGGCGGCGACGGTGGCCCGCATGGCGGTGGAAGCGGCCAGCGCGGCATCCACCTGCTGTCTGGACACTACGCCTTCGCGGCCCAGCCCTTGATAGCGCTCCGCGTCCAGACCGGCGTTCAAAGCCTGGGCTTCGTCTTTGGCCAGCGTGCCTTCAGCCTGGCGCAGCGCGGCTTCGAAGGGAGGCCGCTCGATGCTGAACAGAAGCTGGCCTTTCTTGACGAAGTCGCCTTCCTTGAAGTGCACGCTCACCAGCTGGCCGGAAATCTGTGCCTTGATGCTCACGGCGGAAATGGTTTCCACGTTGCCGATAGCTTGCAGCGTCACCGGCATGGTCCGCGAGGCCACCGTGGCCACGGTGACCGGCGCGCCCGGAGCTTGGGGCTTGGCCGCCTGCACATCGTTCTTGCCGTTGCAGCCGGCAAGGACGGCGGCTAAAACCAGAGCAAGAATTACATGCGGAATGTGGTCAGTTTTCATCTTTGGCTTTTTTCCCCCCGCGAACGTGATGACCGTTCGCGCTGTTGGCATTTCTGCGTCCCGCCGGTTCTTGCATGCCAGCCAACCAGATGCCCGCCAGCGTGTTCGCGGCCTCCTCCAGATCAAACTTCTGATACTGTTCGCCGCCGAATAGCTCCTGAATGAGAAAGTGATACGCCACCATACCCAGAAAGCCGCGCGCCGCCAACAGCGGGTCGATCTTGCGGAAGGCGCCCTGGCGGATTCGCGTGCGAATGTAGCCGGCGAGAGCTTCATAATATCCGGCGACAAATGTGTTAAAGAAGCGCACGGAGAGCTCGTGGTTTTCGAGCGCGGTAAACCACAGCAGACGAGTCAGTTCGCGATCGCGCGGGCTGCGCACCAGGGTTTCCCGGGCGATAGCCCGGAAGACCTCGAAATCCGTCCCTCCCTTGTTCAGAATCTTCTTCATGCGATCGCGGCGGCCGCCCGCGTGGCAAAGCTTCTCGAGCATGGTCCAGTAGAGGTTCTCTTTGCTGGGAAAGTGGCGGAACAAAAGCGCCTCATTGACCCCGGCTTCCTCCGTGATCTCGCGCGTGGTGGTGCCCTGGTAGCCCTTGCGGGCGAATATCCCTGAAGCCACTTCAAGGATTTGCTGGCGACGGTCGCTGGCTGAGAGACGAATGGACATAACCGAAGGAGTAAGTAAGTAACTACTTACTTTAACATTCGACGCGGGACGGCTCAAGGGCGCTGGCCTTGGGTAGCGGTGCAGTTTGGCTTGCGTGTGGCACAGCCGCCCCCGGCTGTGCCGGCTTAAAGAAGCACAGGCGAGGGCGCCTGTGCCACACAGATATTGGTCAAACGCCGTGCTGAAAAAGAAGGCCTGAACGGCGAGATTGGCTCACACTCTGGCCATCACTTCGCTGAACCAGCCTTGGGGATCGGTCCAGGTCTTTTCCAGGCGCAGTCCGCTTTTCTGGAGCAGGGCGGCGATGGATTCGGCGGTGAATTTATAGCTATTCTCGGTGTGGATGCACTCGCCGCAGGCGAAATGGAACGAGCGGTTCAGGTCCTGGACCCAAACTGTCTGCGTCACGCGGCTCTCCAGATGCATTTCGATGCGCGATCTGCGCTCATTCCAGAAGGCCACGTGCCGGAAGGCTTCGAGATCAAAGCGTCCGCCCAGTTCGCGGTTGATGCGCGCCAGCACGTTTTTGTTGAAGCGCGCGGTCACGCCCTCGCCGTCATTGTAGGCGGCGTGGAGGATGGCTGCGTCTTTCCTCAGGTCAAAGCCAAGCAGGAGCGCATCGCCGGAAGCGAGCGACTGGCGCACCCGCTCCAGGAATTCAACGGCTTCTTCGGGCTCGAAATTCCCGATGGTTGAACCAAGGAAAAGCGCCAGCTTACGCCCAGGGAGTTCCTTCAGTTGCGGGAGGTGATGCGAATAGTCCGCGGCGATGGGGTTGATTCGCAAATTGGAGAAATCACCGTTCAGGCGGACCACGGCCTCCTGCAGCGCCGCGGGAGAAACATCCACCGGGTAGAAGTCGAGGCGCAGTTGCCGGCGCAGCACGGCCTGAATCAGTAATCTGGTTTTGCGGGCGCTGCCCGCGCCCAGCTCTACCAGGGTCAGCTTGTTTCCGGCCTGTACCGCCATGTCGGGTGCGACGCGCTCCAAGATCCCGCGTTCGGTGCGCGTGGGATAGTATTCCGGTGTCTCCGTGATCTGCTCGAACAGGCGGGAGCCTTCAGCATCGTAGAACAGCTTGGGCGGCAGGCGCTTGGGTATGGCTGACAACCCCTCCACGACTTCGTCCGCGATCGGACTCGTAAGTGCAGCCGGGACCCTAGGCGCCGTCATCCGCGAGCCTTATGCCGGAGAACTGCCAGCGGGTTTCCGGGGGAAAGAAGTTGCGGTAGCTGGCTCGGATGTGGGAACGGGGCGTGGCGCACGACCCGCCGCGCAGCACCATCTGGTTGCTCATGAACTTGCCATTGTATTCGCCCAGCGCTCCGGCCGCGGGCTTGAAGCCGGGATAAGGAAGGTAGGCGCTGGCGGTCCACTCCCACACGTCTCCGTAAACCTGCACCGGCTCGTCTTGGTTGGCGGCAGGCGCAGGCTGGGGATGAAACATGTCATTCTCCATCAGATTGCCCTCAACCGGAAGCTCATTGGCGGCCAGCTCCCACTCGAACTCGGTGGGTAGGCGGGCGCCGGCCCAGCGGGCGAAGGCTTCAGCCTCGTAGTAGCTGACGTGACAAACCGGCTCGGCCTCCTCGACTTTCGTCATCCCGGAACAGGTGAACTGCATCCAGCCACTTGGGGTTTTTTCCCAATACAGCGGCGCCGTCCAGCGGAGTGCCTGCACTGCCTTCCAACCGTCAGACAGCCACAGCTCCGGACGCTCGTAGCCGCGATCATCGATGAAGGCCAGATACTCGCCGCAGGTCGCCGAACGCGAGGCAAAACGGAAGGGGGGCACAAAAACCTTGTGTCGAGGCGCCTCGTTATCAAAGTGAAATGAGGCGCCGTCGGCGCCTGCATCATAAAGGCCGCCCGGATAGGCCCTCGCCCTCTGCTGCCCGGCCGCGTTTTCAGGCGCTTGCGCCGCGCCCGTCCGGTAGGCCGGACGCAGCGGGTTGCTCCAGAATGCGTGCTTGATGTCGGTGACCAGCAGCTCCTGGTGCTGCTGCTCGTGGTTGATTCCTAGCTCGGCCAGCTTCAGCACCGTTGCCGATGCCGTGCCGGACTCCAGCAGTTCCCGCATTCGCTCGTCGACGTGGGCGCGATACTTTTGCACGTCGTCCAGGCTGGGACGGGAAAAACTATTGCGCAGCGCTTTGTCCGGCTGCGGTCCTACAGCGTTGTAATAAGAATTGAACAGGTCTCGAAACCTTGGATCCAAGGAAATATATCCGGGCGAGTGCGCGGCCAGGATGAACGTTTCAAAAAACCAGGCAGTATGGGCCTGATGCCACTTGGCCGGACTCGCGTCGGCGCACGACTGCACCATCTGATCTTCCGGGCTTAAGGAAGCGGCGAGAGACTCGGTCTGGCGACGACAAGCCATGTAGCGGTCGGCCAGAGTTGGCGTTGGGTCCGCTGGACGAAAGGTCAAAACCGACTTGAGATGGGCCATGGCTTCTATTTCCTAAGGACCGCGCGGCCAGCTGAGTGAGACATACTACTCTCCGGAGCAGCAAATTGCACTACTCCCAACTTCAAAATACGCTCCATGCTCTGATGCCGGAAACCCGCTTGGCGCTCCACTTTTTGGCAGCCCGGTCTTTCGCCACAACGCGCTGATTCCTTTGACTTTTTGCAACTCCTAAAGATTCTCAGGATGGTACTCGTTTTCATGTATCGTCAAGTACATGGCGCCCATCCAGCGAATTGTCTTTCACGTCGATATGGACGCCTTTTTTGTCTCGGTGGAGGAGCTGCTCAATCCGACGCTCAAGGGCAAAGCTGTGGTGGTCGGCGGCCAGAAGGACGAGCGCGGCGTGGTCTCCGCGGCCTCCTACGAGGCCAGAAAATTCGGCGTGCATTCCGCCATGCCCTTGCGCACTGCTGCCAAGATTTGCCCGCACGCCATCTTCCTCGATGGTCATCCTGACCTGTATGGCGAATATTCACAAAAAGCCCGCCGCGTCCTCCAAGACTTTTCACCTGCGGTGGAGATGGCCTCTATTGATGAAGCTTATGTGGACATGACCGGCACCGAGAGGCTGCACGGGCCTCCATTGAAATCCGCTCACAAGCTTCACCGGGAGATGAAGGAGCGCACGCAACTGAACTGTTCGATCGGAATCGGCAGTTCGCGTCTGATGGCGAAGATCTGCTCCGATCAGGCCAAACCCAACGGCGTGCTGTATGTCCTGCCCGGGCAGGAGCAAAGCTTCCTGGCCCCTCTGGACGTGGGCCGCATCCCGGGTGTGGGCAAAGTGGCCAAGGCGCGGCTCAACGAGATGGGGTTCATCCGCATCGGTGACTTGCAGCGGGCGGAAGAATCTCTCTTGGAGGAAAGCTTGGGCAAGTGGAGCTTGGCGCTCATCGGCAAGGCGCGCGGCGAGGATGCCGGCGCCTGGTTTGCCGGCGAAATCGGCGAGGATTGGCAGGCCAAGTCCATCAGCCACGAGCACACCTTT
>WNFJ01127400.1_pt1 | contig 15134 bp, 9 predicted proteins | sample 5400461 | NCBI WGS metagenome assembly WNFJ01 (sample SAMN13153349, study PRJNA577476) | soil metagenome | isolation source: 115 cm saprolite on Douglas fir-dominated hillslope | place: USA:California | collected 2013-09-17 | reverse complement strand
TATATTGCCAAGTAACCGGGAAACCTCTCCCGGTTACTTGGTTCGGAACTCAGAGTTTCAGGCTGGATCGAATCTCATAGCTTAATTATTAAGGAGGAATCGGAGTGATATCTCAGGCGCTAATTGTACTTTTCTTAGGATCAGGTATTCTTCTTTTTGCCGGTACCGACAATATCAATCAAAGCGGCAATACCGTTGTTGCAGAAGTCGACGGGACCAAGCTGACCCTCGCGGATTTTGAGCGCAAACGTCCGGAGGCTTTATTCCAAGCCCGAAATGCATTTTACGAAGCAGCGAAGAAGGCAGTAGAGGAATTCATCGATGGCTACCTACTGGAACGGCGGGCGCAAAAGGAGAATCTTACAGTCGCTCAGTTGCTGGAGCGGTATGTCAACAGCACGATTGCGAAGGATCCGGATGACACAGCCTTGCGTGTGTATTACGAAGGAATCGACACCAATGAGCCATTTGAGGCGGTGCGGGGTAAGATTCTCGAGATCCTCCGGCAGCGGCGCACTGTCAAGGCGAAGTCCGCGTATATGCGGGAACTTCGCAACGAAGCCAAAATCGCGATAGCATTTCCACCCCCGCGCGCCCCGATTTCTCTTGGCAACGCCCGCGTTCGTGGCGCCGCCGGAGCCCCACTCACTCTAGTGGAGTTCGCCGACTACGAATGCCCGTACTGCCAGCAGATACAACCCGCCCTCAGCCAGCTGGAAGCCGATTACAAAGGCAAGTTGGCCTTTGCTTATAAGGATGTTCCGCTGCCTATGCATGTTCACGCGCAGAAGGCCGCCGAAGCCGCGCACTGCGCAGGAGTCCAGAACAAATATTGGGAATATCACGATCTTCTGCTGAAAACAAAAGCGCTTGAACTTCCGCAGCTTAAGTCGATGGCTGGCGATCTCTCGCTCGACACCAAGGCATTCGATAAATGCCTGGACTCGGGCGAACAGTTAGAGACAGTCAAGGCTTCGATGGATGAGGCGCAACGACTAGGACTTCAGGGAACTCCTAGTTTCTTCCTGAACGGCCGATTCTTCAGCGGCATCATGACATATGACCAGTTACGTCAGATTGTCGAGGAAGAGCTAAAAAGCACAATCGTCCAGCCGCGACAAACTGCGGAGCGATAATTTCGCATTGCGATTCGAAGATGCTGAGTATACAATAGGCGAACTATGCGCATAACTCCCCTCCTTTCGTGCTTAGTCGGCTTGATCGCTGTTAGTCTTCACGCGTCGCCAATTATTCAATACCAGGTTAGTACGGTTGGTACTACCGTTTCTGGGCAACCCCTATTCCGCTATAACTACGTGATCAGCGGATTTACTTTATTTCAGAATGAGGAGATTGATATCCGGTTTGACCCTGCCGTGTTCGGACAACTGTCGAATGGGCTGGCAGTGCTTGGCTTCGACCTGCTGCTATTCCAACCGAACCAGCCGCCGGGTGCGTTCGGTGACTATAGTGCGCTGGCGGGTCCGAATGCCTCTCTGGCCGGCACCTTTAGCGTGGATTTCACTTTGGCCGCGAACGTCGCGCTGACACCGAATGATCCACGGCTGGTCCAAGAGTTCTTCCTTTTCGACGACAACCCCGGGCCGTCCCAGCACCCGGAGTTACCGTTTCAAGGGTTGACTTCCGCGGCTCCCGTCAATTCTGTACCGGAGCCCTGGAGTGTTTTGCTTTGCGGCGCGGCTTTGATGGTGGGCGGTGCTAGGCGGGCGCTGCGGCCCCTGGCCCATAAGTGCAGTAAAAAGACATAGCGGTATCAGCGTGTTCTAAGGACGAGGTCAATATGCGATACGTGTCTCCTGCCACGGTTGTGGTCTTCCTGTCGAGTCTGGCTCCTGGCGCCATGTTCGGCCAAATTGTACCCGCGAATTTGTCGGTTACCAAATATCGACTAGTTAGTGAAGACCGCGTGGATCGGACACATTCGCTATTCACATATAATGCCGATCTGCTAAACAAGGGCCTGGCGATTCCAGCCGTCACTGCCACGGTCAAGAGTCTCCTGTCGAGCATTGTGGTGCAACCGGGGCTTGGAAACCTGCACTTCCCGCCCACCCCGGCCGGCGGCACGACCAGCAGCACGAATACGTTCACGTTGCTGGTTGACCGCACCGGCAACACCGATTTCAGCAATCTGGAGTGGTCGTTTGTGTCGCCAGTCGCCAATGCTGGTCCCAACCAGACCGGATCGGTCGCAGTCACTGTAACCCTGGACGGAAGCGGCTCGACCAACCCGATCGGTATTGGGTCGCTCCAGTATTTTTGGGCTTTCACCTCACGTCCCCAGGGAAGCGCCGCCGTACTACAAGGTCCAACCAACGTTTCGCCTACATTCGTCCCCGATGTGCAGGGTGTCTACGTCGTGTCACTGTCGGTTAGCAACGGCTTGGGAAACGATTCGTCCAGCGTGACGGTGACTGTGGGTCCTGGTAATACGGCGCCAGTCGCCGTCGCAGGTCCAGACCAGAGTGTGAGCGTGGGTGCCACGGTAACTCTCAACGGTAGCGGTTCTCATGACGTCGACGGCGACCCCATCACCTATTCGTGGACACTGATAACCCGCCCGGCCGGAAGTTCGGCCACCCTGACAGGCGCCACTACCGTATCGCCGACTTTCGTTGCCGACAGGGCCGGCCAGTATGTTGCACAGTTGGTTGTGAACGACGGCAAGGTCAACAGCCTCCCCTCGAACGTCACGATCTCCACCATCGATACGAAGCCGGTCGCGAATGCCGGCCCGAACCAGGCTGTCAGCGCCCCGGGGTCGGTACAACTCGATGGCTCCGCATCCACCGACGCGGATGGCGATCCACTTACCTACCGGTGGAGCCTGCTCACCGCGCCGGCTGGAAGCACGGCGGTGCTGAACAATCCGGCGGCTGTCAGGCCAACGTTTACAGCCGATGTTGCGGGAAAGTATATCGCGCAACTGATCGTCAATGACGGCACTTTCGACAGCGTTCCGTCAACTGTCACCATAACGGTGGGCCCCGCTGATACGCCGCCGGTCGCCGTCGCGGGTCCAAACCAAACGGTCAAGGCAGGAGCCACCGTGGTTCTCAACGGCAGCGGCTCCCATGATGTTGACGGCGATCCCATCACCTTTTTGTGGGCTCTCATCACGCGCCCGGCCGGGAGTATTGCCACTCTCACAGGCGCCACTACCGTATCACCGAGTTTTGTGGCCGACAAGGTCGGTCAGTATGTTGCCCAGTTGATTGTGAACGACGGCAAGTTCAACAGCGTGCCTTCGACCGTCACGATCTCAAGCACCGAGACGCCCCCGGTTGCGAATGCCGGCCCCAACCAGATTGTCAACGTCGGGGCGCTGGTACAACTTGACGGCTCCGCGTCTACCGACGTGGACGGCGATCCACTTACCTACCGCTGGAGCCTGACCTCTCGGCCGGCCGGCAGTACGGCCGCATTAAGCAATACGGCGGCTGTCAAGCCTACATTCACAGCCGATGTCCCGGGAACCTATATCGCGCAATTGATCGTGAACGACGGCTTTGTCGACAGTACTCCGTCGACGGTCACCATTACAAGCAACCAGCCTCTTGCGCCGACCGCGAATGCCGGTCCGAACCAAACGCGGTTCCGGCACGGATCCGCAAGGGCTCCCGCTTACCTTCCAATGGGCACTCACATCGAAGCCTGTGGGCAGTACCGCGGCTTTGTCCAGCACGACGATCCCGAACCCGACCTTTGTGGCCGATGTGCCTGGGAGTTACCTTGCGCAGCTGATTGTCAACAACCGAACCCTGAGCAGCGTTCCGTCGACTGTGAAAATCACGACCGAAAACACGCAGCCTGTAGCCAACGCAGGGCAGAATCGATTTGTTGCGGTCGGGTCTAACGTGACGCTCGACGGTACGGCATCGTTTGACTCGGACCACGATCCTTTGACTTACAGCTGGTCTTTCCTGAGCCGTCCCGCCGGCAGTGCGGCTGTCTTGGCTGGCAGCACAACACCAACCCCCACCTTCACCGCCGATGTAGCGGGTGATTATGTTGCCCAGTTGATTGTCAACGACGGGTTCGTGGACAGCAAGCCCTCGACGGTTACGCCCAGTCCGCTAAACCTCTCCGCCAATGCCCCGGGAACTTTGACCATCACCTTAGCCAAAGCACCCGCCGCGGGCTCCGGCGGTCAGGTAATCAACCTCTCGGTTTTCGACACGAGTGTTGTGACCGCACCGCCTACCGTAACAGTTCCGGAGGGATCGACCAGCACGACCGCGACCATCACGCCCTTGAAGGTCGGCTCCACCACCATTTTGGCGGCAGCGCCAGGTTTCCAACCTGGAAGTGTCGCGGTGAATGTGGGCCAGCCCGGCATCACAGTTACCCTGAGCGCCGGCAGTTTAGGCATCACGAAAACTGTTACTGGAACGATCACGCTGACCGCGCCGGCCCCTCCAAGTGGGATTACCGTTACGTTGGGTGTGGACAACAGCGGAATCGTCACCCTGCCGCCAAGCGTGAGCATCGCCGGGGGCGCCACCACGGGGACGTTCACAGTGACGGGCGTTAAGGCGGGGACGGCGACGATCACAGGCGCTTCACCGGGTTATGCCAGCGGTTCAGTTGCGATCACCGTGGTAGCTTTGGGTGCCATCACACTCCAGTCCAACGTGGTGGTTGCTCCCGGCCAAACCGTGCCGATCGGCGTAAGCCTGGTAACTATTGCGCCCGTAGGAGGCGTAACCATTACCCTGACCAGCAGCGACACGACTACGCTGACCGTCTCACCCACCGTCTTCATTCCCGAGGGAGCAACCACGCCAACCACGCCGGCGCAGGTGACTGGTGTCAATTTCGGATCTGCCACCATCAGCGCATCCGCAGGTGGCTTCACTGGAGACAGCAAGACCGTGCAGGTGGCGGCGAATCTCAGCTTCTCGCAGGCCAGCTTCACAATTGGGGCCGGCGCCACCGTCAATTTGAGCCTCAGTCTCACTGGAGCCGCGCCTCAGGGCGGCGTAACGGTCAACCTCACTTCAAGCAATCCGGCTTTGGCCAGCGTGCCCGGAACCGTGACCATCGCGCCGAACACTTCTTCAACAAACGTACCAGTCACTGGCGTGGCGGTTGGCGGGCCGGTTACCATCACTGCCGCCTCCAGCGTGGCCGGGATTGCCAGCGCCACCACTCAAATAACCGTGGTGTTAGGCGTTACTATTACGACGTCCATGCTGCCCAGCGGCACCGTTGGCACGGCGTATAGTGCACAAGTCCTAGCAAGCGGTGGAGTGGCCCCATTAACCTTCACGGCGACGGGCTTGCCGGCGGGACTTTCGATCAGCACCGCCGGCTTGATCACGGGAACGCCGAGCGGCCCCGCGGCGACCAGCACGGCTGCCATCACGGTGACGGATTCAGCCACTCCCACCCACTCAACCGCAACCGCCAACCTGCCGATCACGATCGTCACGCCGCTAGCGATTACGACGACTTCGCTGCCGGCCGGAGTCGTCGGGGTGGCGTACACGGCCACCACGGTGAGCGCAAGCGGTGGCACCGCTCCGTACACTTTCACCGCGACGGGCTTGCCTGCGGGACTTTCGATCAGCGCGGCCGGCGTGATCACGGGAACACCGACCGGTCCCGCGGGGAACAGCACAGCTGTAATCACGGTGACGGATTCGACTAATCCCAGCCACCTGACCACAAACGTCAGCCTGCCCATCGCGGTCGTCACGCCGCTAACGATTACGCCAATGACGCCGCCAGCCGGAATCGTCGGGGTGGCGTACACTGCTACCACGGTAGCCGCAACCGGCGGCACAGCTCCCTACACTTTCACCGCGACCGGCTTGCCTGCCGGACTTTCGATTAGCGCCGCCGGCGTGATCACGGGAACACCGACTGGCCCCGCTGGAACCGCCACGGCTGTAATCATGGTGACGGATTCCACCAATCCCACCGCCCATCTGACCGCGACCGCGAACCTGCAGATCACGATCAACGCAGCACTTGCAGTTACACCCATCACGTTGCCCGGCGGAATCGTCGGGGTGGCTTACACTTCCACCACGGTGGCCGCAACCGGCGGCACCGCTCCCTATACTTTCACCGCAACAGGCTTGCCTGCCGGACTTTCGATCAGCACCGCCGGCGCGATCACGGGAACACCGACCGGCCCTGCGGGTACCAGTAATCCCACAATCACGGTAACGGATTCGACCAATCCCCACCTGACGGCGACCGCTAACGTATCCATCACGATCGGTCTGGCTCTGACCATCAACCCGATGGTGCTGCCAGGCGGAATCATCGGGGCGCCGTATACTCCCACTACGGTGACGGCCTCGGGTGGCACTCCTCCCTACGCTTTTAGCGCGACGGGCTTGCCTGCGGGACTTTCGATCAGCGCCGGCGGCACGATTGCAGGAACGCCGACCGGCCCCGCGGGGACCAGCACTCCTACAATCACGGTGACGGATTCGACTAATCCCACTTTGACCGCAAGCACTTCCGCAATGTCCATCGTGATTGGCCAGGGTTTGGCAATTACGACGACAACTTTGCCAGGCGGAATCGTCGGGGTGCCGTACACTCCCACCACAGTGGCGACGACCGGTGGCACTCCTCCCATCACTTTTACCGCGACGGGTTTGCCTGCGGGACTTGCGATCAGTGCCGCCGGACAGATCACAGGAACGCCGATCGGCCCCGCGGGGACCAGTTCCGGTGTAATTACGGCTACGGATTCGACGAATCCCACCCATCTGACAGTGACGGCCACCCTCTCCATCGTGATCGCTCCGCCGCAATTGCAGATCATACCGCCGTCGCTTCCAAACGGTATAGTCGGCGTCCAGTACAGCACGACCGTGACCGCGACCGGCGGCACACCGCCTTTAAATTTCTCTGCGAGCGGCCTGCCTGCCGGACTGACGATAGCTCCCAGTACCGGCGCGATCAGCGGTACGCCTCAAGCTGCGGGAACCAGTTCATTCAGCATAACGGTTACGGATTCGACGAATCCTGTGCATCAGACGGCCACTCTCAACAATCAGAGCCTGACTATCGTTTTGCCCAGCGGACCGTTTATCTCGGCAGTGGCAAACGTTACGGTTGGGCAAAACCTGGAGGCACCAGTCACATTTGTCCTGTCCGCGGCTTCCGCAGACCCCCTGTCTGTGACCGTTTCGAGTAGCAATCCCAATGTTCTGCTCGTGGATTCTCGAACTCCCGACGCCGTCGGCTGCACCGTCGATCAAAACGGGAATTGTGTGGGACTGGTAGGCGTGTCCTTACCTCCAGGATTTACCACCTTTACGGTGCTCGCCCAGGGACTTGCGAGTTCCGGGGTAGTTACTATTACCGCGAGCGCCCAGGGGTATGCCAGTGGCATGGCTCAGGTTACTCTTACTCCCTCGGGATTCGTGCTGGCTGGACCGAATGGAGTTGGAGGCGCCTTCAATTCCAACCCTGGAGTGGCCTCGCAACTGTCGGTGACCGCGGAGCAGCTCGATGGTAATGCCGTTCCGGTCCGGATTCAGCCGGTCCGGGCGTTTTTCTTGCTCGACGCGAATGGGCGTCCCATACTGGATGGGGCCGGAAAACCGATTCCGGCCGGGCCTTTGGCGGTGCCGCTGACGAATTCGAATGGGAACATCGGCCAGGTAACGGCACAGGTCAGCATCTCCGCCGGAACAGACACCGGCCTTGGACAGTTTAGGGCCTTTACGACGCCGGGCACCACCGTAGTTACGGCAAATGCGCCGGCCGGATTCGGCACACCGTCCGGAGGCACAAATAGTGTGGCAGTGACCGTTGTATCGTCGCAAATCAGTCCTGGCAACGTCACAGTGGGACAGGGCCTGGAAATCAATACCAACTTCATGCTCCAGGGCGCGCCCCTGGCGAACACCGATTTTCTGGTGACAAGCAAAGACCCGACAAGACTGCGGCTTTCGAACGATGCGACATCTGCGGGGGCGGCTTCCATCATCGTTACGATTCCGTTAGGTCTCAGCAACAGCCCGGACTTTTTCGTCTCTGGGTTGGGCAACAGCGGGACCGTCGCATATACGGTCTGCCAGTCGAATGGCGCTGCGCAGAATCCCCAATGTGCCTCGAACCCGGTTTTTGCAAGCGCCGACGGCACTGTCACGCTGTCGAAGTCGGGCTTCGTCCTCCAATCGCCGTTCGGACAGGTGGGCGGGGACTTCTTTACTTCGACGCTGAGTGGTAACTCAAATATTACGGTGCTCTCCGCGCTGCTTGATTCGTCGGGGGGGTTCCTCACTTCACAAGCCCTGGCAGGTGGGACTTCGGCGTTAGTGAACGTGACCAGCGCCAACACGACCGTGGGCACAATCACCACGTCACCGGTGACCATTACCGGTGGGACCAACAATGGGGTGACGCAGTTCACTCCTAAAGCGCAGGGAACCACGCTGATTTCAGCCTCCACGCCGCCCGGCTTCACGACACCCACGCAGTTTGCTTCATTGAATGCAACGGTGGCCCTGCCGAAAATCACCCTGGACAGCGGTTTGCCGGTAGGCAATAAGCTCCAGGCTCAGGGTACGATCTTCCTTAGCGTACCCGCCCCGCCCGGTCTCTCCGTGAGCCTCACAGTCACGTCGGGCTCGATTTCCTTGGCCACTACTGCCACCGGCGCTGGATCGACTCAAATCAACGTCCCGATAGCGGCTGGTAATAACACCGCTACTTACTTTGTACGGGGCCTGGCCAGTTCGGGGGCGGCAACGGTGAGTGGCAACGCATCTGGCTACGTGGCAGGTAGCGGATCCTATATTCTGGCTCCATCCGGCATCGTGATTAGTGGACCAGGCGGTCCCGGTTCACCCTTCCCGGATACGATCAGCCTGGCGGGTGGTCCTTCGCCGATTGTCGTCAACACGGCGCTCCTCGACCAGAATTCAAACTTCGTGCAGACCCAGCCTCTGGCCGGTGGAGGAGCGTCGTTGGCCATCACCATCAATAACCAGGATCCCTCGGTGGGTACGATTCCATCGCCGGTGACAATCATTGGCGGTAACGACAATGTCGTTGCTAATTTCACCCCGCTGAAAGTGGGGCAGACAACACTCACGGTAGTCACCCCGTCGGGCTTTACACCGCCGCCGGGCGCATTTACTTCAGTGGTGGTCATAGTCCAGTAGAGCGGGTCTCAAGGTTAGGACACCATGCTAGCCCGCATTTCTCACTGGCAGAGATGTGAGAAATGCGGGCTAGTCCAAAAGGAACCATGCGACACGTTTATCTGGCGGCGACAGTCGCGATACTCGCCATAAAGCCCTGCTCCCTCTTTAGCGCATCCACTTTCGCGCTGCTGGAGGCGAACGTGGGGAGCAATCTCGAAACCGCTATAAGCGTTCGTCTCAGTGAGCCCGCGCCGGAGCCCGGATTAGACATTGCGTTACGTAGCAGCGATCCGGCCAAACTTCTTTTCTCAAAGATGCCAGATCAACCCGGAACGGCTTCGCTCGTGGTGCGAGTACGGCCCGGGTTCAGCCAGAGCCAGGAATTCTGGGTTCAAGGGTTCGGCAGCCCAGGCACCTACACCGCCAGTGCCGCGGGCTTCGTCACAGAAAGTGGAACGGTCACTGTCTCACCCTCCGCCGTTGTAATCCGCGGACCGTGGGGCGGGCCGAAATTCGTTACCACTACTGGATCCGCACCGTCAAGGATCACGCTGACCTCGGTCCGTCTTGCTCCCACGCTGAGAGTCGCCGAGGAACAGTACATTGCCGCCGGAATTTCGGTGCGCGTCGATGTAATCAGCTCGAATCCGGATGCCGGTACAATTGTCGAGTCGCCGCTGGAGATGAAAGGGGGCACAAACATGGCAGCCACACTGTTACGGCCGGCTGGCGAAGGTGATGCGACTGTGTCGGTCCGGGTTCGGCTAGCATCTGATGAAGCGTCCGGGTTTAGTGTGCCTGCCGAATTCGCTACAGTGGTTGCTTCGATACAGAAGCCGCGCATAGCGGTGTCGGACGATCTTGTCATTGGCAAGAACCTCCAGTTGGGCGGCGTGGTTGCTCTTGCCGAGCCTGCCCCAGCAAGCGGCCTGGATGTTACTCTCGTCAGCGATGATCCCAGCAAGCTCCTGATCTCGGACTCTCCAACCACAATCGGGACGAAATCCGTTACGCTCAAGTTCTTGCCTGGCAAGACCTTCGAAAGATACTCCTTGCAGGCCCTCGGCGATTCGGGCACGGTGACGTACACCGCCACGGCGCCCGGTTTTCGAAGTCGCACCGGGATCGTTACTCTTACGCCATCCGGTGCCGTGATCACCCTCGCATCGCAAGGACCTCCGGACGAAGCTCACGTGCTTCGAAAAGAGGCGGCTGAGCCCATTACGCCCAGTTTTGTGACACCCCTCTCCCCACCCAGTCCGATTCGCCTTGTTGTGTGGACGCTGCAACTCCACCCCGTAACGCTCCGGGGAGCGGACATAACCACACAGGCACTGCGCCCCGGTTTATCATTGACGGTTCCGGTGACGAACAGTAATCCCGCTGTGGGCAGGATGGTTTCGTCTGTCACCATCCAGGGCGGTTCCGATCACGCTATTACGGAATTTACGCCGTTAAGTGTGGGCTCCACGGAAATATCGGTCACGACGCCGCAGGGCTTCACGCCGTCGGCCAACTCCACTAAATTGATTGCCATCGTCAGCAAGTGATTGGATGAGGTGTCACGTTGAGATTCTTATTCGAGCACTCGATAGCGAATCAAAAAGGCAGGCGCTGTGGGACCGCGTTCACTCCAGGTCCGGTGGATCCGGTGCTCATGGATATGTTCTTTGCGCGAATGATTTCCCAAATCCATTGACCTTCACCCGCCCTTCTTCACGATCCGCTCCAGAATCTCCGGAATCTCAAACACCGCGCGATTCTCCAAACGCTCTGTGGCGTCGCGGAAGCGTTGGTAGGCGGCCGGTTCCAACAACTCTTCCACCGCGGGGGCAATCCCGCGGAAATTCGGCAGGACGATCCCCACTCCCATCTCGCGAACCCACTCCGCGTTGTACCGCTCCTGCGGCAGCGTCCACACATTGCGTTCCACGATCACCGGCAGCCGCATCGCCACCGCCTCGCTGATGCTGCCCGGCCCCGGCTTCCCGATGAAGTAGTCGGCAAGCTGCATATATCGCGGCACTTCTTTGGTGAACCCTTCCACGAATATCGGCGCGACGTGCGGCAGCGTTTGTAGCTTTGCTCGCAACTTTGCATTGTTGCCGCAAATCAGCAGCAACTGGCGATCGGGCAGCAACCGCGCGATCTCCCGCATTACAGCCGAGCCCTGCCCCCCGAATAGCACGAGTCCCACCGGCCTGGCAGGGTCGAAGCCCAGCCGTGCGCGTGCCTCCCCCCGCTCTTCGGCCGAAAGCGGAGCAATCTCGTAGAATCGTGGATTCAAAATCATGCCTGAAACGCGATGCACCTTATCTTCGGCGTGCCCCATGCCGCGCGCCTGCTCAACCGCCTTCGCCGAACCGCATATAAAATGTTGCACCTGTTCCTCGATCCAGAAGTGCGGCGGGTAGTCCGCAATATCGGTGAGGACAGTGACAAACGGCACTCCCGGCAGCGCCCGTGCCAGACTCTCGCCCAGTGCACGGTCTAGATTCGGCACCAGCGAAACCACCATCTCAGGACGGTGTTCCCGCCAGAACCGTTCCAGCAAAACCACGGTTTTAGAGTGAAAAAGGCGGATCACCCAATGCATGCCCACCGTCAGCTGCGGCGAACCGAGCGTCCACCCCTTCTTCAGCATCAGATTGTAGATATCCTGCAGGCGGAGGCCGGTCACCTTGCGGAAGACGTCCATAGCATCCAGCACTTCCTGCAAGTTGACCATGCGGATCTCGAATGGCCGCCCCTGCTGTTCCATCACCTGACGCAACGCGTTCGCCGCTGCCCGGTGCCCGCCGCCTGCGTCGAAATAGATGAAATCCACCCTCATTCATGACGATTGTTGCATGCAGCAACGGATGAACACCGGAAAACAGACTCGTTCACGGATGTTTTTTCACCCTGTCACCGAAATGTGACCCTGCCCGCGCTACAAAAGGCATATGAAGTGCGATATGCACGTACATACACGGCACTCGGGCATGTGCACTATCCCGGTACTGCGAAAGGTATGTCGCGAGAGCTACAACCAGCCGCTCGAAGTCTACGAAAAGCTCAAGGGCCTCGGCATGGATCTGGTGACCATCACCGATCACGATTCCATTGACGCGGTGGAGAACCTGCGCTCCCGCCCCGATTTTTTCCTCAGCGAAGAGGTCACCTGCATCCTTCCTAGCGGCAACCAGCTCCACATGGGCGTTTACGACATCACCGAGCGGGATCACATCGAACTCCAGCGCCGCCGTCACGATTTTGAATCTCTGCTCGCATGGCTGGAGGATCACGACCTGTTTTTCAGCGCCAATCACGTTTTCTCCAGCCTGACCGGATGCCGCTCCATCGAGGATTTCCATCTATTTGAGTCCGCCTTCCCCGCCCTGGAAACTCGCAACGGCCACATGCAAGCCGGCGCCAATGCCAATGCCGCCTGGATGGCCGACCTCGCCGCCCGCGCCGAAGTCGGCGGTAGCGACGCTCATGCCATGGCGAGCGTGGGGTGCGCTTGGACGGTGGTTCCCGGCGCGCGCAATCGCCAGGAGTATCTGCGTGGTCTGCGCCGCGGTATGGGACGTGTGCGCGGCGATACCGGCAGCTACGCAAAGCTTACCCGCGATGTCTTTGCCATCGGACGCCAAATGCTCCGCGAAAAGCCCGCAACTCTGCCCATCGCCTTGCTGGCATGGCTGGTGCCGCTTATCATACTGCATAACTCCATTCGGGAATCTGTTTTCGCACGCTGGTGGATGGCACGATACGTGCAATCTTGTTCGATGAGAAGCGCCACCGCGCGCATCGCGGAAGTGACCATATGAGGCATGCCAGCGGCATGTTGAACTACATTTCCGGCCGCGACCACAGGCTCATGCGGCGGGTCAACCGCTGGTCCGCTCCCCGCTGGATCCGGCTCTGGGCGCTGTGCGCCACGCGTGGCGGCGATGGCTGGTTGTGGTACGGCATGGCCGCCGTCATCCTTCTGTTCGGCGGCCCCGGGCGCTTCCGGGCAGTGGGCGCCGCGGCCCTGGCTGCGGCCTCGGGCATCGCCGTCTTCCTCAGCTTAAAAAAGGCCACCGGACGCAGGCGGCCCTGCACGTTCGAGCCGCACTGCTGGGCCACTCTGCTACCTCCCGATCAGTTCTCTTTCCCTTCGGGTCACACCATTACGGCCTTCGCGGTGGCGCTGTCCCTCAGCCGCTGGAATCCGGATTTGGCTGTAGGCCTGCTGTTCTGCGCTGTCAGCATCGCCGCTTCCAGAATTATATTGGGTATGCACTTCCTCAGCGACGTCCTCGCCGGAGCTGTCATTGGCGCGGTTCTAGCCTACACTGCCACCTGTATCGTTCTCTAACGTTAAGGTGCCGGCGCCCCCAACAATACCGGCGAATCATTCCCCAGTAGTGCCCGGCGCACAATCTTGATCGGCGGGTATCCTTGCTGCAGGAAGGCGTCATGGAAGCCCTGCAACGTATATTGATCTCCCTTCATCTTTCTGTAATCTTCCCGTAACTTCAAGATCTCCAACTTACCAAGCGTGTACACAAGATAGGTCGGATCGCTGGTGCCGCGTTTGGCCTCCTTTTCCGCCACCGGCCGGACCTGGTAACCTTCCTTGACGAAGAACTCCACCGCTTCATCCACCGTCATCTTGCCCGTGTGCATCTGTATACCTGCGATGAAGCGCGCATTCCTCAGCAGCGCGTCCTGTAACTGTCCGAGCCGTAACTTCAGGTCGCCCTTGCCGTAGCCTTCATCCAACATCATCTGTTCCGTGTAGTGCGCCCAACCTTCGGCGTTAGATCCGCATCCAAGCAGCTTGCGCACCTTCGTCGGCGCGCGCGCAATCCACACGAACTGCGTGTAGTGTCCTGGATAGACCTCGTGTACCGCCGTAGAGATAATGGTCCCCCGATTGAAACCTTGCAGGTACTCCTCGGCCTGCTTCTCATCCCACGTCTTCGCGGGCAGCGTGACATTGAAGAACGCCTCCTTGGCCACCTTCTCGAACGGTCCTGGTGTGTCCATCGACGCCGTGGTCAGCGCCCGCATGAAGGGTGGAGTCTCTTCCACAATAGGCGGAACCTTCGAAGGAATCGTCACGATCCGGTCTTTCTCGATGAACTCGCGCAGACCGCTCAACACGTCGCGGAAACTCTGCATTAGCTTCCCCGCCGCCGGATGGTCCAACATCGCTTCGTTCAGAATCTGCTCCGCACTCCGCGTCTTATCTATCTCCGCAGCCACGCGCTTGAACTCTTCCTGGTTCAAACGCAGGTTTTCCTTGCCGATCTCCAGCAGCCGGTCCAGCGGAATATCCACCATCTCGTCGTAGAGCAGCTTCTTGCGGTATGTCTCCCCGCCGATCCGGAAATCCCCCTGCGAGCGCGGCAGCAGGTCCGTCTTCAGGAATGACTCATAGCCGTTGAGCGCGTCGATCACTCCCTGGTTCGCCTTCTTGAACTCCGCCAGCAGCGCGCTGTCACTCACGTCCTTGAACGCCGCGGGCACGTCGTTCTGGAAAAAGCTGATGATGCCCGGCATCTGTTCCAACGCAACTTCGGTGTATATCCGCGGCGGATTCTTGAGGTTCTCACGCGCCGATTGAAACAAACGCGGCACCAGCTTTTCGCGCGCGATGGCCGATTTGAGTCGCACCGCCACCGGCGCAAAACTCCGGCTCATGATCACAAACACCGCATTCGAGACGCCCGAGGAGTAAACGTCCGGATTCTTTTCCCACGGGCGGACCACTTCCAACGTCAGCAATTGGCCGCGAATTTGCGCCAGCACCAGTTCCCGATCAGCCGCCGCCACCGGCGAGAGCCCACCCGCACCGAAGCCTTCCACTTCCTGTTCGAACTTATGGAGCGCCGCTGTCTGTGCCTCGATATCGGCGCGCAACCCCGACGCCAGCATCGCATCGTACTGATGGAAACCTGCCTGAGTAGCTTGAACCGGATCGTATTTGAACACCACTTCGTCAAAAAGGCGGTC
>WNFJ01175819.1_pt1 | contig 15135 bp, 12 predicted proteins | sample 5400461 | NCBI WGS metagenome assembly WNFJ01 (sample SAMN13153349, study PRJNA577476) | soil metagenome | isolation source: 115 cm saprolite on Douglas fir-dominated hillslope | place: USA:California | collected 2013-09-17 | reverse complement strand
ACCGGGTCTACATGCACGTCACACCCGAGATGCGCCAGCGCCTCTGCGACGTCCTCGAAGAGCTATGGCAAGCCGCCGTCGCGCAGCGGTATGCAATCGATGCCCACTCACATGTGCCCCTGCTGGACCGCATCCTGCGAACGCACGAAGCCGCCAGCGCCAGCGATCTTGCCACTCAAAGTGCCACTCGCCGGGCTTCGCGGCCCGCCAGCTGACCGGCGAAACCCCCTCTGACCTGGGAGCCCCCTTACGGAATCGAACCGTAGACCTTCTCCTTACCATGGAGACGCTCTGCCGACTGAGCTAAGGGGGCCTGTCTTTAGTTCTCTGACCTGGGGTTTCGTGCTTCTCAGCCGTCTGCCCAAGTCGCGCACTGCGGTGATAGACGCTTCGGTGATAGAGCAACATGGCCAAGGCGGATGCTCGCTCACCGGCGTAGGAGAGCTTAGCGTGTTGCTGTCCCTGCTGGCGCCTGCCCCGAGGGCCGCAGCCTGTCGACGCATATGATCCGTCGGTTGCCAGCGCCCAGCGGAGTCGTCGTGAGCGCTTCGTCGATGCCCCATTGCCGTCCGGCGGCGGCGCGGGCCGGGCGAGAATCTCAGCCGGGTCCATGGCATCCACTCTGGTACTTCCCGGCCTGCGTGCCGTCTCGTCCGCGCACCTCGAGTCCCAGCCGCCACAGGTGTAGGTAGCGAGCGGGTGTGGTAGGGATGGAGTGGTAGGGAACGTTCTGAACGGGGATGGACGTTTCTACGTTGCGATAGGCATCATGTACGCGAGATCCCAGACGGGATGACCATGACGAAGGCGCCATGATGAGAGCGCGGCGCGTCGGATCATCGACGCTGAGCCTGTTCGCGGGAGTGTCGCTTATCTCCTCCGGGCTGATCAGCGCGTTCCTCGCGGGCGCGCACGGGACGCACTACGCCCATACCGCTGCCGCGACGAACATATGCGGGCAGCACCCACTGACCGCCGTGATCAGGCCGGGGGCCGCCACGGTCCGGCAGGCGCAGCTGCAGCTCGACTCGGCGTCCGTCCGGCGAGTCATCAGCCCGTCGACCCCCGCCGAGCAATCCAGGCGGCCCGATCAGTTCTGCGACGCCCACGACGCCGACTCCGACCAGCCCGGCCACCAGCCCGGTCACCCCGCCGCCTACTACCCCGGCCCCGACCCCGACCACCCCGAAACCGACCCCGACCACTCCGAAGCCGACGCCGACCCCGACCAGGACACCCACTCCCCCACCGCCGGTCCAGCTTTGCCTCAGCGTGCAGGCTGCCGCCTCCACAGTGCAGCCCGGCGGGACCGAAATCTACGCGATCTGGGTCTGGCCCTCCGGTGGCACAGCCAACGGCATCACGGTCACGGTCAGCGCCAAGATCAGCGGCGCCCTCACGCCCCGGTTCTCGGTCTGCAGGGTGGCCAGCGGAGTCACCTGCTCGGTGGGAAGCCTCGCCAACGGCCAGGCGGACGAACTCCTCGCTACTGTGACGGTGCCGACGACCGCCAAAGCGGGCCAGCGCGTCGCCCTCACCGCGACCGCGAAGGCAACGGCCGCCAAGTCACCAGTACCTGCCGCGGCCAGCGCCCTGATCGCCGCGAAAGCCGGCTCGACACCGACGACCACATCCCCGACGCTGCCCGGAGCGACTTTGCCAACGGGCGTTGGCGCGACGCTGCCCGGCGGCATCCTGATACCCCTCGGTGTGGCCGCGTCCTCGGCCCTGCCTGTCCTGCCCACCCCGAACAACGCTGGAGGACTCTTCCCCACCGTGGGACCCGGGGCGACCCCGAGCGCCAGCACAGGGACCCTGCCGAACGCTCGCGGGGTACGGGTGACGGACGCGTCGGCCTCGTTCCCGCTCAGCACGCGGCTGCTCGGCGGGCAGGTCCTTGGCCTGGCCGTACTGGCCGCCGCGCTCGTCATCGCCGTTGCCCGGCTGTCGCTGCGCGAGCCGCGTGGGCAACACACGTGCTCCACGCTGGGGCGGATGGCCCGCATCAGCGCCGCCAGTTGCGAAACGTTCATGGCGGGTGGGGCGACCCCACCGAAGGTGTCGTTGTCCACCCAGGTACACAGGGCCACGCTGCCTGGAACGCTGGCCTGCGCGCTGACGCACGCCGCTTCCCCGCCGAGCGAGCCCGCGCTTGTCAGCGTGGCGCCCTTGGACTGGCTGGTGAAACTGGAGATGAAGTCGCCCGGCGAGGTACCCGACAGGTTGCCGCCGATGAAGAGCATGATCTGGGGTGTCTTGCCGTCGGCGCCACCCGCGCTGTCCTCGTACACGGCATAGATCACATGGCGGGCCTGGCCAGCGCTCTTGGCGGTCACCTCTCGCTGCAGTTGCTTGGCGCCCACCTGCTGTTCAAGCTGCGGCCGCCGCACATAGGCCCCGAGCTTGGCCGGGGTCATCAGGACGTGAGCCGGACCGTTGCTGCTGAACACGCCCACCGCCACCGCCGCCGCGGCCACCCCGCCAAGGACGGCCACGAGGCCGACCGCCAGCCAACGGCCCCGCCGCGGCCGACGCCGGGCCGACCGGTGGGCCCGCCGGCGGCCAGGTTCCCGAGCACGGCCCGGGACAGGCTCCAGAGCGGCACCCGGCTCCGGCAACCGACCCCGGCCAGGAACAGCCCCCGGAGCGGCGCCCGGCCCAGCCCCCGGCTCCGGCAAACGACCCCGGCCAGGAACAGCCCCCGGAGCGGCGCCCGGCCTGGGCAAACGACCGCGGACAGGCACAGGCCCCGGCGAGTTGCCCCGCCCGGGAGCAGGTTCGGGTGGGCGGGCTGGGGCGAGGATACGTTCAGGATCATTGCCGTTCCGCGGCGACCGGTCGGGACCCGAACTCTCGGGATACTCAGTAGCAGCCTCATCGGGATATGAGTACGGGGCACGCGACGGCCTCAGATGCTGGGGCTTCCGCGGACGTCCGTCACTCATGCAGCGTCTCCCGCTCGCCTCCGGGGCGCTTTGAGGCGCCCTTACGGTCCTCATCGACTGGAAATCACTTCATCATGGGGCATGGCCGCGCCAGCCGCCACCGAGTCAGCCGCCCTCGCTGTGGGCTTCGTAGCGCACCGAGCGCGGTCCGCACCGGCTGAGGCGGGCGGCACGGGTTTCCGCCCGCACCTGCTCGGTCATATCTTGCAGAACGGCTCACGCGGCGTGATCACCCGTGCAATGGGCCGGCGCCGTGGCGGATGGGCAGAATTTGCCTCTTGACGCTCGCCGCCAGAAGTCTACGATATCAGTATCCTGACGACGGTATACAATCTGAGGCTCTCTACATCTGAGGAGGGGGCAACGTGTACCACGAGCTCACGGTCTGGTCCCGCGGAATCATCATGGACAAGGAGGCACGTGACGTCTCCTCGTGCGTTGCGGCCGCCGCACGCACACTCGGCCTCTACGCCGACAACGTCAGCGACTACGTAGACGACCCGGACCGGACGAACTGCCTGGTGCGCAGGTATGCACGGTTCGGCGATTCGCCCATCGTGGACCGCTTCGTGTACGAGAACCCCCGTCCCGACTGGGTCGTGCTCGTGGAGGAGACGATCGTCAAGGCGGTCAACTTCCTGCGCGGCACTCCGGATCGCTCGGGCATTCTGGTCATCAACTCGGCCCGCGATCCCGAGTACCTGCTGAAGTTCCTGCCCGACTCCATGCAGGCCAAGCTGGCCAAGCTGGTGGTCGTGGACGCGGTCGGACTGGCCGAGCAGCACGGGAGCAGCCCGTGGATGTTCGTCAGGGACCTGGGTGAGCTCGCTTACGACCGGATGTCCACCGAGGGCGCGGAGGAACGCCTCGCGATCGGCCTGGGCATCGCCGCCCCGCTGATCGGCGCGCTGATCGCGGCCGCCGGTGAGCTTCCGGTGGACGCGGTGGCCAATGAGGTCGCCGACCGTGACGCCATGATGCGCGGGGTCGAGCAGCACAAGGTGCTCGAGTTCCCGCGCGCAGCTACCACCCCCGGGGCGGCAACGCCGGTCCCCGCCGCCCACGCCGCGTCAGCCGGCTGACACCCGCCACAGCGAGGAGATTCCATGTCCGTACGCGGCACCCGTATTCCGGCGCACCTGCAACTGCCCATCGCCGGCGTGACGCCGCCGCCGACCGAGAAGGACGGGCAGCGGCTCTTCCCGACCGGCAACTTCCGGTTCTTCCGGCCGGTCTACAAGGACAAGACGCCACCGTGTAACAACGCCTGCCCCACCGGCGAGCAGATCCAGAAGTACCTGGACTACGTGAAGCACGAGCGTTATCTCGACGGCTACCTGACAATCCTCGAGGACAACTCGATGCCGTCGGTCACCGGCCGGGTCTGCTACCACCCCTGCGAGACGGCGTGCAACCGGGCCGAGCATGACGAGCCGATCGGGATCCGCAGCGTCGAGCGCTTCCTGGGCGACTACGGGCTGGCGCTGCCCGAGAACCCGATCGCGGGCTCGCTGCCCGCGCTGAACGGCACCACGGTCGCCATAGTCGGCTCCGGGCCCGCCGGCCTGGCCTGCGCCTATCACCTGAGGCGGCTCGGTTACTCCAGCGTGATCTTCGAGGCGCTGGACAAGCCGGGCGGGATGCTCCGGGCCGGCATCCCGCACTGGCACCTGCCCGAGGAGATCCTCGATGGCATCGAGATCCGCTGCGGCGTCCGGGCCGGTGAGGACATCAGCTGGGACGAACTGCGCAACTACGCCGCCACCTTCCTGGCGCTCGGCCAGGACGTGGGCAAGCGGCTGCCGATCGACGGGATCCAGTCCCGCGGCGTCACCGGCGCCCTGGAGTTCCTCCGCGAGGCCGGTCTTGGCCGCCCGGTGAAGGTGGGCCGCCAGGTGCTGGTGATCGGCGGCGGCAACACCGCCTCCGACGCCGCGCGCTCGGCCATCCGGCTCGGCGGCGGCGAGGCCACGATCGTCTCTCTCGAATCGGAGGAAGAACTGCTGATCGTCCCGGAGGACCTTGAGCAGGCCAGGGACGAAGGAGTGGCCTTCTCGCCCAACTCCTCGCTCGTGCGGGTCCTGTCCGAGGATGGGCACGTCACCGGGGCCGTGCTCTGCGAGGCACGGCTCAAGAAGGACGAGAGCGGCAGCGTGAGCCCGGAAATGGTGCCGGGCACCGAACGTGAGTGATCGCCATCGGCCAGGTGCAGCAGCTCGAGTGGCTGCCCGGGCACCTCAGCGACCGCGGGCTGATCACCGCCGACGAGCACGGGCGGGTCGAGGGCACCATCTTCGTCGGCGGCGACGTGCTGCGCGGACCGTCGATGGTGGTGGACGCGCTCGGCGACGGCAAGCGGGCCGCCCGCGACATCGATCGCCTGCTCACCGCGCAGGAACTCAAACCCGACCCGCCGGTCGAGGTCATGCCGTACGCGGGCCTGAACTCCGCCTACTTCCGGCACGCGCCGCGCATCGAGGCGCCGCTCTCCCCCGCCGCCGAGCGGCGCCGCAGCCAGAAGGTCGAGGTGACCCTCGCCTACAGCCAGGAGCAGGCGGTCGCCGAGGCGGACCGCTGCATGAGCTGCGGCGTCTGCAACGGCTGCGACAACTGCTACATCGTCTGCCCGGACGTCAGCGTGATGCGCGACACCCGGGAGAACGGCCACTACTCGATCCGCACCACGTACTGCAAGGGCTGCCTGGTCTGCGTGCAGGAATGCCCGACCGGCTGCCTGGAGAAGGTGCCGGAGATGGACTTCGACGACCCGGCGGACGTGACCCGGATGGAGACCGCGTTCGCGCCCTACGACGGTGCGCACGCCGAGCAGTCGGCGTTCACCAAGCAACTGATCGAGGAGACGATCGCCGAGTACGACGCCGCCCGGCGGCAGGCGGTCCCGTCCAACGGAAAAACCACAATCCATCCGAACGGAGATTCCGGGGTGATCCAGTGACCGCCGTTCATGTCGAGGGCGCCTGGTCCAAGCCGCCCGCCTACGGTCCGGGCCTGCGGACACCTGAGGGCGAGCGGCGGCTGGCCGAGCTGGCCGGCACCCGTAAGCGGCTGAACGGATGCGCGGCGGCGGCGTACGCCGCCCTCTACGCCAACGTCGATGTGGTCACCGCGTACGCGATCCGGCCGTACACAGCGATCATGATGAACCTGGCCCAGTTCATCGCGGACGGGATCCTGGACGCCGAGTACATCCACGCCGACGGCGAGCACGCGCAGCTGTCGGCCGCGTTCGGCGCCGGGTCGTGCGGCGCACGCGCCTTCACCGGCTCCTCCGGGGTCGGCGTGACCTACGCGTACGAGATGTACTCGATCATCTCGGGGGCGCGGATCCCGATCCAGATGTCGATCGCCGACCGGACCCTGGACCCGCCCGGCGACTTCGGCTCGGAGCACACCGACGCGCTGTGCACCCGGGACATGGGCTGGCTGATGGGCTGGGCGGCCACCCCGCAGGAGGAGTTCGACAAGAGCTTGATCGCCTACGCCATCGGTGAGGACCCGCGGGTGTTGCTGCCGCAGATGGTCGTGCAGGACGGGTACTTCGTGTCGCACATCTCGGGCGAGGTGGACATGCCGTCGGCGGCGCAGGTGGACAGCTACCTGCCCCCGTACCGGCTACCGTTCCCGCTCGACCCGCGGCAGCCGCTGTCGCACGGCCCGCAGATCCACCCGTCGCAGGGGCCGCCGCTCCAGTTGGAGCGGGCCCGGGCCATGGAGGACGCGATCCCCGTTATCCGGGAGAAGACCGACGAGTTCGCCCGGGTTTTCGGGCGGCAGTACCCGCACTTCGTCGAGGAGTACATGCTGGAGGACGCCGAGATCGCGATCGTGATCTCCGGCGGCCACTCGGTCACCTGCCGCGCCGCCATCAACCGGCTGCGCGAGCGGGGCGTGAAGGTCGGGATGGCCCGGCTGCTCTGGGTCCGCCCGTTCCCGAGCCCGGACCTGCGGGCCGTGCTGCGCGGCGTGAAGGCCGTGGGCGTCGTGGAGACCAACCTCGGGCTCGGCGGCTCGACCTATGGCGGGATCCTGGCGCCGGACGTGACCACCGCCCTGTACCACGCGGAGAACCGCCCGCTTGTGACGTCGTTCATGGCCGGCCTCGGCGGCGAGACCGTGCCGACAGCCGAGTTCGAGTGGATGGCGGGCAAGCTCACCCAGGCCGTCGAGCGCGGCAGTGTCGAGAAGCCGGCGCACTGGGTGGGATTTGAAGAATGAGTGGGATTCGAGGAATGACGAGCGCGCGAGCACAAGGAGCCCACTGATGGCCATCGAAGTCACCCGCCAGTTCCTCCCGCTGCTGGAGGAGGAAGGCCGAGGCGCGGCCACTGATGACGACGCCGGCCGCGACCTCCACTACCTGCCCGACATGCCCGACGAGGACCCCTATCAGGCCGGCCACCGGACCTGCGCGGGGTGCGGGCCGGCCATCGAGTACCGGTGGGTGCTCAAGGCGGCCGGGCAGGACACGGTTGTCGCCGGCCCCACGGGCTGCATGTACGTGGCCAACTCGACCTACCTGTGCACCCCGTACACGGTGCCGTGGGCGCACACGCCGATCGCCAGCGGCGGGTCGTTCACCTCTGGCATGGCCGCGGGTTATGAGGCGATGATCCGCAAGGGCCGTCACCCCGGCCCGTACCCGAACATCATCGTGATGGCGGGCGACGGCAGCGCCGCCGACATCGGGCTGGGCTCGATCTCCGGTGCGCTGTACCGCAACCACGACGCACTCTTCATCTGCTACGACAACGAGTGTTACGCCAACACCGGGATCCAGGTATCGCCGACCACGCCGTATGCGGGGCTGACGACGTTCACGCCGTTCGGCAAGGCGAACCCGGCGGGCAAGGTGCTACCGCCCAAGAACCTGGCCAAGATGATGGCCGAGGGGCACCCGCACTGCTACGTGGCGACCACGACGGTCGGCTACCCGGTCGACCTGATGAACAAGACCCGCAAGGGCCTCAACCTGCGCGGCGCCGCGTTCATGCACTGCTACACGCCGTGCCAGAAGGGCTGGGTCTACCAGACCTCGATGACGGTCGAGCTCGGCCGGCGAGTCGTGGAGGCCGGGCTGTTCCCGGTGTGGGAGTACGACCCGGAGAACCGGGAGTACCACTACTTCCACCCGCCGGTGCAGCGCCCGGTTACCGACTACCTGGCCATGCAGGGCCGGTTCGGGCACATGCTGCCCGAGCACGTCGCGGCGACCCAGGTGGCCGCCAACCGCAACTGGCAGGACATCGGCATGGACGTCCCGGCCGAGCTGCGCGAGGGCGAGGACCCGGAGAAGCACGCCCGGCTCAAGGACGAGACCTACTCCATGCCGCTGAACCGGGGCATCGGCGCCTGAGGCCCGTCGCCGTGCCCACCGCCAAACCCGCGGGAGGCTCCGGGCCATGGGTCCGGGGCCTCCGTTGGGTGACGCCGTGTCCCCCCGGGCCAGCACAGCGTCCCCCCGGTCCCCCGGGCCAGCACCGCGTCCCCCCGGACCAGCAGCGCGGCCAACGGGAGGTTCCGGGCTCACGGGGTCCGGGCTCACGGGGTCCAGGGTCTCCCCAGGGGACGCTGTGTCCCCCCGGGCCAGCACTGCGGAAGGAACGTGATGCCCGCGCAATGGCAGATCAGCTTTGACCACGGTCACCAGCAGCGCTACCTGCCCGACCGTCATGCTGTGCTGACCTATGTGCTGGCCATCGGGCCCAAAGCGGCCAGTCAGCGGTTCGAGGTGTTCACCGAGACGGCGGCCGTCCGGCTTGCCGATGGCTCGCCGGGCGGGCGGGCCTTCTCGCTGGTCGAGGTGATCGACCTGGCCCGGCCGGGCGAGGCGGAACGGTTGCGCGCTGAACTCGCCGCTCTCTCCGCTCCCCCGGCGCCATCGGCGCGCTCTGCTCCTGCGGCGCCATCAGCGCCATCGGCGCCATCGGCGCCTTCGCCGCCCTCGGTGCCGGGAGGCCAGTCATGAGCGGACCGAACGGCCAGCTCACGCCGGGCCCAGGGGCCAGGATCATCCCGTTGATGCCGGGCGTGGCCCGGCCCACCGGCGGGCGGCGGGAACTGCTACGCGAGGCGGTCATCCAGGTGGTCGGCCATCTGGTGATCAAGAACGTTCCTTCCGCGGAGCGCTCGCCGCTCTTCGACCAGGCGGCTGAACTGCTCGACGAGGCAGGCTGGGGCCTCGACGAGCTCTACGCGGCAGCAAGCGATGGACCACAGCAGAGCGCCCTCTTCCAGGCGCTCGGACTGGAGACCTGAGGACCGAAGGCGCAGCGGCCTGCGGCCCGGATCTGGAGGCGCACATGGCGGATCGACGGAGATACCGCCGCCACCGGACACAGCGCGGCCCGGCGGCGGGAACCTGGGCGTCGCGGGGGCCGCCACGGCCGCCCCAGGACCAAGGGCGCCGCGCGGATCCCTACCAGAACCTGGCGCGACGCCCCTGCCCTTCACCGGCTGGGGCTCGGGGGTGCAATCCCGGGCCCGATACAGCCTTGATCGATACCAACCTCCGTGCCGTCCCGTGAATTCCGGCGGGACGACCCCCGAGCACAGCAGCCGGCCCGGCATCCGCCGGGCCGGAACACGAGCCAATAGCGTCTCGTACGAGAGGTATCGGTGGCGACCCATGGGCGCAGCAACCGAAGAACATGGTACGTATCAAATAACTACCAACGACACCGGCCGGGTATTCCGGGTCGGTGAGGAACCAAAGCAGATTCTCGGCTACGACCGCTGGGTCGTGATCATGGCGGCGTGGTTTGCCATGTGTCTGGCCGGCCTGCTGGAGTACACGTGGGGCTCGCTGTCCAGCTCGCTCCAGACGGCACACAACTGGGGAAACGCCCCGACCTTCTGGCTGTTCTCCTTCTACGTCATCTTCGAGTCGTTCGTCCAGATCCTTACCGGCTACCTGCGAAACCGCGGAATCCTCAACGTCCGGTGGGCGACAATCATCGGCGGCGTGATCTGCGGGATCGTGGCCTACGCCTGGCTAGCGACGTCCACCTCCATCTGGACTGCTTACCTGAGCTACGCCGTCCTCGGCGGCATCGGCTCCGGGATGGTCTACTCAAGTGCCATCAACATCGTGGCCAAGTGGTACCCGGAGAAGAAGGGCTGGCGCACCGGATTCGTGAACGGCGGCTGGGCCTATGGCGCCGTTCCGTTCATCTTCATCATCGGCGCCGCGTCCACGGGCTCTGGCGCCATCAACATGACGACGAGCCATCTCGCGAACGGGACGTAGAAGGCCACGCCGAATAGTGAGCAGCCGACTTAGCAGGCGTACTGGTGGCCGAAGGCGATCGACCCACTCAACTGGCAGAAGCACAGTACCCGTGACCTGCTGTCCAACCCGCCGGCGCTGCGGCACTACAACCTCGGCGAGATGTGGAGCACGCCGCAGGCCAAGTGGATCGGGATACAGTACGCCTGCTATGTCGGCTGCTCACTGTTCGGCGTGGCCTTCTACGTCCCGTTCGCGAGAGCGGAGGGTCTGTCCGGCCTTGTACCCTACGTCGGCTTCGCGGGATTCGCGCTGGCCGACGGCGGGTTCAGGCCCTTCTACGGGTGGCTCTCCGAATATATCGGCCGCCGCAGAACAATGATCTACGCGTACTCAGGCAACGTAGTCTTCCAGTTGCTCACCCTCGTCGCCGGCCTGAACCACAGCGCCCCGATGTTCGTCATCTGCGCGATCATCTCAGGCGGCTTGTCCGGAGCCAACTTCCCGATGACCGCCGCGATGGTGGCGGACTACTACGGCGAGACCAACAACGCCATCAACTACGGGTCCGTCTATGCGTGGAAGGCGCTCGGCGGCAGCTTCGCCGGCGGCGGCGCCGCCTTCGTCATGACCGGCACCCTGTACGGCACGTCGCACTACCACTGGGCATTCGGCTTCATCTTCGGGGCCGCCCTTGGCGCAGTGGCGGCGATCATCGTGACGTTCAAGTGCAAGAAGCCGAGCGTGCAGGAGATGGAGGCAGCAGTGCGTGCCGCCAACGAAAAGGCGGCAGCGAAACCCAAGCCAGTGGCCGCCTAATCGCCGGGCGGAACTAGGGTGTGTCTCGTAGATCTTGGCCGTCGTGAGCGGCCGTCGGGAGGGATGACGACAACGCCGCGAGGCGCCCTTCGGCGACTGTGCAGCCAACACCGTGCGGCAGGCTGAAGATCTGCGAGACACGCCTTAACCTGATCGCGGTGGACTCGTGCCCGCGCGGGCACGAGTCCACCGCGATCACCCGTTCCAGGAAGGACACCGGCATGACGAGCGGTTACCCGTACGAGTTGAAGCTGCCCCTGGCGCCGTACCGGTTCGTGTGGCGCGACGAGCCCGCGGTGGACGCCGAGAAGCATGCCGGGAACGGGTACGCGGAGGAGCGCTACACGCACGCGGATGGCACGACCACGATCATCCGGGAGTACCAGGCGGACGGCTCGTACCACATCATGTCGGACCGGGCCGAGATCGAACTCATTGACAACGCGGGGAACCCCTATGCCCCGGACCCCATCAGCATCGTCCGACTGCCCTGACTCAATAGGCAGCACTGACTCAATAGGCAGCCGCAACCACGGGGTAAGTGTTGCTACGACGCTCCGAACATGAGGTGAGCCGACTGCGACGGGTGGCTGGTGATCCTCTGCGGAATTGGATGGATCTGCGCCACCATCAGCCGTACGTCATGCTGGTTCAGCCGTGATAGTACACATTGAGGCTCGCCGGCGCGGCAACTACGTGCACGTGGACACTGGCGGCGGGCCCTGCTGTCGCGGACATTGCTAACCCGGGCAGGATCGATCCGGCTACGCCGAGCGCTAGGATAGCGGGAATAATGATAGCTCGCCGGACTTTCATGACTCCTCCATGGCAATCCCCCAGGCCAGCGGCCCGTTGTACAGCTCCGCCGCCCTGCACGGCGTACCTTCTGTCTGGCGACGTTATTTCCAACCCTTGGCCATTCCATGCACATCTGGTAAGCATTATCCATAAGCTAGCGAAAAAGTTAGATAATGAAATTGCGAAGGCAATTGCCGCCCCTTTATTAAAGCAATATTCACATCTCCGTGCACGGTAATAGTCGCGGTAATATTCATGTCCCCCTGCACTGCAAGCCCCGATGCAACTTGCAGTGCAGGGTGCGGGAACGCTATGCTGCTGGTGAGGATCTATAGCTGACGGCCACACGGCTAGCTGAACGGCCATCGGCGCGGCGATCCGGCAACGGGACTGCCGCGCGGGGCCGTACTCCCGTATTACGGTCAGACGCTCCTTTGGAGCACGGTTCGCGGCAGGAAAGGCGGCCGGAAAGAATGCCATTGCGGCCCGGAAGACCGATTTGTATAAATTACTCGAAAAATACTTTCTGTCCTGGTAATATCCTATTAGTCCGGTTCGTTCCGTGCCTGCCGCGACCCTGACCGACCGGCTGGTCGGCCGCGACAGCGAGGTATCGCGGCTGGTCAGCTCCATAACCGAGGTGGCTGCCGGGCGGGGCGGCGAGGCGGGAATCGGCAAGTCCGCGCTCGTCGGTACAGCGTGCGCGGAAGCCGCTGATCTCGGCTGTCAGGTGTTCTGGGGCGCCGGTGACGAGCTGGGGCAGGCGTTGCCGCTGCTGCCGCTCCTGGAGGGTTTACGGGTACGCGAGCCCTCGGCCAATCCACGGCGGACCACGATCCTCCGGCTCCTGCGCGGCGAGTCCACGGTCGGTCGCGGCGAGGACGTGCCGGCTGCGCTGGCGGAGCAGTTGCTCGCGCTCGTCACCGAGCTATGCGCCACGTCGCCGACGGTCCTGGTCATTGATGATCTCCAGTGGGCAGATCACGCGAGCGTAGCGCTGTGGGGGCGCCTGGCGAGGTCGGCGCGGCAACTGCCGCTGCTGCTGGTCGGAATGATGCGCCCGGTGCCGCAACGCGAGGACCTGCTCGCGCTCCGACACGCGCCGGGTGTCGCCGCGCGCCTCCAGCTCGATGGGCTCACGGAGGCGATGGTGGCCGAGCTGGTGGAGGCCCTGGCCGGCGGAAAGCCCGACGAAGACCTGCTGCGGCTCGCCGACGGCGCCGCGGGCAACCCGCTCTACCTGACCGAACTGGTCGAGGCGCTCGCCCGCAGCTCCAGCCTGACCATCACCGACGCGGGAGCCGTCGAGCTGACGGGTGGCCCCACATAGCGGACCGTCTTGGCTTCGTTTCCGGGTCGGTACGCGAGGTACTGCGGGCCGCGGCGCTGCTCGGCGTGGATTTCGCCGTGCCGGACCTGGCGACCGTGCTCGGTCGCGGCGTGGTGGACCTGATCCCGGCCGTTGACGAGGCGCGCGCCGCCGGTGTGCTGGCCGAGTCGGGCAGCGGCCTGGGGTTCCGGCACCCGATGATCCGCGCAGCGCTGTACGACGAGATCCCGGCCCCCGTGCGCGCCGCCTGGCACCGCGACGCCGGCCGTGCCCTCGCTGAGGCCGGCGCACCGGTCGACCGGGTCGCCCGGCAGCTGCTGTCGGCAGTCGGCGGATCCGGCGGCACGACCGAGCCGGTGGATGAATGGATCCTAAGCTGGCTGGCCCGCGCCGGACCGCTGCTGGTCGGCCAGGCGCCCCGCGCTGCGGCAGCACTCCTCCGGCAGGCAGTCGCCAGCTCCCCGGTTGGCTCGGCCCAGCATGACCGTCTCGTGGGCCGACTCGCTGACGCCCTCTACCGGGTGGGCGACGCGGCCGAGGCCGAGCGGGTGGCGGACCGCGCTCTGGCCCACGCCGCCGAGCCTGATCTGGTCGTTGACCTGCACTGGACACTGGCGCAGTGCCGCATGCAGGCGGGACGGTCCGCGGAGTCCCTGGACACTCTGAACCAGGCGCTGGCCGCCCCCGGGATCTCGGCCCGGCACCGGGCCCGGCTGCTCGTGCTCACCGCACGGGCGCACAGCTACCTTGGCCAGGTCGAGAAGGCCGGACAAGTCGCCGATGCCGCGCTCGCGGCGGCATCGGAGACGGGCGACAACTGGGCCATCGGCTGGGCACTGCACGTGCTTGCCATCGTGACCGGAGTGCAGGGGCGGCTGGCGGACGCGCTGCCGCTGTTCGACCGGGCGCTGGCCGTGACCCAGGCTGAGCCGACACTGACCGACCTACGGCTGCTGCTGCAGCTCAATCAGGCCGTCACGCTCGGCGACCTCGACCGGTACGAGGAGGCCTTCGCCGCCGCCCGCCAGGCCCGGCAGCTTGCCGACCGGGCCGGCACCGTGGTCCGGCTGGTCCAGGCGCACAGCGCCCTGGGCCAGTTGCTCTTCGACACGGGGCGGTGGGACGACGCGATGGCCGAGGTGGGAGTCCTGCACGAAGACCTGAAGGAGCCCGCCGCGGCCTGCTGCGATCACGGCGTCGCCGCGGTGATCTGCTTCCATCGCGGCGAGATCACCGCGGCGCGCCGCCACCTCGCCACCGCCGCGCCGCATGCGATGCGGATCGGAAACCGGCTTGTCGGCCCGCTGGCGCTCGCCCGCAGCCTGGACTCCGAGCACGCCGATTCACCGGCGGAGGCGCTTGCCGTGTTGACCGCCGGGTTCGCCGCAACGGAAGATCTCGAGGAGACCGAGGACCTGCTGGCTGACGCCGTCCGGCTGGCCACGAAGATCGGCGATCTAGGTACTGCGAAGACCCTCACCGGCCGTGCCGTGGCACTCGCCGCCGAATCGGAGATCCCGCACCGGCAGGCGAACGCGCTCCACTGCTGCGGCCTGCTGGACCACGATGCCAGCCGGCTGCTTGGGGCCGCGGAGCGCTATCGCGACGCCCGCAGGCCACTGCCGGGCGCGAAAGCGCTGGAGGCCGCCGCTGGGGCCTTCGTCGGCACCGGTGACCGAGGCCAGGCACGGGCCGCGTTCACCCGGGCCGTGGACCTCTATGGGTCGCTCGGCGCTGTCCGGGATGTCGCCCGGCTACAGGCCAGCTTCCGCGCGCATGGCATCCGTCGCGGCCCGCGCGTGAAACACCGGCAGGCGCGTCGTGGCTGGGACAGCCTCACACCGACCGAGACCAAGATCACCGCACTGGTGGTGGAGGGATTGTCCAACCCTCAGATCGCGGCCGGGCTGTTCCTGTCCCGCCGGACCGTGGCTACCCACGTCTCCCACATCCTGAACAAGCTTGATGTCCATTCACGCATAGACATCGCCCGCGAG
>WNFJ01050975.1_pt2 | contig 15141 bp, 7 predicted proteins | sample 5400461 | NCBI WGS metagenome assembly WNFJ01 (sample SAMN13153349, study PRJNA577476) | soil metagenome | isolation source: 115 cm saprolite on Douglas fir-dominated hillslope | place: USA:California | collected 2013-09-17 | reverse complement strand
CGCGTTTACTTTCGGTCCAAGCCCAACGGCCGGAGCTTTCTCACAGTCGGTGCTGTTGCTCATATATGCATTTACCGGGTTCGAGATGGCCGTGATTCCAGCGGGCGAGATTCGTAACCCGCAGCGAAATTTGCCGCGAGCCTTGCTCATAGCCAGCGCGGTTGTCGCTGTCGTATACGTTTTCATTCAAGTGGTTTGCATTGGAACTTTGCCTGAGCTGGCAGCTTCATCAAAACCGCTCGCCGATGCCGCGCAAAATTTTCTGGGAACTGCAGGCGCCGCAATAATCTCCGCGGGCGCGATTATTTCGATCGCCGGGAACCTGAATATTCTGGTGCTCTCGGGATCGCGTATTCCGTTTGCCATCGCCGAGCAGAAACAGTTGCCGTCATTTCTCGCGCGCGTTCATCGGCGCTCGTTTACCCCGCACGTCTCGATTGTAATTACGGCTTCGTTGATGATGGTTCTAACACTGAAGAGTTCGTTTGTGGCGGCGTTGACGATCAGCGCAATTGCGCGGCTGGTAACATATGCGGTCACCTGCGCCGCGCTGCCCATGCTGCGACGGCGGTCAGACGTGCCAAAGGCCATGTTCAGACTTCCGGGCGGGCCGGTCATCGCGATTGCCGCGCTCATCTTGGCGTCGCGATTGCCGCGCTCATCTTGGCGGCGTGGTTGCTCCTTCACAGTACTTTGCACGAGGCCGTGGTGGCGGCAATTGTGGCCGTGGTCGGCTTGCTGATCTACGCAGGTTACCGGTTTTTTTTCGCGCGCGCTTCGTAAAATCCTTTTCTCGGATTCAGGGTTACCAGTTCTTAATTGACTTGGTAAGATTTGTAGTAGGATTGCGATATGGAAAAAGAGATCGTGCAGCGCAGTGTTAACTCGATAGAGTTTTTCCTGAATCCAAAGATCCTGGTAAACGGCGAGCTCGAGCGGCAGATTAACGATCACCTCTTAAAGGGAGATCTCGTTGTAATCAGGAACGCTCTGCAAACGGTATTTGCTGAACGGATGTATTCCTGCCTCGATCAGTTTTCGGACTGGAAACTTTACGAGGGTTACAAGGAACACTTCCATTATCACCATCACAATATCTACGATGACAAATTGTTCCCGCCCGATCTGCTTCGGTGTCGCGCGATTTTCGGAAGTGATGCAAGCAAGCAGTTTATTGAACGGCTGTCACAAAGGGATTGTGCGGGCGACATCACGTTGTCTGCGAGTCTGTATCTACCCGGTGATCACTCACTTCCCCACGATGATTTCATAGGCAACAAGGACGAGCATCGGCAAATTGCGTTTATCTGGCATCTCACCAAAGACTGGCAAACCGAATGGGGAGGGGAGCTTTTCTGGTGTAGAAAGAATCGATACGTTCCGCCGAGCTTTAACTCCTTGCTTTTATTTCGTGTCCAGCCAACTAATATGCATTTCGTAACGGTCGTGTCGCCTTACGCACAGGGTAAGCGGCTGGCCATCAGTGGCTGGTGGACTGGCAAAATTGAACCGGACGTTGATGACACTTCCACTGCCAATCACAATGACGACGAAAAGCGATTAATTGAAATTATCTAGGCAGAACCTCATTGTTTATCGACTTTCATAAACTACACGCCCGTCCATAATGGTCAGCACCACCGTCACTTTCTCGATCTCTTTAGCATCAATTTTGAAGATGTCGCGCGACAACATGACGATATCTGCCAGCTTGCCCGGAGTGATTATGCCTTTCTCGTTTTCCTGGAATTCGGCAATGGCCGAGCCGACGGTGTAAGCACGCACGGCTTCTTCAACCGAAATCGTTTGCTCCGGTATCCAGCCATTCGGGTTCTTCCCGTCCAGAGTCCGGCGCGTTACCGCGGCGTAAATCGTGAGCAATGGATCAAGTGGCGCTACGGTCCAATCCGTGCCGAACGCCAAGGTGGCGCCGGAATCCAACAATGAACGAAACGCATATGTCGTTTTCGTCCGCTCCGGGCCGATTCGCTTCTCAGCCCAGCGCCCATCGTCAATCGCGTGATACGGCTGCATCGAAGCAATGACGTGGTCGTGCGCAAAGCGCGTAATGTCTTGCGGACGAAGATGCTGCGCGTGTTCAATTCGAAACCGCCGGTCGCGGTCACCATTTTCTTTTTCTACTCGTTCATAAATCGAGAGAATGATGTCGTTCGCACGATCACCGACGGCATGAATCATGACCTGCAAGCCGGCGCGATCGGCGCCGCGCACTCGCTCCAGCATTGCCCCGTCTGGAAACATCTCATCACTCGGGATGCCATGGGTATTCGGAGCGTCTCGATACGGCTGAAAGAACAAGGCGGTCGTCGATCCAAGGCTGCCATCCGCAAAACCCTTCAGACCGCCCGTGCGCAGCATCGGGCTGCCAAAGTGCGCGCGCACGCCCGTCTGCGCCAGTTGCTCCCAACGCGGCAAGGGCCACGCAGCGTATATACGCGTCTTCAATTCGGCGCGATCGAGCAGAGTTTGATACACACCAATATCAACCCCGGCAGACATATCCTGCACGCTGGTAACTCCCAGACTCGCCGCATGATTCGTCGCAGCGCGCGCAGCCGTAAGTTTCTCTTCAAAGGTTGGCGCGGGAATGACTTTCCAGACAAAACTCTGCGCCGCGTCTTTCAGGATGCCAGTAGGTTCGCCGGTCGTGGGATGGCGCACAATGACCCCGCCGTCTGGATCTTTTGTCGAGCGAGTAACGTTTGCGAGATTCAACGCCAGACTGTTTGCCAGCGCCATGTGACCGTCAAGGCGATTAACGAAAACCGGAGTGTTGGGCGTGTATCGATCAATCAGCTCTCTGGTTGGAAGTTTTGCGTCAGGCCAGCGTTCATGATCCCAATCGCCACCGGTAATCCAACTTCCCTTCGGGAGTTTCGCGGCAAAATCGCGAAGTCGTTCCGCGAATTCCTGCGGCGTGTTCGCACTCCGCAAATCGACGCTGGCCAGTTGAAAGCCGCCGGACATGAAATGAACGTGCGCATCGTTGAATCCCGGCAGAACCAGTTGGCCTCGCGCGTCAATTACGCGCGTGGATTCACCGGCAAGTCTCTGGATTTCATTATTGGCGCCGACTGCAACTATTCTGTTTCCCTTGATCGCCAGTGCCTGCGCCGTGGGCAGGGCGGCGTCCATGGTGTGAACACTGGCGTTAAGAATGATTAAGGTTGGAGATGCTTGTTGATTGTTGGATCGGCTTTGAAAGCCCATAGTCATCAATAGGCCAGCGATAGTCAGAGACAAAATGCTTACGTCGCGCACAGACAGACAGCTACTCCTCATACTCGCTTAGCAAAAGAGCGTTGGCGGCGGAACCGGTTGGGAAGGATTCCTTCGGAGCATTGCGAACCTCCTCTTGACGCCGACACAGCGCCCTTTGTGATCGACGGATTTGGAGTGGGTTCAACTGCGTAGTGTATCATTGCCGCGTTAAGATCAAAATCGTGGATAGAGTGGTCCTAAATCTTCGCGCAATCGTCGGTCGGCGAAACGTTCTGGCCGAGCCGGAAGAGTTGCTCGTCTATGAATGCGACGGCTTGCCACAGCATAAGCATCCGCCGCGCGCCGTCGTGTTTCCCAACTCAACCGAAGAAGTGTCGGAAGTACTGAAATTGCTGGCGCGCGAAGAAGTGAGTCTCGCACCGCGTGGCGCAGGCACCGGACTTTCCGGCGGCGCCCTGGCGATTAATCAGGGAGTTGTGATTGAACTGGCGCGCATGCGCAAGATCCTGAAAATCGATCGAGAGAACCGCCTGGCAGTGGTCCAGACGGGACTGGTCAATGCGCATCTCTCTCGCGCGGTTGCGCCATTCGGTCTCTACTATGTTCCCGATCCGTCCAGCCAGCCGTCCTGCACCATCGGCGGCAACATCGCCGAAAATGCCGGCGGAATTCATTGCTTGAAATACGGCACGACTACCGACCATATCATCGGCGCGCGGGTCGTCCTGTCTGATGGCTCAATTGTCGATCTCGGTGGCACGATGCCGGGATACGATCTGCTGGGCGTTTTTGTTGGTTCCGAAGGAACGTTTGGTATTGCCACCGAAGCAACGGTAAGACTGGCGCCGATTCCGCCAGCCGTGCGCACGCTGCTGGCTGACTTTATCGACGTGGACGATGCCAGCCGCGCAGTGTCCGCGATCATTGCCGCAGGAATGTTGCCCGCGGCCCTGGAGATGATGGACAACGCGATCATCCGCGCGGTTGAGAAGAGCGTCTTTGCGGCTGGATTGCCAATTGACGCCCAGGCCGTGCTGCTGGTCGAACTGGATGGAATTGAGGCCGGCCTTGACGACGATGCAGAAAAGGCCGCGTCGATTCTGCGTGAGCACGGTGCGCGTTCCGTACGCTCCGCCACGGACGAGAATGAAAGAAAAAAACTATGGGCCGCGCGCAAAGGAGCGTTCGGCGCGGTCGGCCGTTTGTCGCCTGACGTGATGATTCAAGATGCGGTTGTGCCGCGCTCGCGTCTACCTGAAGTGCTCGCCGAAACCTATCGCATCAGTGCGCACTATCAACTGCAACTGGCAAACGTATTTCACGCCGGCGATGGCAATCTTCATCCGCTAATTTGTTTTGACCTCAGGCGTGGCGATGATTTGGAACGCGTGCGTCAGGCCGGCCGCGAGATTATGGAAACCTGCGTGCGCGCCGGCGGCTCAATTACCGGCGAGCATGGCGTCGGCCTGGATAAGAGCAGTTACCTGCCGCTGATTTTTAGCGAAGACGATATGGAGGCCATGCTGCAAGTGCGCGCGGCGTTCGATCCATCGGGGCTCTGCAATCCGGGAAAAATCATTCCGATGCCGCGGGGCTGTGGCGAGGCGCGAGCGGTGGCGACTCATTCTTTGTCAGCACCGACAGGAGTTATCCCGCTCCCTCAGGGAGAGGGCAAGGGTGAGGGGATTAGCACGAACAGTAACAACGATGTCCTGGCCCCTTTGCCTAGCCCGCAGGGAGCTCTTAAGCGGGCCGCTGCGGCGCCGCACGATCGCACTACACAGAAACAGACTCTGATTGCCACGAAACTGAACGAGGCGCGGATTGCGCGAGAGTTGGCACGCATTGTCGGCGATCAAAGTGTTCGGCGGCTGGTTGACGTGAATTCTGCAAACCTTGTGCAGTCAGAAGCGTTTGCCAGCGCGCGCGCTCTTGAAGTAGCGCCACTGACAGGGGAACAGGCTGCCGAAGTGATGAAGATCTCAGCGCGAGAAGATTTAACTGTGGTGCCAAAGGGAACCGGCGGCTGGTTGCAAGCCGGCAATGCGATGAGCCGTGCGGAACTGATTCTGAGCACGCGTCGCATGAAAACCGTGATTCGTCATGAACCTGCGGATCTGGTGGCCACCGCCGAAGCAGGTTTGACACTGGCTGAATTTCAGAAGCATCTGTCGCAGGCGGCCCAATGGCTGCCTCTCGATCCTCCCGATGACGGGGGTGTCACGCTGGGAGGAATTGTTGCCACTGGTCTGGGCGGCGCGCACAGTTTCGGTTTTGGGACACCGCGGTCCTATGTGATCGGGATGCGCGTGGTGCTGGCCGACGGACGTGTGGTCAAAGCGGGCGGGAACGTCGTCAAAAACGTCGCGGGATACGATCTCTGCAAACTGTTTACGGGAAGTTGCGGAGCGCTTGGCCTGATCACCGAAATTACTTTCAAGCTGCGGCCGTTACCGGCTGAGACCAGGACGGTAGTTGCTTCCGGGCCAATGGTTTCTCTTGCCGCGACCGGCCGGCAGATCTCCGCGGACATGTTTCCGGTTGCGGTTGAGCTGCTTTCCCATTCCATGGCCAGCGGCCTGAAAATCGAATCGAAGTCGCAGCAATGCGCGTTACTGGTGCGATTCGCGGGCTCGGCAAGAGCTGTCGTTTCACAGACGGCGCACGCCCTTAAGCTCTTGCGTGATGATCAAAATAATCGTTGTTACGCTCTTGATGAAGACCAGAACCTCTGGCAGAAACTGAGCGCGACCCCCATGCAGACTTCCAATAATTTAGGCTGGCGCGTGAACCTGCGGCCTGGCGATCTCCCCACGTTTCTCAATGAGGTAGTGGCGCTGGAGAAAGACGAGACCTCGCATGTCTCACTAAGTTGGCAGGCTGGTCTCGGCGATGGCCGGCTGCGCGCAATTGCTCGCGCTCCGGTGTACCATCGCGAAGCCGTGCGCGCGCTTGAACGGCTGCGGGGGAAAGCGGAAACTCTGGGCGGTAGCCTGGTGCTCGAGACGGCCCCGCTGGAAATTAGAAATGAGTTTGACGCCTGGGGCGGCTTTGGATCGTCGACAGAACTGATGGAACGAGTAAAGACTCAACTTGATCCGCAGAATCTGTTTTCGCCCGGACGATTTGTCAATGCGACTTTCTCCAGAGTTTGATTTCAGTGACGCGTTTTTCTTTGCGCCCTTGCGTCTTTGCGAGAGATGGTTCGCGCCAACGCGCCAAGCCGCAAAGGAAAGCAGCTACGCCTGAATCATAGCTGAGTCATAACCTGGAGATAAGAAATGAGTATCAAAATATTTTCGCTAACGCGCTTGCTTCTGCCCGTCTCGTTGATTGCCGTCATCCTCTCGACGCAAATCGCGCCGGCAAACATTGTCGCTGTCTCTGCTTCTCGCGAACCAGTACGCGCTCGCCACGGCATTGTTGCTTCGACAAACGAAATCGCCTCGAAGGTCGGCGTGGACATCATGAAACGCGGCGGCAATGCGGTTGATGCGGCGATCGCGGTGGCCTTTGCTCTGGCTGTTACGCATCCAGCAGCCGGCAATCTGGGCGGCGGCGGTTTCATGATGATCCGTTTGAAGGACGGACGCACGACCGCGATCGACTATCGCGAGATGGCGCCCGCGGCCGCCACGCGAAATGTCTATCTGGACAAAAACGGCAACGTCATCGAAGGCGAAGGCGGGCCGCTTGAGGGTTATCGCGCGGCGGGTGTTCCCGGCACCGTTCGCGGAATGGAATTGGCGCTGAAGAAATATGGCTCGGGCAAACTAACATGGGCGCAGTTGATCGAACCCGCGCGGCGCCTGGCCGCGAACGGCTTTACGGTGACCAACTCGCTGGCGCGAGGATTGCGCGGCAATCGCGAATATCTTTCAAAGTACCCAGAGACGAAACGCATCTATCTCAACAGCGGAAAGTTTTACGATGAAGGAGACTTGTTTGTGCAGTCCGATCTCGCCGCGACTTTCTCGCGTTTGCAGCAGCGCGGCCCGAACGAATTTTATGAAGGACAAACCGCCCAGTTGATAGCCGCTGACATGAAGCGGCATAACGGCCTGATGACGCTGGGCGATCTGCGCGGGTACGTCGCTAAAGAGCGTCAGCCCCTGCGGGGCAACTATCGCGGGTACGAAGTTGTCTCGATGCCGCCGCCTTCGTCGGGTGGCGCCGTTCTGATCGAGATGCTGAACATTCTGGAAGGCTATGATCTGAAAAAGATGGATTGGGCGTCCTCTGATCGTTATCACCTGATGACTGAAGCCATGCGCCGCGCCTTTGCCGACCGGGCTGAATACATGGGCGACTCAGATTTTGTGAAAGTTCCGGTGGCGGGTTTGGTAGATAAAAAGTACGCGGCGAAGTTACGCCAGACGATTAATCCGGAACGCGCTTCGTCGAGCGAGCAAGTGAAAGCCGGCAAACCTTTGGGCTACGAATCTGAAGAGACCACGCACTTCACAGTGGTCGACGCCGAAGGCAACGCCGTCGCGAACACTTACACGTTGAATAATTCGTACGGCTCGGCGGCGGTGGCGAAGGGAACGGGTTTGCTGCTCAATGACGAGATGGATGATTTCGCGGCCAAGCCGGGGACGCCGAATCTTTATGGCCTGATTCAGGGCGAGCGCAACGCTGTCGCTCCGCGCAAACGCCCGCTGTCCGCGATGACACCTACTTTTGTATTGCGCAAAGACGGTAGCCTTTGGTTTACGGTCGGCAGTCCGGGCGGACCTACGATCATCAACACCGCACTGTGCGTGATTACCAACGTGATCGATTACGGCATGAACATTCAGCAGGCTATCGACGCGCCACGCATTCATCATCAATGGTTGCCCGACGAACTCGTCGTCGAACCGTACGGATTATCGGGAGACACGCAAAATGCTTTGACGGCCCGCGGGCACAAACTCGCCAAGCCGCGCTACCTCGGCGACGCTGAAGGGATCATGATCGAAGAGAAGACCGGCGTGCGTCTGGGCGCTACCGATCCGAGAAGGAGTGATGGGTTGGCCGTTGGATATTAGCCCTCTCCCTTTTGGGAGGGGGCTGGGTGAGGGCTTTGAGGCTCAGTTCGTAAACATCCGCCCATACATTAACTAAGTGCAACCAAATGAATTTATGGCCGCCGCCCAACCATCAATACTCGCGAGTGTTCTCTCCACCGAAGAAGAAAAGATTCTCGCCTGCGTTCACTGCGGACTCTGTCTGGAAGCCTGCCCAACCTACGTTGCCACTGGAGATGAGAACGACAGCCCGCGCGGGCGCATTTACCTGATGCGCGCGGTTGAAGAAGGACGCCTCTCAGTCGGATCGCTAACGTTTGAAAGGCATATCGATCGCTGCCTCGGTTGCCGCGCGTGTGAAGCGGCGTGTCCAGCCGGTGTTGAATACGGCCAACTGCTGGAAGCGGCGCGGGCGGACATCCTGCGCGGCCCGACCAAGCCGACCGGCGTTTACCGGCTGCTGAAGTTTGTGCTGCGCCATGTCTGGATGAAGCCGAAACGATTGAAGGCAGCGTTCGCGCTGGGTCGCTTCATGCGCGACATCGGATTAACGCGGCTTTTGCTGCGCACCGGAATCGCGAGGGCAATTAATCAGCAGTTTGAATTTGGGCTGGCCTTGCTTGAGGGATCGTCGCCGGAAAAAGCGCGCCGATTGCCCACGAATCCCCAGGATGCGGGCACGCCAATAAAAGGTGCGAGCGCTCCGATGAAAAAGAGCCAGACTGCGCTGCTCTTCAAAGCCTGTGTTACTGATGGATTGTTTCAACGCGTGAACGACGCTACAGCGCGGGTGCTGGAAGTGAATGGCTGCGCGGTGCAGAACGGAGCGAATCAGGTTTGTTGCGGAGCCTTGCACGCGCATGCCGGCGACCTCGAGGGCGCGCGCGCTCTGGCGCGTCAAAACATCGACGCCTTCGACGCCAATCGAGACAGCGCGATTGTTACCAACGCCGGCGGCTGTGGCGCGATGCTGGCCTCGTACGCACACCTGCTGGCTGAAGACAGACAATACGCAGAGCGAGCGCGCGACTTCAGCGCGCGCGTCCGCGACATTGGCCAACAACTGAAAGCCATCGGCTTTCGCAATGGCGCGGCGATAGGATTCGAGCGCACAACTTACGATGCGTCGTGTCATCTGCTTCACGGACAACACGCGGCGGACGAATCTCTGCAGATGCTTTGGGCCATTCCGCATATGAATCTGGCACTTTTGAGCGGCAGCGATGTCTGTTGTGGCGGCGCTGGAGTCTACAACTTGCTCGAACCGGAACTGTCAGAGCAGGTCCTGGAAGAGAAACTCAGAAACGTCGAACAGTCGGGAGCGAGCGTGCTGGCGACAGGCAACGCCGGATGCCACATGCAGATCGCCGCCGGAGCCCGTCTGGCCGGAATCCCTTTGCGAGTTTGTCACCCGGTCGAATTGCTCGACGAATCGTATGAACGCGGGGGATTCTACGGCGCGTTGTGACAAATAGCAGCAACAGGAAGAGAGCCAAATATTTTGATATCTTCGCGCGCGATATGCCACGCCCAACGTGCTTTGCGACCTCTTTACACTAACAACCTGGTTCGAACTCATTAGTTTGTTAAAGCTTCTCCAAGCTTGTATCTGCCTTTGCTTGACAACCGCTGCGGTGGCGGCGCAATCAGGCGCTCTAGACAAGTCACAGCTTGAAGAGGTGCGAGCACATTATGAAAAGGCACAGGTTTACGAACGCACGAACGACTGGCCGGCGGCTGAGAAGGAATGGCGACTTGTCATCAAACTGGCTCCAAAGGATGCGCGCGCCTGGGTGAACTTGGGGGTGGCTCTCAACCGGCAAAATAAGTCCCGCGAAGCTATTGATGCCTGGACGCAAGCGACCACGATTGATCCGAAGCTCGCTGGTGCGCATTTCAATTTAGGGTTGGCGCTGGTGCGCAGCAACGAGTTTGCGGCCGCGATCAATCCGCTGAAGATCGCGCTGACGCTTGAGCCCGATAACGACGCGGCGCGGCGCGCGTTGGCGTTAGCGCTGGTCGGCCTCGAACGATTTCCGGAAGCATCGCGCGAGATAGCTCGCTTGCTGGCGCGTAGCCCGCGCGATGCGACTCTGCTGGAGATGGCCGCGCAGTGTTTCGTGCGGCAACGCAGATATACCGAAGCGACGATTGTGCTCAAGCGACGCCTGGATTTGGGCAACGAGACCAGCCAACTCTGGGCGCAATATGGCGACGCTTTGGACGGCGCCAGCCGGACCATCGAAGCTCTCGAAGCATACACGCGGGCCGTAGAACTCGCGCCTGATTCCAACGTCACACGCTATGGCCTCGGCTATCTCTATTGGAAGCTCTATCGCTATGACGAAGCTGAACGCGAACTGACAGAGGTCCTGCGCCGAGACCCGAAAGATGCGCGCGCTGCCTTTACGCTCGGCGATCTTTATCTTACAAAGGGCGATGCCAAACGGGCGCTGCCGTTTCTCGAGATGGCGGCGCAAGATTATCCGGCTGAGTTTGACACGAGATTCGCCCTGGGACGGGCGCTGGTGCTGATCGGTGAGAGTAAGCGCGGGATTGAAGAATTGCGCACAGCAGTCAAGCTGGACGGTTCTATCTCAGACGGGCACTTTCAACTTGGCCGGGCCTTAATGCAGGCAGGCTTAAGTGATGAAGGGAAGCGCGAACTGGATCGAGCGCGGAAATTACAAGAGGCGACGCGCGATGCCGAACGAAAAAGATTTGGTAAGAAACCGTAACTACGAGTCCGGCTCAGATCGCGTTCGCCAGTCTGGTTTGGATTATCGTTGAACTTAGCGTTTTTCTGTTTATGTTGACGAATCGAATGCGACCCGGCCATCGACCAGGGTCAGACGCACTTTGCCATCATTGTCCAACGCGACCAGGTCAGCGCGCTTTCCCGCTTCGATCGAGCCACAATCCCCATCGATTCCAAGTAAGCGGGCCGGGTTTAATGAAGCCATGCGCGAGACTTCTGAGTCGGAACTGCCAATGGAACGCATCATTCGCACCGCATCCAGCATGGTGATAACAGAACCCGCAATGCTCCCACGCGCATTCCGTGTGCGACCTTCCTCCACGGCAATGTTCTCGCCCCAGATCTGATATTCACCGTCGCCCAAACCGGCGGCCGCAATCGCGTCACTGATCAACGACAACCGTGCCGGAGTCTTGCACCGCAAGAGAAGTTTCAGCACCAGCAGATCGAGGTGAACCCCGTCGGCGATTATGTCTACGCTGACGTCGTCGCGCAGCAGTCCCCAGCCGACCGGTCCCGTCGCGCGATGATGCAAAGGCGGCATGGCATTCATGAAGTGAGTCATGTGATGGGCGCCGGCGTCGCTCGCCTGGTCCAGGATGTCGGGCGTGGCGCGCGTATGCCCAATGGAAACGATCCATCCGCGCCGCCGAAGCTCACTTACCAGTTCAAGTCCGCCGTCAATTTCGGGAGCGACTGTGATCAGATACTTTGCGTTGGTATTTTCGATGACGGGTAGATTCTCTAAATCCCCACGTTCTCTGTACGTTTGAAAATGTGCAGTCCGCAGGGCGCCACACTGGGCGCTGTTGATAAAAGGGCCTTCGTAATGGAGACCAAGCGCACGGGCGGCGGGCGGACGGTCGTTACTGTCCATCATGAATTTCTCTATCGCCGCGCAGGCGTGCTGGTAATCTTCGAGCGGCGCCGGCACCAGGGTGGGCAACCATCCGGTGATTCCGTTCTCCGCCAGAAAGAGTGCCACGCGATAGAGACCATCCGCGTCAGCTTCCATCGTATCAACGCCCACGGCCCCGTGAATGTGTATGTCTATGAAGCCGGGAAAAAGTGTCAGGCCTGTAAGATCAATCGTCCGCCCAACTCCCCGCGGAATCGTTTGCCCCTGCTCAACAATACCCTGGATGCGCCCGCTATCAACTAATAAGCCGGCATTTTCCAGGGCGCGATCCGAAAGAACCAGACGCGCGCCGCGCAGTAGTAACCCGCTTTCAGACTTTCTGTCCTCAGTCATTGCCGATATTTAATCACAGCTTTGCGTCCAAACGCGCGTATGCCCGCGAAAGGCCGAAACCTCGCGCGGACATAGTCGCGAAAAGATCGGGGCGATCTTTAGAAATACAACTTCAAGCCAAACTGGAACTCGCGCGGGTTGCGGGTCGAACCGGGTCTGCCGGTAGTTGACGTGCAAACCGCGATTCCGCCGGGCACACAGGGCGAGCTACCAAGAACGTTTCCGTTGGCGGACTCGAGAAAGAACTGCGTATGGTTGAAGACGTTGAAGGACTCGAAGCGAAGCTGGAAGTAACGCGCTTTCTCAGTGTTCCAGTAGAAGTTCTTGATCAAAGAAAGATTAGTCTGGTTACGACCCGGCAGGTGGAAGATTGCGCGGCCCGCGTTTCCATAGGTTCCCAGCGCCGGATTTGCGAACGCCGTCGGATCGTAAAGGAACGGCAGTCCACTTACCGGGTCAGTCGTTCCGGCCAAACCCGCCGTCGGGTTGCCGACCAATTGAGATCGGTTTCCGTTTCGCCCACTGTTGGTACTGGAAGCCAGCACGCGCGAAATCGGCGGACCGGATTCAATGTTCGTGATGCCGGAGATCTGCCAGCCTGCCAATACCGTTGTCACGAAAGGATTACTGTTCTTCTGGAAGAACGGCATCTCCCAAATGTAACTGGCTGAGAAAATATGCGGGCGCGAGGTGCGCGCTTCGGCATATTCGATCCGCAAATTATACGCGTTCTGCGGAGCATCCACGCCGTCCCGGTCGTTCGTGAAGTTGGTCAGATTCTTACTGAAGGTGTAAGCAAGGCTGAGCGTGCTGCCGCGCGCAAATCTCCAGTTAAGCGACGAGAGCAAGCCGTGATAACGCGAGATGGCCGCCGTCTCTTTAAAGGTGATCGTGCCGTAACCTCGATACGGTCGAATTGCGTTGACGTTAGTCGAGCCCGTCGGGTTGCGTACCGTATCCAGGACCCACGCATTCGTTTCTGCCGCACCTACGAAGTTTATATTACGCTGGTCGTGCAGGTGGTCGCCTTTGGTGCCCACGTAACTGACATCCAGCACGGCGTTTTTGAAAATCTCGCGCTGCATGCCGACTGACCACTGCTGAATCTCCGGCGTCACGATGTGCGGATCGATGCCGCCGAGAGCACGGATCGGCAGGTTGCCCAGCGCGCCACCGGCCGGAGCGGCCAGAGTGATACCTGCGCCGCTGAAACTGGCGTTATTACTGAACGGCGGATTTGAGAATGTCGGGTCCTCATAAAGGAACGTCGCGATCTGGTCGTAGTAAAAGCCATAACCTATGCGAAATACTGTCTTGCCGCTCTCACCAAACAAGCGGCGTCCCCAACCGTTCTTGTAATTAGGACTCCAGGCGAGACCGAACCGAGGACTGAAGTTATTCTTATCGCTAGGCACGATGGTCTTGCCAAACGGCGAACTAGCGCCAGCCACCGATATTCCATTCAACTCGTTGCCGGTGCCGCGAATCAGCGAGCCGCAGAGCGGATCCGCGCAGGTGGGCGCGTTTGCGAGTGAGTAAAGCAGCGGGTCGAAAGCTGTGAGCACGTTGTGGCTATCAGTTGCCGGAACGAAGTATTGATAGCGCACGCCATAATCCAATGTCAGGTTGGGACGAATCTTCCAGGTATCCTGAGCAAAGAATTCGCGCCGGCCCAGGTGTTCAGAGACGGTGATATCGAATTGGTTTTCGTTGTAGGTGTTGGCGCGACCCAACATATAGCTGGCAAGCGCCACTCCGGTTTGAGTCAGGGCAACCCCCGTGGTTGAAGTCCCACGCGATTCGGTAGTCGTAAAAGCAAACGACCCCTGAGTCAGGTTGTTGGCGTTTTCATTCTTGCCTTCAAAGGCCCATTCACCGCCAAATTTGAAGACGTGGTTACCACTCGTCCTGGTCACCACGTCCCGAAATACCTGGCTGCGATAGCGAATCTTGAAGCCCTGAAGCGAGCCCACAGAGGTTATCCCAGTGATCGTCACGGACGGAATCGCATTGGCATTGTTCTCTGGGAAAACCTCCGGAATGTTCAGGCCGGGATAATCGGAACGACGGCCGCGACCGACCAACTGCGAGCCGATAAAGTTTTGCGAGAAGTTATAGCTTAGTTCGTTAACCATCCTCGGCGAAATGATCGTCGTGTAGTTAATCGCCAACAGTTGACCGGGAATGCGCGTGTTAGTGGTGGCGACGTTCGGCAGGTTGATGTTCTGAAAGAGTCCGCCAGTCTCCTGAGTCGCGTTCAGGTCGTGGGTATAGCGCCCAAAGATGCGATTGTTGTCATTAAAGATATGATCGATCCGAATCACTTCCTGGCGAGTGTCCTGCAGATTGATGGGGCTGAAAGTAAAAGTGTTGCTGCCGCTGTTGGGCAGAGGCCAAACGGGCAACAACGCGAGCGCCTGCGGACTAAGATCGCTGCTGGGAATGATGTTGCCAGGGTAAGCACGGCCGGCCGCATTAAAGATCATCCCAACCCGGGCCTGCGTCGTCCCGCCGCCAGTGTCAGTTACCAAAAAAGGCGTCGTTGTACAAGTGCCGACGCCCGGCGTGGTGCACTGCGCGTTTGCCGTGGTGCGGAAGAGCGGCAAGCCGAGACTGGTCGAGAAATCGCCGGCGCGCTGTGCTGATGTCGGCACGGTTGCGGTGCTGGCGGTCGTGGCACGACGGATGCGGCGCAATTCTTCCGAGAAGAAGAAGAAAGTCTTGTTCTTTGCTTTGTAGAGCGATGGCCCGCCTTCGCCAAACTTGGGCAGAGTTACGGGACCGCTGAAGGTACCGCCAAAATTGTTGTAGCGCAGCTTGGGAACCGGCGCAAGCGGCTTGCCGTCGGCGCCGCGGCCGCGGCGATTATTGAAGAA
>WNFJ01301311.1_pt1 | contig 15147 bp, 9 predicted proteins | sample 5400461 | NCBI WGS metagenome assembly WNFJ01 (sample SAMN13153349, study PRJNA577476) | soil metagenome | isolation source: 115 cm saprolite on Douglas fir-dominated hillslope | place: USA:California | collected 2013-09-17 | reverse complement strand
CACCATGGGCGCCGGCGCGAATGTCAACGGCTTCTTTGGGGTCATGACGATGATCATCGCCGTACCGACGGGCGTCAAAGTCTTCAACTGGCTGTTCACGATGTATGGCGGCCGCATCCGGTTCACCGTTCCGATCTTGTGGTCGATCGGCTTCATGGTGACGTTCGTAATCGGCGGCATGACCGGCGTGTTGATGGCCGTGCCGCCTGCCGACTTCCAGCTGCACAACAGCCTGTTCCTGATCGCGCATTTCCATAATGTCATCATCGGTGGCACGGTGTTCGGCTTGATGGCGGGTTACAACTACTGGTTCCCGAAGGCATTCGGCTTCAAGCTCGACGAACGCTGGGGCAGAGCTTCGTTCTGGTGCTGGCTGATCGGCTTCTATATCGCCTTCATGCCGCTTTACGCGCTGGGTCTCATGGGCATGACCCGTCGCATGCAGCATTACGACGTTGCCAGCTGGCAACCGTGGTTGGTGGTTGCGGCGGCCGGCGTCGTCGTCATCCTCGCGGGAATTGTCTGCCAGGTCATCCAGCTTGTGGTCTCGATCCGCGACCGCGAACAACTGAAGGTGACCGCGGACCCATGGAACGGCCGCACGTTAGAATGGGCGACCGCTTCGCCGCCGCCAGCCTGGAATTTCGCCGTGCTTCCGCAGGTCACAGACCTCGACGCTCTTTGGAACAAGAAGCAGCGCGAACGCACACAACAAGCTCAACCACTGAAAGAACGCAAATTCGAGCCGATCGAGATGCCGAAGAATAGCGCGGCCGGCTTCATCACGGCATTTTTTGCAGAGTCGTTACCGGCTTTGCGATGATCTGGCACATCTGGTGGATGGCCGGTGCGGGGGCAATCGGAATCTTTCTGACCATGCTTGCCTTCGCGTTTCGCAACGAGGAGGAAATCGAAATCCCGGCAGATCAGATAGCGCGTTTCGAGCAGGCGAACCTGGCGGAGATTGGAGTATGAATGTCGCTGTTGCAGTTGATGATGAGGTTCGTTACGAGGCGCGGCCGAGTGCAAGCGAGGCCGGTCCGGCTACAAAGCGGGTCGTGGTTGGCTACGGCTTCTGGATTTTTCTTTTAAGCGACATCGTGATGTTTGCGGCGATCTTTGCCGCTTACGCGGTGCTCGCGCATGCGACCGCTGGCGGTCCAAGTGGCGTGCAGTTGTTCAACCAGCGCAGCGTTGCGATCGAAACCGGCTGCCTGCTCGCCTCGAGCTACACCTGCGGATTGATGTCGCTCGCGATCGGCTCGCGGCGGTATGCCGTCACTTATCTGGCGGCCCTCATCACCTTCGTGCTCGGAGCCGCGTTCCTGGCGCTGGAGCTGCGCGAGTTCGCCGGCATGATCGCGATAGGAGCCGGTCCGCAGCGCAGCGCTTTCCTCTCCGCCTTCTTCACCCTTGTCGGCTGTCACGGGCTGCATGTCACCGCCGGGCTGGTTTGGCTGATAGTGATGATGGCCCAGGTCGCCATCAAAGGCTTTCGCGCGACTGTCGAACGCCGTCTGCTCTGCTTTTCACTGTTCTGGCATGCGCTCGACATTATCTGGGTATGGCTGTTCACGGTGGTCTATCTGATGGGAGCCCTTTCATGACCGACACGCAGTACGATCGCGCGCCCGGAGACGCGTCAGCACTTCCCGACGTGGAACAGGGGACAACATCCGGTGTGCTTGTCTACACAATCGGATTGGTTCTCGCGGTGGTTCTCACAGCCATGTCGTTCTGGGTCGCCAATACATCGCTGCTCTGGCCGCCCGGCGTCTCTCTTGGCCTGACGGTCCTCGCGATCGCGCAAATGGGCGTCCACCTGGTGTTTTTCCTGCATGTCACCACCGGGCCGGACAACACCAACAACGTCATGGCACTCGCGTTTGGTGTGTTGCTCGTCGCCCTGGTTGTCGTCGGATCGCTTCTGATTATGGCAGACCTGAACGACGGCATGATGCCGGCGCCAGAGCTGATGAACCTGCAGATGCAGCACTGAAGGTCGCCGCAGGCGATCGAGGGTGCTCGGTCTCCTTCTCGCATTAACGTCAGCCGCGCACAAACCACCAAGCCATCACATGTTTGTCCAAGAGTGGGGAACGACACCAATACTAACATGTCATGTTGAAATACGGTGCGGCGGTACACCACTGGTGGTGGGGACGACAAATGCTGAAGGGATTCACGGCGCCTCGTTCCCCTCTCGGCGCTGCGGCGTTGGTCCCACCACCCCCCTGGCATTTCGCGGGTGATGTCCTGGCGGTGGAATTCTGGAACGATCCCGATGTATCGGTCCATATCCTTCCAGCCGGTGTCGAGCTTGATAATAAACGTCCAGGTCACTCTGTCGCACTCTTCACGGATTATCAGTTCACTGCGCAGAACGATGAGCATCTGGATCCTGCCAGATATCAATGTCGCGGGTTCAGTGTCCTCCTCGACGCGATATGGAAGGGGACACGAATAGCGTGGTGTCCATATTGCTATGTCGACAACGACGCTGCGTTGATCAGAGGCTGGATACAGGGTTATCCGAGAAAGTTCGGTACTGTGCATCAGACCCGAACGTTTGCCGCTGCGAGCATGGCTTCGGCGCCACTCGTGCAGGATGGCAGGTTCTCGGCCTGCATGTCGGCTCACGGCCGGTTGCTGGTGCAAGCCCGTGTTACCTTGCACGAAAAGGCCGAGCGACTTGTTGGCCTGCTTGATCGCCGGATTGTGGGACGGCGATATTTTCCGCGGCTCTCCGCCGGCATGCACGAAAAGCCAGCCGTCGATGAACTGGTTCGATGTGTCTCGAACGAACTCTTGATTACAGACATCTGGAGCGGCGTGGGTGAGCTTAATTTTCCGGAGGCCTATGGCGAAGAGCTGGAAGTGCTGGGGCCGCTGAAGGTGGGGCGCGGATATCGCTTCTCGTTTTCCTATTCCGTCACTGATATCGAGATCCTGGCAGACCTTACCGGCTAGCCATCGCGGCTGATCCCGACACTGCGCGTTCCGGTTTTGCGGCAGGAATATGCAAGTAGACGCACTTCAATCAAATCAATTGCAACTGGTTTCGTTAGCTTCTTCACTGAAGGTAATTCATCAGGATACGGGAATGCTGAAGGGCTTTACAGTTCCGAAGTCGCCATTCGGCCAGGCCGCTCTAACTCCACCGCCACCCTGGCACTATGCCGGCGACGTTGTCGGAGTCGAGTTCTGGACGGATGCTGATGCGACGGCGGCGACATTGCCGAATGGTCTTTCCCCGGATCCGAGGTCAAACGGTCACGCCGTCATGATGTTCCTGGATTGGCAATTCACGGCACAGGACGACGAATATCTCGAGCCGGCCCGTTATCAGTATCGCGAGGCGTTTATTCTGGTCGACGCCATGTATCGCGACGAGCCGGTGATGTGGTGCCCGTACATTTATGTCGACAACGACGCTGCGCTGGCGCGCGGCTGGACGCAGGGCTTTCCCAAGAAAATGGGCAGCATCTTTCAGACACGCTCCTTTGCGGCCTCAGGCCCCGCGGCGGCGCCGGTCGCGTCCGGCAGCCGGTTTGGCGCCAGCCTTTCGGCGCATGGCCACCGTCTTGCGGAAGCCTGCGTCACCTTGCACAGGCCGGTCGAAAGCGGAATGCCTCTCCTCAGCCGACCCACGGTCTTGTTGCGATACTTTCCGAGACTGGCGGCTGGCTGCCAGGACAAGCCCGCAGTCAACGAACTGGCGATGTCGATCACCGACAATCTCACCGTTACCGGCGCATGGATCGGGAAGGGCGAGCTAAACTTTCCGGAAGCGAATGGCGAAGAACTCAACGCGCTCGCCCCGAAAAGAATTGAGTCCGGATTTCGTTACTCACTTTCCTACTCAGTTAGCGATCTGAAGATACTCGAAGACTGCGGATCGTAGGTAACGGCGAAGCGTACAGTCCCTCGCTTCGCCGGGAGGGTCTTCGCGGCACCCCCCGTCCCGCGGAGACCCTCGGCCGGAGGCGTTCTGGCGGACTTCGCGTCTCTCATCGCATTCGCGATTTGAGCGACTGCACAGCGTTCCGAGTTTGTCGCGAATATGGTCGTGCATATGTGTAATACATTGATATTAAATGCTAAAATGGCTCAGTGCGGTGCGTCAACATTAACCTTCCATAACGCTGATTAACGAGCCAAAAGGCGCCCGCAGCTGCACTCTCACGCCAATCCGAAGCCTCGGATAGCTCGTCGAGGGAGTGTTCATGGAAGGACTTCAAATCACCGCACCAGAGTCTTCCCTCGCACCCGATCAACAGTTCCACCTGGTTGCGAACAGCGTGGCCAAGCTGCTTGAAACGGCAAGGCGGGAGCTGGGGCATGATCAGGAAGCGGCCAAGGCGTCGCTGGCCACAGCATCGCACATCCTGCAAGCGGAGATCGAACGCTGTTCGGGCGCTAACGGCTCCGCAAGGGGCGGGCTGGCCGCCTGGCAGATCCTTCGAGTACGCGCTTACATTGACGGCAACCTGCACCGTACCATTCACATCCGGGATCTCAGTGCGGTCGCACGTCGAAGCCCGGCGCATTTCTCCCGGAAATTCAAGCTGGCTGTTGGCGAGTCGCCACATGCTTATGTGGTGAGAAGGCGTCTGGAGAAAGCCTGCCATCTGATGATCACTGGTGCGGCATCACTGAGTGAGATCGCTCTGAGCGTAGGCTTTTCGGATCAGGCCCATCTATGCAGGCTGTTCAGGCAGGCGTTCGGTCAGAGCCCGGCGAACTGGCGGCGCGAACGCGGAATCCCTGGCGAGGCGGCCTCAAGAACCGGCATGGTCGAGAACATCCCATGAGCGATCAGCGCGGCAAGGTGCTGGGCTTCGGCCCCTTCGAACTGTCGATCGGAAATCGGCTTCTGACAAACGGCGCGAGGGTCGTACCGCTCGGCGCGCGCGCCATGGATCTCCTCATCGTTCTGCTGGAGCAGGCCAACAAGGTCGTCGGCAGGAGAACCCTGATCGAGCGCGTTTGGCCGACGAGAGGTGCAGAACAGGTCAGCCTGCGCGTCCACATCTCGGCGCTAGGGAAGGCGCTCGATCAGAGTGATCCGGGTAGGCGATATATCACGAACGTGCCCGGGAGGGGCTACAGCTTCGTAGTACCGGTAACGTCGCTTGCCGCGCCAGCGTCGGGTGATCTCAAACCATCCTCGAGGTCCCGACTTCCCGCGCGCTTGATGCGGATGCTCGGACGAAGGGACGCCCTGGCTGCGATCTGGATGAAGCTGACCGAGCAGAGGTTTGTGACGGTCGTCGGGCCCGGCGGCATCGGCAAGACCACGGTAGCGGTGGCAGTTGCCCACGAGATGAGCGCCACTTTCAACGGCCATATTCATTTCGTCGACCTAGGCGCTCTCGGCGCCGCTTCACTCGTCGCGCCCGCCGTGGCCACTGCACTCGGTTTATCGGTACAAACAAACAATGTCTTGCCAGCCTTGGTAGATCGTTTGCAGGAAAGACCAACGCTCATCATCATCGATTGTTGCGAACACCTTGTTGATGGGGCGTCTGCTGTCGCAGAGGAGCTGATTCGCCGTGTTCCGACACTGCATTTGCTCGCGACCAGCCGGGAGGCGATGCGTGTTGAAGGTGAACATGTCCATGAACTCCACGCGCTTGCATGCCCCCCGGAAGATAGCAGCTTGTTGGCACACGATGTCCTGCAATATCCCGCCGTTCAACTGCTGGTCGACCGCGTGCGAGCGGTGCGCGGTGATTTCGAGCTGGCCGATGCGGATGCGTCGATTGCCGCGGGAATCTGCAGGCGGCTTGATGGAATTCCATTGGCAATCGAACTCGCCGCCGGCCGGGTTGACATATTTGGCCTCAGCAAGACGGCAAGCTTGCTCGACGAACGGCTAAACCTGTCATGGGTGGGGCGTAGAACGGCCGTGCCGAGGCATCAGACCTTAAACGCAGCGCTTGAGTGGAGCTATGACCTGCTTGGTGATGCAGAGAAGCAAGTGCTGAGCCGACTTAGTGTTTTTGCCGGCGGATTTACATTCGAAGCGGCGGTCGCCGTCGTCGCGGACGAGACGATCGATGAAACAAATGTCTCGGATTGCCTTTGGGAGCTTCGTTCGAAATCGATGATTGCCGTTCGTGGAGAGGGGCGGCTGCGTCTGCTGGACACCACTCTTGCCTTTGCTTCGCAACGACTTGCCGGGAGCGATGAAGAGAACGACTGTCGCCGGCGTCACGCCCTCTACTTCTGCGACTTGTTCAAACGAGGCGCTGCAACAGACGAGCATGAAACGCTCATGGCGATTGGAGACGAGGTCGACAATCTCAGAACTGCCCTGAACTGGGCTTTTTCGGCCGAAGGCGAGGCAAAGATTGGCGTTGAACTTGCTGCGGCCTCGGCAGGCACCTGGATGGCAATGGCTCTGCTTACCGAATGCCGGGAGTGGATGACGAAAGCCATCAGTCGGCTCGACGCGGCCAGTGCCGGCTCACGGCAGGAAATGATCATTCAGTCCGCACTCGCCAGTTGCATGATGTTCACGGACGGCATGACCGAGGAGTCGTACGCAAGCTGGGAAAAAGCGCGTCTCCTTGCCGAGTGCCTCAACGATACCGAATGCCAGCTCGATTCTCTGCTTGTTCTCTGGGCTCACCAGATCCGGCTTCCAAATTATGCCGAGGCAACGGAGTTGGCTGATCGATGCGGTGACGTCGCCGACGGGAGCGGCAATCGTGGCGCGATCGCAATGGCCAATTACATGCGCGGCGTAACATACCATCACAGTGGGCGAATATTGCAGGCCGAAGCTCATTTTGAAATGTCGCTGCATCGCGATGACGAAGCGTCCCGGCAATCTCTCGTCAGGCGGTTTGGCTACGATCGGAAGGTCGATGCCATGGCCGTACTGGCCAACCTGGCCTGGCTCCGGGGTTCTCCCGATCAGGCGCAGCGCCTCAGCCTGATGTCGATCGCCGAGGCACGCCAACTCGATCTCGCGGTTCCGCTCTGCGTGGCGCTCGCCTGGGCAAGCTTCACCACGTACCTGACAAGCCCGGACGATCCCGAGACGGAAGCGCTTGCCAACGAGCTGGTCGACCACGCCGCAAAATACGCCGTGGACAGCTATCACGGTTTTGGCCTCAGCATGCAGGCTCTCTGCAGAGTGAGGCGGGACGGGAGCGATACGGCTTCGGCGACGCTCTATCGCGGCTTGGAGAAGTTGTCCGCCGCGCGATATGGGGTGTTCAACTGGATCCTGCAGGCAGAGTTCGCAAGATCTACGGCCGTCGCCGGTCGTGCCCGGCAGGGACTAGCCGTCTTCGAACGAGCGAAGATCAACCTTGGCGAGACCCAATGGTACGCTCCGGAACTGCATCGGATCAGGGGCGAACTGGCCCTTGGCAATGGCGAGGGACTTGCCGCTGGCAGGCAATATTTTCTCACTGCGCTCGAACTCTCGGACAGACAAGCAAGCTTGTCGTGGGCGCTCAGGGCCGCGACCAGCCTTGCCATTGCCGAGAAGTCGCTCGGGCGAAAGGAGGCCGCGTGGCGGACCCTGCAAGCCATCCACGCGAAATTCCGGGAAGGCCTTGAGACCTCCGACCTACGGTTGGCCAAGCAGGTCTTGAACGGCTCATACCGGTCCGAAAGCGCCATCAACGCGTTATACTGACGCTTGTTGCTGGAGGGGGTTTCGGCTAACACTTGATGGGCTGGGAGTGTATTTGCACAAGACCGACGACGAGCGGTGAAACGACCGGATCGTCGAGGGCTTGGCGGAATAACTTATGTCGATTCAACAAATTGGCTCACCCAGTGCAATCCGGCTTCGGTTTGGCCCATTCGAGCTCAATGTCGCCGAGCGTTCCCTGAAGAAGGCGAACCAGGTCATTCCGCTGGGTGGCAGGGCTTACGACATCCTGATTGCGCTGCTCGAAAACGCCGGTGAGGTCGTCGGGAAAGCCGAGCTGATCGCGCGAGCCTGGCCTGACGTCACAGTCGAGGAAGGTAGTCTTCGCGTCCATTTGTCGGCGCTGCGCAAAGCCCTGGGCGATGGTCAGTTCGGCAACAAGTACATTGCGAGCCTGCAGGGCCAAGGCTACAGCTTCATCGCGCCGGTCGCGCGCCTCCCGGCTGACAACGACAGAGGTAATGCATCTGCGGCGACGTCCAATCTGCCACCCGCACTGGGCCGCATGGTCGGTCGCAGCGATGTTGTCCTTGAGATTCAGGCGTTGCTCCGGACTGGACAGCGCCTGCTTACAATTCTGGGTGCTGGCGGTATCGGCAAGACAACGGTTGCTCTGTCAGTCGGACACGGGGCGCTGGTCGACTTCTCCGGCGCTGCATTCTTTGTCGATCTTTCGACAGTAACCGACCAGGAGAATCTCATCGGGGCGATTGCTTCCGCGGTCGGGCTCGGCCCGCAGTTGGTCGATCCGAAGGAGGCGCTGCGCAATTTTCTGTTCCCTCGCAGGGGGCTTATCATTCTCGATAGTTGTGAGCACCTGATCCAGAAAACCGCGGAGATCGTTCGCGATATTTTTCAAAATGCCCCCGACATCTACATACTTGCGACCAGCAGGGAGGCATTGCACGTCCCTGGTGAACACGTGCTTCGTCTTTGCCCGCTGGATTGCCCGCCGGAGCAGCCGGGGCTGACGGCGTCAGAGGTGATTGCCTATCCGGCCGTACGGTTGTTCGCCGAACGCGTCAGTGCCCGCCGCGGCGAGTTTTCGCTTCGTGACGACGAAGCTCCCATGGTTGCCGAGATTTGCCGCAAGCTTGACGGTATCCCACTCGCCATCGAACTCGCCGCCGGAAGGGTGGCGATCCTAGGCGTTGCGAATACGGTGGCGAGACTGGCATCGCGCCTCGATCTCTTGAAGTTTGGCCGGCGAACAGCAAATCCGCGGCATCAAACGTTGATCGCAACGCTGGACTGGAGCCACGACTATCTTCCGCAGATCGAACGAGTCCTGTTGCGACGGGTCGCGATTTTCGTGGGCCACTTCACGCTGGAGGCGGCGCTCGCAGTGGCGGAGGAGGCAGGGGTAGACCAGTCCGAGATTGCGGGCGCGCTAGGAAATCTGGTCGATAAGTCACTGATCGGGGTTCGGACCAGCTCGCAGGGACCGTGCTACCGATTGCTGGATACGACGCGCGCCTACGCGTTAGAGAAATTAGCTAGCAGTGGCGAGCAGGACTCCATTGCCGGCCTGCACGCGAGTTTTTCGATTCGAATGCTGAAAGGCAACCCGGTCAACCTCTTCGATCTGGAGTCCACGGAAGTCGCAGCCAATGCCGTGCGGGACTATCTTGGAAATATCCGTGCGGCGCTTGGATGGAGCTTTGGTCCCAATGGAGACGACCTCAAAGCCATAAGACTGGCGGCCGCAGCTTCCCAGCTGTTCCTCGCCATGTCGCTTCTCCTGGAATGCCGAACATGGATGGAGAAGGCGGTCGATCGGATGGCCGTGGACTGTGACCCGCGGGACCAGATGGAAATCCATGCGTCGCTCGCATTGTCGCTGATGTTCACCGCCGGAAACAGGGAGAGGGTTCGCGAGGCCTTCAATACGGCGTTGACGTTCGCAGAGCGGCTTGAAGATACCTACCAGCAATTGCGTCTCCTCAGCGGGCTGTCGATGTATCTTCATCGTACGATCGACGCGGTCGGCAGCCTCGAGGTTGCGCTGCGCGCCGAAACTGTCGCGAAGAAGGCGGGAAACCTGGAAGATGCAGCTCTTGCGGATGCGATGCTGGGAGCCGCGTACTACATGCTCGCCGACCATGTCCGCGCGCCAAAACACCTCGAACGGGCCTTGCACGGGTCGCAGGCTTCCCAACGGTTCAACCCAACCCAGTATCTGTTTGATCTGCGCACCACATCGCTGTTCAATCTTACCCGATCGCATTGGTTCGCCGGCAATCTCGACAGGGCCGCCGTTTATGCTGAACGAACTATCGAGGAAGCCGGGAGATCGAACCATCCGATCGCGCTGTGTCGAGCCCTTATCCTGACGATGCCGTTCCATTTCTGGATCGGCGATTTGGAACTGGTCGAGAGGAAGCTCTCCGAGCTTGAGCTCACCGCGGAGAAGTATTCGTTGGAGCCATTTCGCGCAGTCGCGATTGGCCTCAGGGGACGGCATTTGATCCACGCCGGTCAGACGATCGATGGCATACGTCATCTGCAAGATAGCTTGGAGAAGCTGCGGATTCTGCGATACGAAATGCTTGTAACAGATTTTGTATCCGAATTGGCGGTTGGTCTGGCAAAACAAAACCAGCGCACGGAAGCGTTGGCTCTCATCGATGCTTCGATCGCAACCCAGCTTGAATCGAAGAGGCCTCTTCACCTTCCGGCTCTCTTTTTGGCCAAGGGCATGGCGCTTGTAGGCGGGGAGGCCCGACAGAATGATCTGGCTCTGGAGTGCTTCAAGGAAGCGATGACCCTGGCCGGACAGCAGTCTGCGCTATCGTTCGAGTTGCGAGCAGGGTTGGAACTCGCGCGGGTTTGGATTGATCGGGGTCAAATCCGAAGGGCCCATGATCTAATTGGCCCCATTTACGGTCGATTTATTGAAGGTCTAACGACACCCGATCTGGTTTTGGCGAGGCAAATCCTCGAACAGACGAGCGTTCCGGCGCGACGCTTCACTGCGTAGTGACAAGGCCCAGGGTCTGCGCGCGTGATACCGCTTGCGCGCGCTTCTCCACGCCAAGCTTGGTGAAAACGCTCTTGAGGTGCGACTTCACGGTCTCAGGACCGATATAAAGGCTGCGGGCGATTTCCTTGTTGGACAATCCTCCCGCGATCAGCGTGAGAATGTCGGTCTCGCGGGGACTCAATGCCTGCAGGGCCTGGGCTTTGAAGGCCGGTGTCAGGCGATCTTGCCGTGCCCTTTGGAAATCGGCCACGAGCCGATCAACATAAGACGTTAGCTGCGCGCCAATGCTGCCGCTCTGCTGGACCATCTGGACGAGGTCGGAAGTGATCGAACCCTCGTCCAAAATGATCTGATAGAGACCCCCGCCCGCGCATGCCGCAAGAAGACGGCGAAATCGGTTCGTTGCCTCCGCGGCTTTGCCGAGGCGCAGCTGAAGGGCGGAGATTCGAATCTCAACCCGGATCAGGAAGTAGCGATGATGGGCCGCTTCGGTTTCGCGTTGCAGCTCCCGCAGGATTGACATCGCGTCCTCGGGACGCTCCCGTTGCCCCAACAAATGAGCGTGGGCCAGTTTGTGGTCCCATTGAATTTCCGACCAGGCACAAAGTCTGGGCGCAGGGTACTGTCTCGTAAGTCGCTCCAGGCGATCGACGCATGCGGCGCCTTCATCGACGCGGCCTTCGTTGAGGTAAAGCCGCGCTTGTTCCGCTGTTGCAGCTGCCGTCAGCCTTCCCCAATCCCGTGAGATGCCGTGGTTTTCAGCCCGCTCCAGCAGGGTGTGGGCACGCTCGAGGTTCATCCGGCTGGCTGCGACTCTCGCCATGACGAAATAGGCGCTGCGAACGCAGTCGAGCATCGTTCCGGAGTTGATCAGTGAAGCGCGATCGATCACCAGCGCTTCTGCCTCGTCCATCTGGCCCTGCTCGTACAGGATCCGTGCAATCAGGCTGGCAGGCAAAGCCGCGGCCACCGAGTGCGGGCCAACATACTGCTCCGCAATGCGCAACCCCTCGCGGTAATGACCGTCCGCCGCGGCGAGACGTAGCTGCCGGAGCTCTGCGACACCTTGGAGGCAACGCCGATATACCGACGCGAATACGTTTCTGCGGTCTTCGTCCGGCGAATAGGGCATCCAGGGCGTCGCATAGAACTGCTTGAGATCACCGGCTTGTAGATGACCGAAGCGAACGACGTTTGAGGCCACATTCGCAGTCCATGGATCGGACGAACGATTCACGCAATCCCGTGCCAGAGGCAGCGCCCGCTCGCTGTCATCCTTCAGCGCGATGGCAACAGAGCGGATCGCCTGGCATTCGCACAGCAAGTCGCTCTCCGGCAGTTGAGTAGCAGCGATATCTTTCTCTATTTCAGTTGCGAGCTGCAGGGCTTCATCAAAACGCAGCCCGAGCGCCAATCCCCACGCGATCGCCAGCCTGACCTCGGGCTGACCCCGCATGAGTTCGTCGGGAAACTGGCGCTGCCATTCAAGCAATGTGAAGAGATCGCCTCGCTTTATCAAAGCCATGGCGCAATTGTTGATCCAGCCGATCGCGCGGTCGGAGGCGCCGGCTGCAATCGCGTGCTGAACCGCGTCGGTCCATAATTCGTGGGAGGCATACCAAAGAGCCGCACGCCCGTGCAGTTCAGGAATTTCAATGCCGCGGTCCGCCTCCAGCCTCTGTTTCAAATATTCGGCGAGCAGCGTGTGATAGCGAAACCACACGCCGTCATTATCGAGTGGCGTGAGTAGCATTTGGCGTTCAGCAAGCGATGCCAGGATTGTGCGGCTCGAGCTCGAACCGGTTACGGCCTCGCATAGAGGACCGGAGAGTCGATCAAGAATGGCCGTTCGCAGCATGAAGTCGACCATTTCGACCGGGAGCGTATCCAGCATCTCCGACAAATAAGCCGCAATTGGACGCTGCGAACCTGAGAGATTTTGTACGTACTCCTTGAAGGACAATCCGAACTGTGAGGGCATCGACGCAACAATTCGCAGGGCGGCGGGCCACCCTTCAGTCTTGCGTTGCAAGAGTTGGACGTCGGGGAGTTCCAGAACGCCAGGCTTGGCGCGGTCTAGAAACGCCTGCGTCTCCTGCATGTCGAATCGCAGGGCTACGGAATCAATCTCGATCAGATGATTCTGGGCTCGCAGGGTCGCGAGTGGCAGGGGAGGTTCGGTGCGCGTTGTAAGCACCACATGACAGTGCGACGGCGCGTGCTTCAGAAAATACGCGACCGTCTGATGGACGCGAGAAGCGCTGAGCCAGTGATAGTCTTCGAGAAACAGGTATACATCATCTTCTATCTCTGCCAGATCGTTGATCAGGCTCGACAGGATCGTTGTCGGGTCGATCAGGTTGTTCTCGAGGATCAGCCCAATTGCGCCGGCGCCAACGTCCGGACAGGCATGGTGCAGGGCCTGAGATACGTAAAATAGAAACCGCGTGGCCTCGTCGTCGTCTGAATCGATGGTCAGCCACCCAACACAGTTGCCGCCTTGCTCGAGCGTCTCGGCGCAAGCGGCCGCCAGCGAGCTCTTTCCGAAGCCTGCCGGCGCCTTGATGACGGCAAGTCGCTTGGCCGGGAGTTCGGACAAGATCGCGACGAGCCGGGGACGTGCGACTAGCCCGCCGAATCGTGCCGGCAAAATCTTGGTCGCGAGGAATGGCAGCCGTCCCCTGGCAGGCAAGCTAGCCGTTCCAATAGCAAGATTGCTCGATTGCGGCTGGATCAAGGGCTCCCCTTTCTCGCCGTGAGTTCTTCCCCCATTCGGGGGGTACCCCCCGTGACGAAAGTGTACGATCTCTGTTAGCGAGAGGGAAGCGCCGGGCATCATGGGGCAAAGCTAACCGGGAGCCGAAGCAAGCTCATGTCTATCAGGAACGCACGCTTGGGTTTCGCACGGATAATTGAACACCCGGACAAGCAAACCAGGTCCAGGCCAAGAGCCATGGTTGACGATGATGCTCAAAGAAATCTGCAATTTGGCCCCTTTGAACTTTCTAGCAAGGAGAGGGTGCTGCGGCGCGACGGTGTGGTGTTGCCCCTTGGCAGCAGGGCCCTCGATATCCTGATCTACCTTGCCGGGCGTCCGGGTGAGGTGATCGCAAAGCAGGAACTGATCGATCACGTCTGGCCGGACGTGACCGTCGAGGAGGGGAGCATCCGGGTCCACGTCGCCGCGATCCGCAAGGCGCTTGGTGACGGTCAATTTGGCAACCGATACATCGCAAACATCAAGGGACGGGGCTACTCGTTCGTCGGCAACGTTGTCTCCCGCGCTGGTGGCATGGAAAGCGGGAACGCCAAGTTCCGGCAGCAAGGCAGGCTTCCCCTGCGACCGATCATGATGATTGGGCGCGAAATGGTCGTCAGCGAGGTCAGCGACAAGCTGCGAGAAGAGCGGTTCGTAACACTGCTCGGCCCCGGCGGCATTGGCAAGACGACCATTGCCATGGCTGTTGGCCGCGCCGTTGCCGAGGAGTTTGGCGGGAAAGTCCATTTTGTTGACCTGGAGAGCCTTACCGATCCGCGGCATGTTGCGGGGGCCGTCGCGACATCTCTGGGACTTGCACTCAAATCGAACGATCCCAGCCTGGAGCTGGTCGACCTCGTTCGTTCGCAGAAGCTTCTTATCATTCTCGATAGTTGTGAACACGTGATCGAGGCGGTCGCCCTGGTTGCCGAGCAACTGTACCAGGAAACGGAGCAGATCCATCTTCTGACCACGAGTCGCGAACTGCTGAAAGTAGAGGGTGAGCATTGTTGCCGGATTCTTCCCCTTGATGTTCCGCCAGACGGCTCGGAGCAGACGGCACATGCCGTGCTTCGATATCCGGCAGTGCAGTTGTTTGTACGGCGCGTGGCGGCGAGGGCAGGAGGCGTCGTTCTCACCGACGAGGAGGCGCCGTTTGTCGCGGAAATGTGCCGAAAGCTGGATGGCATACCCCTGGCAATTGAGCTCGCAGCGGGCCAGGTGGCCATACTTGGCATCAAGAACACGGTTGCGCGCCTGATGTCTCGGCTGGAATTGCTGAGACTAAGCCATCGGACGGCCGTCCCCAGACACCGGACGCTTAAGGCGACATTGGATTGGAGCTACGATCTGCTGTCTGAAGCAGAGAGGATTGTCTTTCGACGCATCGCTCCCTTCGTCGGTCATTTCACCCTTGAGGGCGCGCGGTATGTCGCAGGCGAACTCGGTGTAGGCGCCGGAGAAATTTTTGACGCGATCGCCGGCCTGGTCGAGAAGTCATTGATGGCAACCCGGATCGATGAAGCGCAGGCACACTATCGGTTGCTGGACACGACACGGGCATATGCGCTTGAAAAACTGGAGGAGCATGCCGAAGTCGACGTGGTTTTACGCCGGCACGCGGAATACGTCGCGGAATTTCTCGAATCGCAGAGGGAGATGATGCTGGCCTTGCCGAGAGCGAGGAGGACCGCAGCCTATTCCGACCAATTGAGCAACATCCGTGCGGCG
>WNFJ01104035.1_pt1 | contig 15148 bp, 8 predicted proteins | sample 5400461 | NCBI WGS metagenome assembly WNFJ01 (sample SAMN13153349, study PRJNA577476) | soil metagenome | isolation source: 115 cm saprolite on Douglas fir-dominated hillslope | place: USA:California | collected 2013-09-17 | reverse complement strand
CAAGCGCGGGGAGGTCGTCCGCACGCGCACCGTTGTCTCGCAGGCCCACAGTTCCCAATGGCTCGGCAGTTTCGGCAACCGAGGCAATGGATGCTACCGGGAGGAACTGCGCCGGGGGCTGACCGCCATTGGGAGCTATCTGGAGGCACACCATCTTTCACCGACATCGGCCCTGCTGCGGTTGGACGGACAATATGGAACAGGGGCTGTCATCACCGATCTGGCAGGCTTCTGCTTCGTCATGCGCGGCAAAGATTACAGCGTGTTGGATCAGGAGTCGGTCCAAAGCCGTCTGCACTTGCCAGCTGACCAGCAGTTCAGCCGCCCAGAAAGTGGCTTGGTGCGCCAGCTCTACGACTGTCCCGATGTCCCGGTGGGGAAGACGAGTTACTGCTGCCGTGTCGTGGTGGCCACCCACCCAGCAACCGAGAAAAAGAGCCGCATCGGTCACACCCGCAAGGGGGTGGTCTACGAACTCTTTTTCACCGATCTCCCGCAAGACGCATTCACCGCCTCCGACGTGGTGGCGCTTTACTTGCATCGTGGCGCCTTTGAAGCAGTGCTCTCCGATGAAGACCAGGAGCAAGATCCCGACCGCTGGTGTAGTCACTCGCCCGCGGGACAAGAAGTCTGGCAGATCGTCTCGCAATGGGTGTGGAACCTCCGGCTGGAACTGGGTCATCAGCTCTCGCCAACTCCGCTGCGCACAACTGAGTTTGCTCCCCTGGTCACCGAGACCACACCGGAGCAAGCACCTGTGCAGGGCTATGGCAAACCTGCGGTCGCCTTGCCCTGGAAAGCTCTCCAGCCCGATGGGACGCTGGCCTGTCCGGCGAGCAAGACGTTGCGCCCCACCGAGCAGCGCCGCGAAGCTGATGGCAGTCTGCGCGTCCTCTACAGTGCCAGAATTCTCGATTGTCGTGGCTGCTCGTTGCGAAAGCCTCGCCAGTGGCATGGAGAAGCCACCACGAAGCCGCGTCGGATCAGTGTTCTGCTGCACCCTCTCCCGGTGGGTCCCGCGCCGCTGCTCTGGCGGGACTGGAGCCGCAGAGAGCACCGGCGCGCCTGTAGGCAGTTCGTGCGACACCAACGCGTCGAGGTGAGCCTGCCGCCTCCCGCCGTCGCTTCGCCACGTCAAGCAGATGTGATCCTTTCCCGCGCGCAGCGTGCGCACGCTCGCCTTTCGTGGGCAGAACGCCTCGCTCGCAATGCGCGGGATCCAACGGCTGGCCAGGTCACGATCAAGCTGTTCGGCATCCCAGAACGCTTTGCCGCCTCGTTCGGGTTGGCAACGGAAACACCGGCGTAACACCGCCTCGTCTGCCACGGTGTCTCTTCTCCTCGGACAGCTGTGCTTCTCCGAGTGGAGCCTTGTGGCCTCTTTTCCTGGTTTTTCCTCGCTTCTCCTCATCTTCTGCCCTTTGCGCTCTCCTATTTACCCTGCTCATGAGCAGGGTGTCCAGTTCTGCACCACTTTCGCTCACCCGATCAAGGATTAGCTCTTCCACAATCTCGTTGCGCAATTCGTGGGCAACACAGCCCAGGAGCCACAGACACCAGCTCTGGCCAGCGGCATTACCGATCATGTCCGGAGTGTTTTGGAATTGTTAAAGTACAAGGTTGCATCTCCGCCTTGGGTCGAGCCCAAACGTCGAGGGCGGCCTCGCTCCCGACCCTTGCCTGATCCAAACGTGCCCAAACGACAACGAGGCCGCCCTCGGAAAATCCGTTGAGCACATTCACCGTTTAATAGGGCTGTACCCCCAGAATCAGGTCTGCTCCTGATTGGTTTAGATGATCCGTGATCCGCTCATAGCTCCATGGAGCCTGACTATGATGTACCTTCAGCTGAACAATAGTACCATTGAGAAGTGAGTTTCGCTTGAGAAAATCCCTGAACTCCTGCATCGCCTGTGCAGATGCTTCAACCGATCCACGCTCTATAAGCCAGAGGACAGCGTTGATAAACTGCTCATGACTGAAAACCGCAATGGTATCATGCGCAGTGTCTTGCAAGTGCGTTATGAATGCCTGAACGCGCTCAATGAATTGTGCGAATGATTCTGAGCCGGTACCGTCCACGAATGAGGGCTGGCACTGTTCCCAGTAGGCGTCCACGAGCGGTCGACGCTCTTCAGCAGTCGATTGCTCCTGATGCATCGACGAAAGGTAGGTAAACTCCTGCACGTTCCATTCTTCTTCAGGGACAGAGCGAAACAAAGGCATGGATATTGTAGACTCTGCTGTTTCCTTTGCGCGCAGGTAAGGTGAGGTAACGATGAGATCGAGATATGGGTAGAATTTTAGAAAGTTAGCGACATGTCTAGCCTCTTCTCGGCCCCTTGGAGTGAGCGTTACATTTTTAGGGCCAGTAGTTGGCAGTCCGGCATTCGATTGGCTTTCACCATGACGGATTAAGAAGACAGTGATCATATCTCCACAATTTCCCCCTTAATTGTTAAATTATATTTTATATCAAATTCGCTTAATCACCATTAAAACGCTAAGCTTTTAAACTTTTCGCGTTTGAATTTCTCCTCAGCTTGTACTGATTTAAATGATAAGCATATAAGCGGATTTGATATAAGAGGCTGTACGAAAAGGCTTCTCTGGCTGAACGCCATTGATGAGTTTCTCTGGCCTCTCAGGCTCTTTTAGCAACAAATGGCTGATGTTTCCATTCGTCTTGATCTTCGCATTGGCCCAGGGAGTCAATATAAGCTCAACAATGAGAAGCGCCTTCTCTGGCCTTCTCGTACAGCCTCTAATACTACAGTGCCACTTAGTCGAGAGCAGTCATTATGAGACGGCTTCGCAGGCTCGGTCTTGGACAAAACCTGGACAGCAGGGATTGGCTTCTGGAGCCTTCCCATCTTGTAAGTGGCGCTGGAGTACTAAGAAGCTGTGTATAAAGTGATTTGAATCCCATTTGCTAGGAAATCTAGCAAAATATAGAGTATCTTTTAAAACTGCTCTCTGAGCGGATCGAGACAACCTTTTCACACAGTCTTTAAACTAGCCGTAGTTTATTGACTTCGGATTTTTCCTCAAGCGAGAGCAAGCGATTTCTGATGATTCAGTAGTGAAGAATCCAGGCATAGTGAACCTTTAGCGCAAGTGCAAAGAGACAGTATTTCCCGTGTCAACAAAATATCGGTGGTGCTGCGTTCGTTAAGTATAGTAACAAAACGGATTGCCCTCTGGAGCCAGTTCACGCAGTTTTTCTCCATGTTTTTGTTACTATGGCATTTGACGAATGCGGCAGTATTGATCTAGCAGCCTACCGGGAGCAGTACCCTCTGCTCCGGTGCCCATGCCCCTTCTCGTTGCACATTGGCTGATTCTTCGAGATTCTCTGTAAGATGTTTGGTGATTTGCTTAAGGTGCCAGTAGTGCTGTCTATGACGAAACTGCATACGCACAATAGTGCCATTGGAAACACGGTTTTCCTTGAGATAGTTTTTGAAATCGCGCATCGCCTGCCAGTCTATTGCGGTCGGCTTGCAGTCTATGAGCCATAAGACAGCAATTATGAACTGCTCATGACTGAAGACAGCAATCTTTTCAGTAGGCTTAAGTCGGTTTTCCAACTGTGTAAGGAACTCACGTACTCGTTTTATGAAGGCTTCAAATGACTCGGAACCTGGGCCATCCACATAGGTCGGGAGACGCTGTTCCCAGTAAGCATCCATCAGTAGTCTCCGGTCTTGAATGGTTAGATGCTCCTGATGTATAGATGTAAGATAGGTAAATTCCTGCACCTCCCATTGTGTTAGAGGAACAGAGGGGAAAAGTGATTGTGTGAATGCCGCCGTTTGTTTCGTGCGCAGGTAAGGCGATGTAACGATGAGATCGAGAGGATGAAATTTAAGGTACTCGGCGATACGTTTGGCCTGTTTGTGACCTAATAGCGTAAGCCCCGCATCTTTCGGATCGATAGTTGGCAGCCCCGCATTCGCTTCACTTTCCCCGTGACGAATCAAAAAAGCAGTAGACATAGCTTCATAGTAACTCCCTTCAACAATATTTGCGACCTCAACGGACGCCTTCATTTTTCATTATAGGAGGCAGATCACGTCAAAACGTGACAAAAAGCTGCCAGAATTATACTAATTTTTCAAGTTCGATATATTCTCTGGCTTTAACGACACACTCTACGAGTGGAACATTTGTTAAAAGAGTAATTTTATTTTTGGGCAAATGTTCATAGTATCGCAAATAATCGGGGATAGTGGCGGGGTCAACGCGGATGCTGGTAGGTTGATACGGTCTGTTACGTAGTCTTTGGTTGCGTAGGTCACGATCAGCCACGCAAAAGATCACTTTAAGCTGCGCCTCCTTGACGCCGCAAACAATCTCCATCACCTCATCAAGGATGAAGCGTTGCAGGGCGGCAGTATCTAGAATGGTCGATACCCGGTGCTGTATCAGTAAAGTACGTGCCTGCGCAAACGAAAGTTCATATGCGATCTTGCTTGCGCGATCGTCATCTAACCCCTGTTTCGACAGTACCTGTTTGTAGGTGTCTTTATCAATCACCTGCCAGCCAAGTTCGCGCCCTAGAGCGTAGGCAAGGGTCGTCTTCCCTGCACCTGGGAGACCGGCCATCAGCACTAAAGTAGCACGAGAATATTGCATTAAATCTCCCGCTAGATAAGGCAATTATAGGAAGAGCAGCAGTCTAAATTATTAGACGTAATATTTATGGAAAATTAAAATAAAATCTGCCAATTTCCCGGCTGCTGAGAAAAAGTACAAAATATATTACGGGAATTTCAAAGAGAGAAGCCCCGTGAGCCTGCCCATCCAGGTCAGCGTTGGGCAGGCAGAGCAGGAAACCTGCTCTTGCTATTCATCTAAGTCTGGAGTATCAGAGGCTTTTTCCATCTCAACGAGCGCGTTGAGGAGCAACTCGATAGCTTTGCCGCGCTCACGATAATATTGCCGCACGCTCATGCCCAGACGCGCAGCAATCTGTTCATTCTTGATGTGATATTTGAAGTAACGATAGTACAGGATGTTGTAATATCTCCAATCAGGAGCCCAATCCGACTGCGTACCTGCTCCACGTAAGCTTTTCAGCGCCGCATTGAGGACTTCCCGAATAGCTATCCCTTTGTCAATGGATGTAGGTGGAGTATCCTGATTTTTGAGGCGCTGGGAAACCACCTTCATGAGCCGTAAGTTCGTTTCTCCCAATATAGACAGATCGTCGATTTTCTCCAGCGCCTCTTCCAGTTCAGGAGCAGTCAGACTGAAGAACCCTGCCCGGCAGATAGTGCGAATGAAAAGCCTGAAAATCGCACTATCGCTGAGTTCAGGGAGTTCTCGCTGCTGATGTTCCTTCTGCTGTGCTTCGTCCTGAAGCTTTTCTTTCTGCTGTTCGGAGAGTTGCTCCCATATATCCTCAAAAATAGGTGCAAGCTCTTTATATGTCAGGTCCTTCAACTGCTTCACATCGATTTTGCCGGTGTTTTGCTTTTGCTCATAAAGCAAGTAGCAGATGCGCTGAATTAAGAACGGATGGTGGCCTGCCCATTTGAGAACCAGGGCGATTTCCGCGTTTGAGAGCGATATACTGGCCTGCTTCGCGGGGGTAGTAATCAGTTCCCTTGCCTCTTCGGGTAAAAGTGCATCCATCTGGTACGTATAAAAAATGTTGAAAAATGGTGAACCAGCGATGCCGCGGTGACAGACCTCGTAAAGAGGGGCAATCGAGGCCGTCATGTAAGCAACTAGGCGCATACTGGCATGCGCCCGCAGGAATTCAAAAAACTCGGGATCAAAATGCTCGTTGAGCGTGACCTTATCGAAGGCATCCAGCAGCAAGACAGGAAAAAAACCATGTTCTTCGATCTGGTCCAGAATGCTGCTAAATTCATCCTCGCCTTTGCTGGCGCTATGCAGCGCCAGGCCCCATTTCTTCCCTTCGGCAATGATCGCCTTACTCACTTTATGGAAGAAATCCTCACTGGTCTTACGGAGATATTCACGTAGGTCAAGAAAGACGAAGATGTGACGGCTCAGGTCAAACGGAAATTGGGCCTGTACTTCCGGCAGGCTGGCATACCAGAGAAAAGAGGATTTCCCGATGCCACGTGGGCCTACGATTGATGCAGATTGGCGGTGAAACACTGTCTCATACACGCGCCTGAGCAGGTCTGTACGTCCAAAAAACATCTCTGGGTCGTGAATCATCGCCTTAGCGAAATAGGGATTTGAGGGTTTTGGCAGCACGTTCGTCATGTGATTTCTCCTTACATGATAGGCGCAGTCACTATCTTCAATCAAGTATACTGCCAGCAGTATACCAAAATCTGCCAGAATTGTGACAAAGCCATGAAATTCATAGTCTACGTGCCATATATCTACTATAATATAAAGACGAACACAATAGTTAACAATAAAAGGGCAAAAAGTGGTGATCTGTCCACGCTAAACAGCTATGATACGAGCAATCTCGCTCTGATTAGCAAGAAATAAAAAGGAAAGTGGAGTTAGTGTCATCAATCTGGCACATTTTGACTGAGGTATGGGCATATACTGCTAAGGAGGCAGGATAAAGTACTTGCTTATTAATCACCAGTTTCTGGTAACATCACATTGATAGAGGAAAGGATTGAGGATATGCCTGCCAGCACTATTGAGAACCTCCGACATGCCCTTGAAGATGGACTTGCTATCGTCAGCCGTATCTGGGAGTATAAGGCAAGGAACTGGGTAACATGCATCTATGCAGCAGATATCGACGGAGACGGTGATGTTGAAATCATTATTGGTTCACGCGATGGCCGCATCTACTGCCTTTCCAAAACGGGAAAGCTGCGCTGGAAACGCGAAATAGGGACACGCGCCTGGATTGTCACCATCGTCGTCAGCGGCCTTGCTGTCCCAGGGAAAGAGGCTTCAGTACGTATCATCGTGGGTACACGTGATGGCAAGGTGTACGTGCTGGATAGCGAAGGCAGAATGATTACTAGAGAGGGTCAGGCACTCCTTTTTAATGAAGAGGGCATACCCCTTGACCTGAAACAGGCTCTACAGGCGTACTGGTTCAGCATCGAATATGTCATTCGCAGCATCTACGTCGATCCTCTGCGGCAATCCCAGATTATTATCGGCACAGAAGATCGCTGCGCCTACGGACTCGATTTTAAGACAGGCGAGCAACTCTGGAAGCATCAAACCGGTGGCTGGGTGCGAACCGTTTTTGCAAGTGATATTAACGGAGATGGGAAAGATGAAATATTATTCGGCTCTGTCGATGGGAACCTGTATGTGCGCGATTTACTGCGGGGCCAACCGCTCGTGCAATATTCTATTGGTCATCCCATCCGCACAATCTTCGTTGAGGACGTAGACCAGGATGGAAACATCGAGATACTTGTGTCGACCAACCATAAAAACCTGGTTGCTCTGATGTATCGTGAAGGCCGGTTTGAAAAAAAGTGGGAGCGCGGCCCCTTTGAGAATCGTTTGCTTACCCTCTACGTCACTGATATCGATAGTGACGGGAAGAAAGAGATCATCTTCGGCTGCGAGGATAAATATATCTATATACTCGATACCGCCGGTAATATACTCTGGCGGCATAATCACAAAAATCGCATCTTCGACATCGCTACGCCCGATATCGATAACGATGGTCTGCCGGAATTGCTGATCGGTGGCGAAAATAAGCGTGTCCGCGCCATGCACGTCCGTCTGCGCAGGGGAGTCGAGGAAAAAATTCGCGGGTACTTTCATCGGCTGAGAAAGTCTGACCAATTGATGCTTCCTCGTCTGAATGTAGAAGAGCGAGCACTGCTCCAGGAGGTCCTCGGACCGAACACCGGAAAACTGGTGGCGTTCGAGCAGGCAAAAGAGCAGATGAAGACCGGTGCTTACTATAAAGCACTCTCAACACTCCTCAAGCTGGAGCAACAGAAGGTAGAGCGGGTCTGGCACAGGAATGATATTGAGTATATTCGGACTGTCTGCTTCCGGCATACCACTAAAAAGATGGGACGAGAGATCATTATTGGTACTGCTGATGGCAGCGTTTATGCTTTTTACGCTCACGGGCATCGGGCTTGGTCCACCCACCTGAACGATCATATTGTGGATGTACAAACGGGTTTCATCGACCATCACAAGAAGGAAGAAATCGTCATCTGCTCGTCAGATCACAACCTCTACATTCTTGGTGGCGAGAATGATCCACTTCATCAAGCCTATATTGCCGATACCTGGATGTCGAGCATCTGCGTCAGGGCCGCCAGTAATCAGGGATCGCCGGAAATCATTATCGGCTCAGAAGATAAAAAGCTTTCTATCTATGGAAAGGACTTGCAAAGACCGGAAGCTGAGATCCCGACGGAAGAGGGTGTGAGAATCGTGCGGGCGCACATACCCACCGAAGAGAACACACCCGAGATCGTGGTTGCCAGTCTGAAAAACCACATCTATGCCTATAAGCGGAATGGAAAACTCCTATGGTCCTATTCGACACATGACCATATCAAGGCAGTATGCATCAAGGACATCAATGGCGATGGTCAGGCCGAGATACTCGTCGGCTCGGAAGACCGCAACATCCACGTCCTGGATAGTACAGGTCATTTGCTGTGGCGTTACTACCTGCCCCACAGTGCTCTGACGATTGATGCCGCAGATGCCGATCAGGATGGCATGGTCGAGGTATTCGTCGGCTGCGCCGATGGCAACCTGTATGTCTTCAATCGTGATGGGGATTTACTCTGGACCTACCAGGCAAAAGATCGCATTCTTGCCGTGCGCATAGAGGATATTGATGGCGATGACAACGTCGAGATAGCGATTGGCGCAGAGGATGAATTCGAACTCCTGCGTGTCGTAAACCAGCAGCAGGTTGCCAGCGCGATTATGCAGTGCTGGATAGAGTTGTGCCATCAATCCTCTATCAGGGATGCCATTGCATTGCTACTCAAGAGCAAGGATCCTTTCCTGGAAGCTTTTGCGCTGAACAAGCTGGTAGAGCAGGGCAATCTCCAATCCAGGGATTTTGACATCTTTGAAGAGAGCGTGACTGAGGGTGCGCCGCAGGTACGCAAGGAACTCGCCCGCCTGGTCCCCACTCTCTACCAGTTCAAACCTGCCAGGGCGCGCACGCTGCTTCGCCAGTTGTCGACAGACATCGACTTTGAGGTACGCAACGTCATGATCGAACACCTTCCCGCACTCATGGACTATGATTGGGAAGAAGGGTTCTATTACCTCAAGCACGCCGCCGAGAACTCCAGTCGCTTCGTGCGACGTATTGCCGTACGCAAAGTGCATGAGTTAATCAACACTTCGGCAGAAACATTAGTAGACAGAGAACGGAGACACCAGATATTCGCTCTGCTGCTGGCCGCTGCTCAGGATAAAGATTCGGAATGGGTGCGTCAGGAAGCGGCGCATACACTGGCATATTACCTGGATCAACACCAGGGAAGCTTCATTGTCTATGTTCAGCTGTTTATCGTGAAAAACCTGCACCTCCACGTCTGGGAGCAGATTGCGCATGTGACAACGAGCACTGTTATCAGGCGCTACATCAATGCCGTTACCCACCTGCTCTCCGGCCTTGACGAGAAAAATGTCCGGGGGAGCCTCCAGCAAATGGTTCAGGCACAGATTGCCGCTGAGAAGCTCCTCTATGGCAAGGATGTTCGCCTGATCTACGATGAACTTTACCACCTCTTTACTTTAGAGACGCTGGAAGACATCTCTAACTACCAGTGTGAGTTACGCGAGGATCAGTTCCATCCGAACAACCAGTTTGCGCGCAACGTCCTTCCCGTTTTCAAAAAATTGAGTACTATCAACCGCCCGCTCAAAATGTACTTCCGCCGAGAAGATCTTCAAGATCAACTGACCAGCTTGCTAGAAGCCATCGATGCCGTTGATCGCATGTATGAATTCCTGGATCAACAATACTCCACTTCCCTGTTGGGAGAACCGATAAACAAGCTGCCTGACTATCAGGGCTTTCTCCTGCTTTTGAAAAAATGGAAAGGATTGATGCAGGCCCAGTTGAACGAACTACGTGGCAAAGCGGAACTCACAGTGAGGCTCCTGACAAGAGATGTGCGCAAAGAGGAGCAGGTGGGCATCTGGATCTCTATCAAGAACGTGGGAAGCAGTTCTGCCAACGATGTCAAGATCACCTTGCTGCGCAGTGACCACTTCGAGGTGGTCGGAAATCGCTCCTTTGAGACCGAGGTCATCCCTCCGGGAGAAGTGACGAATGCCGAGTTCATTCTCAGGCCATGTGGAGAGTCGCTCAACCTGAAATTCGAGATTGTTTATGACGGCGTAGATAATAAGACAAGCATGGAGGATTTTGAGGACTGTGTAGAGTTTCGGGATTGGCAACAAGAATTTCGCCCTATTCCCAATCCATACTCAACCGGTACACCGACACATGACAGCAATTTGTTCTATGGCCGCGAGAAAGATATGGCTTTCCTGAAGGATAACCTGATCCGTGATGCCAAAAGCGTCGTAGTGCTCTATGGTCAACGTCGCTCCGGCAAAACAAGCCTGCTTCTCCAGTTAATCAACTCCCCCGTCCTGGGAGAGGATATTCCGGTTTTGATCGACATGCAACGGGCTTCCTATCATATCACCATCGAGAACTTCCTGCGCCGCGTGGCCTACTATATCGTGCAGGCCATGAAGCGGAATGGCATCTCTATCACGGCACCAGAGTCAACTGATTTTAAGATGGACCCTATCCATGCCTTTGATATATTCCTGGATCAGATCGAAGAACACCTCGCGGGGCGGAAGCTTATCCTGTTGATCGATGAGTTTGAAGTTCTGGAAGAGAAGGTAACCAGTGGGAAGCTACAGCCGGAGATATTCGAGTACCTGCGCGATATCGTCCAGCACCGGCAAAATATCAATTTCCTGTTTTCCGGTACACACAAGATTACCGAGTACACCAGGTGGTACCGGTCAGTCTTCTTCAACATCGCAATCCACTACCGCCTCTCGCGGCTCACAGCGCAGGACGCGGAGGCCCTGATCCAGAAACCAGTGGAAGGCTACCTCGAATATGAGCCGCTTACAGTGCAAAAGATTCGCCAGTTGACAGCGGATCAGCCATATCTGATCCACCTGATGTGCCGGGCCATTGTCGATTACTGCAATGCACAACGCAAAAACTATGTGACGATCAATGATGCGAACATTGTACTACACGAAGTTATGAAGACGGGCCGCTACCACTTCGACTGGCTCTGGGATCAGATCAAGCCGGAAGAGCGCGTGGTACTGGCTGCTATTGCAGAATGCAGCAAGGAAGAAGGACGTTGGCTCCCGCTCACCGAGATTGAAGAGATTTACCGCCGTTACCGCATCCAGTACAAAAACGATTACCTCCAGGATACGCTGAAAACGCTCATCGAGGCCGACATCATTGAACTTGAGCGACAGGACTCCAGAAAAAGCCGCTTCAGAATACCGGTGGGCCTCACTCGTAGCTGGATGCTCAAAGAGCACCGGCTGGATGTGGTACGTAAGGAAATGAACGGGTAAGTCTGTCAGATGTAGGAACGACCAGAGAGGATACACCTGGCGAAGGGTATCCTCTCTGGTCGTTCCTACATCTCACTGAAGCTGACCTCGAAGACTACCAGCAGGCTCAGGATCAGCAGGATGGTGTAGACCACGTTAAACATGATGAGGGCGTGGGAGAACAAAGCGGCCAGAGCAGCAGCCACCGCAAGGCTACAGATCAGGAAGAAGAGAGGGATATTCTTCCGGGCGAACGCACCTGCAATGGGCAGAAGAGTCATGAACAGGGCTAGAAACGCCTCAATCAGGAGTGGAGCTATGCCCAACAGGGCAAGGACGCACCACAGGGCGGTACCAGCGAGCAGGTCGATGAAGGAGCAGGTGGCAATCTCCTTCCAGGTCTCGCGTCTCCGGCTGCCCACGCCTCCGGTTTTCTCCCGGCCCCGTTCTGACTTCTTCTGCCACGTTGGACGTGCAGAAAAGCCCGTGCCTCTCACCACAAAGGGCTTATTCTCGAAGGCACCGCGCAGCGCAGTTGCAAAATCTCGTACATCCTCGTAGCGATCTTGTGGGTCTTTGGCGAGCGCACGAAACACGACCTCTTCGACGGCAGGTGGCAAATCGGGAACCAGCTCGCACATTGAGGGCGGTGATGCGGAAAGGTGCTGCTGTACGATTTTGCCCACCGACCCCTGGAATGGCCTGACTCCGCTCAACCACTCATAGACGACCACGCCGAGGGAGTACTGATCGCTCTCCAAGCAGGAATAGCCCTCGATTTGCTCCTGAGCCATATAATAGACGGTGCCGAGGGGCGTTTGTTCACCAGCGACCGCTTTTTGGAGTGCGATAGCAATGCCAAAATCGCTCAGCAACACCTGGCCGTTCCGGTCAAGCAGCAAGTTTTCGGGCTTGATGTCGCGATGAATCAGCCCCCGGCTATGAAGGTAGTGCAAGGCGTCGGCTATCTGCTCCACGTAATCAAGAATCACAGCTACTGGCGGCTGCCAACCTGCTGGATAACGATGGCGCACGCTGCCGTTGGGAGCATAGTCCATCACCAGGAAGGGTACCTCATCTTCCAGGTCAAAATCCAGCACCCGTATGATATGTGGATGGCGCAGTCGTGCAGCGAGGCGTGCCTCGTCAAAGAACGTATTCACATCGAACGCGTCAAGCGAACGCACGATCTTGATTGCTGCCCGCGTATGCAGGTAGATATGCTCTCCCAGGTAGACATTGGCAAAGCCTCCCTGTCCGAGCAACTTGAGAAGTTCATAATTCCCATATTGCTGCCTGGGATGCCACACTGATAAACTATGCGAGAAAGTGTGCATTGTCCTGTCCCTGCCTTCTAATTCGTTCGATGGCTCTATATGCCTATGTTCGTTTACTCGGGCCTTCTCCAACATTGCAATATTCGCTTGAACATCTTTTCCATTATCTACCTTACCTCTATTCTAACTTCTGTATTGTGCCAAAATAATAAAAGATACTTTCATAAGGATGACAGGTCATAGGGATGACATTTAAACAATTCTCATCGCATAGTGTCAGAACCGACGTTATGCCATCACTAACAACATATCAAAATGGCTTACAAGCAAACATATCCTGGCTTATCAGTAGTCTACAATACCAGGTATGACAGAACGATACCGTTTAGTGCATGAAAAGTGACAATGAAACAACATAATTTATCCAACAGTAGTCATTTTATCTTGATGGAAAGCCAAATTTTTGGAATAGCGGCCAATTGACGCCAGCATATGGTTTCTCAGTCGCGCTATTCCAAAAATTTGGCAAGTTTTCCACATATTTTGATGACAACATGTTACAATCTGTTAACGGTCAATAGAAATAGGACTGGGCGCATTGCCTCATGGGAGAAGCGGTTCACCACCGCTTTTGGTGAATCTGCCCGCTTACTACAACAGAGGTGGTGAGAGCAGGAAGAACTTCCCAACGATTGGAGAAGCATCGGTTCGCACATCGAGACCAGGCTAGGCGGCATGGAGGACGCGGAGGCGAAGGAGATCAAACTGAGCCCGTCCATACATTTGCCTTTTCAGACATTTGAGCCGATTGATCTGCCCTTCGACTTGCCCCTGGCTCCAAGGCAGGGAGCACGCAGCATAAATGGCCTCATAATCCTGCTGCACGCTCTTGGCGAAACTTGTGAGTTCGGTGACATGACTGCTTTTGGCTGCTCTGATCCAATCCTTCAGCGCATGTGCCCTGCGTTCTTTGAGCATGTCCAGGAAGTCTTGACTGAGCTCATACGCTCTGGACAGCTCCTCACTGGCTTGACACATCTGCTCGAGTTGCCGTTGCTGATGAGCAGTGAGCTTTTCTTTGGGAAGCACAAAGAGAAAGGCGGGCTTGTTGGGAGGAAAGCCGCTGGCGCTTGGGAGCAGTCACCGGAGTAGAGCGAGGTGGTCCTTGGCTGGCTGGAAGGGCAGGAGGAAGGTGCTTGCGCCACCGCGTGGTGACGCGTTCCAGTTGAGCCTGTGAGCCAGCGTAGCCACGAGCCTTGGCTTCACGGAAAAGTTGGCGTCCGTTGTGACATCCAGCAGGCCCTCGCTCGCGGAGGAAGGGCAGATAGGGAGCAACGATGCTCTGCCGCTGTCGTCGTTTGGGACCAGAGAGACGTTCGGGAAACTGCTCTGCTGCCAGAAATCGCCGGACGGTAGGACGACTGATGCGAAGCCGTGTCGGCAATGGCAGAGTGACTGAGACCTTGCTTCCGTAACTCTCTCACGTCTTCATACAGGGCATAACGCTTCTCCCGACTCACGTTTCGACGCCATTGGGGAGCTGTCAGCGGGCCAGAGGAACCGCCTTCATCCAACTGATCGAGCACTGCTCCGTTGACAGGAGACATGCTCTTCTCGTGCTCGTGCATTGCCGCCTCACCAAGAGACACCTTTTCCTGCGCAGCGGGAAGCATGGCGGGAGCCGATTGGACAGTACTCCTCTCCACGAAGGGCAAGCACGTGCGCTTGCGGTCCAGCAGGTCTTTGAGCTTCTCCCGGACATTCTTGGTTAAGTGGAAGCGATCAGCTACTTGTGTGGCTTGTGGAGCCCCCTGTCTTGCCGCATCTGCGAATTGTAGATAAGGTCCACCGCTGCGGCGAGATTGACATTCCGATTTACCGAGGCGAAACTTACCTTCCGAATACTGCTCTTGCGGCATGTTAGGCGGAACCATTGCCAGATCGATGCATCATCCAATGCCGGACTCGCCCATGATCGGAGCCGTTTCAAGCTTGGATGTGTTTGTGTAGCTGATCAAATCGTGGCGAGACATACCTTCCGGTCTCGGCATTGCGGCGAAATATACCTTCCGCTTTTGGTAGGAACAGGTTCTCTGTTGAGCGTAAGGTGCGGCGAAACATATCTTCTGAATGCGGCGAATCTTAGGCTCTTCCGCCACTTTGGTGAAAGCCCGCTTGCTTGTGGGAGGTGATACAATAAAAAGTTAGATCGCTCACTCGTGCGATCTTAGTCTGGGGTCCTTGATAGCATGTCCTCATCTCCATTTCTTCCCCTTCCAGCAGGATTAGAGATCTCGACCATCGAAACCGTTGATGATCTGTTGGTGGTCCATGTTGTTTCGACGAAG
>WNFJ01100204.1_pt1 | contig 15152 bp, 20 predicted proteins | sample 5400461 | NCBI WGS metagenome assembly WNFJ01 (sample SAMN13153349, study PRJNA577476) | soil metagenome | isolation source: 115 cm saprolite on Douglas fir-dominated hillslope | place: USA:California | collected 2013-09-17 | reverse complement strand
ACGACCGCGACATACTCCTTGGCGACCTTGTAGCGGGGGTGCGTGAGTCGAAACGCCAGCTCTCCGTCATCCGTGAGCACGAGCAGGCCGCTCGTGTCGGCATCCAGGCGGCCGACCGGGAAGAGACGGTGCCCGGAGAGTCCCTCCTCACCCACTGCATCGAGAACAGTGGTGCGCGAGGCTTCGTCTTTCGCGGTCGTGATCACACCCACCGGCTTGTTGAGCATGAGATAGCGGTGCTTCGTGCGCGGCCTGACGACCCGGCCGTCGACGGTGACAGTGTCTTGATCCGGGTCGACGAGCACGCCCGAAGGTGGTGGGACGTCGCCGTTCACACGCACCGACCCAGAGGCGATCAGCTCATCTGCGCCCCGCCTGCTCGCGACGCCGGAGCGAGCCAGAAAGCGGTTCAGCCTTTCCAATCGCGCCGCATCCGAAGTCTCACAGGCCTGGGACGGTCGGCTTCGGCAGATGGTCGAGCGATTCCAGGCCCATCACGTGCAGGAATCGCATCGTCGTGCCATAGAGCTTCGGTTGCCCGGGACCGCTGCCGCGGCCGACCTCGGTGATGAGTTCGCGCAGCTCGAGATTGGTGAGGACGCTCTCGCAGTTGACGCCGCGCACCTCTTCGATGCGCGAACGCGGAACCGGCTGCTGGTACGCGACGATGGCGAGCGTTTCGTAGGCGGCCGCCGAAAGCCTGCCGGAAACCTCTGGACGCAGCGCCCGCCGCACGGCCCCGGCAAAGGCCGGGCGAGTGGCCAGGTGAAGCTCGTCATGGTGCCGCATCAACATGACGCCGCGCCCTACGAGCGACTCGCGCAGCTCATCCAGGGCGTGCTCCACGGCGGTCTTGTCGCTGTCTGTCGCTTGCTGCAGCTCACGCAGCGTCAGAGGCCGGTTGGAGCTGAACAGGATGGCTTCGATCGCCGCGGGCAGGCTGCTCAACTGGCGCTGTTCGGTTGTTTGGGCTCGATATGGATCGGCCCGAAGCGTTCTTTCTGACGCACCGTGATCAACGACCTGCGCAGAAGCTCGAGCACCGCGACAAACGTGACCACCGCCTCCAGCCGGTCCTCGGACTCGAGGATCAGCTCGAGCAGCTCGATCGGTCCGTGGCGAAGCCGCTGCGTGATGACATCGAGCTTCTCGGCGAGCGTCCAGGTGCGTCCCGTGACCACCACCGGCCGCGGCGGGATGCGGGCGAGGACGCTGTTGAAAGCCACGACCAGGAGACCGATCTCGAGCGGCTGCTCCTGGCCCCCCGGCTCAATTGGACGCGCAGGCGGTGGAAACGAGAACGTGTCTTGCTCCGCCCGCTCCATCAGTCCTTCGGCCATCTGCTTGTAGATCCGGTACTCCTCGAGCCGCTTGCGTACCTCTTCCTCCCAACCAAGGAGGTCGGTCTCGTCTTCGGTCGGCGGCTCGCCGGGCAGAAGCCGGATCGATTTCAGCAGCAGTAGGCGCGCCGCCATCCAGAGAAACTCGGCCATTTCCTGCGGATCCGCTACTTCACGCGCCGCGATCTCGACCAGGTAGGCATCGGTGATACGCGCCAGCGAGACCTGGAAGATGTCGACCTCCTCGCGCTCTGCCAATGCGAGGAGCAGCTCCAACGGCCCTTCAAAAACGGGCGTCTTGACGTCCAATCTGGCCGCGTTCGCGAGATTTCTGGCCGCGTTCGCGAGATTACGTGGGCCAGCGACCGGGGGTTCCACGGGCGCTAACTCTATCGGAGGTCCACCTGATGAAATCTCTCGACCCTGGCGCTGTAACGCCAACGACGGCGCAAGCCCGCCGGGCTCGGGGTCTGGCTCGCGTGGGCCAGGCGGGCCTCGATCTTGTCCTCGAGAACATCGCCGACATCGACCTCGAGGGTCGGCTGCTGGCCCGCGAAGCACCAGGCCTCCTTCGTCTCATGCGGCTCTCCAGCCTTCGGATATGTGAGCGGATCGCGGGCGCACGGCCATGCGGCGTCGAGGGCGACCCGGCCCACGACGCGGTGGTCCGGGTGGTAGCGATACCCGACGTTGGGATCGAACGTGAGCAAGACCTCGGGTTTGGTGGCGCGGATCTCGCGGACGAACTCCTCGCGCAACTCCAGGTCCTCGACCAGCTCGGCGTCCGGATGGCGCAGGAAGGAAACGCGTTTCACGCCCATCACATACGCGGCTGCCTCCTGCTCGCGCTCGCGAAGCCGCGCCACCTTCGCCCGCGACTTGGAAACATCTCGCGTCCCTTTGTCACCAGAGGTGGCGACGACGAAGTCGACGATCACTCCGCGAGCCGTCATCTTCAAGACAGTGCCGCCGCAGTAGAACTCGATGTCGTCAGGGTGCGCGACGACGCAGAGTGCGCGTTTGATGCGCCGGTCGTCAGGTCCGCTGAAGAGCTTGCGCGCCGCCATCACTTTCTAGTGCGGGCCTCATCGAGCAGCTCGCGAGCGCGCGCGAGCGCCTTGGCGGTGACTCCACCACTCATCATCCGGGCGAGCTCCGCTGCACGCTCGTCGTCGGAGCGCAGCTCCCTCACGGAGACGACGTTGCGTCCGTCGGCGCCAGGGGATTTCTCGACGAGCAGGTGGTGGTCGGCAAAGGACGCGATCTGAGCGAGGTGCGTGACCACGAGCACCTGGCGTTTGGCGCCGAGAGCCTTGAGGCGCAGGCCGACCTGGGTCGCCGCCTCGCCGCCGATGCCGGCATCGACCTCATCGAAGACCAGGGTGGGCATTCGATCGGCGTCGGCGCCGACGGTCTTGATCGCGAGCATCAACCGCGCCAGCTCGCCGCCTGAAGCCACGCGTGCGAGCGGCGCCAGCGGCTCGCCAGGGTTGGCCGAAAACATCATCTCGGCGAGCTCGGCCCCATTGGGACCGATCTCGGCGCGGGGTCGGAGCTCGACCTCGAAGCGGGCACCTTCCAGGCTCATGCCCTGGAGCTCGGCGGCGACTGCCTTCTGCATGCGAAGCGCGCCTTGTGCGCGCGCTTTGGTCAAACGGCCGGCTGCGGCCTCGAGGTGACCACGAGCTTGATCCCGCTCCCGTTCGGCGCCGCCGACCGCGCCGTCCAGGTCTTCGGTGGCGCCGAACTGCCGTTTCAGCCGCTCCTCCTCGGCGATGGCGGTTTCCAGGGTGCCGCCGTGCTTGCGCTTGATGGCGTCGAGCAACGCCAGCCGGGTCTCGATCGCCTCCAGGCGTCCCGGGTCGGAGTCGAGGGCCTCCGAGTAGCGGCGGAGCTCCGCGGCGACGTCCGCGACTTCCTCCTCCATGGCCGCCAGCCGGGCGGCCTGCGCCGCCAGTCGCGGATCCAGGTCGGCGGCTGACCGCACCGCCACCGCAGCGCGTCCGATCCCGTCCTCGTGCAGGGCGCTCACCGACTCATGCCCGAGCTCCGCCAACCTGGCGGCGTGGCGGACCGCGGCGCGCTCGGCGGCCAGCTCGGCATCTTCCCCGGGACGCAGGTCTGCGTTCTTGAGCTCTTCGAGCTGCCAGCGCAGGAACTCCTGCTCCCGAACGCCGCGCGAGCGCATGGCTTCGAGCTCCGATAGGGCGGTCATGGCGGCGGCCCAGGCAGAATGCGCCGCCCCGACCGCCACGCCCAGCTCTCGACCGCCAGCGTATCCGTCCAGCAGGTCGGTTTGCGTGTCCGTGTCGAGAAGGGCATGGTGCTCGTGTTGTCCGTGGACCGCCACCAGGTTGCGGGCGAGCTCGCGAAGCTGCACCGGACTGGCGCTGCGTCCGTCAATCCTGGCGGCGCCGCGCTTCCCGAGCTCGCGTTCGAGGACCAGGGCCGAACCTCCAGAGTCGAAGACGCTCTCGACCGTCGCGCGCTGCGCGCCGTGCCTGACCTGGTCGGCGCCACCACGCGCGCCCAGGGTGAGACCGAGCGCGTCGACGATGAGCGACTTCCCGCTGCCGGTTTCACCGGTCAGAAGGTTGAGGCCCGGCCCAAAGCGAACACGGGACTCGGCCACCAGCGCGAGGTCGCGAACCTTGAGTTCTTTCAGCAACCTACTTCATCGGGACCAGCGGTCGGCCCCAACCGAGCTTCTCGGCCAGCCGGCGGTAGAAGCTCTCAGGCGGGCTGAACCGCACGACCTTGAGGGGACGCGGATGGGAGCCGCAGCTCAGCCTGTCTCCGGCCTGGACGGCGCGACTCCGGCGCCCACCGTCGATGCGCAGCTGGGCCGGCCCGCGAACCACCGCCAGAGTGATGTCCTGGCCGGGTGGGAACACGATGGGCCGCACCGTGAGCGCGAAAGGATTCATGGGCACGAGCACGAGGTCGCGGAGCGTCGGTTCGAGGATGGGCCCGCCGCTCGCGAGCGCGTATGCGGTGGACCCGGTGGCCGTCGCCACCATCACTCCGTCGGCGTCGATGACCCCGACCGCCTGGCCGCCAACGTCGATCTCGACCCTAAGCATCCGTGCCTCACCCGCGCGATTGATGACCGCCTCGTTGAGCCCGATCGCCGTCGCGATGGTCTGTTTGTTTCGGGTCAGAGTTGCTTGCAGTACGTTGCGCTCCTCGACTCGGTAGTCGCCCCCGATGAATCGCTTCACGCCCGCCTCGAGCTCGTCCGCGTCGAGCTCCGTCAAGAAGCCCAGGCGTCCGAGGTTGACGCCGAGGAGAGGGATGCCGCGAGGCGCGGCGAGGCGGGCGCCGGCGAGGAACGTCCCGTCGCCGCCGAGGGTGATGATCAGGGTCGTGCCTTTGAGTCGGCGGGTGATCGCGCTCACCGGGCCGTCGCGATCGGCCACCCACGCCTCGCCCTTGTGCGCCTCAATCGTCTTGACCGCAGTCGCGGTCACGGACTTTTCTGCGCGCGGGGCGCGGATGATGCCGACCTTCATGCCGGTAGGAGGTGCAGGAAGATCTCCTGGTTGCCTTCCGCACCGGTCAGCTCGGAGGGAGCCTCGGCGCGAACTTCGTACCCGTGGCCGGCGCACCACTCCCGCAGCCGGCGCAGGGCGGCCTCGACCGCCACCGGATCGCGTACGACACCCCCCTTCCCCACCTCGCCCCGACCGACCTGGAACTGGGGTTTGAAGAGGGCCACGACCTCCGCCTCAGGCGCGGCCACTCGCAGGGCGGGCAGCACCTTCTCCAACCCGATGAACGAGACGTCTACGACGATAAGCGACACCGGCTCGGGAAACGACTCCAGCTCCCGGGCGTTGACCCGCTCGATCACCACCACGCGCGGGTCAGACCGCAGCCGCCAATGCAGCAGGCCGCGACCGACATCGATTGCGTACACGCGCGCAGCGCCGCGCCTGAGCAGCACGTCCGTGAAACCCCCTGTCGACGCTCCGATGTCGGCGCACACCCGTCCGGACGGATCGACCCCGAAGGTTTCGAGCGCCGGCGCCAGCTTGAGCGCACCGCGGCTGGCGTAGACGGGCGCTGACTCGACGGAGATCGCGGCATCCTCGCTCACGGAGCGGTCTGGCTTGCGGATCGTCTCACCGGCGACGCGCACCTTGCCCGCCAGGATCAACGCCTGGGCCCGCTCGCGCGACTCGGCCAGACCGCTCTTCGTCACCAGCGCGTCGAGCCGCAACTACAGAATCAACCCGACGCCGATTCCGATGGCCGCGCCCACGAGCACCTCGAAGGGCGTGTGGCCGAGCAGCTCCCTCAGCACGGGCTCCTGCACGCCGCGCATGTGCACCAGGTCCTCGACCAGGCGGTTCAAGACCGCGGCCTGGCGCCCAGCGGCGCGGCGGAGGCCCGCGGCGTCGTACATGACCACGAACGAGAAGATAAGGGCGATCGCGAATTGAGGGGAAGTGACGCCGGCATATTTACCGATGGCGGTCGCCAGGCCCGCGACGATCGCGCTGTGGCTGCTTGGCATGCCACCGGTTTCGGCGAGTACGCGCAGGTTCAGCCTATGCTGCCGCACCGAGGTCAGAGTCACCTTCGCGACCTGGCAGATCGTCCAGGCCACGATCGGGGCCAGTAGGTACTTCAACCCCTCAATTGTGCGGAGAGGGCGTCCGCCCTGGCTTTCAGGGACTCCAGGCGAGCTTCGGCCTCGGCGAGGAGCCGGCCGGCGCGCTCATGGGCCGCGACGAGCTCGTCCAGCGGGGCGGTACCCTCGGCCAGCCTCCCGATGGTTTGCTCAAGGCTCGACAGCAGCTCTTCGAAGGTGGGCTGGGGCTGAGAGCTCAAGTCACCGTCGCGGCGACGCGACCCAGGATGCCATTGACGAAGCGCCCCGACTCATCGCCCGAGAAGGTCTTGGCAAGCTCGATCGATTCGTTGATGGCGGCCTTGGTCGGTACGCGGCGGTCGATCGTGATCTCGTAGATGGCGATACGAAGCACGATGCGGTCCACCTTAGCCATCTGGTCGAGCTTCCAGTTGTCGGAGGCCTCGCTGAGGACGGCGTCCAATTTCTCCCGATTGGCGATGACCCCACGCACCAGCTGGCCGGCAAAAGCCGTGACGTCGGCGGTCGCCGCGCCCTCACCCGCGTGATAGAGCAGGACCTCCTCGGGATCATCATCCGAAGCCTCGAGCTGAAACAGGACCTTGAGCGCCAGCTCCCTGGCCTGGTGCCGCTTCCCCAATCGCTGACCTGTTAGTTCGAGAAGGCGATGCTGGAGACGAAGACGTTGACCTCGCCGACCTCGAGCCCAAGCATTCGCTCGGTCGCCTCGACCACGTTGCCCTGGACCGCGCTCGCCACATCAGCCAGCTTCGCATCGGAGTCGACGGTGATGAACACTTCGAGGTGGATGGATCGATCGGCTTCGACTATCACGCGCACGCCTCGATGGGCGGTCTGGCGGCGGACCCAGTCCCCGAAGTGGCGCGCCGAGTGCTCGTCCATGCCCGAGACGCCTTCCATCTCGCAGGCGGCCAGCGCCGCGATGCTGGCGATGACCTCGTTGGCCACCCGCACCGCGCCCAAGCCGCCGTTGCTACCCATCGCGCCGATGCTACGCCCTCGCGCCGCGACCTCGCTGGTGCTCAGGCTCGTTCCATGTACGACTGGGAACGGGTGTCGACTCGGATCAGATCCCCGGTCTGGATGAACAGCGGCACCTGGATCACCGCTCCCGTCTCGAGAGTGGCCGGCTTGGTGCCGCCGGACACCGTATCGCCACGAAACCCAGGGTCCGTCTTGACGACTTTCAGCTCGACGTTGATCGGGAGCTCGACCCCGATGAGCTTGCCCTGGTACCTCAGCAAGTAGGCGATGCTGCCTTCTTTGAGCAGCGGCAGCACGGACTCGAGCATCTCCTCGTCGACCGGCACCTGGTCATAGGTGCGCGTGTCCATGAAATGGTGGTGCGTGCCATCTGAATAGAGGTAGGTCGCTTCGGTCTTGTCGATGCGGACCGTCGGGAATTTGTCGCCGCTGCGAAAGCTCTGGTCGAAGATGGACCCGGTCAACAGGTTGCGAAGCTTGGCTTTGATGACCGCGCCCGCCCGGGCCGAGCAGCTGCCCGTCCATCTCGAACATGGTCCCGTTGCGAAAGTCGCCGGTCGAGATCATTCCGGCTGCTCGGCCAGGTACTCCATCGCGAGCAGGTAGCCGGCGAATCCAAGGCCGGCGATCACGCCACGCGCAGCGCGCGCTGTCACCATTTTCGAACGGAACTCCTCGCGTGCATGAACATTGGAGATGTGCACCTCTACGGTCGGAATGGCGAGCGCCTGCAGGCAGTCGAAAAGGGCCAGCGAGTAATGCGCTAAAGAGGCCGGGTTGATGATGATGCCTGCGGACCCCGGAGCCTGCTTCTGTAGGAAGTCGATGATCTCCGCCTCTCCATTGCCCTGAAAGAATTCAACCTCGACTTTCAGCTCACCCGCCTTGACGCGGATCGCGTCCATCAGGTCGGCCAGCGATTTGGTCCCGTAGATGTGGGGCTCCCGCTTGCCGAGCAGGTTCAGGTTGGGGCCGTTGACGACGAGCAACCGCTTCATGCGAGCGCCTTGCGCACGAACCGGCGCACGACCCCGGCCGGCACCACGTGCCCAGGCTCCGCGTGGCCGAGGCGTCGCGGCATCACCCAGGCCACCCGGCCTCGGCGCGCTTTCTTGTCGTGCTCGATGGCGGCCAACACCCGAGCGGGATCGACGGCAGGCGACCGATCGGGCAATCCGTACTCGGTCAGCAGCGCATCCTGCGCCTCGACCAGGCGCGGTCCGCAAAGGTCCAGCGACAAGGCGATCCTGGCGGCCACACGCATGCCGAACGCCACCGCCCGGCCGTGGGAAACGCGAAACCGGCTCGCGGCTTCGAGAGCGTGGCCCGCGGTATGGCCGTAGTTGAGGATTGCGCGCGGGCCACGCTCGCGTTCGTCCCTCGCCACGACGAGAGCCTTGGCGGTGACGCAGCGGAAGACGATCCGCTCGAGGGTGCGACGGTCACCCGCAAGCAGCCGCTCGCGTTCCTTCTGCAGGAGCTCGAAGATGCCCCGATCCATCGCGACGCCGTACTTTACAACCTCGGCGAACGCGTCCCGATAGATCACCGGTGGCAGCGTTTCGAGACAGGCCACGTCGGCCACGACCGCCGATGGCGGCCAGAAAGTTCCGATGGCGTTTTTGGAACGCACGCCGTTGACACCAGTCTTGCCTCCGACGCTCGAATCGACCATCGCGAGCAAGGTCGTCGGCACCGCCACCACTCGAATCCCGCGCAGCCAGACCGACGCGGCGAATCCTGCCAGGTCGCCGACCGTGCCGCCGCCCACCGCGATCACCAGCCCGGCTCGGTCGACCTTCTGTCTTTCGAAGAAGGCGAGGACGTCATGCAGCGCGCTCATCGACTTCGAGCGCTCGCCCGCCGGGATCACATAGATCGACGGCTTCACACCTGACGGCTTGACGGCCTTGGCGACCTTGTGCGCCCACGGCCGCACGTTGGAGTCGGTCACGATCACCGCCGAGGGCAGCTCGCGGTGGACCTCGCTGCCGATGACCACGGGGTAGCTCCCCCGCGCCGCGTCGACGATCAGGCGGACCAAAGCTTCATGACCTCGCTCGCCACGTCGTCCAGCGGTGCGTCTGCGTTGACGCGATGCGACGCCTCTTCGTAGCGCGGCCGGCGCCGGTTCATGAGCGCCTGGATCTCGTCGCGAGGATGGCCGAAAAACAGCGGACGATTCGCCTGATGGCCGATCCGCCCCCAGACCGTCTCGAAGGATGCTTCGAGGTAAACGGTCGTCGCCAGCTCGCGGATCAGCTTCCAGTTGGCGTCATCAACCGTCGCGCCACCGCCGAGGGCGACCACGGTGTCGGGCTGGAGCGCCTTGGGCAGCAGGCTCGATTCGATGGCGCGGAAAACCGCCTCGCTGTGAATCGCGAAGATGTCGGAGACCGCCATGCCGGCCTGGTCTTCGACCATCAGGTCCAGGTCGCGAAATGCCGCTCCCGAACGCTGGGCGACCAGGCCGCCGACGACCGTCTTGCCCGAACCCATGAACCCGATGAGCGCGAGTGGCTTCCGGATCGACTAAACGCCGCTCGGGTTCGCCGGCGCCGGCGCGCCCGACGCGCCGCCACGACGCCGCTCGGACAGCATGAAGACCTGGTCGCGGAACGCACCCGGGTTGGGCATGTGGTCGAGCACCTCGGCGCCCTGGGCGCCGGCGGCATCGACCTCGACCCGGCCATAGCCGAGCATGCGCCCGAAGACGGTCTGCTTGGTCGTGGCGTCCTGGATCCGGTCGATGGGGATGGTCTTCGAGGATCGGCCGAACACGCCCGTCTCGATCTTGATGCGCTGGTCGGTGAGGGTGTACGCGGTCGCTTGCCAGCGGACCCACACCACTATCAGCCACAGCCCAGCGATCGCGACCACGACCAAGGTCACGATGATCTTCTTGTCTCGGCGGAAGGAATCGGTGTGGAAAAAGATGTCGATCAGCGCCATCAAAATCAGCAAAGCGATCGGAAACACAAGGCTCTTCACGATCACGATCCAGTGCTGGTGGGCTTTGAGGACGAGGTTTTCGCCGGGCAGCAGCTCAGACGGCATGAGGCGCCTACCCTATCGCATTTGGAAGAGGAGGATCATCGCGCCGACGGCCAGGTATGGACCATAGGCGATCGTCCCCTTCAATGATCGCTTCCAGATCACGTATCCGATCGAGACCACGCCGGCCAAGAGCACGCCGTAGAAAAGGGCTGTCACCGTGTACGGCCACCCCACCAGCAGGCCGATGAACACCGCGAGCTTGACGTCTCCGAACCCCATCGCCTCGGCCTTGAAGATCAGCGCGCCGATCAGCGCAATGAGCGCGAACAGGAGGCCGGAGCCGATGCCGGTCGCCAGGCCGGCCCACCAAGGGTGGTTGAAGATGCTCACGGCCAGGGCGAGCCCCATCGCCGGGAAGATCACCCGGTCGAGGATGAGGCGGTGCTCGAGGTCGAAGAAGATCACCTGGACGAGGACCAGACCGAAGGCGCTGTGCAGCAGCAGCAACCACGTCGCGCCGAGCTCGTAGCCGAAGGCGGCCAAGACCAACGCCGACGCGATCACCGGCCCCCAGACCTGCCAGGGCTTCGTGCCCGGCTGGAGGCCCTCCAGCTTCGCGAGCCGCACGGAGCCCAAGCGGACCAGCCAGCCGCACGCCGCTCCGACGACTGCCGCCGCGACAGCGACGAGCAGGTGGCTCAACTCACGACCTGACTCATTGCGGGAGAGTTTGGCGCATGGCCTCGAGCGGGGCAGGCTTTCCGGTCCAGATCTCGAACGAGCGCGCGCCCTGCGCGAGGAGAATTCCCCACCCGTCGGCAACGCGCAGCCCCAGCGAGCGCGCCTTGCGCACGAGCGGCGTGCCGCCAACGACGTAGACAAGGTCGATGACAGCGCCATCACGAGGGAGGGCGTTGGGCCGCAGGGGCATCTCCTCGCGCCGACCCAACGGGGTCGCGTTCAACAGGAGATCGGAAGACCGCGCCGACCGCGGCCACGACGGATCGGTCCACGCGACCACCCGCCCGGGCAAGTCGACCTCGTGGGGTCGCCTGGCCACGAAGGTCAAATGCGCCCCGTCGAGGGCGATCGCCGCCGCCCGGGCCGATCCGCCGGCCCCGAGGATCAACACGTCGGCTCCGCGGGCCTCGAGCCCGATGTCTGCGATCGCCGACCGGATGCCTGCCACATCCGTGTTCGACCCGGTGAGCCGGGCCCCCTCCCTGGCGATCGTGTTGACCGCGCCGGCGCGTACGGCTTCCGGGTCGATAGTGTCCAGATGGTCCATCACCGTGCGCTTGTACGGAATCGTGACGTTGGCTCCACTCGTGTCGGGTGATCGCAGCCTGCGTATGGCGTCGGGCAGCTCGGCCAGTGGGACATCCAGCACCTCGTACGTCCAGTCCAGCCCCAACGCCGCAAACGCCGCGTTGTGCATGGCGGGACTCGCCGAGTAGGAGATGTCGTGACCGAGCAGAAAAACATGGCGTCTTGCGCCGGAAGTTCCTCGCATCTTCGCGCCCTAGGCGGCCGGGCGCGGCGGCTTACGCCGCGGCGCTGAAGCCGGCGTCGAGGGGCCCGGCGCTGCGTCGTCACGCATCAAAGATGCGCTCCTCCTAGCGCCACCCTCTCCTTGGCTCCGGCCGCCGATGTCGCGAATCTGCGTCGGACCTCCGTCGCGCGACGCCTTCAGCAGCTCATGCCGTGCTGTGCCAGGTCGCGGCAGAAGTCAGTCTGGTTCGTCTCGAAGTGCGTGACTCCGTCTGGGTCCGTGAAGTAGTAGAGGTAACCGGTCTGGGGCGGGTTGATGCACGCGAGCAGCGCCGCCTTGCCCGGATTGCTGATCGGTCCCGGCGGCAGCCCCGCGTGTGTACGCGTGTTGAACGGCGTGTTGAGCTGCAGCTCCGGATACGTCGGCTCCGGCGTGAGCCTGCCGAGCGCATACAGGAGCGTGGCGTCCACACCAAGCGGCATCCCAGCCTTCAACCGGTTGTAGTAAACGCTGCAGACATTGCCGCGATCGGCGTCCTTGTTGGCCTCTCGTTCGACCATGGACGCAAGGATCACGATCGCCTCTACGCTTTCCGCCGGCCGGGTCGCCGTCGCCTGAGCGACCAGTCCGCGCAGGTCGGCGGAGAAGACGGTCCCGAACTGGTCCAGCTGCTTTTTGACGAGCTGCGTCACTCCTCCAGTGCGGTCGATCGAGTAAGTGTCCGGGAAGAGATAGCCCTCGAGGGGCGGGTCGGCGTTGGTCGGGCGCGACGCCAGGAAGGGATACGTAGCGGCCAGGGCCGGGTCCTTGGCCGCCGTGAGGTAGTCGGCGGCGGTCCCAAGACCGGACTTCGCCACGTCCTCGGCCTGGAACTTGAGCGGGAAGCCCTCCCGAATGGTGACCAGGACCTGGTCCGCGGTTCCGTGCTCGAGGTTGAGCACGAAGGTCCCGGCCTCGAACTTGGGGCCGGCGTTGGTGATCCGGACATACAGGTCGAACGCGTTGCGATCGCGGATGAGGTGCTGGGTGTAGAGGTCGTCGCCGATCTGGCTGGCCAGCTCGCCGCGATCGACGTGAAAGACGACCTGCTGGCTCGTCGTCGACGGCGGCGTGTTGACGCTGTAGTTCCACCAGTCGAGCCCGCGCGAGGTCCCGAAGCCGAGCACAGCGATCACGACCAGGACGGTCGCCAGGCGCCTCATTCGACCTCATCCCCTTCGAGCGCGGCGATCACCCGCTCGAACTCCTCACCTTCGACGGTCTCGAGCCCGCCGCTCGCCTCGCGCAAAAGCAGAACCTGCGAAGGGTCGTCGACGTTCTCGACGAGGTAGTAGACGCCACCGTCGTGGTCGAACGCGTCGTGGAGCTGAAACTGGCGCTCGCGGCCGGCCTCATCGATCAGCGTGATGTGCTGTGGGTGTTCTGTGTCTTCAGTCAGGCTTCCGTCTCCGCCGGTGGTCGAGGTGGCCTTGAAGCAACATCGTAGCCGCCACCCGGTCGATGTCTTGCCGCCTCTGCTCACGCCTGACCCCGCCCTCGATGAGCGCGCGTTCCGCGGCCTTCGTGGTCATCCGCTCGTCCACGAGCTCGACGGGCAGGCCGGATTCGTGGCGGATCGCGGACGCGAGCCTCCTTGCCGCGGCGGCAGCCCGACGATGATCCTGTCGACCTCGTGGCTGCGCGCGATGTCCGCGAGCCGCCTGGCCAGGCTTGCTTCGGGCTCGGCCGGAACCGTAGCGAGCGCCTGGGCGATGGTTTCGGTCGGGTCGCTCAGAGCGAGGCCGACCTGCTTCGACCCGGGATCGACCGCGAGAATACGCACTGCCCGCGCTACGGAGATGGCTTCGGCGTCGGTGAAGGCGTGGGGGTCGCGGTCGATGGCGGCGCCACACCCTGCTCGACTACGTAGTGGATCGCAATCCGCTTGGAGAGCACCGGCATCAACGGCAGCGTCATTGGCAGCTCTTTGATGGTGACGGACTTGACCCCGAGCGACTGGAGATAGATCTTGGCAGCCGTCACAGGCCTGCCGACGATCTGAGCGCGGACCTTGGCCTCATCGAGCTTGGCCGCGATGTACGCGGTCGCGCTGCCGACGAACGTCAGGTTGCCGCCCTTGCTGGCGCTCAGCAGTCGGTATGTGGTCTGGATCCCGCTCTCGGTCAGCAGCTGCTGGTCGTTCGGCACGCGCTGCGTGAGATAGATCTGAAACGCCTTGGTGACATCGGAGTCGAAGTAGTAGTCGCCTTCGCCGACGACGGTCATCGTTCCGCTGAAGCTAGCGACGGTGTCATTGGGCTGGTGGTCGGTATTGAACTGGGGTGCGTTGTAGACGATGTTCTCGCTCAGCTTCTCACCGGTGGCCACGCCGGCCGCGAGCTGCTGTGCGATGGCCTGGTGGAGCTGGGCTTCGAGCTGGGCGCGGGCGGCGTCGAAGTCCGTCTCGGTCATCTGTGGGGTCGACGACGCGTCAGCGCCGTTACCGGTGGCTTGAGGGTTGTTGACGTGAAGCTTGCTGGGGTCGAACGGACCGCAGCAATCGTCGATCACGGTGATGGTGTTGCCGCCGACATTGCCTGAGACGCCGGGATTTACCGCCTGCACGTTCGCTGAAGCAGTTCCTTGCCAAGGGACCATGACGCCACCCCAGGGCGGGAGGTCCGAGGTCTGAGCAAAAACGATGCCGTTCGTATTGGTCAGTCGCTGACCTACCTTGAATATGATGCCGGGCCCGCTGCCGAAGCCTCCCTTCAAGTCGTTTGTGTAGACGACCACTCCGTTGGCCGGCGTCAGCTGCACCTGCTTGACACCGGTGGTCTTGAAGCCCTGAGAGTCCGAGCGCGAGACGACGCTCACACGCACCCGGATCGGCGCGTTGGCCACACTCGAAGGCTTGCCAGGCTGGGCCTGGACCTCCACGTCGCGCTGCGAGAACGGCTGCGCCTGCGCGACCAGGGTTACCGACGCGGACGGGACGAAGATCGCCGCCCCGACCAGGCCGACCAGCAGCAACACCGCCGCGACCAGGTAGAGCAGCACACGGCCGGGCTTGACCTCCGTGGCGCTCTTGGTGAGGAGCTTGGTCGGCGCGGACACCCCAACATGCGTGACCGGGGCGACGATCCGGCGCTGCCACCACCTCCGCGGCGGCGGCGCCTGCTCTGGCTCGGAGGCGATGCCTTCGCCCATGGGGCCGACCGCCCCGAAGACCGGGAACCCGCTTTCGGAGGCCATCTTCTGCACCGCCGGGTCGTCGCACACAACCGTGACCCGCTTGCCCATGCGCGCGGCGTAGTTGCGAAGGAGCTGGAAGTTGAATCTGCTCTGTCCGATGCGCGAGCGCATCGGCAGCACGAGCATTGTGTCGTCGCCGCGATACCGGCGAAGACGTTCTACGAGCTCGGGGATCTCCTCCTCGGTCTCGACGTAGATGGGATCGGTTGCCATGGCGTCTAGAGGTCTCCTGGCGAGGCGGAATTCATACCTTTATACCGCTTAGGACCCGGCGCATGACTGTGTTCATCCGGGCCCGGTCCTCAGCCTCGGTCCTCAACGCGTGGTTGGCAAGACCCATCGGGGCGATGTCCTGAGGGCTCGAAAGCTGGCCCGTCGAGTCGGTGATGTTGCGAACGTCGGGCGGGACCAGGTGGCGGATGTGCGGTTCGCGGGGGAACGGAAGGCCGGCCGCCCAGTGGTTCTTGACCATCTCGAGCGTGAGCTC
>WNFJ01450401.1_pt2 | contig 15156 bp, 17 predicted proteins | sample 5400461 | NCBI WGS metagenome assembly WNFJ01 (sample SAMN13153349, study PRJNA577476) | soil metagenome | isolation source: 115 cm saprolite on Douglas fir-dominated hillslope | place: USA:California | collected 2013-09-17 | reverse complement strand
CGCGCAAACGGCCGAAGAATCCAAAAAGATCAACGAAAATAAATTCCCTTGCATTATTGTTTCTTCCAGCGGCATGGTCACCGGAGGCCGCATCCAGCACCACCTTTCGCAGCGCTTGCCTGATCCCAAAAACACCGTTCTCTTTATCGGATTTCAGGCCCCCGGCACCCGCGGTTTCACCATCAAGAGCGGCGCCGGAGCAGTAAAGATGTACGGCCAGATAGTCCCCATTCGTGCCCAGGTAGCAACCCTCGAGCAATTCAGCGATCACGCCGACACCCCTGAACTCCTCGAATGGCTGCACACATTTCAAAACCAGCCCGGCGTGACGTATCTTGTTCATGCCGAGCCGGACGCGTCCACCCAACTGCGCGACGCCATAGCCAAAGACCTGGGCTGGAATGTCCAAATCGCGCAATGGATGCAGAAAGTGGAGGTAAAGTAGAGCATTGCAGATTGCAGATTTGTTATTTCAGATTTTCAATCTGCAATCTGAAATCTGAAATGATTTGTCTATGACCCAAGCTGAACTGCAAAAACATCTCGACGCCGCCGAAAAGAGCCCCAAACAAATCGCCGCCGCGGTCTCCGGCCTCCCCGACAAGACTCTGCGCTACAAGCCCGCTCCCGACAAGTGGTGCATCCTCGAAATTCTCGCCCACTTGGCCGACATGGAAATCCTCTACGCCTACCGCATGCGCCAGATGATCGCCGACAAAGAGCCAGTACTTGCCGTCATTGATCAGGACGACTGGGCGCGGAACCTGGGCTACACGGAAGAGCCTTCAGCAGAATTAGTCGCGCTCTACGGCCTGAACCGTTATCACAATCTGCAACTCTTGCGTCGCCTCAAGCCAGAAGACCTGGAAAAATCCGCCTACCACCCTGAACTCAAGAAGGACGTCACCCTGGAGAAATACGTCGAGATGATGAGCCGCCACGGCGCAAATCATCTGCAGCAGATCGAGCGCCTGAGAAAAGACGCCGCGAAGGCGTAGAGACCAACCGGCAAACTCCCCGCACTCATACCCGAACGTGGAAGAGCGGCGCTTCAGCGCCGCGTAATTCGCCTCGATGAATACGGGCTTCAGCCCCCGGACTTAAGCCTGCCTGTTCGTGAACTCCACCAGCGCCTCCAGCTTCCCCGCCGCCGCTCCCGAGTCAATGGATTTCTCCGCCAGCGGCAATGCCCGATCCATGTGGTCCGCTCTCCCCGCCGCCACCAGCGCCGCGGACGCGTTGAGCAGCACTACATCCCGCCTCGCCGATTTCTCGCCGCCCAGAATCCGAAGCACGATCCCCGCATTCTCCGCCGCGTTTCCGCCCGCAATTTCTTCCAGCGAAGCACGATTCATCCCAAACTCTTCGGGAGTGACTTCATAAGTATGCACCGCCCCGTCGCGCACCTCAGCAACGCGAGTTGGCCCGGTGATCGTAATCTCGTCCAGCCCGTCCAGTCCGTGCACCACAAACGCACGATGGATCCCCAATATGCTCAGCGCCTCGGCAAGCTTCTCGACCAACTCCAGCGCGTACACTCCGACCACCTGCGCCGACGCTCCCGCAGGATTCGTCAGCGGCCCCAATAAATTAAAAACAGTCCGCAGACGAGTCTCCCGCCGCGCGGTCTGCACATACTTCGCCGCCGAATGGATCGCCGGGGCAAACAGAAATGCGATGCCGGCCTCAGCCAGGCACTCCGCCACAAGTTCCGGCGCAAGCTGGATATTCACCCCCAGCGCCTCCATCACGTCCGCCCCCCCGCATTTGGCGCTCATGCCCTGCGCGTCGACCTTGGGCGTAGAACTCCGGTTCCCGTGCTTGGCGACACGAACTCCCGCTCCCGCCACCACCAGCGCCGTCACGGTTGAAATGTTGAACGTACCCGCCGCATCGCCTCCAGTGCCGCAAGTATCCACCAGCGCCTCGCGCCCCGTTCCGCTAGCATCGAGGACAGCATGGTTCTGCACCGGAATCGGCGTGGCGGCCGCGCGAATGGCCTCCGCGAACCCAACGATCTCTTCCACCGACTCGCCCTTCATGTGCAGCCCGACCAGCAGTGCCGCAATCTGCGAATCGGTGCATTTTCCCGACAACACTTCCCCCATAACCGCGCGCGCCTCGTCACGCGAGAGCGATTCGCGATGGTTCACAATGCGATGCAGAGCTTCAAGGATCATGCGGTGCAAAGATTGTACGGCAAGGCGCAGAGCTAGAGCGGGTCGGGACCGCCCTTGTCTCGAATAAAACTATTGGTGAGCGGCCAAATTGAGGCGGGAAGGCTGCCGTCGTCCACGGAAACGACAACATGAATGTATTTCTCAGTATTCTCCAAAAGTTCCACTTCTACCTGATATTGCTTCCCTGCGTACTCGACCTCGTAATCGAGCGATTCCCACAGCTCAGAGATGAGCTGTTCGCAGGATTTCTCTGACCACCGCTTGACCTCGGCGTCCAGCACCGGCTGCCATTGTTCCCGCGGCTTCACATTGCTGATGCTAGCACTCAGATCGTCAATGCCCCAGGATGGTTCTGCCTCATGGGCCAGCCGCCCCCAACGGCTGCTTCTCTTGGTAAAACTTCTGCAAAACGTAAAACGCCTGTTTCCTCTGTCCGCGATCTGAGATCAATCCTTTGCGATTGAAGTAATCCTGAATTCCCGGCAGAAACCGGCGCGGAGAACGGAAATCCATCAACACCCAGGGCGACATTCCGGCTAGTTCCGGAATGCGCTGCAGCATCGCAAGCTGGTGCTGAAACAAGTTCGCCTGATACTCCTCGCTGAAACGGGTTTCCGCATCGGCGTGCAGTCCGTACTGTGCGCTGCCACCAAATTCGCTGATGATCGCCGGTTTCTCTTGCGCAAATTTCCACTGCGCCCGGTCGGCGTCTTCCGGCCGCCCTTCATACCATCCGATGTATTCGTTCAGTCCCAGCACATCCAGCGACTCCCCCAGCGGATCATTAAACGTCCTGACGTCGCCCGCATGTTCCACTCGGTTCATCGCCGAAGTAATCAGGCGTGTCGAATCCAGTTGCCGCGCATAGTCGGCAAGAGTCTTCAGGAAAGCAGTCCGCTCCGGACTAATCGGAGTCTCATTCGACATGGACCACAGCGCCACCGCCGCCCGATTCTGGTCGCGCGCAATCACGTCCCGCAACTGCGCCTTTGCGTTCTCGAGCGTCGCCGGATTCTGCCAATCAATGTCCCAATAAACCGGGACCTCTTCCCACACCAGCAGCCCCATGCGGTCGGCTAGCCGGATCATCTCTTCGTTATGCGGATAATGCGCCAGCCGCACAAAATTCGCACCCAGCTCCTTCGCCCAGCGCAGCAGAGTCCCATCGTCTTCCGCAGAGAAAGCCCGCCCACTGCGGAACGGCGCTTCCTCGTGCATACAAATTCCCCGCAGAAAAAGCGGTTTACCGTTCACCAGAATTTGTGTTCCTCGGACCTCGATCGTGCGAAATCCGATCTCATCGGATACCCTGTCGTCCTCGCCAGAAATGATCACCCGATATAGCTTGGGATTTTCCGGCGACCAAAGCTCAACTTTAGCCGGAAAACCAAACACCGCACGCCCGGCGGGATCGACAAGCGTCGCCCGCTTCAGATGGATTTCAGGAATCTCAACCGTGACTTCATTCTTCTGCCGCGGCCCATTGAACTGCACCCATCCCTCAATCTGGCTCCCGTTCTTGCCCAGATGCACCGCATAGCTTTCGATAAACGTCTCCGGCACCTCAACAAGCTGCACCTCCCGCGTCAATCCGCCATAGTTCCACCAGTCGGTGTGCAGGCCGGGGACTCCATCCGCGCGGCGGCTATTGTCCACTTCCACCACTACACTGTTCTCGCCATCGCCGATCTTGTCAGTGACTTCAAAGTCAAACGGCGTAAATCCGCCCTCGTGTTCGCCAAGCTTGTTTCCATTCAGCCACACCCGCGCCCGATAATTTGCCGCGCCAAAATAAAGAAACGTCCGTATGTGTGCCCGTTTCGGATAAGAAAAGTAACGTTGATACCAGATCACGCCTTCATAAAACAGCAAGGAATCGCGTTGCGTGTTCCAGTCCCCCGGCACCCGCAGCTTTGGAGAGCGGTCAAAATCGTACTCGACCAAATCGCTTTTGGTTTTTGCCTTGGCGTTCTCGTAGAAGCGGCTTCCCATCCCAGTTTCGTAGGGATCAACAATCGTGTTCCAGGTCCCATCCAGACTGATCGCCGTCCGTCCGGTGACGTTTGCGATCAAAGGGGAATTCACAGAGGAAGATGTGGAGGAAGCGTTCGCCTGGCCGGATGACGGCACAACCAGCAGGGAAACAACCAGCAAAAAGCCCAGCAGAGATGATGAACCAACCATCGCTCGCTTCATTGTGTTTTCCTTTGGAAACTGCTGCCCGGGCGCGAAGACTTAGGGCCCGGCCACAACAAAAACCGGGTTCTGCGGAGGCATGACGGTTCCGCTCCCGCTCTGGCCAGACGCCGTCACCCCAGACGAATTTGCAACCGTGAACGCCCCCGCGCCCAGGCTTGAGATCGGAAAGTAGCCATTATTCCCGCTGTCAGACATCCCTGTAACGAAAATCTTCATGCCCACCTTAAGACCGGACCCGCTGGTCAGCGTGTAGTTATAGGTGGTGAATGTGTTCGAAGGGTCTTCCGTCGCTCCCGAGATGCTGGCCTGTTGCGGAGGAAACGAACTCAGGGGCGCTCGCAGCGCCACCGTGTAAACGTCCGCCGGATGTGGACTCGATCCCGAACTCGCCGAGGCGTCAATCACCGCAACGCTCCCGGCATCACACTGCGAAACATACACCTTGAAATTCGTAGTGCTGCGGCCGCCCGAAGAGGCCGCAAAGGCCCGGAACCGCGCCGTCCCCGGCGTCCACGGAGTCGTTGCCGGAGGCCCCGTCGCCGGCCCGCATCCGGTGGCATTTTTCATGTCTACAGCCACCGTGCTGATCGGAATCACTTTGCTGACCGCGTTATTGCCCGTGTTGATAATTTCCACCTGCGTGCTCACACACGGAGAACCACTGCAACTCGTCAACTCATAGCTGGCAACGTAAACCCGCGAACCGTCCCCAATGCCAGTCACAGAAACGGGGGAACACCCACTCGGGCACGGCGCTCCGGCACCCTGGCTAAGGTCAATCACCGCCAATTGATTCAAAGTCCCTGAGGTATCGAAGACTCCCACTCTCCCGTTCGAGGGATTGGTGACGTACAGGCGCTGCAACTTGGGATCGAGGGCCATGTAATTCGCGCCCGCCCCCATCGAAGTCGAAATCGCCGTGGGGGTATCCGAAAGCGTAGCGATTTCATAGATCGTGCCGCTGTTGTCCAACACGTAAATTTTTGCGTTGTCCGAACGAGCCACTGCCCAAACCGGAATCGAAGCCGCGAGAGGAATGGTCGTCGCAACGCTGAGGCCTCCCGTTATGTTGATGCTAGTCACCGCGCCCGGCCCTTGCTGCGCCACATAAAGCTTCTGTGCGTTCGGCATCTCCGCCAGCGCGACCGGCTGACCGCCAACGGAGACGCTGCCGACCACCACATCGGACGCGGTGTTGATCTGGGAAATCGTGGTGTTTCCATAATTCGCGACATACACGTTCCCATTTTCCGCGGTCTGCGCAAAAACCGGTTGCGCCCCCGCCGGCATGCTGATGGTGCCCACTACCGTCGGGGACGACACGTTATTGACCGAAACCGTGTCCTCGCCGCTATTGGCCACGTAGAGTTTGCTTCCATTCGCGGTCAGCGCAGCATGGACCGGAGCTACTCCCGTGTTAAAGACCCCGCTATAAGTATCTCCAGAAACGTCAATACGGCCGGCGGTGCCGGGATCCAACGGTCCATTTGTCGTAAGCGAGATCACGTAGTGGTTGGCCGCGGGGTTCGGAGGCGGAGGCAAAACCGGCTGCACCACCGACCGATAGTTTTCGTTGCACGCTATTTCCAGCGCGCCTAGCAAGAAAACCGCAGCCAGCCTGCGCAAACGCCCACTCCGCAAGCCGCCAATCTTCTGAAAAGCAGAGATCATAAATCCAGATAAACCAATCATTCAGGAGTCAATGAGGATTGTTCATTCTAATGGCTGAACGCGATCTTGGCCACCGGAGCGGAACCTTCCGGGGCACACTAGCAGGTAGGAAGCCAAAAAATTGGCCGGAGTTGTAAGGCCATGCACTGAACCACTATCTCTTGGCTCGTTTGCCGCTGGCAGCCGATTCCGCCGGAGCCACTGGCTTTTTCTTTCCTTCCATCTGTACCAGGCTGGCTTTCAAAGCCGCCATAAGATCCACCACCGGCGCGAGTTTCTTCGGCTTCTCCACTTCGGCAATTTCGCCGCCCTCAAGCTTAGTCTGGATCAGCTTCTTCAAATTCTCCTGGAAGTCGTCGTGGAACTTCTCCGGCTCCCATTCCGCCGCCAAAGCCTCAATCAACTGGTGCGCCACCTTGACTTCCGACTCCTTCAACTCAACGTCCGGCGCGCCAAAGCCTTCCACCTTCTTCACTTCCTCCTCGTAGTACATCGTGTGCAGCATCATTCCACCTGCATGTGGACGCAAGAACACCGTGTACTCGCGGTTGTGCATGGTGAGCTTGGCAATGGCCACGTACTCGCTCTGCTCCAGCGCCTTGGTAAGCAACGCATACGGACGCCGCCCTGCTTCCTCAGGCACCAGATAATAAGAAGACTCGAAATACACCGGATCCACGTCGCCGGCCTTCACGAATTCCAGAATCTCCATGGTCTTGGCGGTCTTGGGCTCGATCTTCTTGATCTCTTCGGGATCAATCACCACATACTCGTCCTTGCGATACTCGAACCCCTTCACAATCTCGCTGCGCTCCACCACGCGATTGTCCGCTGGGCAATAGTATTGTTGTTTGACCCGCTGCAGGTCATCGCGGTGCAGCATGTTGAACGAAATGCCCGAACTGCGAGCGCCCGAGAACAGACGTATCGGCATCGAGATCAAGCCGAAAGTAAGATATCCAGACCACACGGAGGCCGCCATAGTTCACTCCACAATCGTTTTACCCGCAAACTATTTCTTAGAGCGCGCCAGCGCGCACCGGGTAGCCAGTTTAGACCAACTTCATGGTTTTTATGCACCAGATTTTGTGCAGTTATCGAAACTTAAAGCCGGATATCTGGCCGTGACCTCCGCACAACAACTAGGGATGGTGTTTACCCCTTTGGTGCATACGGTAGGCGGGCGATTCTACCGTGCCATACCAAGCATTTGCGCATTGCAATGAGTAACTTAGCTGACACTGCGAGGTTGTTGCCAAGCTGGATGCTGGGCAAATTCTGGATTCCAGCCTTCATTTCGCTCATTTTTGCGGCATTTGGCCGGGCTGTTCGCGGCGTAACTGCCACTGGTGCCATGGCCGGATCTTTGGCTTGCTTCGCCCTTCTTGTAGCTGCCGGCCCCAGCGGCTTCGCCGCCTTGTTGGCAGTCTTCATTCTTACCTGGCTATCCACCCGAGTGGGCTACGGTCGTAAACAAAGCCAAGGGACAGCCGAACGTCGCGCCGGCAGAAGTGCATCCCAGGTATTTGCAAATCTCGGCGTGGCATGTTTCTGCGCGATTCTGTACGCAACCGTGTGGCGAGATCCCCGGCTGTTGATAGCTTTAGGAGCAGCCTTGGCCGAGGCTGCCGCCGACACCGTCTCCAGCGAGATAGGCCAAGCAGTCGGCGACGTTCCCCGTCTGGTTACAAATTGGAGGCCCGTCCCCGCCGGAACTGATGGCGCGATCACCTTAGCTGGCACCGCTGCGGGTGTAGGAGCCGCGATCGCCGTCAGCCTGACCGGCGTCGTTCCCTCGCGCTTAGCCCCCATCTGCGCCGCCGCCGGCATACTCGGCATGTTCGCCGACAGCCTTCTCGGTGCCACCCTAGAACGCCGCGGATTCCTGGGCAACAACGCGGTAAATTTCGCCTCAACCGCCATTGCCGCACTGATAGCCATTCAGATCGACTGAAGAACGTGCGAATGTGGAGACAGCCTCCCTCGGCTGTCCCTTGCCGCAGGCCCCGGCGCTTCATTTGAGAACTGCCGACCACCACCGAAATACCGCTACGCCTGTCAGGGAGCGAAATAGCAAGAAAAAAACCTGAGGCCCCGACTAACATCCCCTCATCTACTCAGCAACCGCATCCAGGAGCCAATATGTCCGACGCGCGTTACCCCATCGGCAAATTCCACTTCGAAGGCCCTCCCACAGAAGACCAGCGCACCCAACTGATCGACAGCATCGAGCAAACTCCCACTAAGCTTCGGGCCGCAGTAGAAGGATTGTCCCCCCAGCAGTTAGACACCCCCTACCGCGATGGAGGATGGACCGTACGCCAAGTCACTCATCACGTCCCCGATAGCCACTTGAATGCTTACGTCCGTTTCAAGCTAGCACTAACCGAAGACGAGCCCACCATCAAGCCCTATGCAGAAGACCGGTGGGCGCAGCTAGCCGACACGCAATTCACTCCTGTAGAGGTTTCGCTGGCAATGCTCGATTCGCTGCACGCTCGCTGGGTACAACTGCTGCGATCCCTGAAGTCCGAAGACTGGAAGCGAACTTTTCGGCATCCAGAGTTGGGGGCTGTTTCACTGGAAAGAAATCTCGCGCTCTATGCTTGGCACGGCAGACACCACGTCGCGCACGTCACCGAACTGAGAAAAAGAATGGGTTGGTAAAGAAGCGCGGGATTCTTCTCCTGAGACGGGTTACTTTCTGTTCGAATTTCCTCATGCTTACCATCCGCTAGAATTCCTTCGATTTCGCGAGAACCTCAAAGCGTGGGCGCGTTCCGCGGAGAGACTGGATCAGCGACATCATGTGCGGCGGTTGCTTCCGAAGGGTTTCGATTTCGTGGCGCGGCGCGCCTGCTCTCTTTGTTTGACGGATTTTTCCGTCAGAGAGAAATTCGATCTCGTAACCCATTTCACGGAGTTCGACAATCGCCGCATGCCGCTCACTCTCGGGAACAACGTCGATTCCGATCTTGTGAGTAATCAGGTAGCCGTATCTCATCCCTTCAACTGCAGTTGCAAGGTCGCGGGCAATTTGAACTGCTTGAACGGCCTCGATCTCCAGAGGGATTTGCACGGAAATCCCTTCCCATTTCTTGCCTATGGACTCCCCGCCTAGCTTAGTGGTGGTTCCCTGTCGCTTGTGAGTCACCGACACAACCTCGCGAAAAACTGGATCGAGGCGAACTCGAAAACCATCGCCTCCGTATTCACGATCACGACGGCTAAGAAGTTTTAGCAGCCAGTTCATCCCATCCTCAGTAGCTTCTGCGTCAAAGAAGCCCTAGCTCCGAATCCCCACCCGCCACACCAGATAACTCCCACTCTCCCGCAGCAGGGCAACTCCTCGCTGCCACGCCGATCTCGGCCGCGAATCCGGCCGCGGCGCGATAAACACCTGTACTCCCTCGTGCTCCAGCAGCTTTCGAATCCGAAACACGTGATACGCATCCGCATATGATTAGCGCGCATGATCACCGCGACCCGCTCCGCCGATTCCGCTGTGTCGGACGCCTGAGTCTCCGCTATCAGCGCCGGTTCCGGCACTCCCTTGTGCATCAGGTAATCGCGCCCCACCCCTCCCTCGCTGAAATTCGGGTCAGCAGCTGCGCCTCCTGTAGTAATCACGACCGGAGCCAGCCCCTTGCGATACAGGTCATTCGCGTGATCAAGCCGCGCCCGCAGTACCGGAGACGGACGCCCATCATATTCCGCCGCGCCAAAAACAATAATGGCGTCGGCTGGATGCAGTTGCTGTTGCCGGGAATCATGAACAATGGTGTGGACCGTGGAGGCCACGATTGTCGCGATGCAAACCACCGCGATGACCGCGGTCCAGAAGAGCGCTCGCTTGGTGGCCGTCGCGATCACCCCTTCGCGAAGAACTCCGAAATCTCCTGCGACGAGATGGCCCCCTCGCGCAAAATCCGCCAGCGGGCTTCTTCATCGGTGAGATCAACAATGGTCGAGGCAATCTCGCGCGGAGACGCGCCGCCGTCAACAATAATCGGAATGCGCACCCCTAGCTGTTCTCTTACCTCTTCCGCGCTAGTGCATTCTGATTCGCCGCTCAGGTTCGCCGAAGTCGCCGTGATCGGAATCCCCGCCGCCGTCACCACCGCGATCGGAATCGCCGCATTCGGCACCCGCAGGGCGACGTTCCCGGTATTGGCCGTCACCTTGAGCGGAAGTCGCGAGGCGGCCTTAACGATAATCGTTAGCGGTCCCGGCCAGAACTTTTTTGCCAGCGCGTGAAATTCCTCCGGCAGTGGCTTCGCCAGTTCCTCCGCCTGCTCCACATCCCCAATCAGTAGTGACAGCGGTTTGTGCCGCGAGCGAGATTTGATTTCATACACCCGCTCTACCGCCCGCAAATTGAACGGATCCGCCGCCAGTCCATAGAACGTGTCAGTAGGCATACCCAACACTTCACCGGCACGAATCTGATCGGCCACATACCGGATGAGCGACACCTCCGGCTCCTCGCTGTTAATCTTCAATATTTCCACGCGCACTGACATCTCCGAAATCGCCCGGTTTTGAGACAGTTAAGTTCGAAACAGTTAAGTTTGAGACAGTTAAGATACCACGACCTCGCTTCCGCCCAAACGTGCGATTTCCCCCTCGCGTATGATTCCTTAGGAAGACATAACTACCTGATGGCAACCACTCAAACCGATACAGGCCGCCTGCGCCGCATCGAAGGCCGCCACAATGCGCTGGTGAAAGAACTGCGCCAGGCGTTCGATCGGGGGGAACTGACCCCCGCCGGGGAGTGCGCCGTTGAGGGCTTCCGCATTATTGAAGAAGCCGTCCGCAGCGGGCTCCGCTTTCGCGCCATCTTCTTCAGCGACTTGGCCCAGGCCCGGACCTCGCGTCTGCTGCCGCAAATCGGCGCGCACGTCGAAACCCTGCTCCTGCCGGACAAGCTATTCCGCAGCGCCGTCCCCAGCGAAACTCCGCAAGGCGTCGCCGCCTTGGTCCAGGTCAAGAAGTTTTCGCTGCCGGATATTCTCGACCACTCCGCCTCCGGCTCTTTGCTGGTGATTGCCGGAGTGCAGGACCCAGGAAATCTCGGCACAATTTTGCGGTCCGCCGAAGCCTTCGGAGCACAAGGAGTTATTCTGGGTGACGGCACGGTTAGTGCCTACAACAGCAAAGTTGTGCGTGCTTCCGCCGGATCAGTTTTCCGCCTGATGGTGTCTAAAGTTGCACTGACCGAAGCCATCCCCCAGTTTCGAACCCGCGGCATCCGCATGCTGGCGACTTCCTCCCACAAAGGAACCCCGCTGCCCCAGGCAAACTTACCCAGCCAGGTTGCAATATTTATCGGCAATGAAGGTGCTGGCTTGGATAAAAGGCTGCTTTCGCAAATGGATGAGTTGATCACCATCCCGCACTCGCCGCGTGTGGAGTCGCTGAATGCGGGCGTGGCCGCGAGCGTTGTGCTGTATGAATTCTCCAGACGACAGTGATGCTCCCGGCAGATTGTGCATCGCCGCGTGCGCCCGGCGCTGCAGATGAGTGGATGGAGAGATTGACAATTTGGCGGACACACAAATTTCATGCCGGGTAAGGAATGAAATGAGATCATTCTGGAAAATCATGCTGCTTGTTTCATGCGTTGCCGTGATCGGTGGAGCAGCACTTACCTGGCAAGTGTGGAGCGCTAAAGCCAACGGACTGAAGCTCGCTGAAGGTGCGATGGAATGCCGATTAAGAGCCGAACAAGGGGACGCAAAAGCTGAGGCCAACCTCGGTAACATGTATTCCCACGGCCAAGGAGTGCCGCAGGACTATGCAGAAGCGGTCCGCTGGTACCGCAAAGCCGCTGACCAGGGCGACCCGGAGGGGCAGGACGGCCTCGCTTTCATGTATTCCCAGGGAGAGGGAGTGCCGCAAGACCTCGCTGAGTCACTCCGCTGGTATCGCAAGGCCGCAAATCAGGGCGATGCGAATGCTCAGAACTACCTCGGCGTAACGTATTTCCAGGGACAAGGAGTGCCACAAGACTATGCTGAAGCTCTCCGCTGGTACCACAAAGCCGCTGACCAGGGTTACGCAAAAGCTCAATACAACCTCGGCAATCTGTATTACTACGGCCGAGGAGTGCCACAGAACCGTGCCGAGGCCGAGCGTTGGTACCACAAGGCCGCCGATCAGGGTGATCAGTACGCCCGGCGTGCACTAGGCTTGAAGGGCCCAGGCCTCAGTGGCTTGGGCGCGATAACTCTATCGGCAATGTTCCTTGGGTGCCTATGGGCCCTGAAAGACTCCCTATCGCTTCAGCCGAGCGTTCGACAGCGGCAGCCGCGAGCGTTAACCATGGGCGGGGCATGCGGCCTCGCCTACGTAGGGTTGAGCCTGTATGGGGCCTTCGGCAGTTTCCCATCTGTGTTAGCCGTCAATGCCTTCCATTTTTTCAACACTCTCGTGGCTGGAATAGGCGTCGCGATGTTCATCTCTGTGTTCGGCCCAAAGAGGGCCAAGGTCGTGCTGGGCGTGTCCGGTACACTCCTCATCGTGAACGATTTCATCGTGATTGCGCATCACGACTTTAGCCGCCTTGCCACGACTGTTCGTGGGTTCAGTATGGCCAATGGGTTGTTGATTGGAATAGTGGTGCCCTTAGCCATCTTTCAATGGCGGACAGGTAAAAGACACATAGGAAAACAGACCGGCGGAGAGCCGTCTGCGCTTCGTCCATGAGTCCTCAGCCGGCGAGATGAAGCATGCTCCGCATGGTCTACGACGGTGAGGAGGCCTCCGCGCTCACTGTCCGGCGGCGCCGGCCTTAACTTCGAGCGAGGAGTTATACCGTAGCGCAATATTCATGTACACGCTCCCGCTGGCCGTCTCGAAACAAAGCACCAGCGCTTCGGTGTCTTCAGTGCTCTTTGGCCCCTGTTCCGAGGTGTGTAGCTCTGGGGGATGGACCCGAAAATGGAATCCTTGATCGTTGAGCGTAGCCACAGCATTGCCGATTACCTGGTTGGCCAGTTCGCACACCGCTTCCCGCACCAAATCGTCGGATTCGGGCAGTTCGGTGCCTGCAAAGTGACTGGCAACAATCGACGCAGTCTTGGGAGCGAGATCAAAAATTACTCGTCCCTCAATGTCGCCGGTTAGTTGTATCTCGGCGGCAACGCCTTTGCGGCGATACGCCTCCTCTTCCATGCTGAGGTGGTCGATCGCCATTGGCGACTTCAGACCTTGCGACAATACGGCGTCAGCCGCATTGATGAACGGCTGGATCAGTTCCATCTTCATGGTTTAGGCCCCTGCGCCGGCGGCGCTTGCAACTGCTCCGTCTTCTCCCAGCACATACTTGATCACTTCGTAAAGAACTTCGGGCTTAACTGGTTTCTGTACGAAATGCCGCGCACCACGTTGCAGCGCCGCCACAATGTTCTCCTGATATCCAACAGAAGACACCATGACTACGCGCGCGTCTGGGTTCTTTTGCACGATTTTCTCCGCCGCCTCAATCCCTTCCATCTGCGGCATGGTGATGTCCATGAGCACGATGTCGGGTTTCATGCGCTCGTATTCGCTGATGGCCGTCAGTCCATCCCCCGCCTCGCCCGCAACCTGCCCGCCGAAACTTTCGACAATCCGGCCCAGGTTCTTGCGCGCGAAAACGGAGTCGTCCACGATCAGGTACTGGACTGGCTGCCCGTCTTTGCTTCGCTTGACTGCTGCAAACTGCTCCATGTTTCCCCCTTCTCTATTTCCTTGCCACTACCTTGTCACACCCCGGCATTCTGTAACCCCGGGAATCCCCAAAATCAACTCTGACCCGCGCCAGCTACCTTGTCAGCCCGGCACTGCGCTTGCAACGTGCTGGCCAACGCTTCCAACTCCACCACTCGCATGGCATGACCGCGCTCAATCGCCGCCTTGGGCATGCCGAAAACCACGCAGGACTGTTCCCCCTGCGCAATCGTCAATCCGCCCGCTGCCTTGATCAGGCCCAGGCCGTGCGCTCCGTCTTCTCCCATTCCCGTCATCAGAAGTCCCAACGCGCGCTGCCCAAACTCTTCCGCCACACTCTTAAACATCACATCGGCAGAAGGACGATGTCCGTTCACTCGCGGATCGTCACTCAAAATCGCTATATCCCCCAACGGCAGGCGTTTCAGCTTCATGTGCCGACTGCCCGGGCAGATCAGCACCCGTCCCGCCAGTAGCAGATCTCCCGATTGCGCCTCTTTTACGTTGAGCGAGCAGCACTCATCCAGCCTCCGGGCAAACATTTCGGTAAAGCCTTCCGGCATGTGCTGCACTACCACAATGCTGCCCGGAAAATCCGCTGGCAGTTGGGCCAACAAATACTGCAATGACTGCGGCCCGCCGGTTGAGATTCCAATCGCCACAATCTTGGTAGGAGCTCTTTTTTCGCCCGGCTTCCCCTTCGGCCGCGGTACCGGTACCGGGAAATCAGTCGCCGCATGAATCGGAATTCCCCGGCTCTGCGCCGCTGCTTTAATCTTCGAAATCAGTTCCTGCGCCACTTCCGGCATGCGTGACGAAACGTCGCTCGGCTTGGAAACAAAATCAAATGCACCCAAGGAAAGCGCTTTCAGAGTTACCGATGCTCCTTCCGTGCTGTGCGAACTGACCACGATCACCGGAATGCGGTGCCGCCGCATGATCTCTTTCAGCATGTCCAGTCCGCCCATGCCCGGCATTTCCAGGTCCAGGGTGATGACCTGCGGCTTCAGCTCGTCAATTTTCTTCAGCCCGAAATTTCCATCCATGGCCGTGCCCACAACCTGGATCGAGTTGTCGGTCGCCAAAATCTGCGGGATGAGCTTGCGCATCAGCGCCGAATCATCCACCACCAGCACTCGCACCGGCTGCGCACTCATTGCCGGACCTCCGCCAAACCAGCCGCGCCCGTTCGGTCGGCATCGGCCAGCAACACGCCCGACTGGCTGGCGTCTGCCGTTGACCGCGTGAAGCGCTCTACAACCGCAGCCAGGTTCATGATCAGCACAACTCTCCCATCGCCCAAAATGGACGCGCCGCTGACCAGATCGGTGGCAATGGTTTGATCGTCCAGCGCTTTAATGACCAACTCTTCTTCACCCTCCAGGCTGTC
>WNFJ01455835.1_pt2 | contig 15159 bp, 11 predicted proteins | sample 5400461 | NCBI WGS metagenome assembly WNFJ01 (sample SAMN13153349, study PRJNA577476) | soil metagenome | isolation source: 115 cm saprolite on Douglas fir-dominated hillslope | place: USA:California | collected 2013-09-17 | reverse complement strand
GATTTTGTCGATCGCGCGCGTGACGGTTTCGAGCTCCATGACGATGTGACCGAGTAGTTGCCCCGGCGTGGTGTAACCGATGGCGCGCTCGTAGCACAGCTCTTCGAGCTTGCCGACGTCGTGGAGGATGCAAGCGGTGAGCAGGAGATCGATATCGAGTTCGGGGTAATGCGAGGCGACGCGGCGAGACATCCCGCAAAGGGAGATGACGTGTTCGAGCAAGCCGCCGAGATACGCGTGATGCATCACTTTGGCGGCGGGGGCGCGCTTATAGCAGCGGGCGGTTTCGGGATCGGCGATGATGCCGAGGACCAACTGCTTGAGCCAGGGATTGGAGATGGATTCGGCGTAGCCGCGCAACTCCGCGAACATTTTTTCGACGTCGGCGGTGGTGTGTGGCAAATAGTCGGCGAGGTCGATCTCTTCGGGCTTGGCGAGGCGCAACTGGATGAGCGCGAGCTGCGGCTTGTTGCGGTAGACCTCGACGCGCGCCTGCACTTTTACGAAGTCGTCGCGATGAATGTCCTTGGCGGCGGCTTCGAACTGGTCCCACATGCGAGCTTCGATGGTGCCGCTGCGGTCACCGAGCTCAAGGCGAAGATACGCGCGGCCCTCGCGCGTGTTGCGCAGTTCTTTTTCGTGAACAAGGAAAAAACTAGTGATGTTCTGGTCTGAGAGGAGATCCGTAACGTACGCCGTCTTCATTGGCCCTAGGCCGGCTTCTTTCCAAACAAAAGATATTTCTTGTGGGCATTTTTTTTCTTGCTGGCTTCCGGAGTGGCGCTGACTTCCTGAATTTCAGAGTTGCCACCGCCGGCAATCTCCTGGTAGCCCGGCTTGATGACCACGTAACTCTGCTCGCGCAACGTTTTCAGGTATTGCCGCATGGCCGGCTCCATACGCTCGGAATAAAGGTGGTCCATAATTTCATTTTCCACCTTGGCTAGCGGCTGCTCGCCTTCTTCATAGCGTTCGAGGACTTGCAGGACCAGATAGCCCTGCTTGGTGTCCATGACGTCGGTCAGATCGTTCTTCTTCATCTTAAAAACGATGTCCTCGAGCTCTTTCGAAAGCTCGCCGCGCTTGTAGACGCCGAGGAAGCCGCCCTGCTTCGCGGTGCTGCTGTCCGAAAAACGCTTGGCAATTTCCCCGAAGTCCTCGCCATCTTTAACGCGCTTGAGCGCCGTTTCGGCCTTCTTTTTCAGATCGGGCAGCTCGGTATCTTTCTTCCCTTCCGTGCTCACTTCTATTTCCCGCAGGGCGACCTGCTCCGGGCGGACAAACTCTTTCTTGTGTTCGTTGTAATACTTAGCTATTTCTTCCTTGCCGATGGTGATGTGCGAGCCGACTTCGCTGCCGATGACGCGTTGCGTCAGAATTCCATTGCGAATGTTGTTCTTGAAATCTTCCCAGTTGCTGCCCTGCGCGCTGACCGCTTTCTCGAGATCTTCCATGCTGTCGATCTTGTTTTGCTGTCGAAGCTGATCAAGCTTCTTGATCACATCCGGCTCGACGTTGACGCCCATATCCTTGCCGCGTTGGACGAGCAAGGATTGATCGATCAATTCGCGCAACGTGTTCTTCTGGCGGTCTTCAATGTCGACACGCAACTGCTCTGGCGTGCACTTGCCCTGACATTCCTGCTTGGCTTCTTCTTCGGTCGCGGCGCGAGCTTTGTCGAGCTCGGAACGAGTTATGATCTCGTTGTTTACACGCGCGATGATTTCTTCGACGGTCTTGGCATTCGCGCTTTCCGCCGGTTTTTTCACCTCGGCGGGCTTTTTAGCGGGCTCCGGGGCGGCGGTTCCAGGCTTTTCCAGCGCGGGGGCCTGCAGCTTCGGGGACTGCTGAGATGACGATGCCTGCTGATCCTGAGCGAACAGCGGCAAAGCGGCGAAGAGCGCCGTAAGCAAAATCATATTACGCATTACTTCCCTCATAACACCAGTTTAGCCCTGCCTGCGAAGGCTGAGCAATACGTTTCTCACCGCCGCGGAAACCTGCTCCCCGCGCGTGACTTCCATCCACAAGACGCCGCTGGGATCCAGCTTGATGCCCTTGCGCGAGCGCACCACGGAAACCAGGGCGGCAGGATCGATGGGCGTCTCCGGATGGAAACGGATCGCAATCTTGCTGCCCTGCCGCTCGACGGAAGAGATGCGCAGACGCTCGCTAATGGATTTGAGGACGGCGTACTCCAAAAGGTTATCCACGGAGGTTGGAGGCGGGCCGAAGCGATCCTCGAGTTCCTTGCGCACGTCGAGCTTCTCTTCGTCAGTGGAGATGGAGGAGATGCGTTTGTACGTACGCAGGCGGAGATTTTCGCTGGGAATGTAATCGTGCGGGATGCGCACGTCAGAGCCGAGGCTGAGCGTGGTGCGAAGCTCGGGAGCGGCTTCTTCGCCCTTGAGCTTGGAGACGGCGCGCTCGAGCATTTGGCAATAGAGGTCGAAGCCGATGGCTTCGATGTGGCCGTGCTGCTGGCGCCCGAGCATGTTGCCGGCGCCGCGCAGTTCCAGGTCGAGCGCGGCGATTCGAAAGCCGGCGCCGAGTTCGCTGAACTCTTTCATGGCGGCGAGACGTTTGCGGGCGATGTCGGAGAGCGTGGTTTCCGGCGGGACCAAAAGATAGGCGTAGGCTCGTTGGTGGGAGCGGCCGACGCGCCCGCGGAGTTGGTACAACTCGGCGAGGCCGAGGCGGTCGGCGCGATTGATCAGCATGGTGTTGGCGCGCGGGATGTCCAGGCCGTTTTCGACGATGGTGGTGGCGACAAGGACGTCCGCTTCATCGCGAATGAATTTGAGCATCACGCTTTCGAGTTCCTTTTCGCCCATTTGGCCGTGAGCAACAACGACCCGCGCTTTCGGCACCAGCTTACCCACCAGCGTGGCCAGGGAGTAGATGGATTCCACGCGGTTGTGAATGAAATAGATCTGGCCCTCGCGAGCCATTTCGTTTTCGATGGCGCTACGAATCAATTCTTCATTGAATGGGGCGACGACAGTTTGAATGGCCAGGCGGTCGCGTGGCGGCGTTTCGATGAGCGACATATCGCGCAGGCCCACGAGCGACATGTGCAGAGTACGCGGGATGGGCGTGGCGGAAAGCGCGAGGGCGTCGACGTTTTTGCGAATTTCTTTCAGTCGCTCTTTGTTGGCTACGCCGAAGCGCTGTTCTTCGTCGACAATCATCAAGCCGAGGTCTTGGAAGCGAACATCCTTCGAGAGGAGCCGGTGCGTACCGATTACGACGTCGACTTTGCCTGCTTCCAGAGCGGCGAGGATTTGCTTTTGCTCCGCGGCGGTACGGAAACGGCTGAGCATTTCTATACGAACGGGAAACGCCGAGAAACGGCGCTTGAAGGTTTCGAAATGCTGGAAGGCGAGCACCGTGGTGGGCGCCAGCACGGCAACCTGTTTTGAGTCAGCGACGGCCTTGAAGGTGGCGCGCATGGCCACTTCGGTTTTGCCGTAGCCGACATCCCCGCAGAGGAGGCGGTCCATGGGGGTGGCGCTTTCCATATCCCGCTTGATGTCCGCAATGGCGGCGTTCTGGTCGGTAGTTTCCTCAAACTCAAAAGCGTCTTCGAATTCGCGCTGGAAATTTCCGTCCGGAGAAAACGCAAGGCCGGGCGCCGTTTTCCTGGCGGCGTAGAGTGCCAGGAGCTGGTCGGCCATGTCTTCGAGCGATTTACGCACGCGCGTCTTGCGCGTGTTCCAGCCGGTGCCGCCGAGTCTATCGAGCGTGGGGTGCGAGCCCTCGACGACGCGATAACTCTGGACAAGGTCCATGCGCTCGAGAGGGACGTAGAGGCGAGAATCCTCGGCATAGCGAAGGAGCATGAATTCGCCGCGCCGGCCGTCAGACTCGATCTGGCGCAAACCCTCGAACTGCCCGATACCGTGATCCACGTGCACAACAAAGTCGCTGGGCTTCAGCTCGGCAAAGTCGCTGAAGAAGCCGGAGGTGCGGATTTTTCTGCCAGGGCGGTCGAGAGCAGGAGCGACCTCGAAGAGATCAGCGTTGCCGTACAAGGTGACCTTTGCTTCGGGAAAGGCCGCGCCGTCCGCGAAAGGAGAGCGCATGAGCAACAGCCCGGCGGATTCCTGCGCCGTCTCGGCGGTGAATCCGGCGGCGGCATTCTCGGATTCGCCGAGGACGTAAGGGACTTCGTACTCGCGGCAAATATCTGCCAGGCGTTCGAGTTCTCCGGTGCTGGCGGCGGTGAGGAAAACGCGGCCGCCCGCGGCTACCTGCGATTTCACTTCGCTCATGCAGGCGACGACATCGCCGTGAAAGCGGGCGCTCGGCCGCGACGATAGTTCGAATTGGGGATACGAGCCGATGCCGAGCGCCAAATGTTCAAGGTTGATCTGCGAAGTCTTCTCCAGCGCGGCGGCAAATTGCTCTTCATTCCAAAAATAATGCTCCGCTGCGGGTGCATTGGCCTGGCCGTGGCGCTCGTAATTTTCCACAGCGGCGGCAAGATGCTTGGTGGCGGCTTCGCGAATCGCCGCCGGCTCATCGAGGAACACAATCGGACGCAAAGAGCTCTCCGCAAGCTCCAACAGCGAAGCTGGGCCGGGCTCGCACTTCGGGCCGAAGAAGGAGAGAGGTTCCCAAGATGCTCCGTTGTCCGCCGAATAAGTTTCCGCGGGCACGGCCCACTCGGTCAGCGGAAGGAGCGTCGTGCGCACGACGGGCGAAATCGAGCGCTGCGTGCGCGGATCGAATTCGCGGACGGACTCGACCGTGTCGCCGAGCAGCTCGATGCGGACCGGGCGCGGCGACTCCGGAGAGAATAGATCCACGATGCCGCCGCGCACCGCGAATTGCCCAGGCATCTCGACCATTTCCGTGCGCGTGTAGCCGACCGAGCCGACGTGGGCAATCAATTCTTCCAGCGGGATTTCCGTATCGGTGGCCAAGGTGCGCGCCAGCGAAAGGTAAACGTAGGGATCCTGATATCGCCACAGCGCCGCGCTTACCGGCGCGACCAAGAGCGAAATCTGGCCGTCGGTGAGGCGGAACAGCGTGGCAGCGCGACGCTCGAGGATGTCCGCGTGAGGACTTTGCGATTGCCAGGGCAGCGTATCGAACGCGGGCAAAGTGGCAACGCCCCCGAGCGAGCTGGGGAAAATGGTGGAGAAAAAGCGGAGCGTGTCGGCCAGCGCCTCCGCCCGGCGATTCGAATCTGTTACAAAGAACGCCGGGCGTCGCAACTCGTGCGCGATGTACGCCGCGACCAGCGCTTTCGCAACGTCATGCAGGCCCGCCAGTGAAACGTGCTGCCCGCCCGCGCGCAGCGCCGCGATTGCGCCGTCCATCGACGGATGGCGCAGCACACTTTCGAGTCGCTCGCGGACTGCAGGAAGGATCATTCGCGGAAGTTTAGGGCTTTGCGCGAGACGCCGAAGCGCCGTCGCGGATTTTCTTCAGTATTTCGGTTGACGAGTAGCCGGGCACGACGGGCACCGATACGACGCGGCCGCCGGCCGCCTCCACTTCCTCGCGGCCGACAATCTGGTCTCCAGGCCAGTCGCCGCCTTTGACAAGAACGTCGGGAAGCAGAGCGGCGATGACGCGCTGCGGCGTCAAATCGTCAAAAATCAGCACACCATCAACACACTCGAGCGCGGCGAGAATCTCCGCGCGCTCGCGCTCGGGAATCACGGGGCGCCCTTCGCCTTTGAGCTGTCTGACGCTCGCGTCGCTGTTCAAACCTACGACGAGCGCATCGCCGAGGCTGCGCGCGTGCTCCAGGCTGCGGATGTGGCCGGGATGCAGCAAATCGAAGCAGCCGTTGGTGAACACGACGCGGCGGCCATTGCGTTTCCCGCGGCCAAACCGCAAAATCGCTTGCTCCAGGGTGAGGATGGAATCCAAAGGGTCTCCGTGCGAGCGCTGCCGGAACAAATCGTGAAGCCGGAACTTGTAGTTTATCACGCGCGCGTGTTGCGGCGCGCAGCGCAAGGCCCGCCGGTAGTGGTTAGTTTCCGATTACCCGTGCCAGCTCAACCGGAAACTCTGGCGAGGCCGCCACGAAAATCTACATTCAAATGACACCACTACCGCCCGCCGCGATGAAGTGGCGAAAGGGGCTGCGCGCCGCGCTTGGCGTTGTGCTCTGTATTATCGGATTTGTACTGGCGCATGCCACGACGTACCGCGAGACCACGGTGATCATCGACGCCGGAGGCTGCCGGCTGGTTACGGACGTGATTGACCAAGGCAACGACGATGCGCGCGGCTTCGTTGTGCTCCTTCACGGGCTGGCCGCAAACAAGAGAATCATGTCGTACCTCGCGCGCGGCTTCGCCGATCAAAACCTGCGCGTTTTCGTCCCGGACCTGCCGGGCCACGGGCGCACGCCAGGGCCGTTCTCCTTCGAGCGCGCGGAGTCTTGCGCGGAATCTATGGTGCGCGAGTTGATCGCGCACCGAGCGATTGATCCGCGACGCACGATGCTTGCGGGGCATTCGATGGGCGGCGCGATTGCGATTCGCGCAGCGGCCCTCGTCGGAGTCGCGGGAGTCATCGCGATTTCGCCGGCGCCGATGCGCGCGGCGCGCGGCGTTCCGGTGGACATGCTCCCCTACACCAATCCGCCACCGCTTCCCCCGCATACGCTGGCCATCAGCGCTGCTTGGGAGCCTCTGGGGATTCGCGAAATCACACGCGCGTTAGTCAGTGAGAAAGCTGACGCGACAAGCAAGTACTTGCTCGTTCCCGGCGCGACACACGTCAGCGTGCTCTTCGACACTCGTGTCGTGCAAGCGTCCCAGGAATGGACCGCGGAAGCGCTGCACTTTCCTGCGGAGCCGACCGCGCCATCTAACGCCCCGCTGGCCGGCTCTCTTGCCGGATTAGCCGGCATTCTCCTTCTCGCAGCACCATTCCTGCGCGAGACGGTTGGCGTGCAGCGTGTAGCGTCAGCCTCACCGCAAGCCGCCTCACCTGCTGCACAGGATGTGAGCGTTGCATCAACCCCGGTACCGGTCTACCGCGCGCTGCTGGAAGTCGCGGGTGCTTCTTTTCTCGCCGTGGTGCTCCTGCGATTCTGGAATCCGCTTTCGTTTGTCCGGCTGTACAACGGATCCTATTTCGCGAGCTTCGTGCTGATCGTCGGCCTCGCGTTGCTGCTGGTACATCACAAGTCGGTTCGCGCGTTGTGGCCGGCAAAAATCAGCATCGTCCTGCGGGCATCGCTGGCTGGATTCGTTCTCCATTTGCTGGTCACAGGTTGGATGGATTCCACGTTCACGGAGGCCTGGCTTACCTGGGCACACTGGGCGCGTTTCCCATTCCTGTTTGTGGCAGCGCTTGCGTATCTGCTTCCCGAGGAATTATTGCTCGGGCCGGTCGTCGCACGCAGCAGCGGGGCGCGCATCTGGCTGGCCTTGGCGCTGCGCCTGATCGCGTTTCTTGCGCTCGTCTTTGGGATCTTCGTCCTTCACAGCGGAGCCATCCTGCTGATCCTCCTCTCGATATACCTCGCGCTCTTTTTCATCTTCCAGCGTCTCGGGATGGATCTTGTACACAGACAGACCGGATCTCCAATGGCCGCAGCCGTCTTCGGTGCTATACTCCTCGCTGGTTTCTGCCTGGTGATCTTCCCCGTCACCTGAACAGGCTCTTAGGACGGAAAGGGCCTTTCGCCTGCAAATTCGCGCGCAGGGAGCGATGCGGGCCCTCGAGTTACCAAAAGCATGACAGAGATTGCAATTGTCGGTGGCGGGCCATCGGGAGCGATGTGTGGCGAGCAGTTGGCGCGAGCAGGCCACACCGTTACTATTTTTGACGAGCATCTGGCTTGGGAAAAGCCCTGCGGCGGCGGACTGACCCACAAAGCGGTCGAGTGCTTTCCTTTTCTCCTCGATAATCCCTACCCCAAGAAGCTGGTGAGCTCGATCGAGCTGATCAGCAGCAACGAACAGAGCGTGATGCTCGATATGAGCCATCCCATCGTGATCTATTCGCGCACGGTGCTGAATGGCATGCTGCTCAACCGCGCCGCTGAAGCCGGCTGCAAAGTGCAGCGCTCGCATGTGATCAGCGTGGATACAGCCGCGGCCAAGCCGCGCTATTGCGTTGACGGCGAGTGGCGCACGGCGGATTTTCTGGTGCTCGCTGCTGGCGCTCGCAATCGCTTGCTGCCGGAAACGCGGCCGCTGGACCGCGATGAACTGGAAATGACGCAAGGGTACTTCGTCCCGCAGACCGCCGACGCCATTACCGTAAAATTTCTTCCGCACTTTGAGGGCTACATCTGGTCGTTTCCGCGCTGCGATCATTTATCGGTGGGCATCTGCGGCAGCATGTCTTCGCACACGAGCACGGAGCTGCGCTCGCACTTGCAGAGTTTTGTACAGAAAAAAAATATCCCCACCGAGGGAGCGCAATTCTACAGTCACGTTTTGCCGTCGCCGCGCGAACGCACTTTCTCGGAACGCACCGTCGTGGGCAAGAATTGGGCGATGATTGGCGACGCGGCCGCGTGGGTGGACCCGCTCACGGGCGAAGGGCTTTTCTACGCCATGCGCTCCGGAGAATTGCTCGGGCGCGCGCTTGCGGAAGGCTGCCCGGAAAAATATCCGGCGCGCGTGAAGGCCGCGTTTTCGGCGGAGCTCGAATTTGCCGCGCGCATTGTGCGCCGCTTCTATCGCGGTTCGTTCCTGGGGACCGCGGTGACCACGCGCATGGTGCAGTTCCTGCGGCGCAGTCCCGTATTCCGGCAACTCATGGGCGACCTTTTCAGCGGCACGCAGGATTACACCGGCTTGAAGCGCCGGCTCTGGGGCCATCTAGGCTTCACGGTGAGCGAATTCATCTCTAGCGTTCTGAATATCGACCGCCCGGCCGCTGCCCACGTTCCCCCTGGCGGAGCCGGCGCGGACTAGCGCGAGTTCCCTTCCCACTCGTTAGCGATGAATCCTGTTACCTAGCCGATTGGCTAGGCACTTTGCGTATAGTTTTTGCGATTCTATTGGCATCCAAGGTCTAAGATACTCGACGAATCCCGATGAGCACGGAAACCGAACAAAAACAGAAGCGGAAGAACGCCTGGAAGAATCTCCCGGACGTCTGGGCGCTGATCAGGCCGCGGCGGGGTCTGCTCGCGCTCGGATTTTTGCTGATGGCCGTGAATCGCGTCGCCGGCCTGGTTCTGCCTGCATCCACAAAGTATTTCGTCGACAACGTCATTAGTAAGCGCCAAATCCAGCTATTGACGCCCATTGTTCTCGCTGTGCTGGCCGCAACCATTCTCCAAGGACTTACTTCTTTCACGCTGACGCAGGTTCTTTCCAAGTCCGCGCAGAAAATGATTACCGAGTTGCCGGCAGGCTGCCTATTTCGTTTTATGACGCGAACAAAACCGGCGTGCTCGTCTCTCGCATCATGAGCGATGTGGAAGGCGTACGAAATCTGATCGGGACCGGCCTGGTGGAATTTGTCGGCGGGCTCATGACCGCGATCTTTGCGCTGGTCTATCTGATTCACACCAGCGTTACGATGACGGCGCTGGCGTTTGGCATCCTGCTGGTTTTTGGCGTGGGGATCAACAAGGCCTTCAAGACCATTCGCCCCATCTTCCGGGCGCGCCCGAAAATCAATGCGGAGGTGACTGGCCGCCTGACCGAATCGCTTGGCGGCGTGCGGGTGGTCAAGGGCTATCACGCCGAGGAGCGCGAGGAAAATGTCTTTTCGGCCGGGGTGCAGCGCCTGCTGGAAAATGTTTTGAAGACACTAACCGCCACGTCGCTGATGAGTCTCTCGGGCGCGGGGTTGATGGGCCTGGTGAGCGCTCTCATCATGGAGTTTGGCGGGCACAAGGTCCTCTCCGGCGGCATGACCCTGGGGCAGTTTTTTGCGTTTAACATTTTCCTGGGCCTGCTGGTTGCGCCGGTTTTCCAGATCGTGGCCATTGGCACGCAGATCACCGAGGCCATCACCGGACTGGAGCGCACGCGCGAAATCCTGAACGAAACGCAGGAAGACGACGATCCGCGCAGGACGGTCACGCTGGATCGGATTACCGGTTACGTGGCGATGGAAGACGTGAGCTTCGCTTACGATTCCCGCAAGGAAGTGCTGCACGAAGTGAGCTTCCAGTCCGAACCGGGAACGGTAACGGCGCTGGTGGGCCCATCCGGCGCGGGAAAATCGACCATCATCGGATTGATCGCGGCGTTTTACGTGCCGAAGAGCGGACGCGTGCTGGTGGACGGCGTTGACCTTGCCACCGTCAAGCTCAATTCTTATCGCACGCAGCTCGGCGTCGTCTTGCAAGAAACTTTTTTGTTTGACGGAACGATTCGCGAAAACGTGGCTTTCGCCCGCCCGGATGCCAGTGAAGACGAAGTCATGGCGGCTTGCCGCATCGCGCGCGTCGATGAATTCGCGGAATCGTTCGAGAAGAAATACGATACCGTCGTCGGGGAACGCGGCGTCAAACTCTCCGGCGGACAAAAGCAGCGTGTCTCCATCGCCCGCGCGATTCTTGCTGACCCGCGCATCCTCATTCTCGATGAGGCCACCTCCAGCCTCGATTCCGAATCCGAGGCGCTGATTCAGGAGGGCCTGCGCTACCTGATGCGCGGCCGCACCACGTTCGTGATCGCGCATCGGCTTTCGACGATTCGGCGCGCCGAGCAAATACTCGTGATCGAAGCGGGACGGATTATCGAGCGCGGCACGCATGAGTCGCTGTACGCCGCGGGTGGCCGCTACTTTGACCTTTACACCAAGCAGCACGCGGTGGAGACGAATCTATTTCTTGCGCCGGGCGAAGGAGACGCGGTGCCCCAAGATGGTGTGGACAGTCAGGGTAACGGATCCGGCCGTAACGAGGCCGCTGTGCCCGATGCTATCCGGATTATCCGCGGACAAAGTAGCTAGCTGAGCTATCTAACAGGTCGAATGAAATCCCGGCCTACCCACATGAAATGAATCACTTCGTTTCTATCAGTAAATGTGAGTTCGACTCTGCCGTCGTCGTCGTATCCCACAAATTCAACGGGCTTGCCAACGATCTCTGAAATAGCGTATTGATCCTCTTCAGGTAAGTCCTGAAGAAACCCCGGCGGTAATTCGTCCAACACAACCATATCGCCGGGTTTCATTTCTCTCTGCAAACGATCGATCTTTAAGCGGTGGGGCGGCGGACCAGCGGTTTCTTCGCTGTTGGTGGCGGGACGAGAGTCGCCATTTTGCGGATCATGGCTAGGACCAGGCGCTTGTCTCCGTCGGAGAGCGTCGTGCTGAAGCGCTTGATTTCGCCGAGGAAGCGGATTTCGTCTTGCGAGAGTTCGCCGAGCATTTTCTGCGTCTCGCGATCGCGCGGCGTTTCGGTGCCGGGGAAAAAGTCGGCGAGCGAAATGTCCATGGCTTCAGCGATTTTTGCGAGCGTCTCGAGCGACGGAACGGTGTGGCCGTTCTCCACGCGCGACAGGTAGCAGCGCAGCAGACCGGTGCGGCGTTCGATGTCGCCCTGCGACAATCCCCGCTGGCCGCGGTAGGTTCTGATGACTTCTCCGATGTTTACGCGTGGCTTTTCTTTTGGCATGTCGAATGACCTTCCCCACTCCGAGGGGGGTAGCTTAGTCACTAACAGTAGAACTGGCAAGGGGGAATTCCCGGAGCATGACGCGAAATCGACAACGCCCCAATTTCGCGCCTGCGCGCTTGCCCAAACGCGAATCCGGCAGGGCGCGGGAACTTACCGGCGAAATTGAGGGAAGATATATGGGAATGCGCGGGCCGCTGCATTCACATCCGCCACGCGCAACTCTGCAAAACACGGCTGGCCTCACGGCCAGTCCTAATAGTGGCCACTGTGCCGTTGCCTGATGAGCAAATTAGCGGCGAAAATCAACAGGGCAGGCAACCAATTTGGGATTAAATCACTCTTTCACAGCGTGGCGTTGTGTTGTTCCATGGGGTTGTCGTAGCTCAATCTTGATCGTTTTTCAGCATTGATCGTTGACATGTACGCAAATTCTGCGTTGGGCGGGTTATGAGAATCCACAAAACTGGGTTGTGTCGGGGTGTACTGGCGGGAACTTCGCTGCTGGCGTTTTCCTGTTTACAAGCGGGCGCGCAGACGACTGCGGCGCAGTCGGGCGCGGAGCAGAAGAACCGAGTGGCGGCGCGGGTAACCGACCAGGTGGACGACACCAACCGCACGGTGCTGCGCGGGAACGTGCATCCGAAGGCGCGCGCGGAGTTTGATCAGGGCGCGGTTGCGGACGCCCAGCCGCTGACGCGCATCCTGCTGCTCTTGCAGCGTAGCGCGGAGCAGGAAGCGGCGCTGCGGCAGTTGATGGAGCAGCAGCAAGCAAAGAATTCGCCGAATTATCACGCGTGGCTGACGCCGCAACAATTTGGCACCCAGTTTGGGCCAGCGGACGCGGATGTACAGGCAGTGACAGACTGGCTGACCGCGCACGGATTCCAGAACATCAAAGTGGCCAAGGGCAAAACGGTCGTGGAGTTTTCCGGCAACGTGGGGCAAGTCCGCAACGCGTTTCAAACGGAAATTCACAAGTACAACGTAAAAGGCGAGGAGCATTTCGCAAATGCCAGCGATCCACAGCTACCGGCGGCGCTGGCACCGGTAGTGCGCGGTGTTGTGGCCTTGCACAATTTTCGACCAAAGCCGATGGTGCACTCGCTGGGGACAATCCAGCGCAACTCGCAGACAGGCGAGGTCAGGCCCGCTTTTACCTTTACTGATGTCAACGGAACCTTCAACGCAGTCGGGCCGGCGGACTTCGCCAAAATCTACAACATTCCGACAACCACGGCGACGGGAGCGGGACAAAGCATCGCCATCGTAGGGCAGAGCAATATCAATCTTCAGGACGTGGCTGATTTTCGCAGTATCTTTGGATTACCTGTAAATGTCCCTAAGGTAATTTTGAACGGGCCGGACCCCGGCCTGGTTGCCGGCGACGAGACCGAATCGGACTTGGACGTGCAATGGGCCGGAGCAGTGGCGCCGCAAGCGCAAATCATTTTTGTGACCACGCAAATGACGGACACAGACTTCGTGGCGGGCGTGGATGCTTCGGCGCAGTACATCGTGGACAACAATGTTGCTCCTGTTTTAAGCGAAAGCTATGGAGCGTGCGAACCGGGGCTCACCTCGGCTGGAAACGCGTTTTATAACTCGTTGTGGCAGCAAGCAGCAGCCGAGGGCATCACCGTTTTGATCGCCAGCGGTGACAACGGGTCCGCGGGCTGCGATGACCCGAACACGGAGACGTCAGCATCGCGTGGACTCGCGGTCAGTGGATTCGCTTCGACACCATTTAACGTGGCGGTGGGCGGGACCGACTTTGACGACAGAAGTAACGCGGCAACATATTGGAACGCCACGAACACGACTCCCGGACAGGCCTCGGCGAAGGGTTACATCCCCGAACTGGGGCTACAACACCCGCCTGCTCGACGGTGAATAGCAGCGGCAGCGATCTTGTGGCGGGTAGCGGAGGACCTAGCAATTGCGCGACCTCAAGCAGCAGCGGGGTTTGCAGCGCCGGATATCCTAAGCCGGCTTGGCAACAGGGTATTACACCGGCGGATGGTGTTCGCGATGTTCCCGACGTGTCTCTCTTCGCGAGCGACGGGAATCACGGGAACTTCTACATCATTTGCGAATCGGATCAGGACATTACAGGCGACACGGGATGCAATCTGACCAAGTTCACCACCGCACCTCCATTCCACGATTTTCAGGCAGTGGGTGGGACTTCGGCGTCGACGCCCGCATTTGCGGCAATCATCGCACTGATCAATCAGAAGACTAATTCGAGACAAGGGAATGCGAACTATGCGCTGTACAACCTGGCGAAGAATGAGACGTTTGCGAACTGCAACTCTACGACTGGTCCGGCCAGCACCTGCGTATTCAACGACATTACGAAGGGAAATATTTCGGTAGCTTGCACGGGAGGAAGTCCGAATTGCAGCAACACGAGCACCGCAGCGAATCAGTTTGGATTCTTAGCCACAACGAAGGGCGGCACAACGCCGGCATTCAATAGCGGAACGGGCTACGATCTGGCGACAGGGTTGGGCTCAGTGAATGTGGCGAATTTGCTGAGCAATTGGGCTCCGCCGAGTCGGACTGGTTCGACCACTACGCTGGTCATTCCCTCTACGGCAGTGACCGTGGATGCGAGCGTCGCGGTCAGCGGCACGGTGGCACCCAACACGGCAACAGGGATAGTAGCACTGTACAAAGGCAATACTGCTACGGGCCCGATCCTGGACACATTTAATCTTTCGGGCGGAACCTACGGTGGAAACACGACATTCCTTCCGGGCGGGTCGTACAACGTGATTGCCCACTATGGAGGCGATGGAACGTTCGCAGCGAGCGACTCGGCGCCCATGCCGGTGACCGTTAATCCCCAAAATAGTCAGACGGTGGTGAGTTTCGTCACATTCAACGGCAACACTCCGGTGCTAAACACGGGAGCGATTACGGTAGCGTATGGCTCAGCGTACATTCTGCGTGTCGACGTCAAAAACAACAGCGGCCAGACCTGCGAAAATTTGAGCACGGGTGCGCTGACTTTCGTGTGTCCGACAGGTACGGTGACGCTGACAAGCAATGGATCTGCGTTGAATGATTTTCCGAAAGCGCAAACGGCTAATGCAAGCAACGTGGCCAACCTGAATGACCGAGGATTCGCCGAGGACCAGCCGATTCAACTGGCGGCCGGGGCGTACGGCATTGTCGCAGCCTACTCCGGTGACAACAGCTACAACCCGAGCACTTCAGCCGCGGAAAATGTCACGATCACGAAGGCGACGACGACGACGGCAGTCGTGTCAAGCGCGACGAATATCGCATCGGGTGTCAGCTTCACGCTGACGGCAACGGTAAATACGAGCAGCAACGGAGTGGGACCGACGGGAACGGTGCAGTTTATGAACGGGTCGACCACGCTGGGAAGCCCTGCTTCATGTATGCCGACAGCGGCGGGCAGCACAGCCGCGTCATGCACGGCCGGATTGACGACTGCTTTTAGTACCGCTGGGACCCATAGCATCACAGCGGTGTACAGCGGCGACACAAACTATGCGACCTCAGCATCGGCTGCAATTACCGTGACGGTAACTGGGCTGACCACTACGACGACCGTAACC
>WNFJ01368534.1_pt3 | contig 15160 bp, 16 predicted proteins | sample 5400461 | NCBI WGS metagenome assembly WNFJ01 (sample SAMN13153349, study PRJNA577476) | soil metagenome | isolation source: 115 cm saprolite on Douglas fir-dominated hillslope | place: USA:California | collected 2013-09-17 | reverse complement strand
CCGGTAACCATTAAGGTCGCGATCGGAGAGGGACCGGAGCCCGGCAATGCAAACGGTCACCCGCGTAAGCTGGACCACTTCGTTTTCAAGCGGAAAACGTTGCGCGGACAGGATGTTGTTTGGGAGCCAGCACTGGACATCGCAAAAGCACATGGCGAGAAGCCGACCGAACTGGGAATCATTTTCCTCAACGATGATCCGCGAGAGGTCTTTCGAACGGAGTACGCTTTGTGGATTCCGAGCGGCTGCAAATGCCACGGCGAACTTGTACAGATCGCGAACGGCAGTGGCGTTCGTTATGAAATGCAAGCGACACGAAGGACACAAAAGCACCCGGACGGAGAGCCCTGGCCTGGGAATTACAAGTACATCGATGGACCAAGGAAAGGCCAGCCGGTTGAGCCCTGCGGGGACGGTTGCCCGGACTTAGAGCGAGGAGATTGCCGACCGTCAGGAGATCTGTACTTCATCTTGGAGAAGTTCCCGATCTTCGGCGCCATCTGCCGGCTTCACACAAGTAGCTACCGGTCGGTTCGCAACCTTTCCAACGGTTTAATGCAGATTCGCCGGTTGACTGGAGGGCGTTTAACGGGCATCAAGGCCATTCTGAAAGCCAGTCCGGAGAGAGTCTCATACTCCGATCGAGACGGAACGAGGCACACCTCAGTGGCCTATATCCTCAGCCTTGAAATCGGAGCAACAGACCTGCGGACACTGGTCTCGAACATGACCGAACCTGTCAGGCTCTTGAGTGACGGGCGTGCGGCCTTCGATCTGTCTCGCAGAGCTCAATACGTCGTGCGTGAAACAGACGCGGAACGCGCCGGGGAGATTGCGGGTGAGTTCTATCCCAACAGCGAAGCTGCGGCCGAGGAGTCAGCGGAGTTTGCCATCGGACAAGGTGCGAAAGACGAGCAGCTCGCAAGGATCTGCGAGCTGGCTCGGCGGCTTGGTTTTAACGATGCCAAGACGAAGATGCTGATCGGGCAATCAGCGAACGACCTGGCTGGGCTTGAGCGAAAGCTCTTGAATGAATTAGACGACCAGACGGGGAGGATGCGAGCCGAAAACAGCGATAAAGGCCATGGGCGGCAGCCGAAGAAAGAAACTCGTCAAGGCAACGAAGCTCCCACTTCGGACCCACCTGGTGCGCTCGCGCCACATGGCTCAGCAGCGGTTTCTGAAGGCTTCCTCTTCTAAATGAGGAGAATAGCGGCCACAAATAGGAAGACAAAGCAAAGGAGGCGGGTGAAATCAAGGGAGTGGCACGTTTTGAACTGTGCCATCACTACGGCCGCGCTGTCTGAACCATGAGTCTCATTTTTGAGCCACGCCTGTCCTGATACAGATTCAGTTGCCAAACGTACGCCGCCACAAGCACGACTATCCGCGATAAATAGAATACCAGTATAATGCGCTCCGATCATGTTCCGATGGCTGTATGGTGAACTCCGGCGCATGTTTCGGAGGGTTGATGGGATGAACTCAGAAGATCTGACGATTCCTCCTGCTATAGCCTCGATCTTGAAGAGTATCGAAGGTGTGGTTCGAGCGAGGGCCACAGTGGGCGCTAGCACTGACATGCAGGTTCACGTCTACGGGCTGATGCGGATTGCCGCACAGAGTGTGGCGGCCCTCGCTGGGTTACCTCGATGCCAGCTCGCGCACCCACACGCAGACATTCAAACGGCCTTCGATTCAAATGGGAATCTGCGTTTGGAGTGTCTTCACACTCCAATGCACTGCTGGGATCTGAATGGCCACGCGGGGCCGTGCCAATAGGATGGCTGCCATTGACAAAGGTGCTTGGATTCTTCTGTGTGTAACGCCCATCGTCGTCGTTTTCCTGTCGTGGCTCTTGATGCGGACGCTCTGGCTGCCTCGTGTAGGTTGCTGGCTCTTCTATTTCTCGACCCTCGCCGCTTTATTTCTGGTTCTGGTAACCGGTTTCGTATTTGCAGGGGTAGCCTCGTTCGTCCAGCACGTTCTGAAGGATGTTACCCAGAAAGACCTCCAGACATACATAGCCAGCGGAGCAGCAATGGCCTTAATGTTTCTCGGGAAATGGTTCCTCAAAGCTTGGAAGCTGAAGCCTTTTCAGGCAGTGATGCGGTGGTTTCTCAAGCGCAGCTTCACAAAGCGGGTCGGTGCTGTGAATCCAGGGCTTCCCGCCACTGACCCGCGACAATTAGCGTTTCGGGCCGTCTTTGATGACGCGTACGGCGGCGACCCTCGCTATGGAACCGTTAAAGGCTGGGGTGTTAGAGCATGCTGTACGCGACTCATGCAGATTAAGCACAACCGTTGACTTGTCGCGTTCTTCGACCGCATCACTAACAGACTTAGACCCGCAAATGACTGGCGCTGAGATCCTGGGTAGCGTGAAGCCAGCGAGAGGCTGGTTTACCGTTAAGGATTTCAGCGACCTCCGCGCCTCGAAGCCGGACGCTTCCGGAACCGAGGGACAGAAATCCATCAAATCTTGGCAACCTACATCAACCATCAAGTCAGAGCAAAACGCGCCACGGACCTCGAAGTATTCGACGCCTTGATGAAAGATGCCAGCGCCAAAGGACGGGAAGTTCTGGGGCAGTTTCGGGATTACCACGCATTTGACCCGTGGAAGATCCTTGCAACTGAACTCCACATTGCGGTCGATGAAAACTGCGACAATTACATAGAGCTTGGCCCAAGAGGGATAGGCGGTACATCGTCTACAGATAGGTTATGCGGAATTGAACGACTTCCGACGGACGCTCCTAGTCGCCGAGGTCCGGAACCGCGCGCAGCGCGTCGTTGAAGCGGTTGGTGAAATTAGCGGCGCAGATCACCAATGTAAGCTCAACGATCTGGCCTTCGTCGTAATATTTGCGCAACTCCTCCAGCGAACCAGCGCGGATGGCAGAAGCGCCGCGGGTGACCCGCTCGGCGTAAAGAATCGTGGCCTTCTCTTTTTCGTTGAAGAGTGAGCTTCGCTCGTAGAATTGCAGAGCTCGAATCTGCTCATCGGTGATGCCAATCCGCTTCGCCGAAGCGGTGTGCGCACGGGTTCAATACTCGCAGCCGTTGATCAGTGCTGTTTTGAGATAGGCTAGCTCTTTGTAGCGGGCCTCGATGGTGCCGCCTTCCATGACGGCGGAGTAAAAGGGGAGGAACTTGGCGAGAACGTCCGGCCGGTGGGCCATCAGGCCGAATATGTTGGGCAGCTTGCCAAATTTCTTAGACACTCCGTCATAGATGGGATGCACCTCGGAAGCGGCTTTTTCCTTGGGCAACGGATTCACAACGCTCATGAAATCCTCCTGACTTAATCACTTTAACCTAGAGAGCATTCTTTGACGATCTCTAGAGGTAGATCGCTTAGGTTGGTTATTTGTGTCTCTCTCCCGGCTTAAAGCAACGTGATTTGCTTACGTTGTGCATGATAATATCCACCTGGATAACCGCACCGAGAGCGAGGAACGTCTCGCGAAATCAAGCAGAAGAGAAGCAGCTGGTTCGATGTCAAGTAAGAAGATACTAATTGTCGAAGATGAATCCATCCAGCTTACGATGGTCGCTAAGCGCTTGAAGAATGCGGGCTATAGCGTGGTAGGGGCACGCGATGGTATGGGTGCGATCAGCACCGCACGCAAAGAACAGCCGGATCTCGTTCTTCTGGATCTTGAAATACCCGCTGGAGACGGCTTTGTGGTGATGAAGAGGTTGCAGACACTTCTTCCGACGGCGACAATTCCCATCGTTGTGGTTAGCTCACACGATCCCGCCAGCAGCGAGGAAGCTTGCAAACAAGCGGGAGCCATCGCGTATCTACAGAAGCCAGTGGACTTCGAAAAACTGCTCAAAGTAATTGGCGAAGCCCTCGGAACGCCGGACCTAAATTCGTAAAGTGTTGCTGTGCGTGCCGCTGCAGAATCCCTGCTAGTTCATCATTTCACAGGTAAGCATGTTCTCCCCTGAGATAGACACAGCATTATGGGCTGCTCTTTATGGAAGTGGTAGGGACGAAATCCGTTAAATGGTTCTTCTTATTCAGTGATTCGGAATGGATACTGCTGAAGGGAAAGAACGGTCGTCGGCGATCAGCGTTTCTGCACGGACTCTGCAGGCGCAAAGGAGAACACCTCGCTTGCCTGATATTTTCGACTCCGGCTGAAAAGTGGAAGGGGATCTCCTTGTGGATCGTCTAACCTTTTGGGCTTTGTATACAGGCAATCTGGGCTATGACTCGACCTAATAGCAACTCGCTCCTCCTTTTCCCATCAAGGATCCTCTTTCTCTCCGCGCATCATACGGGGAGGCCATCATGAAGCGCCTTACGACATGTCTTCTCTTGGTAACGATCCTTATTTTGCCGCGCTCAAACAGAACACGATTTGCACTGAAATCACACCTGCCCGCTTCACAACGGTCAGCCGATACCACTGATCTCTACGAGCAGGGGAGAACAGCATTTCGAAACCGTTGTGGCAAGTGTCATGACGAGGACGCGGCGAAGAAGCTTCCGGACGGAACTAGTCTTGTTCAACGGCTCGCGGAGAGCAAAGANNCTGGCAGGAACGCGGCTCAAAAAAATGAATGAGCAAGACCGCCGAGCCGTTTGGGCCTACTTGAATGTTTTGGTAGGGCGTTACCGGTCTCCGAGGCTAAACAAGAGCGAATCCAAATCCCCGGTTCCACCGCGATAGCGATTTCAATCGGCCGCGGGTCGGCCCTCTGAGATCGTGCTTCTTGGACGGTCGGGTTTGAATCTGCTGATAGCGTTCAAGAACAGAATCACGTCTTACAAAGCGGGAGCGACGCGATGTTCGTCTGGATGAGAATGCTGGCTTCGCGAATCCGCGGATGTCTCACGAAGCGCCGCATGGAGGAGGGCTTTTCGCTAGAGGTTGAGGCTCACCTGGAAATGCTCACAGAGGAAAATGTCCGACGCGGCATGAAGCCACAATATGCTCGCCGCGCCGCATTCATCACATTGGGGGACATAGGCCAGTCTCGAGAGTCAAATCGGGAACTTCGCGGACTCCCTTTTCTTCAGACGGTTTGGGCAGACATTCGGTATGCCTTGCGCACCCTGCGAAAGAGCCCGGGGTTTTCTTTCGTATGCATCTTAACACTGGCGCTGGGCATCGGCGGAAATACCGTCATGTTTAGCGTAGTAGAGGCGGTGCTGTTGAAGACGCTGCCCTATCCCAATGCCGACCGGATCGTGATGATACGAGAGAGAGTCCATCTGCCGGAGTATGAAGGGGACCAGCAGATGATCGCCCCGGCGGACTTCGCTGACTGGTCAACGCGCAGCAGCGCCTTTGAAAGCATAGCCGCTGACGTGTACTGGAGCTTCAACCTCACAGAGGCGGGAGAACCATTGCGGATCGAAGGGGATAAGGTCTCTGCCAGTCTCTTTAGTGTGTTAAGGGTGCAGGCTTTCCTGGGCAGAGTCTTCACTCCCGAGGAAGACCATTACGGAGGCCCCAAGGTCGCACTGCTGGGCTACGGGCTCTGGGTCAGCCGCTTCGGCGCCAACCCCAAGATTGTTGGACAGAATATCCGTTTGGATGGACAGAACTATGCCGTCATCGGAGTAATGCCCAGGTGGTTTCATTTTCCGGACCCTTCTGACGAGGTATGGGTTCCACTCGACCTAAGACCTGAAGACCTCACTAATCGCACCGACCGATCCTTGATTGTCGTCGGTCGACTGCGAGCTGCTTCAAGCGTGTCGCAGGCGCAAGCGCAAATGGATGCGATTGCGGCCGATCTCGCCGACCGATATCCAACAACTAACAGAGGCATCGGCGCGCACGTCGTGTTGCTGCGTGACCAAGTGATCGGCGATGTCCGAGCAGGCATCTTCATTCTATGGGGCTTTTCGGGCCTGGTACTTCTGATCGTTTGCGCCAATATCGCGAGTCTCCTGTTGACGCGCGCCTCGATTCGTCGTCGTGAATTTGGCATCAGAGTCGCACTGGGAGCTGGCCGCAGCAGGCTTGGGCTCCAGCTTTTGACCGAAAGCCTGCTGCTGGCGCTAGTGGGAGGTGCATTCGCGCTTCTTCTGGCGATCTGGGGAATCCGTGGGCTGCGGTGGATAAGTCCGCCTGCCTCTTTTCCCTACTTGCCGCGGATTGAGGAGCTCAGCATCAATGGGCCGGTGCTTCTTTTTGCATTCGGAGTTTCATTGCTTGCAGGAGTTGCTTTTGGTGCTTTTCCGATTTTCCAAGTTGGACGCGCTGACCTGCACGATGCACTGAAACAGGGAGCCCGTGAGTCGGCGGGTGGACGGGGCCTGGCGCGCACGGCACTGATTGCAGGCGAGATGGCGATTGGCACAGTCGTCCTCGTAGGTGCCGGCCTTCTTTTGCGGAGTTTCCAACAGCTCGGCCAGATCCCTCTGGGATTTGACACCCGTAATGTGCTGAGCCTGAGGGTAATTCCGCGCGGTCCAAACTACATGAGTGTGACCCAGCGTGGTGCGTTCTTTCAGCAAGTCTTGGAGAAAATCCATGCCATTCCCGGGGTTCAATCGGCGGGTGCAATTAGCGATTTGCCACTGGAGTTGGTCACTGACGTCACGCCGTTTTCTATAGAAGGTCGTACTCCACCATCGCCCGGCCAAGGACCAGTGGCCGACTACCGCTTAGTCACTCCTGAATACTTTGAGGCTTTGCGGATCCCTCTGATAGAAGGGAGGAGCTTTAGCTGGAGCGATGCCCCATTGTCTCTCGCAGTCGCGGTGATCAGTAAGGGGATGGCGCGAAGCTACTGGCCTAGCGAGGACCCGCTTGGCAAACGCATCAAGCTGGGCCCTTTGAACTCCCCGGGTCCCTGGCTCAGTGTGGTGGGAGTAGTTGGAGACGTGCGCAACTACAGTCCAACCACCGAGCCCCAGCCAACTATTTACCTTCCATATACACAGAGTCAGGGTGTGCGCCTGGTCTTTCCTGAATGGTTGACCTTGCGCGATATTGTGGTGCGCACGGCGATTGATCCTTCGTCCGTCGCATCAGCCGCCCGCGACGCCATCTGGGCCATCGATAGAGATCTAGCCGTCTCCCGAGTGCGAACGATGGATGATGTTTTCTCTGTTGTTGTAACTCCCCAGCGCTTCAACTTGCAATTGCTCGGATTGATGGCTGGCCTGGCCTTGATTCTTGCGACCGTCGGGCTCTATGGCGTAACGGCGTATTCCGTAGAACAGCGAACGCGCGAGATCGGTATTCGGGTGACAGTCGGTGCTGAGCCGCGCCACGTGATCAGTATGGTTCTTCTTCACGGCGTGAAGCTGGCGGTTGTTGGGATGGCTATTGGTGTTGGGTGTGCGCTTCTTCTCGCTCGCCTAATGAGGAGCTTACTGTTTGGAGTGACTTCAGCAGATCCGCTGACCTATGTGCTGGTTAGCGGTCTGCTGTTGCTCGTCGCATTGGCGGCTAGTTACGTCCCTGCACGTTCGGCTCTCCGGATCGATCCCCTATCTGCCCTACGGAACGAGTGAAATTGTGACCAGGACAATCGCTTATCTCGGCGTTCCCACTAGTCTTGGGTCGTACGGCCCCGGACAAGAGAAGGCTCCCCAAGCCTTTCGGAAGGTGGGATTTCCCGACATGCTGCGCAAGGAAGGTTTGACGGTAGTGGATATCGGAGACCTTCGGGTGCGTCGGTGGCTTCCAGACAAAAAAAATCTCCGCGCTCAACATTGGGAGGAAGTTGTTGGCTGCGTGCAGGAGACGGAGTTGCATCTTGGGGAATCCGTGAAGCAGGGGCTCATTCCTGTCGTCATCGGGGGAAATTGCACCATTGAGTTGGGAGTAGTGGCAGCAAACCTGAGAAAGAGCGACAGCCTCGGCCTGATTTACCTGGATTTGCATGCCGACATGAACACTCCGGCGTCCAGCGATGAAGGTGGACTCGACTGGATGGGAATGTCCCATATGCTAGGTTTGAGCGGGGCGCTTCCGCAGCTAGCGAGCTGTGGACCTCGTTATCCCCTGCTGCAACCGTCGAACATTTATCTTGTGGGTTTTGATCCAAACAGTGCGACGGAGTGGGAGCGCAATACCATCCGGGATCGCGCAATCCCGACTCTGAATCTTACCGACGTGGTTGAGTCACCGGTCAAATGTGCGGAGCTGGTGATGGCCAAATGGGCTGCGAAGTTTGATCGGTTCCTCGTTCACTTTGACGTGGACGTGGTTGACTTTAACGAGCTCCCGCTCGCAGAGAACTATTCAAAAAACAAAGGGCTGCCATACGGCCACACTCTGGAATTGTTGAAGGTTTGGCTCAAGAGCCCGAAGTTTGCGGGATTGACTCTGACGGAAATCAATCCCGACCACGGTGCCGAAGATGGGTCCACGATTCGGGACTTCGCCCGGGATCTGTCTCGACTATTCGCGTTGTTACCCAACTGATCAAAAAAAATGGGAGAGCGGGCGAAAAGCCGATTCTCGGCCATTGCCCCGCATTTGCGTGCGGAACCCGCCATTCAGGTGTCTGCGCAGGTCGTTTCCTGGGGAAGAGTTGAGATCATCGACCAACTCTATAAATCCTAAACTCAGTACTCGCCGCTCAATTCCCGAAGGCTGCCCCGCTCGGCCTTTTTTGACTATCGGTGCTGAACCTCAATCGATTTCATACAACTCCGGACGGCGGGTTGCATTGGTCTCTCAGTTCAGCGATCCAGATTCCACTGTTCCGGTGAGCGTGTTGTAGTAGTCGAAGCCGTACACCTCTACTTCCCAAAGGCCCTGCTGCTGACCGCGCTTGATTCTTCTCAAAGTAACATCCAAAAAACTCTGGTTGCTGGCCCTCTTTTTCTTGAGGTCGTCCGTCAGCAAGTCGGCATTCATTTGTGCCGTCAGAAAGGTCATTCCTGTTTTATCTTTAGTCAATTCATCAATGTCTTTGGCAAATACCAGGAGGGCAACCAAACGGTGGGTTCGGGGCGAGAAAGAGCACGAATGTGTCCAGAGTCCTCCAACAAATCAGTGCCCCCCAGGTGCGAACTAGCAACCGAAGAACTGCATACGACAACCGCAGTCAACATTCGAGGTCTCCGCACGCCATTGCGAAGATCACAGAGACATCAAAACTACTTCTCGTAACGGATATTCCGGATTTCGATGGTGAAGGTTTTGGGCTGTTCCGACCCCGTTTGCTCCTTATTGAGCTTGAGTCCGTTCGAATCCCAGGTGATGACCCACCCGAAGCCACCTGCGACTCTCCTAAAGCGATCGTCCGGTATCTTTGAAAGATCGACGTCGAATGGCTGCCATTGGGTAGTGAGCTTTTTCGCTCCGAGATTTCGGTTGATAGTATTGGGATATGGGGCGGGCACCCTCTCATTTGTCTTCGGGTCCCACTGTTTCTTGTCACCTCCAATCACAAATTCAACGTTGACTTCGCCATCGGCACTTCGTGCTTCCCACCTAATGATCCTATGGCAGTTTCGCAGATCATAGCCGCCGTCAGGGTCTGTACCCCAATTCCCCGACGGATCGAGATACATGACCCCTCCGAATTGGGCAGGGTGTGGATTCTCCCTCTCCTGAGTGTACTTATACTCCCACTCGTGAGGGCCTTGCCCTTTCGCTTGGTAAACGAAACGGACAAAATCTGGCTGTTTACTGACGCTCACGTCACCTATATCGCCCATCTTCCCGGTGGGAACATAGTTCTCATCCACAGAAAACGTCCCAACTTCGCCAATTGGTTTCCCAAACTGTACAACAGACGCGCGCCCGACCAAAATAGCTCCGCCCACTCCAGTCAACATGAGTCCCAAGAGAAGAGGGAAAATTACAGAACCTTTCCGGACCGTCGATTTTACGCCTTCAAGCCTCGTCTTAGGTTGCATACTCCTCCATTCTTTTCGTGAGTTCGTAATGGTTTTAATAAGCGGGGGGATGGACCCCAGCAACGCAGCGATGGCTGCTATCCAGCTCTTCGCGTCCAATAGGAAATCCCGAAGATGAGAGTGATCAATCATTGCGGACCCCCTATGCGAGTAGGTGAGAACAAAATATGCTAAAAGCCAAAACACAAAAACAGGAAGTGCCAGTATTCTCTTCGACAGTCCGGCCGAGTTGTTTTTCCGTTGGCCGCGCTGAGACATAGAAGCTTCAGCTTGGACGGACGTCCAGCTGGCGACCACGACTCCCCCCATTGCGACCGTCAGCAGGAGGCTATGTGACGTCGGTTCGATATGAAGCAGCAGAGCCACGGCGATACAGAGCCAAAGGAGAGTGGCGAAGATGACACATCTGAGTACTACCCGCAGAACATCGCCGTGCCAAGCAGCGATGTGCCTTCCTTCCTCCTGCTGCGGTTTGGAGAAAGACCTCATATGCAAACCTCATTCCCTCCGCCGAAAGAAGTATGTGCAAAAATCACGAATGACAAGGCTCACGAATGTGATGATGGCAAATACTTCGGATAAGGTTCTTACGACCCCGGCGGACCAATTCTCCGTGCCGCTTGTGAAAAGCCACGTTGACAGTAGCTGAAGGCCCCGACCGCACAGAAGGACGACATCTGTAACCACCGCGCTCTTGAGAATTATCCAGATGACCCAAAAGAGGTCCATGCATTGATCGCGCCATTGCATTGGCGACTCGCTTGCGGATTCGTGCGCAATCGAATTAGGACGCGAAGTCATTGTTGCAACTCATCGGTACCACTGCCCAATGCTAAAGGTGATTCCAACGCGCACGTCATGGTCGGGAATATCAGGGGGTACAGACTGGCGGTAGTAGGAAGCAACACGCACGTACTCGGCGTAAATGGCGAATCGGTTAAGCCACATACTGTTCCCCGCCGACGTACCCAGCGCAGGTGCGAAGCGAATGCCTCCGCCCGTCACCAGCTTATTTTCCCAGTAGTATGCTTTATTGTCCGTTAGTGAACTTTCCAGGGAGAGGTACGGCGTAAACGCAGAAAGGAGACCTGCTTCTGGCACCCGGACTCCGGCGCGAATTTCATTTGCCAGAATCCCGGTGTCGTAATGGGGAGCAAACTCATTGGCGGATTGCCACGACACCCCACTCCAGATCTCCGCCCACCAAAACTTACGTGCGTCATTAACATAGCGGGCGCGCCAGTATTCTGCTCCAAACCGGATCTGTTTATGTGGTCGCCACGAATTGTCCTTACCCCAGTAGTCCAAGCGGTTGTATTCGCCGAAGATGCGGAGCGGTCCGAGTATGTTGCCCACGATGCTTTCTGGTTTTCGCAAGGTCGAGGTGCTGAACGGATAGACTTGAAAGCCGACACCAGGACCTCCGAGCCAGCCGTTTTCCCAGGCTTCTGTTTCTGATGCGCCGATCCCACCAACTCGGAGATAAGGTCCCCATGAGAACTTTTTTCGAGATGGGGGCAGCCAGACTTCTGCGCGAGTGTCCCATTGCCCCACTACTGCGTTGTGGTGAGGCTCAAAGAGCTGAGTCTGGCGATAACCTAGGTCAAAATTCCCTGCGAGTGTGACGTCGGGGGCGAATCCGACACCACTCCCGGATTGAGCAAGGAGATTCGATGCGCCGGAACACCACAGGAGCGCCACCAGAGTCCGCCGTAGCATCTGAAATGTTTTTCCTCTACGCCCATAGTGCGCAGAGGTTTGATATGTTTTGAGGCAGGTAGCAGATCGCAAAGACTCAAATGACATGGTAGATTTCCTTAGCATGCCGCCTTGCTCTGGCAGCTTGCACGTGTGGCTTGACGCCACATAAATCCCGAAAAGCAGTCCCACATCCAAGCCCTTCCGTAAACCCTTTCGCCAGTAGAGGCGACAGGAAACCTTCCGACCAATCGTGAAAAAGGCTGTAGCGCCAGCGGCTTAGTTGACAATTTACAGCGACACAGCACTGACACTGACAACATGCTTGACACTCTTGCTAGCCATTCTCACAACGTTTATTCCCTGGTTGGAAGCGGACGTTATAGGTGTTTTCTAAGGCTGTCAAAGCAATTTGTATTTTTACACTGTAATCAACGTTCGCAGCAGGTTGACGCCGATAGTAAAACGACTTAGACTCCCGGCATGTCTACGCAATGTGTAAAATATTCTGGCAGCGAGCATGTTCAAGAAACTTCAGATCAAGATCCGATCCAGCAGGCTAGGCGCCTGTTAAGGAGAGGACACTTCGTCGATCTTGCGACCAACGAAAGCCTAATTAAATCTCTTCAAGCCGTTCGTTCGGACGGAAAGCTAAGCGACCCTCGAACGAGGGATCGATGGCTAAGCAGCCGCGCATTAATCGGCGAGGCATTCGACCAAACCGGCCAATACTCACGGGGGGCTGAGATCTTCTTTCAACCGGATGGTGACGAGATGTTGGCCGAGCTTGAAAGCGGCATCAGAAGTTATTTCAGTACGAGCCAGAATAAATCGAAGCATGGGATGGATGATGATTTACGACGGGTTACTCGATCTCGAGTGATGTACGTTCTTCAAGCGGCAATTTCTCAGCATCGGAAGCAGAACCACGATTTAGGTCATGCCATGCATCTGTTGGAGCGCTGTCAACAAGCAGTCGCGAAGGTCAACAACCGGGAGACGCACTTCAACGGAACCCTTAGCTTGCTCCATTATTGGATGGGTCGGATGCACCTACTTAGGCTTGACCGAGAAGATTCGAGATGGCATTTTTACGAATCGATGCGCCAGACGGAAGAGAACCTTTGTTTTCACTTTCCGCGTCCTCTTTCTCCCCTCACACACGATGATGAGCGCTTCGCATTTGGCGTTTATTCACTATCGTCCTGCATGGCGTTTGGTTTGGCAGAACTGAGTCATCATGCCGGATTTCTTTCCGAAGCGATCAGCCTTCTTCAGCCCGCAGTTGCGATGCTTATGGGGACTGGCGACAACTATCGCTGTGGTCTGGCCCGGCTCAACATGGGAGCCGCTCAGAGGGCTTTGGGCGGTGCACATCCAAACAAGATTCAAGAGGCAATCGAGTCGCTGAAGATTTCGCTTGACCTATTTGGAGAGAAAAAAAATAGCGGCCTAGCTCACCAGCTTTATGAAGGTGTAGCTCACTATCAGCTTGCTCTTGCTTATCTCTACCTGGCACAGTGTCGACGAATCCACGCAGGAGACGCGGAGCCCGGTCCAAGCATGAACGAAGCGTTGAATCTGGCAAAGCAGCATTCCAAGATTGGGATTGGTCTTTCTGGGCATTGCGAATCATCCTATAAGAATGATGAGCTGAAGAGTAAGTTATGCATCGTCCAAAGCCGCATTCTGCGAATGGAGCAGCGCTTTAGAGAGGCGACCAAGGCCGCAGAGAAGGCAATCGCATTGTTCAATTCTTACGACCACTCAAAAGAATTCAACTCTATCGACGCTTGGATAGCACGTGGTGAGGCCCGCCTGGATGAATCTCAACAAGCGATGTTATCGGCATCTGAAAAGAAAATAATGCTTGACCTTGCTGAAAAGGATTTTAGCCGCGCAGCGAAACTGGCCAAGAACAGCGCCATGATCAACGCGGTTACAGGTCTTCACACCAGCAGAGTATTGAGGTACGGGGGAGACCTCAGCGAGGCGCGCCGCGTTTATCACGAACGATGGGAACGCAACGAGCGGCACATTGAGAATGGGTGGATAAAACAACTGGCGGAGGAAGTCGGTAAAGACTTGAGACGGGCTGATGTATTGTCAATTGATATGAACGCAATTAAGGCGGAGCTCAAAGACGGTCAGAAGCTGTACAAAGCCGTTGAGTCGGCGGTAGACAACTTTCTTGTGGAGTATGCAAGGAACTCAGGCAAGAGCGGCTCGGAACAAGCTGCGGCGATAGGATGGACACGGCAAACTCTTCACAACAAGAGGCGGGCTAAATTACAGGAGTCATGACTGGCCTGTTCGGCGCATCCCGAAGCTGTCGCGTTCTGGGCTCGGCATAGGCGCCACGTACTTCACGAAGACAAAGCCTTCGATGCTGGCACGGAAGGAATAACGCCGTGCGCGGTGGTACCCAAGCTGCATTTGTAACACCTCCAAGGAAGCCTTGCGCTGCTTTACGATGCAGGTTCCTTCCTAAAGCAAACGCCTCAGTCGTTTCGAAAGCAGTGAGCTCGCTTTCCTGAGTTCCACAAAACGGGGGTCCGCGCGGCGAAAGGCGATCCGCCAGTCTCTTCGCAATCCGGACGATCCCAGGCGGATGGCCTTGAGCGATTGTGTTCTCAGGTGTGGCAGGATCACAGGTGTGGCAGGATCATCCAACGCGCGAGCGCCGCGATCCCCAGACCAGCCCTGACCATTTCGGTGATGGCTTCCGTGAGCTGGACGTATTGCACGGATGCGGGAACAATTCCGGCCGGCTTCAAGAATTCATCGACGACAGTACTGCGACTGTTGGGAGAAGCGTGGAGGAGGAGTGTTTCTCCTTCGAGATCAGCAGGGCGAATGGTCGCGCGCGAGGCCAGCTGATGGGACCTGGCCACGAGCAGCACGATTTCGTCCTCCAAAAGCAGTTCATAGGCAAGTTCTTTGTGCTCGCCAGGGGAATTGAGGATCGCAAGATCAATTTCGCCGCCCAGCAGGGCCGGGATGACGCGGAAGTTCGCTTCCAGCGAAATCCTCAGCTCGCAGCCGTGGGTTCCCCGCTTGAACTCCTCGACGAGTGAAGGCAACCAGTGGTAGCTGGTGTAGCACTCTGTTCCGATCGTCAGCAGCTTGCGTCCCGTTCGGGCAAGGACGCTCAGCCTGCTGTCGGCGCGGCGCATTTCGCCAATGATGTGGCGTGCCGACGATACGAATTCCTCTCCGACCGGAGACAGCACCATGCGCCTGGGCTCACGGAGAAACAGGGGTGTACCGAGGCGTGCTTCGAGGGCTCGAAGGTGATGACTGACGGCCGATTGCGAAAGGTGCAGCTGGGTGGCGGCGCGCGTCACGGACGCTTCGTCCGCAACCGTCAATACCATTTCGTAGTCTTCGCGAGTCAAATTTATGGCATGCATGGAATTCATTATAACAATGAAACACATTCGTTTGCATTCATGCAGCAGCGAACCTATCTTATGGCCATGCCGACGCGACCGGCCGTTCATTCTCTGGTCCGGTGCCTGGAGGGTTGATCATGTCGCACAATCAGGGTCCGACGCATGGAATGGCCGAGATCGAGCCCGGCCTGCGTCTCCACTATGTCACGGCGGG